>Ga0247737_1000465_pt1 | contig 16189 bp, 19 predicted proteins | sample UWRJL028104C2_FD_180937 | JGI IMG/M metagenome (GOLD analysis project Ga0247737, IMG submission 180937) | Plant litter microbial communities from Arlington Agricultural Research Station in Wisconsin, United States - UWRJ-L028-104C-2 | ecosystem: Environmental > Terrestrial > Plant litter >...
GGCGCTTGCTGACGGCCATGGACGGACCGGTTGCTGTCCGATTGTCCCAGATAAATTTAGGGTTTGGCAAAGACCGCCAGCAAGACTGAGTACACTTGTTCCGGTTCCAGCAGTGTGTACATTGATCATGAAGGCAAATGTCGACACAGTCCTGGTTGGGTCGAAGGTTGTGCTAGTCCCATATAGATCCGAACATGTTCCTGTGCGTCTCATCCATACGACCGTTTTTAATCGGGAACCCCAGATGGACTTACAAACGGTCTAACCCCTAGAAATATCATAAATGGATGCTTGACGAGGAATTGCGTATGCTGACAGCGAGTGAGCCTCTCTCGCTTGAAGAGGAATACGACATGCAAAGTAGGTTCCAAAGTGAAGTCTTTAGGTAGCTTTCGGCGGCTAATCCCATCTGAAAGGGAAGTGGCAATCGGACGAAGACAAACTCACATTCATTATTCTCTCCAGAGACTCAATCGATTTAGATGCAACATGTGGTCAAATCCTCCCAATAGATAATCGACTGGCCGGCTTACCTATGGTTGGTGATGTGAATATGTTTCTGTATGGATCAATTCCGTCAACAGAAGACTTACCTACCGATGAAGATGACGAAGATGGATTCTACGCGGAGGTGGAGATTATGATCGCAGGTATGAATATCTTTCTTACATCTTTGCCCACTCACAATTTCTCTAGAGCCCACCTTCCGACGCAAAGGCCTCGCGATCGAAGCACTCCAGCTTATGCTAGGTTATGCTACGGGGACGCCAGAGGCATTCTCGATTGACAGTGCTCCTGCTAACATGCCGTCGGATTTCCACCAAAGCTCTCTGAGAGTTCCTCCTCGACGACTTGTTACCCGAATTGGCGACACGAACCTTGCCAGTATACGACTGTTCGAGAAGCTTGGCTTCAAAATCACGAAGAAAGTCGAGGTGTTCAAAGAGGTCGAAATGCGATATCAGAGGCTGAACACTTGATGAGACCTCAGGACGGACTAGCACGAACCAATGAAAGCCAAGATTCCTTTGAATATGCAACACTGCCGTTTACATATGCAAGTACTAGGTGATAAAAAGACTTGAACGACAGGATGTCCATGAAATGATGAATGTAGACTGTGCAAATGCTATATCGTACGATGTATGGTATGATGAAAGAATTATGAAAGAGATATATAATAACAGTTAATCCACGACATTTACGCCGCAAGCTGTGAGAGCAAGGACGATCGCCTGCTTCACATCCTCTTCTCTCAGGCTATCTGGAGAGAAGGTTTCTCCAACCCTGGAATCAGGATATAAGTTTTGAGGCTGAGTTAGACTACGCTCACCTACCACACCACCGTCCTCCGCGCTTATATCAATAATCTCATCCTCTGAATCTTCATTCATCGACGAGACTGGGGTCAAAGCCGCCATTGCCTCCGTACGATAAAATAGCGGGGCGGATCTACCTACAAACTGTCTCGGTTCTCGACCTTTTGGGACTTGAGGTTGGCGCACTGGGTCGACTTCTGTAATTGCCGGACGTCGTCCGAGTTTCCAACAAGGTTGAACAGCACCAGCGAACCACCTCACACCCAGAGTATTCACAGGGACATACATGACCTTACGAGCATCGCGTTTGTTCCGGGCTTTCTGAGCAAAGGTCGACCCTAACTTGACTCCATCTAGACCATAAATCGTACCCCAATATGCGCCTGCAGCCGGGGAGGGGCTGGAGGCGTTGGTTGTAAGCGTGTTGGAAGTATCAGGGCGAGCAGTGATGGGCTGTCGTGCGGAGACATAGTCGATTCCTCGCTTCTGGCAACAAATAGTGCAGTTGCAATATCCCAGACAGCACGGGCCACCTTTTTGGCCCATGTTCGAAACCTGAGGCTTGTCGGGGTATCTGTCGAGAGGATAAGCCGACTCTTGAACTACATGGTCTAGGGAGGGATCTCACCGGTGGGCAAGGCAGCGCATGCAATACTGCTTTGAGCACATGCCACAAGATAGCTTACGTACGAAGCTTTTGCGTCGACATTGATGACAATAGCTCTCACTGGTCGACTTCGGCCAGTTCTCATTTCTGCGATCAACTTCCGCGAGAGGCTTTGGGAGACGGCGTTGAACTCGGATAGCTTGCTGATCGATCGGAATACGTGGCCGAGAAACAATAACCGAACCATCCAAGCTCCGCGCAGGTGATGAGGACCTTGAGGATGCTTGGTACTCAGAGTTCGTGGCAGAGAATACGTCCTCTATGGGGACCATATCAGGTAACCGACGCTGAACATGTCTTCGACGCGGGAGATCTTCACCAACTTTGGACGACAATCGTGAATAATTTGATGGTTTGACATTCTCTGTCTCTGCAGTCGTGTGCGAAGAAGATTGTCCAACGACGTCGGAGTAGTTCGAGAGGCGGGATGATGACGGTGATGAAGTGTTGGAAAATGACAATGAGGAGGAGGATGGTGACGGAGAAGATGTCAGTCGAGAAGTCGCGGCTTCGGAATTGTCCTGCTGCCCTTCCCCAGTCGCCCGACTGGAGATGATAGGGAGAGGGTTCCCTCCTAGCAAGGCGGGATTGATCGTGTCAAAGACATATTGAGGTTCGTCATGATCCACGAGGCTCCATGGATCGAGATACCCAGATTCTGAAAAAAGGTCTCCAGGTAGCTCAGAATAGAAGCCAGCCTGAGAGCCTGCAAGCTCGTTTGATTGATGGAAACTGGTGGAGGACGAACCTGCAAGGTGTTCACCAAAAGAGTCGTTGGAAGGGGATATTCGTCGAGGATCGGCGAGAGTAGGGGAAACAGGGCGAATATATGGATCAAACGATGTTGTCAGTCGAGTTGAGGTGGGAGAAGGCCCGGGGGTGTGAAAGAAAATATCCTCATGTCTCGCTGATGCCGAAATGCGGAATGCGTGAGGCCGTGATGTGGTGTAGTGCTGGTAGGAAGATGCTGAAAATGTGGGAGTAGGGCTCACCGCCCTTCGTTTCCCCAGGGCTTTAGCTGAAGGAAAGGAGGGTGTGATATCCTCACGAAGAGCAGAAGGGGGTACAGCTTGGACAATGATTGGAGAGTAGTGTGAGGATGTTGCGTCGACTGAGGCTATAGTATCCTGAGTATGATGTACCCTGCCCTTCTTGGCCACTTTTCTCTTCCTGAATTTCGCTGCAAGGTCGATCTTAGGAGCGGGTTGCACCAGTGTTATTCCAGGTGGTCGTGGTCGTGCTAGTGCTGGTCCGGGCGATGGGGGACCCATTTGTACCCGCGGAGAATGTCCTACATCCACAATGACGATGTCATCGTCTGAATCATCCTCCGCGGGTTGACGAAAATCCTTATCAGACGTTGATACTCCGATTGAATAAACATCTTGAGAATTGGCTTCAAGGTTTGATTGGTCTACAAGGCATGTTCGTCGTTGGATGGGCTTCCTCTCGACGTCTATGTGTGTTGCCAAATGCCGATCCAGCTGCGCGCCGCGTATAAAGCGCGTGTTGAAAGCCAAAGCGCGAGAGGAAATGGGTTGTGCCAATTCGATACTCAACACCGACTTGACCACTATGTTGTTCACAATCTTTCGTGTCGCTGGAAATTGGCGACGGTGGGAGAAGTCATCATCGGATTGAGTCAAATCTATGACTCGCGGCTGTTTCGAATCGCTCATCGGTTCTTCCTGAGGTTGGTGCCGCTTCAAAATGGTCTTGCCTGTGGCCGTAGAGATACTTTCGAGTCGCGAAGGCCCTGCGATGGGGCCCATTTCATCTTCCCTTCGTCGCTTTACTCGCCTCTTCTTTGGTTTACCCTCATCCCCTTCATGAGTACCAATCCTTGAATTGTGCTGCCAGGCAGCTTCCAATGCATCTCTGACACTCGCATGTCCATCAACAGGTTTGGTGTGCTTTATCAGCCGAGATAGGCGGACATAGTCGGATTTCGGCTTTTGAAGAGGAGGGATCGAAATATAAGGTATCAATGCGCGCGGTTGTAGTGGAGGAGACAGAATAATTCGAGATCGTGTCTTTTTTCTGAATGACGGTAAAGGAGGAGGAGAAACAGAGGCTTCAGGAGTGAACAGTCGCTCCGTTAAGAACTGGACTGGAATAGGGGGTTCGTTGAGAGGCTCATGGTCGGAAAGCGGTGGAGTGAATAAAGAGTCGTGTTCAAGGCAGCCATTCGTATCATTGCTTTGCTATAAGAGAACAACTATTATTCCCCCATCTACGAGCAATAACGAATAACGTACATTTCGAGAAATTTCTTCCTTCATAGGTGAATAAGACTGCTTAGGAGTGAGTTAAGACGACAAAGCGAGGAAACCGAGTTTATAAACTCACTAGCAATTCTTCCACTAGTATATCGTCCTCTTCATCTTCCCCATCTGCGTCAATGGAGTACAAAGACATTGTTTCCACACGCCCCATGTCTTCAACGGGAAGTGGCGCAGAGGCAGACGGAATCGGAGGCTTAGAGAGGGCTTGCAAGACTGGACGTGTCCTTGTGACACTTGGCGAATGTAATGCAGACTCGAGAGCGGGGAGGAAATGAATAGTATGCGTTGCTTGGCCTGTAAACGCGTAGAAGGCCACGGGCGACACGGCAGCCGCGTTCTCCTACAGTGTTCGGGATGAGTTACGCGCACCACTGAGTAGTCGACACGTACAATAGGCGCTTCCGCCGGGTCATTGGACACGGATGCCTGTCCCAGAACTGATACACGCGCGAGAAGAGGTTCAATCGGTACCTTCTCCTAAACCTCGCCGTTAGAAAAGGGCACGTCTATGAGCCATAATCAGACGCACGAATGACTTCTTCTGGACCCCATCTGGTATGTCGGTCAGTTCGTTGGCTCCACCTTGGTCTGAAAGCAGATCATTGCGAATAGAGGGTTTCTCCTGCATATTGATGGACTGATTCTTCATCATCATTAAGCCTGGACAAAAAAAAAGTTAGATAGGTGCTCACCTTGAGTTCTTCAGGTTCCCCTTTTTTCTCAGAATCCCCCATGTGGAATACAGTACTGGACTCTTCTTTATCGCCGCATGTCGCAGGAACGCTCTGAAGGGGACTATTTTGCGACGATGCGAAGTGCACTATGACAGAATCACTCAGGTTCATCTCTCCAGACGTTGGACGTTGTTTAGTGGCGTCTGAAGCTGATAGACTACCATCCCAGTTTCCTAGCGTGTAGCTCCTTGTCATCTTCCAGGAGTATAGCCTAGAGTGTATAAACAGCACGAAATCATGGGATCTGAGAAAGAAACGAGTTCGTAAGAGGTAAGACTGGAATGCAACTTGCCAATTGGCAATAATTACATAATCTTCACGACTTCACGTGACGAACAAAGGGTACTCTAGCCTGGAGTCTAGGCGTAGGTCCACCGCTGTCAGCACCACTACTTGGTTGATCAACCGACAAGTGTCTAGCTCTTCCTTCTCTGCTTAAGTTCGACCTGCTCCTTGATAACGGACGGTGTTTGCTTTTATTGTTCTATCTCCCGGCTGTGTAAATATCATTTTTTCCATTGAATTCTTGCCTATGTAGTACTTGAATTCCGAGCCTGCACTCCGTTCTAATGCCTCAAAAGGATGAGTTTAAGCGTTTAAAATTTCATTGACTATGCCATGTCGATAACCACGCCTGAGTCTTGAAGGGTATCCAACTCTCTCCTAATCACTTGGGTCGCGTCTGCTCATCCTACATTTCCCCGCTAGACATTAATTCTCAACTACAAACCCAGACTGCGTATATAGGGCGGGTTGCATTCCAGAACGCGGTCACCGTCGAGTCGGATATATGCACTTTGAGACTGTTCAATGAGCTGGTGTGAAATGGGCGCTAAATTTAGCGCCCGTGGGAATCCGGCTGAATCCACATATGCCCGTCTATAGATGCACGTTCTTGAAGAATGGCCTCGAACCTTTTCGAATCACACAATGTGTCGTTATACACTTGTCTCGATTGGGTCAGCGTCGCTGATCTGTGATCTGTGGTCATCCCGCGCATCCATAATCACTCCCATTCCCTTGTGAGTGATGATCCCATGGCCTGCAGGGTTCTAATTGTAGCGTCGTAGAAGTTGAACTGACAAGCATGAAAGGTTTCCCCGACTCATGTGCTCGCATGACTACCCATCGGCCATCTGCAGTCTGCAGAGAACGTCGGTACGATATCACGTAGGATCTCATATGATTTTGAAATTTCTTCCTCTGACGGCGCCTACTCCCCGTAAATGTTCGTAAAGTGGATCACAGAGCGTGTGGAATACATAGCAGTGACTCGGATCCCGCAGAAGCCTCGGGGACGGGCCTATTCAAGAGCCCGTGTATAAAAAGTATAAAGGCCCTCGACGTCTTGGAAACCTTTCAGCGAAGCAAAAATCATTCTCAGCATGAAATTCTTCTCAACTGTTCTACCCGTCTCCATTGCTATTGCTGTGGTCTCTTCCACGCCAGTAACACCAGGTAATGCTCGTATACTTGCTTGAGTACTACCACACCATTAATAACAAGCATATAGCAGAGAGTATCTGCAAAGGAGCAACGGAAATTGTCTCCGAAGAGTTCATCGGAAAGGACAAGAACGTGCAAATGACCACTCTCGCTTGCCCAGATATGGAACCAGCCCATGGCAGTCTCATCAGCCGTCAAACGGTCCCACCCACGGTCAACGTCTGCGGGACAAATTGTGAGCCATATTTCTTTCCTTATTCAGAACATGATATACCATTTTGGAGCCAAATAGGCACAACAAACTGTTTTGTTCCGTCCGGTGGGGGTCCTGACCCAAACGAGTGTCATGTCATTGCCGATGCTCTTCGTTATGAGAGTCAAAACACAGGTGACTTTCTTCCCCCATGAAGTGTTTCACGAGAGGCTGATATGATGCAGGTGCCATATTTCAGGTCAACAATACAAACGGAGCAAGTTCAACTGCTCACCTTTAATTGACGGTTTAGACTCAACATGATTTCCTTCTAGACTAATGTAGTTCTAATGCAATATAGAAGCTGCAAGAGTTTCTTCGTCAACCAAGATCTTGGACCTTTGGCGTACTGCCGCACAGATTTCGTACGCAAATAAATACTTAGGTTACACTCAGATGGCCTCATTAATATCGACGATTTCTAGGCTGCTGTTATCGACTACGTTGCACCAAACTGCCAAGCAGCTCAGAATGCTCATGGTGGAAACTGCGTCGCGAACGACCAAAGGTGGTTCGTCCAGTGAGTCTCTGCTTAAATGAAATCAGGTTTCACTTGCTAAAGCTTTCGCAGGGTTCAACATGTCTGAAAGAGACAAATCAAGTCGGGCAGAGTTATGCTCTAAAAATATTGCTTCAGACTCTTACCTCTACTTGCCAAAGTTAAACATTGGACAATATTTATACATTTTAACAAGTATTCTATGGGTACATTCAATGTCCAATCGAGTCATGAGCAGGTTCTGAAGCGAAACAGTATGATGCGGCGGACCTGATTTTGAGATGTCAAGTCTACTGCCATGTAAACAACAATGGCTGATTCAAATCTGCGTCGAGCGCTTGAACCACCAGTTTCTGTCGCGCCACATCATAGGTGAAATTTACAACCTGTGCACTATTTAGTGTCAATGACTCCGTATGCTCTTTCAAACCCAAGACCGTGATTTCCTGCAGTTTTTGCTCGATCGTGAATGTACCCATGTTGTTGACTACCAGCTGATTATGAGTTGCCATAAAACTGAGTGTGCGGTTCGAGCCAGGCGGGCTGCTGATACCGTCGTCGATGTAGGCGGAGCCATAGGCAAAGCTCTGTGAGTCGAGAGAAACAAGAAGGGAATAGGGACCTTGTCGGGTTTCTTCGGTAGTATAAGCTGGGTTTGAGTGCAGCAGCAGGACTGAGCCGTCTCTGATATGAACATTGATGTGCCCTAGTGGCGCGGGGAGAATGGTAGTTCCTACGCTGGGATTCACAGCTTCGTGAGTATACCAATCACGCCAGGTGACGCTGCCTCGTCCCGGGAAAATACCTAGAAATCGCGTGAGTGGCGAAAATAAAACAATGAAGGCAATTCGGCAACTGTACCAGCAACTGAGGTAACATTAGGCTCCAAGACAGGAGTTACCAGGATATCGCGACCGACCAGAAATTGCGAGTCGATACCGAATAACTCTGGCTCGTCCGGGAATTCAAAAAATAGAGCACGCACAGGGGGGGTTCCCCTTAAAGATGCGTTCGCAAAAAGGGTGTACTGAACAAACAATTCTTGGTCGGCAAAAGGTATGAAGAAAATCAAAGATGGCCTACCCAGTAAGGTAGCAGTGAATAGCGCACAGCGATAGCGACGCGCGACGCAAGCGCTACACTGTCCCAACGATAAGGTTCTTGGGAGATGGCGCCTTTGATATTGTGATTCCTATAGAATGGCGTGAACGCTGATAATTGCATCCATCGGTTGCACAATTCTTCATCCGTGTTTCCGTCTAGATCGTTCAAGGATTAGACATGCACTCGGACATCACTCTCATGGCTTACTGAAACCACACGTGTCAGCCCCGACGAATGGGATTTGGAAGAGCTGGAACTGCAACACGCCCTGGAAAGCGAAGGAGAGAACGTGTCAACACAGCGATGGTACTTGTCCAATCCAATTCCACTTACAGCAATGTTGTATCGGAGGTAGGACCACAAACTGAAGTTGTCGCCCAGCTACGACGTGATCAGCATGTGAAAGCAGCGAGGAAGAGTCCCGACATACCCAGTGCCCCGTCCACTTGCCTGAGGATGGGAAGGTCGACCGACTGATCAAGAATGGTCGCTTGGTAAAGATTACCTCCTGCAAGGCTAGATGAGTCACCCTTTCTTCCATCAATCCCCAAAGGTTATGGACGTCCAATTCCACCTGGCCGTCAGCGTGAGTGGCATTGGTGGCCAGAGTGTGCGTTGACAAGCGACCAAATCCTGTTAAAGCAGGCCATATAAGACTGAGGATTTAAGATTCCAAAAATCATTTTCACCATTGTGGATCGCGTATGGGGGGGTGTTCAGATCGACGCCTTCTTGCTGGCCTGCACCCAGGCCGCGTTTGGTTAAAACCACGGAAGATTTCGACGCTGATGTCGGGCTAAGTTGACAGGTCAACCTTCCATTAACAGTGATGTTTCCACTTGGACCATAGATCGACGAGTCGTAACTACCACGATCATTTCAGCGCCGGCAAATGTAAGATCGTTTCTTCCAACATACCACTCTGGATAATCTGCGGCCACATATCATGATATGAGATACTCGTTCCGTCCATAGGTGAGAAGACCTACCGAGGACCGGATTTCCAGGATCGCCGGGGAGAAGGAAAGGCACACTGGTGTTGGCAAGGTTCGCACCAGTACCACTGAGACATCCGCATTAAGTCATAGCCAGGACCAAATAATATAAACAGAAACTAACCAAGATCCGTCACAGAAAGAGCTGGCCTCGTTCATGTCCAGCCAGATCCCAGAAAATTCGATTCCAGATTTGCTCCAATTTCGGAGGGCGTCGGTCCACCATTGTTGCGTATTGTTTTGAAACCAATCCGGGAAGACCTAGGGGGAGGAAGGTCAGCTACGTTCTCTGTGAAGTTGTGAGGGGACCCGGGAGAACATACTGTATATCCTGGCCAAACCTGTCCAACATATTCCGTACCGTCGGGATTCTTGATAAATACTGCTCTGCAAAATGGAGGTGTCAACAATTTTTGTCACCCCCAATCACACATGGAGACTTGAAGAGCAAGGGTTGATGTCGGGAGCAAGAGAGATCCAAACTCACTGTTCAACTCCTTTCGTGTAGGGATCGTACTACAAAGGGAAAGTGGGGCGGCCGCTATCAGTAATCGTCGAAGCCTTAGTCCATCCGAGTCCCGAAGGGAGCACATCGGTATCTGGTGTGGATAACGTACAATGTCAGTTGTATTGATTTGTTTTGGGATTGCAGCGTCAACGATAGGAATGTCTGGACAAACCATCAGGTCGTTGTGCATAGCCTTATAATTTAACTCCTGTATCACTTACAGTGCTGGTTATTTGCGGACTTTTGTCTTCTGTTAGAGTTCGAAGCCTCTACTGTCAAAAGAAGCGCAACATACCAGTTCGCGTACGAAACTTCTCATCTCGTCACCGGGGAAACTGACAGGGTCAGAGGTAAAATCACGAACAGCGTGATAAAGATCGATGTCGTTCCACATAACTTGAGGGCGTTAAAACGTCAGGACTGCACCCGATGCACCATGAGGTTAACTCACCTTCGAGAGGAATGTTTGCTTCGCGCATCTTTGTCACCTGCTCGCGCGTCTCATTGATGTTTTGATAACCCCACCTACAAACACGTTTTCGTTTTCGGTTCATAAAACGAATGAGCTCCAGTACCTACCGACACAGATGGAAACCGAAACCCCAAGCGGGTTGCCAAGTCGGTAAGCCAATTAGAGCACCATACTGCTCGATGACTTCATTCGGAGTGGGTCCAGAGAAGAAGTAGAAATCCAAAACACCACCGATCATGCGATATTCGATTAGGGAGACATTGGAAGAAGGTGGCGTCAAAAGAAGAATATCGCCCCCAGCAGCACTGTTAGCGAAATTATTATTAATTACGAAGAATGGGTAGAGAAGTTTCACTCACCTGAGAAGGAAGACACCATGCGACTGAGAGGTGTTGCTGGAAGTATTGAACCGGTGTTCAAGGTAGATTGGATGGCTTCCGTAACTGAGAAATGGGAGTTAGAGCGACGGAAGCAACGTAACATGATTGCTTCCTAGAAAGAACCTCACAGGTTTTCATCGACTGGATCTGCAACATCGCGAGCCCACATTGTTTGTATTGTCGATTTCACATCCCTGCGAAAACCAGAGGTCGCAACGACTTCGCCTAACCCGTAAATGTTTGTGTTCGCCGGAAGAGACGAGGCAAGCTAGAGAGTCGCGTCATCGAACGAGGCTTCAGAGCAGTGACAATTTTCTATACCTGCAGATATTGGTCTTCGAATACGAGGGGAAACCCCTCCAATGCGGTAGAACGGTCGGTCGGTATCACTGGGGGTACAGGCGTGATTGGCAATGATTTCGACCTTGTATCGAAAAGGGGTGTGCCACTGGGTTGAGACCTCCGAGTGATCCAAAAGGCGAACGGCGAAGGATCATAGTTAAAAACTAGGTCTGATGTATCTGAGAAGGAATCTGTCGGAGGAGCTGGACGCTCGATAACGGACTGAGGAATGGTGTATTGCTTATTTGCAGTATCAAAGATGTTGACATGTAGACTTCGAAGGCGTCAGTTTGGGTTTGGTTAGATCTTGTTAGATTGATGCCTACATACCGTGTGTTACTTTCATAAAAAACCTGTATTGTCAAGTTCGTTATGTCCTTCCCGAACGCGTTGCAAGCATCACCTGCTAGACTCAGATGAGCCACGAGGCCAGCACTGCTCTCCGCCAAAGAATCTACTTTGTAGCCTAAAACCTTGTTAAAGAGCAGTGTAAAATTTTCTTTCGATTTGCTTACCAGGACAGTTGGCAACAGTAAGTGAGAGAGCTTTAGGTGCGGGTTCAGTGCGAACCAGTCGTAGAACGCTACGAACAGGCAGACTCTGGAGAAAGGTTTGCGCAAGAACAAGAGACAACACAAAAGTGCAGACGACAGCCCGAAGTCGCCAAGTCATAATGGAAGAGGAAGTTTGCTGGATGTTCGCGTCATGACCCATGGTGGGGTTAAGAGACTGGCAGATATTCATTGTGCGCGTTCTGTGTCACGTAGTCGGTGTCACCGACCTATTTTTACCGTTTGCGCTGCTGCCCTGAGCACCGAAAATGAAAGGTTCCGATTCCTACACGGGCATCTGGAAGGTAAAACGCCATAAATCTGTTTGTATATCGCCTCGTAGATGTGGCATTTGTGCATGTCTCAGACTTAGGTCATCCAATGGCTTCAGGTGGAAAATAAACGCTAAACCCAAAAAGATTATTTGCACACCTATCACTTGCTTTTTTGGGGGGGGCAATCTACTGAGATGCAGGTAGTCAGGGATAAGATCTTGACCAATCAAGACCTTTAGGACGAGGATCTCTGGAATGCGTTATGCAAAGATAATCCATACGATAATACATTCTGTTGAGGAAGAGTCAAAAGTACTTCTTGTGACGAATTGACGCGTTGCGTCACAGCATCGGCAGATGTCACAGGTTCGGCTTGGTTGCTTATTTCTCCTGGTTAGTCTTTGTTCCCAGCCACAACGACGACGCTGAGGCCTACACGAGCATGACGAGACAAACGAGACAGTCCATTGACAAGGATATAGAGCAGCTTGACCTGAAGATCCAAACCCTACGTCGAAGAGAAGCGGATTTCCAGCGGATCCTTGACAACATAGAGGAATTGAAAGCGGAGGTAACTGCCGAGAGGATAGGCCTTGAAGCTAAGCGTAACCACCTGGAGGCACAGAAGGAGCCCATTAATTGGCTACCCGTGGAACTCTTGATTCAAATCTTCCTTGGCCTCTTAGACTTCGATTCCGAGGATCCACGTTATCGTCCCCCGTTCGTTGTCTCACATGTATGCACCAAGTGGCGTGCCATCGCGCTGTCTACTCCGCCTTTGTGGTCTCGAATCACTCTCCGAGGCTTTAAGCAACCAGTAATTGCGCAAACATACATAACACGTTCTGCTAAGGCCCCTCTCGACATCGACTATGCGAGTTTGTTGGACTCGAGGCCAACAGACGAATGTTGCCAGGTTGTGGACTTTCTCGCCAAAGCCAAGCCTCAATTCTATCGTACCGAAGAGTTTCTATTCTCCTCCAAATCTACCTTGCCCATTGTCTATCTACTCCCCGCCATCAACGACTTCACGAACACATTTCCTCGGCTGCAACAACTTACTCTTTCTGTCTCGACACCGAACCCATCCTTCGTGGAATCACCGAGTCTCCTGGGCCGCGAGGACCTTATTATGAGATCAAGGACGACTTCGGGAGATATCAAAACCACTCGCAGTCGGTTACTTCGCCTCACCCTCGAACAGGTTCCTCTGTTCAATTTCCCAACAGCGTTCATTTCAAACCTACGTGTTCTCCACCTATCGTACTCGCCAAGACGGCTCAACAGCACTCAACATGAATACCATTTTAAAATGTCAACCCTCTGTCGATTCCTTACCCTGACATCACTTCTAGAAGAGTTAATTCTGAACAATACAGTCCCTTACTTTGACGTTGTTCTTCCACCTACAGACGGCGGAGGACCTGATAGCTCCGACACCACCCATCTGATGCGTATGCATGCTGTCAAACTTGAACACCTGAAGAGTATCGACTGGACGTATCCATACACTGGCGATGTTCCTCGATTTCTGGCTATGCTAGACACGCCGGGCCTTGAGAAGCTGGATCTTTGGGTTGAGGACCCTCCCACCAAACGCACTGACCTACTTCATGTCCGTGGCTACCTCTCAACTTCCTCGGCGCACAAATATATACGCGGCATTGCCACCTTTTCATGCCTGCGGGATCTTAGTCTCCAGTGCGCTGGCGAGGACACAACCGCATGCGTTCTTCGTAAATTTTCACTTCCCGCTCTTGAGAAGGTGGCGTTCACAAACGTCGACACTGCTGCCCGAGAGGCGGCGGGAGGCAGCGAATCTTCTTTGCCTGTCTTTCCGCGCCTAGAATCGATCTTCCGCGACCCACGGCTCCATAATTTGACACACCTTACCCTCTCCCATTTCAAGATCTCGCTAGAGCCTGGTCGAGCAGAGTCTGTGTTGGGTTACATGCCCGTTCTTACGTCCCTCTCGCTCGATTCCTGTATCGGTGTTGGGAGGCTTGTCGAGGGACTGCAGGAAAGGTTAGGCATGGTGGAAGCAACCCCTGGTCATGCAGTGGGCAGGGCAGCAGTAGAAGGCCGCACGAGACGCGGCGTCAAACTTTGCCCTAGACTCGAAGCACTATCCTTTTGGGGCTGTCAAGATGTGGAATTTGACGGTTTGCGGGCTATTGTGTTAGCGAGGAACGGAAGTAACACGGATAATTGCGAACACGAAGTTAGTCCCAAAGATGCAGCTGCACCGAATGGAGGAAAGCCACCAACCGTCACGAGGGATAGGGAAGGGGCATCCCCCGAAGCGGTCAGGCGGGATGGAGACGGTCCTAAGATTGAGACGGACGCTCGGTTGGGAAGGAAGATCAAGCCACTGAGGAAGTCCCGGCATCATGTTAGTGGAGGGCAGAGGCCTTCCTCCCCCCCTTTGACCCCGACGACAAATATTGTCTCCACGCTCATCGCTATGCGGGAAGCCTTCGAGCCCGCAAATATTATTTACCTTCGCGTGGCCAATTGCAAGTTGGTGAACCAGGAGCAGGCCGCTTCGCTCAGGGACCTTGGTGTCGTGGATGTCATATGGGCTGGTTCGGACTGAATCTTTTGACATGTTTGCGACTAGCGAATAAAACATGCAACCTTCTTTCGTAGACCGATGCCGTAGTCCACTGTCTGAGAGAAATAATACCTGCCACGCACCTTTCCCCAATCATTCACCTTTTCGCGTATTTTCCATTCTGCATTTTTTTTTGGGGGGGGTTGTATCTCAGCTTAGCTCTTGCCCCCCGCCCGCTCAACACATACCCACGGCAACCCCAATGGCGCGGCCAGAAACTAGGCTGTGGTGCATACCGATTAGAGGCTTCGCATTCGGCGCAGTAGTAATCGATACCGCTCAAAGACTCAGTTTGAAGCGTCTTCATAGAATCTGCCAATATCCGATTTGGGATTTAGCTCTTGCCATTTCAAGCACAAATAGGATGTACAAATATTCTAGTTGAGTGAGAGTTTAATGTTAAGTCCGAATGTGGCGGACTTCTATACGATTTCCCAGACGCTCCCTTTGTCCGGGTGTGATCGCTGAGAAGAAAAAAGCAGGATATTAGTCGAATCCTAACCAGAAATAGAGGTAGGCTAATTACGTCTTCGGGAATCGAGATATTAGCCAGAGCTTCCAGAACTCCCTATACATCTACGCGTTTAATTTCACGCATTGAAGATTGGATATGAATTCAAGACTGACCCGTCCTGTCCAACTCTCGAGAGCCTCCACTTGCTGAGGTGTTATGAAATCTTGAGATGTACGCGACGCGAACACCATCTGGACAGCCGCTGCCCTGATCACGGAATTCGGCACAGTGTGTGGAGCTGCAAAGAGGTCCGAAGCTGTAGCACCAGCTCGCTGCTCAATTGTAGGGCTCACAGGGCCCGTTGTGAGAGGCGTGGGTCCCACCTTTGACGCCGCAGGACGATCTGCCCAACAGGCCGCTAGGTGGTAGAGGTGGAAGGTTTCCATCTGTAGAAAAAACCAAGACAACCGAAAGATACAGCCAGTGAGATTTGAAATTTTATTCTTTTCTAAACGGGAGACATGCTTACCTCAAGCGTAGCGAGGTTCGACACACTTTCGAGTAGATGGTCTATCAGACCAGCATTGTGGTCTGGAAACGAAGTTTGGCGCCCTTGGGATGAATAGAAACTGACATAAGTTGTCATGAAGTCATCAGTGATTTGGTCTTCACGCAAAATAAACGAAATCAATACCCGCTCACCTATCGGCAGAAGCATTGACAGTTCCTGCAAGTATGCCCGTCTCTGAAGACTCCGGCTTGCATGCTTCTAGGCCTTTGAGAAGCTGGAAAAGAGGGTGTTAGTTTTTTTGGACTCTCGTTTCAAGCTGTCCGACTTCGACGCACTTCCGCTGAAAGCTCTGAGTCCGCTGACACCTTCTCAAAAACTAGGTCAGTGCTGAGGCATATGAACAGCAATCAGACATACAGGTTTACTGATGCGATATGCAGGCTCGCTGCAGCTTTCCGGGTTCAAAAAGTCAAAATCCACATTGCGGGTGACTTGAACGCAAGCTCTTGGGACGACAACGGTTGCGACAGGTACGTCTATGAGGACGCCGCATGACCCTAGTCTTTTCATTTACGTTCAATCTACCCGTTTTGAAAGCAGGAGAAACCCTCAGGGTCTGACCTGATGATTGCCATGTCTCCGCTCACGGATTCCCTCCCCATCCCGATACTCACGATTGAAATTGGGGTGCCTTTGTACAGACCTGTGATGGTCAAGAATCCACGCTCGGACGAGAGCACAAAGGGTGCGGGTTTCTCGTCCAAAAGTGAGGCAATTGTA
>Ga0247737_1000467_pt1 | contig 16167 bp, 15 predicted proteins | sample UWRJL028104C2_FD_180937 | JGI IMG/M metagenome (GOLD analysis project Ga0247737, IMG submission 180937) | Plant litter microbial communities from Arlington Agricultural Research Station in Wisconsin, United States - UWRJ-L028-104C-2 | ecosystem: Environmental > Terrestrial > Plant litter >...
AAGGCGGCGCACATTTGCTGATCCGCAGCCACGGCGCGCCAGAGCTGGCGCTCTGGTTGCCTGCCGACTTGGAGCCGATCGAAGGCGAGCCGTTCGGGATCTATGTTCATCCCGACCAGCATCACGCCGCCCGGGTCGCTGCCGTCGCGCGGTTCCGCCGCGCGATCGGAATGGGCCCGCCGCTCCGCTTTGCGCCATACCGTGATGCGCCCCGTCAGGCAGCGATGCTCGCGATCCACGATGCGACAGCCGACGGCATGACGCTCCGCGACATTGCAGCCACTTTGCTCCCCCTAATGCCTGACGACTGGCGAACGAGCTCCGAACGATCCGATCTCCGTCGCTTGCAGGACACGGGTCTCTGGACGAGGACGACGGGATACCTGTCGCTGCTAAGCGGGCGGGCTAGGCCAATTCGGGCTCAATCATCCCACGCCTGACGCCATCCGCCCAGCCATTAGTGAACGGTCGCATCAGACTCCAGGGAATGCGCAACAGCATTGCGGGTGACGAACCATGCCGATAGTTGCTCCAAATCGCCCGAGGCCGTGAGCGCATCGATCTTGTCCTGAAGAAAATGCCCACCATCGTCCCCGTGCTGTTCGATCAGCTCTCGGGCGATGAGAAGGGCTGTGGGCTCGTCGATACTATCCACGCCGCCTTATTAGCGGCCATCAGGTCCCGATTCCCTCGGGGCGTTGGAGCGGCTGCTGATGTGATTCTCCGAGTTAAAGCGCTCTACAAGGCGAGAGAGATCATGCTCCCTCACGACGCGGGCAGCGCCGATCAGCTCAAACCAAAGGGCGCTTCCCTGCCCCTCCTCGGGCCATTGGTCAGCCCGAGCTTCGACCCGCATCGGATATAGCGTAACGCTAACGCTCCGCGTCATTCCGCCCGCTCGTGATTTTACGGCTTCATAGCTCTCCAATGGAACGGGGGAAATTTGCCCGATGATGCCCGCCTCCTCAAAGGCCTCTTGAGCGGCTGCTTCATGGGGAGGGATGCCAACAAAGAGATTACCTTTTCGGCGGAAGCCAGCGGCTAACGTCGCTCCGCGAGGTGACGAGCAGCACCACAACATTCCCGACGGCATCGACCGTGTATGGATGAGCCGCAACTTGTGGAATGCCGGTAAATTGGGAAGACATTGCAATCGAGAACCTCAGCGGCCGCCGCGCTTCTCGCGGAAGGCGGCCAGGGCCTCCGGCTCATCGGTCTGGAATATGTGAATCCCGCGATCGAGCATCTTGCCCCAAACAGCATCGGGATCGCGCAGCGCCTGAATGTCGCCGCCCCATTCCGGAATGAAGCCCTCCCAGAGCGTATTATGCCACAACGGGATGTTCGTTCGCTCCGAAACGAGAGCGACGGCCTCGAATTGCGCTTCGGTCATCTGTGGCAGTTCAAAGCCGACCGGGCGTTTCCCACCCGAAACCTGCTGTGACGCGACCGCGCCGAGATCGGCACGCCCATCGGAGTTGAGGAGGACGGGTATGAACGGGACACGGTCGTAAGGCGTCATCGATGCCAAAGGCGGGGTAGTCGGGCCGGTGGAGGTCTTGACGATGACTTCGTTAGTCATCCCAGCCTTCTCGACCGCGGCAATCACCTCGGGGTAGATCGCATCCTTGATATCGAGATTCAGGAATATTCGCCCTTTGGCCGCAGCAAGCATCTCGGCTAATGTCACCATTCGCTGATCCGTTGGACCGGCTGCTGCGCCGCCCAGATTGCCTCGAAGCCGTAGCTTGCGGAGGCTTGCGAGCGACAGCTGGCTTACGTTGCCTGTTCCCGTAGTGGTCCGATCGACAGTGTCGTCATGAATCATCACCAACTCGCCATCAGCGGTACGGCGGACGTCTGTTTCCATCATATCGACGCCAAGCTTCACGCATTGTTCGAGAGCCAGCAGCGAGTTCTCTGGGACAGCGCCGAACCCATGGCGGGGCCCTGGATTGTGGCAACCTCGATGGGCGACCACCACAACCTTGCCGCTCGCCATAAGCGCCTGGACGCTACGGGGTATATTGCTGGCACCTGCAGGTGCGGTGATGGTTGCTAACGCGAGGGCGCACCAAGCGAGGGTACGTTTTCCGTTCAACTGAAGCATCGAATTTCCAAATTTGCGATGGAGTCAGAAGGATTTTCGAGCCCGGTCGGTCCGCATCGCGCAGGCAACCGGGCTCGGGCGATCACCACTTCTTGCTGAGTACGAAGCGGAAGCTGCGTCCAAAGAGCGGGCGACCGAAAATCGCCTCGGCCGTACCCTGGCCTGAGAGACGATCACCGGCGGTATTTCCTTCCGTCAGACCATGCGCATTTGTTACATTGTCGCCCGCGACCTGAAACTGCCACGTCCCGCGTGTCACCATCGCGCCGACCCCGAAGTAACCGTAGGCGGGAAGCGCCGTTTGGTTGAAGAAGTCGACGTATCGCTTGGTTACATAGTCATAGCGGCCGTAAATGCTCACCTTGCTGTCCCCAACATTAAAGTCGAACGAGGGGCGCACGTTCAGATAGAGCTTCGGTTCGCGGAGGATCTGTTTGCCGTTTGCGCGGCTGCCGTCCACGCCGGTGCTGCTTGTGAAGTTGAGATACTTCGGGTTCTGATAGGTGACAGAGCCGGCAATGGAGAACGGACCGGCGATTTGAAGTTGGCCGTCCGCCTCGACGCCCTTGTTGTCAGCCGTGCCGACGAAGTTCGTTTGCACGTCCGCTCGTCCGGTTGCGGGGTCGAAGCCGGTGAAGCTCGCATTAAGCGGCGAGAACTTGGTATAGAAGCCTGTGACATACAGGTATGAGCGACCGAAGGACGCTTTTACGCCGACCTCGTAAAGTTTCGCCTTTGTCGAACCGGAACCGTAGCCGCCATAGAATGCGTCCGACGCAGTTTCGGGCACTTCAAGTTGTGACGCTCGTGCGTAGGCCCCAAAGTTACCATTGAAATCGTAATTTACGCCTGCCGTCCAGTTCGTCGCCTCCGGCTTAAAGCTGTAGTTCGAAATCGCTCCTGTGAACGCGCGGGTGCTGTCGTCCGCAAGGGTGGCAGGATTTCCGAGATTTGCTGAGGTCGTCCCCAGAGCAAATGCGGAGTAACTGTACCACTCGTGCCGGAAACCTAAGTCAATGCGGAGGTGGCTGTTGATATCCCAGGTGTCGGTGCCGTATGCGGCGATTACGCCCGCATCGACCTTGCCCGATCCAAGTGTAACAGCATCGTTGACGGCTCCGTTGTCCGTGACAAACCCAAGCACAGACCCTGCGGCCGAATAAGCCACCAAGTCGAGTGTGCGCGGCTTCGATCGCAATTCGAAAAGATAGTTTTGATAGGCGCGGAAATCGGATTCACCGTATTTCGAGCCATAAACGCCAACTCGGATGTCGTGGGTGCCAATTGGAGTTTCAAACTTGCGAGTGACGCTGAGGTCGCCTTGCGCGGAATAGAAGTCGGAGATGATGGCGCGATATTGCGCCCCCACGACGAGACCGGATGCGCTATTCGGATCGTAGGCGCCCGTGCCGTTGGTGCCTGCAAGCGCGTAGCCGATCCGTGATACTCCTTGGCCAAAGGCGGTTTGAGCGGCGCTCAGGAATCCGGCGGCGTAGGTATCTGCAACCACAGGGTTCGACGTCGAATATAGCGCGTCGAAGTGGAGCCGCCCTTGGGTATACCCACCCTTAGCTGAGACGTGCCAATCGCCGAAGTCGCCCTCATAATTGAGGGCGATATTCCCAAAGCGCATTTGCCGGCCGTTTGCGAGATCGCCCGAGTAGTCTTTCAGAACTCCAGCGCCATCGCGATACTTGATATTGACCGAACGAAGCGCCGGCGTGTCGAGCGTGCCGCTGAAAAAGTCGATATACTTGTTCAGGCTTGTGGCCGGGTTCCGTGGGTCAGCCGTGGGAATGGAGAGGTAAAAGATGTTGTGATCGTCGACGTACTGGCCTGAGAGCTTGATAAATCCATTGTCGAAATCATGCTTGATATTCGCTCGAATCTGTCCGCCCTTGTCGGCCGGAAAGCCGCTATCGCGATAGCCGTCGTTTTGGCGTATGAACCCGCCGATAGCGTAATAGGTGCGATCTCCGATCGGGCCGGATTGCATAAGATCGAGCCTATATAGACCGGTCGTGCCCAGGCTCACCTGCGCTTCGCCTCGCGGAGTGTCCAACCCCGTAACCGTAATGATATTGGCGACAGCCGCCGCAGTGCTTGCGTAGATCGGAGCTGGTCCTCCACGAACGACCTCAATGCGATCCGTCATGAGGTCGACGCGATTCATGCCGTCGCCCTGATTGAAGAAATTGCCGTCGATTTCCTGGAAGAGCGGAAGGCCGTCCTGCTGGTAATATAGATATCCGCGGTCAGTCGGCACGCCGCGAACGCGCGTGATGTTCTGAACCTCACCGCCGGTTTGCTCGACGTGGATGCCAGGGAGCGCTCCGACCAAGTCAGTCAGACTCTTGGGCGCAAGCTTTTTGATATTATCCTGCGACAGCGAGTTGACCGCATAGGAGACGTCGAAGCGACGCTGCGGACGCGCGGACCCGGTGACGACAATGTCGTCCGCCTGCTGTGTGTTATTGTCGGCGGTCGCGGCCTGACCATCGGCTGCAGCCGATTGCGACGAGCTGGAGCTGGCACCGGCGGCCTCGGTCTTCGGAGCATTTTGCGCGGATGCAGCACTCGCCCAGATCGTAGCGATGCCAGTTCCGAGAAGAAAAAGTCGCCTCATGTTTCGTACCCCCGTTGCGGCCGCCATGGCCGGTTCGGAACGGCGGGTATGGGTCGAATGTGACGCCTTTATTTATTTAATCTGAAAAAAGTTAAATCACTCGGCGGCACCCATAATGTCGTGGATCGGGAGCAATGCGGCGCCGACTGAGACGGCCCAACTGCCAATTTTGGACACGTACAGGCGCGGACTGGGCGTGTGCTCTGATTTGAACGTATCTTGATCTTTCAACATATTGGCCCCGATCGAATCGAGAAGCGTCAACGGCAGTGAGCCGGAAACGATGACCGCGCCGGGGTCGAGCCAAGCAACGCCTCCCTGGGCAGCGCTAAGGAGCTGCTTTGCAACCCGCTTGGCCCATTTGTCGATCAACTCGGCATGCGATTCCATGCAGTCTTCGATTTCCAACAGCGAGGTGAGCCCGCCACCGGCTGCGTTGATCTCGCCGAGCAGATCGATCCCCGAAGGCCGCTGCTTGGTCGCGGGAAAGAGCCGGCCGACTTCGCCCGCGTTACCGAATTCGCCTCGAAGGATGTCGCGCCTGGAAACCACGCCACCACCGACACCGTGGCCGATAAAGAACGAGATGGCCGAATCGCAGTCGTTGATAAGACCGCTGTCGTAGAATTCGGCGAGGCCCGCGAGCGTTGCTTCGTTCTCCACCCACACAGGAACACCGAGGGCATCCTCGAAGAATTGAGCAAGGTCGAGATCACGCCATCCGGCGAGCCACTTCACCATCCACCGGTTAGGAGATCCCGCCGTTGCGACGGGTCCCGCAACGGCCACCCCTAGTCCGAGCATTCGGGAACGCATCACGTTTTTTGCGAGTGCGAGCTCGCGAAGCCTGAGTTCGATCAACTCGATAAAAGCACGGGGATCATCGTTCTTGAACGGTTCGCGGTGCCGCGCGAGTACCGTTCCGGCGAAATCGACGAGCACGAGCTCCAACCAGCCTGGGTGCACCATAGCACCCGCGGAATAGCCGGCCTTTCCGCTTATCGTGAGTGGCACCGTGGGGCGGCCACGCCCGGTCAGTTGCCCGTCCAGTTCCTCGACGCAGCCCAGCATTAGGAGTTCGCGTGTTAGCCGCGTGACGAGTGCGTTGTGCATGTCGAGATTGGCGGCAAGGTAGGACCGACCGGTCGGACCCTTGGTCTTCAGATGCCAGACGATACGCTTTTGGTCGCCTGATAGAATGATATCTGTTTTGCGCCGCATGCGTGTCCTTTGACCTATTCAGTCCCGGCGGCTGTTCGAATTAGCTGGCGGGAACCGGAACAGCTGGGACCGACCCTCGTCTCGGTAGCATCTCCGCGGATAGGGCCAGAGCAGTTAATAGGCCACCTGCTCCGAAAAGAGCTGCGGTGCTTCCTATTCCGAAAGCAGAGCCTGCCCGCACGCCATCGAGCTGGAAGCCAAGCAGGCCACCGGAAATGGCGATCCCTACTTTAATCGATGCCGTCAGCAGCGCGAAGGCCGTGACATCAATGCGCTTGCCGGTCGCTGACGCCACGTCGCGGACGATCCAGGCGACGCGTTGCCAGATCAAATTCGTAACGGCGGACGATGCCACTCCGAAAGCGAACGCCAGCGCGACGGCCCACCATGCCGAAGTGGGGAGCAACAGCCCGATTGCACAAAGCGTGGCGACGATGGGAAAAACCGGTGTCGCGATCGATGTGTGTCCGCGCGCCCGTCCAAGAAGTGGCCCGATGACCGTGCCGCACACCATGGCGAACAGAAGTGATTGCCCCGATGCGCTATTTGGAACCAACGCCATAATAGGTCCCGCCAGCCCGAGAAAGGCGACCTCGCTTACGACCGCAATCAGCGGGGCCGCCAGGCGCCTGTAAGGTAGCCCTTTCCAATCGGCGGGCTGATGCGTCTCTGGGAGCGCTTTCGTCTCGACGGATGCAAGAGCCAGAACGCTGATGACGACCGGGACAGCGATGAGGATGACAGCCTTAAGGTCCGCGAGCGCGTCGCTTGAGCGTTCCATTGCCAGGAACACCAGCGACGCCGCCGCCAATCGGCCGATCGATGACACAATTGTGCGGGTCGAGACAAAGGCTGAGGCCTGGTCAGCGTTGCGAGGAAGCAGTGACGTCAGGGCGTTTTGAGTCACGTCCATGACCGCGTAAGCGGCTCGAAAGACGAGCGAGGCGCCGTAAAGGTAGATGAGGCTTTCAACCTCATTGTTCGGAGTTGGCCCGAATAACGCCAAGGCCGCGCTCACCGCCATGCATCCTGATATCGCCTGAAGGCGGAGAGAACTGCGAAGCGGGTCATGGAGCCGCGACACCAGTGTCGCTACAATGATATCGAGAACCGCGCCCAACAGCGCCGATCCGAATAGTAGCATGCCCGTATGGTATGCCGTGAGGCCTACCCGCACGTTGAGGTGATAAGCGATCAAAAGGTCAGAAAGAGACCAGATCAACGAGCGGGACAGCTGACCGGAGCCGTATAGCACTAACGGCCTTCGGCTATACGCGCGTGCCTTAAGCTCTTCTGCTAGCTCGGTCTGAAACTTCTCGGATGCCATGCGCTGGGACGCATACCTGTCCAGATGGTCTGATTTGTTACACGCCTATGAAAGCCGGCCTGATGACGGCGGCAGCGACTTGATTACCGCGCGGAACCTAACCGCATTCCCCTTTTCTGGGGGAGCAGCCCTGTGATGTGGCCGAAGTGGCCACCCCCATCTTCCGGCCACCCATGACTGCCTTCGAACGCCGATGATCTCCGACGTCGCGAGGTGCCCGCCGGGCGCCCGCGATGTTCCCAATAGGAGATCATTATGCCCGACATCATCAAGGACACGCGCTACCTGCGCACCAAGGAGGCCGCACATTATGTCGGTCTTTCCGCCCGCACCCTCGAAAAACACCGCACCTACGGCACCGGTCCCGGCTACCGGAAGATCGGCGGCCGCGTCGTCTACACGCTCGAGGAACTGCGCGGCTGGGCGGACCGCGGTGCCTGCGCCTCAACCTCCGATCCGAACAACGCGAACGTGCTCCCTGCGGTTCGCCGTCCCGAGGACGGTGACGGCGCCGCCGAAGGACAGTCGTGATGGCGGAGAAGCAGAACGCGCAAGCTCCGATTGCCCCGGCGACGCGACCTCAGCGAGCTGGCGCATGGTCGTTTCCCGGTCGGCGGACTATCATGGCCGCTTCCGCTGTCGCACTCGGGGCCCTGACGGTGCCGTCGATCGCACGGCCCGACCTGCGCCTGGTCTGGAACGTGTCGGCGAGCGTGCCGCTGGGCCTCTATCGCATCGAGCCAGGCAGCCGTCCGCTGGTCGGCGATCTAGCCGTGGTGCGCCCGTCGCCGGCGCTCGCGCGGTTGATGGCCGACCGACATTATGTCGAACAGGGTGCCTTGCTCGTAAAACCGGTCGCCGCCGTCATGGGCGCCCGCATTTGCCGCCAGAGCCAGGCCGTGACGATCAACGGTCGGCAACGCGTATCGGCGCTCGACCATGATCGCTTCGGCCGATACCTGCCGCGCTGGTCGGGCTGCCGTACACTGAGCACGGCCGAGTATTTCCTGCTCGCGCCCGACGTCCCTGCATCGTTCGACAGTCGCTATTTCGGACCCGTCTCCGGCGCCGACGTGATCGGACGGGCAACACCACTGTGTGTGTGGTGATGAACATGGGCCGTCACCTGCTCGCCGCCGGCCTTGGCACAATGTGCCTCGCCTTTCCGGGATCACCTTTGCTGGCCGATGCACGGCCCAACGATGGTTGCGCGGTGTTCGCCCCGGAAGCGGCGATGCGCTCCGGCCTTCCCCTCGATACGATCCTGCGCGTGATGCGCGCCGAGAGCGGCGGTAATCCTCATGCAGTGTCGCCCAAGGGGGCGATGGGCTGCATGCAGATCATGCCGACGACCTGGGCAACACTGTCGGCGCGCTACGGCCTTGGTTCTGATCCATTCGATGCGCGGATGAACATGATCGGTGGTGCGCGCTATCTGGCGGAGTTGCGTACGCGGTTCGGCATTCCAGGCGCCTACGCCGCCTATAATGCGGGACCGAACCGTTACACGCGCTTCGCCGCCGACGGCGTGCCACTTCCCGCCGAGACCGTAGCTTATGCGGCGCGTCTCGGTAGCGCCGGTGCCCCGATCATCAAGGCCGATGCCCAGGCGCGCTGGCAGGAGGCGGCATTGTTCGTCGCGAGACCCACCAGCACCACGAAACCAGCCGGTGTCGCGCCACCATCGGCGGCCAACACGAACAATGTTGCCGCGGATCGCGCTGCCGCACCGGGCGATTCCGTGCCGACTGTTCGCTCCGATCCGATGTTCCCATTGGACCTCAGGAATGTCGCTCTGCGCCGCTGATAGTGCTGTTCTCGGGGCCGGCCTGCGCGCTGCGCAGCCGGCCCCGTCGCACAGGGTCTATTCCGCATCGCTGCGCTGGCGGAATGCCGCTCGCACCTTCTCGCGTTCCGCCACTGCCGCTTGCTCCGCTTCATCGGCAAATGCCCGCGCCCCGCGTCGTTTGAACAGAGCGGTCGCGTGGGCAGCGTCATCGCTTCGCATACGCATCGCGATGTCGAGAAAGGCACCGTACAGCACTTGCCGATCGTCGGCGACGAGGTCGACCAGGCCGGCCTTCTGCACGAGACCGCCAAGCTCGATCAGGTGCCGCGTTCGTTCGCGTCGTGCCACTACCCATGCCCTCCTGTCGGTTCGTGCGATTGCCGCCTCAAGCCGGTTCCGCCCCGCCCGCAGTTGCTTTGCCGCCCTCGCTGCTGCCACGAGCGCGGCGCGAGGATTTCCGGCTCGTTTCACGAAAGAACTGCGCACCGCGTACCGCCCACGCCTTGGTCGTGGTGCCCTCCTTTTCCGCCACCGCTGCCAGCAGCGCGCCGGCGAGGAGATCGGGTTCCAGCGCGTCGGCGCCGGTCGCCTCGATCAGTTCGCCGAATTGCTGGATCTTGCGCACCCTGAGCAGCTTTGCCCGGTCACCCAGCGCCTTCAATTCCGCATCGAAATCCCGCACCTTACGCATCGTCGCATCTCCATCTCGCTGGTCCATGCGCTCTAGCTGGGCAGCGTGACGCCCGGTTCAACGCGTCAAATCTCTCTGGAGCGCTCTAGCGTAGGAGAGCGCGCTTATACGTCGTACCGACGTCGCGAGATCAGGCGTAATTGGTTGGCCAAGATGGCCATCTACCACTTCTCCGCCAAGATCATCGGCCGCGCCGCCGGCTCGAGCGCGGTGGCGTCCGCTGCCTATCGCTCGGCGTCGCGGCTCCATGATGAGCGGCTCGATCGCCATCACGACTTCACCAACAAATCGGGTGTCGTCCACTCCGAAGTGATGCTGCCCGAAGGCGCGCCCGGGCGGTTGCGGGACCGCGAAACGCTGTGGAACGAGGTCGAGGCGACCGAGAAGCGCAAGGACGCCCAACTTGCCCGGGAGGTGGAATTCGCGATCCCGCGCGAGTTGACGGAAGCGCAGGGCGTCACGCTCGCCCGCGAGTTCGTGGCCAAGGAGTTCGTCGGCCGCGGCATGGTCGCCGATCTGAACATCCACTGGGACATCGGCGCCGACGGCCAGGCCAAACCCCACGCCCATGTCATGCTCGCCACCCGCGAGATCGGACCGAACGGATTCGGCGCGAAGGTGCGCGAGTGGAACGCGACGGCGCTGCTCCAGCAATGGCGCGAACGCTGGGCCGAGCACGTCAACGACCGACTGACGTCCCTCGGCATCGAAGCCCGTATCGATCACCGCAGCTACGACACGCAAGGGATTGATCTCGAGCCGCAGCACAAGATCGGCGCGGCCGGCGCGCGGCGGCTGGAGCGCGGCGAGGATGCCGAGCGTGCCGATGAGCATATCCGCATCGCGCGCACCAACGGCGCGACCATCATTGCCCAGCCGGAAATCGGCCTCGATGCACTGACGCACAGCCAAGCGACGTTCACGCGCCGCGACATGGCGATGTTCGCGCATCGCCATTCGGACGGACAGGAGCAATATGATCGCGTCCTCGCCGCGATGCACGGCTCGGACCAGATCCTCGCGCTTGGCCGCGACGGACGCGGCGAGGAACGCTTCACCACCGTCTCGATGTTGAGCGCAGAAGAAGCGCTGACACGCAACGCGACGACGCTTGCGACCTCGAGGCATGCGGTCGGTCGGTACGATGTCGAACGCGCAGTTGCGGGGGCAGCGGATCGCGGCCTGGTGCTCGGACGCGATCAGCGTGCTGCCCTCGACCATGTCGTCAAAGCGCCCGGACTCAGCCTTGTCGTTGGCTATGCTGGTGCCGGTAAATCGGCGATGCTTGGTGTTGCGCGCGAGGCTTGGGAAGCCGCCGGCTATACCGTCCGGGGCGCTGCGCTATCGGGCATCGCTGCCAAGAATCTTGAAGGCGGCTCCGGAATCGCATCGCGCACCATCGCCAGTTTCGAACATGCCTGGGCGCGTGACCGTGATCGGTTGACGGCGCGCGATGTGCTGGTGGTCGATGAGGCCGGCATGGTCGGCACGCGGCAATTGCAGCGCGTGCTGGCGGAAGCCGCCGGCGCTGGCGCCAAGATCGTGATGGTCGGTGATGTCCAGCAGCTTCAGGCGATCGAGGCCGGCGCTGCGTTCCGCTTGCTCGCTGAACGCCACGGGGCGGCCGAGATCGGCGAGGTACGCCGGCAGGCCGAGCAGTGGATGCGTGATGCGACGCGGATGTTCGCGACGGGCCGAACCGGTGAAGCGATCACCGCCTATGGCCAGGCCGGCATGCTCCACGCCGCAGACACGCGCGACGCCGCGCGCGACGCGCTCATCGACCGCTGGGACATCGACCGGCGGGCAGCGCCGACCGAATCCCGCATCATTCTTACCCATATGAACAAGGAGGTTGCGATGTTGAATCAAGCGGCGCGTGAGCGGCTCCAAACACAAGGCGAGCTCGGCCGCGACGTAAATGTGCAGACCGAACGGGGCGAACGGCAGTTCGCCGAGAACGATCGCATCCTGTTTCTGAAAAACGAGCGCGAACTCGGCGTAAAGAACGGGTCGCTCGGTACCATCGAACGCGCAGATCGCGATACGCTGGCCGTGCGGCTGGACGACGGCCGCAAGGTCGAGGTCGATCTGAAGAGCTACGCCCATGTCGATCATGGCTATGCCGCGACCGTCCACAAGACGCAGGGCATGACGGTCGATCGCACCCATGTGCTGGCGACGCCTGGGATGGACGCGCATTCAAGCTACGTCGCCCTGTCGCGCCACCGGACCGGCACGGCGCTGCACTATGGCCGGGACGATTTCGCCGATGAGGGTCAGTTACGTCGCACCCTCGGGCGCGAGCGTCCGAAGGACATGGCGCTCGACTATGAACGTGAGGGCGGAGCGCCGCCGCGCGCAAGCCGTTCCGCGGTCAACAGCGCACGCGGCCCGACCGATATGAATCCCACGTCGCAACCGGCTCAGGCGGCCGCAAATGTGCAGGCGCGCGGACCGGCCGGGAAGGACGCGAGCGGATCGAAGGCCAGCATGGAGCAGGATCGTGCCCGACAGTTGCGCGAGACGTTCGCGGCACTCGGCAACGCGCCACCGCGCTCGGCCGAGCAAACCCGCACGGCCTTCGCCGCCGCAGCCAAGGCAGTGCCGACGCCGGGTAAGGATCGCGACTACGGAGCCGAGCGATGAGCCAGGGCGGCGGCGCAGCGGGTGGCGGTCAAGGGTCCGGCTCGGATCCGATCGTCCATCAGATCAGCTTCCTGCTCTCGCTCGTCGCCATCGGGATCGGCTGGCCGATCGTGGCGCATTTCATTCCCATCGAGGCGCGGTTCGCCTGGCGCGATCTCGTGCTCGAACATTGGAACCACCGCGAGCGGTTCGAGCCATGGCTCGACCAGCGCTGGCTTTGGCTCGCGCTGCATCGGTATCATTTCTGGTTTGGGGTGGCGGCATTGCCGGGCACGATTGCAATCGGCGCGGTCCAGGCAGTCGATCGGCGCGCACCATGGGCCCTGTTCTCTGCGCCGCTCGGCTGGGGTTGCGGGCTGCTGATCGGTTTGTGGCTCTATACAAGCTTCCTCACCGACACCCCAACGCTCGCGGTTATGCTGCCAGCGGTCTTCGCCTATCTTGGCGGGGCGGTCGCCGCGCGCATCGGCGCCTGGCCGCGCAAGGTCATTCATCTGCGCGGCACCCGGATGCGCGGAACCGCCAATCGCCTGCGCAGCCGATTGGTCGCCGGCCTTACCGACCGGGTTGCGCTCGCCGGCGTGCCGCTCACGCCCGAAGATGAAACGATGCACGTCGCGGCGATCGGGACGACGGGGTCGGGCAAGTCAACCGCGCTGCGCGCGATCATCGCCAGTGCGTCGCGGCGTGGAGACCGTCAGGTCGTTGCCGATCCCGATGGCACCGCGATGAGCGTCTTCCACCAGCCCGGCGACATCATCTTGAACCCGTTTGATGCGCGGTGCGCCCAGTGGGACCTGCTCGGCGAGATCGAGCAAGTCGGCGACTACGCGATGGTTGCCCAGTCGCTGCTCCCTCATCTCGGCCATGGCGATCACGACCAGTGGATCAGCTACGCCCAACAGTTCCTGAGCAGTGCGATGGAAAGCTGGGTCGGAAACGCGATGGGCAGTTCCGCCGATTTTGTTGCCGCACTCACCCAGGCAAACAGGGCGCAGCTGAAAGCGCTGTGCGACGGGACGCCGGCTGCTCGTTTTTTTGAAGAGGGGGGCGAGCGCATGCTCGCCAGCATTCTCGGCACGATCACACCAGCGGTCGCTAGCCTGCGGAGCTTCGGCGTTCAGGCGGGGCCGGGATTTTCGATTCGGCGCTGGGTGCGTGAGGGCGAAGGTTCGCTCTGGATGCCCTATGCCGCCAACCAGATCGCGGCACTGCGCGGCCTCATCTCCTGCTGGATGAATCTCGCCATCATGGAGACGCTGTCGCTCGCTCCGTCGAGCGAACGTCGGATCTGGTTTCATATCGACGAGCTTGATGCGCTCGGTCGCATCGAGGGACTGAAGGATGCCCAGGCACGGCTCCGCAAGTTCGGCGGCCGCGTCGCGATCGGCTTCCAGAGCTTCGCCCAGATAAAACAGATCTACGGTGAGGGCGCCCACACCATCATCGAGAATTGCGGTAACCTGCTCTTGCTTCGTTGCGGCCTCAGCGAAGGCGGCGGCACCGCCGAGCTCGCCTCCGACCTGATCGGCAACCGGGAAGTGGAGCGCGACGATGTCAGCCGGTCGCGAACGCGAGGTCGGTTCACCTCACGGTCGATGTCAATGCAGAGCAAGCGAAGCGTCGAGGATGTCGCGCTCGCCAGCGAGATCATGCAGCTCGCCAACCGCGAGGGATTTGTGAAACGAGCGACGGCACCGGACTGGTGGAGGGTGCGGTTCCCGTACGTCGAATATCTTGAACGGGTCGCAGCGTTCGAAGCATCTAGGAATTTGAAGGTGATGCGATGACAGTCAGGTCGGCCGTCTGTCTGCCTCGCTGGCCAACGCCACGCCATCCACCGACAGAACGCGCGCGACGTCGAGATATTCGAAGATGTCGAGGCGACGTTCGCCCGTCTCATAGCGCGAGACATATTGCTGCGGTTTACCGAGGCGCTGCGCCACGGCTTCTTGCGAAAGACCCAGTGTCTTTCGCGCCTCAACCAGGCGTTCGATCACCCAGCGATAGCGACTATCGTGGATGCCTCGCGCCACAGTCCCTCACATCAAATTGATGTGAGACCGTGCTTGGTCCTTGGCTCTACACCAACTTGATGTAAACTGGGGTCGTGATCTGACCGTCACCTAGCGCTAGCACGACCTACAACCATTATGGATGTATCATTGCCAATCGAGAACCTGCTCTCTGACGACGAGCGCCGCCAGCTTGAGGCTGTACGGCTGATCGCCCTTGCTCGCGATCTTCTGACGAATGAACGCGAGCGGCCCATAAAAGCGCGTTTGGATTGCGTTCTGAAGGAGCTCGATCGCTTTCGCGGAGTGAATGTTCGATCGTCTTATTCGCAAAGTCGCGAGATCGGCGATTGACTAGTTGAGGCGTCTCACTCCCGCAGAAAATGCGTTGGGCGCCTTAATGACTGTGAGTCACCCGATCATCATAAGGCTCGCATTGCCGCCCGCCGCTGTCGTGTTGATCGAGGTAGAAACCTCCTCAAGCAGCCAGTCGCTTTGATAGGCGAGAGGCTGATCCGATCGCGCCGAATGGACCGATACAATCTGTCCCGACATCTCCGCGACCCTGCCGACGATCTTGCCTACCGCGAATTCATCGCCTTCGACCAACGCCGCCGCGAATGGCTCCGAGCTCGCGGCGAAGCAGGCAGCGACGCATGTAGGCAGATTGCTCGGGAGGGGCATGCCCTCGACCGTCCCGTGGTTTCCGGTCGCGAGAACGGCGGCCATCTGTTCGTACAGGCCGGAGCGCGAACTAGGCGACAACAGGATACGGCCGCGTGGGTGGAGTGCATAGAGATTGCGTTCGCCGACCGGGCCAGGGAGAGTAAGATCCACGCCGAGCGCGGACCCCTCGCCATAGCGCCGCGCGATCGCCGCACTTTCTCCCTCACCGGACGCGTCGAGCCAGTCAGCGAAATCATGGAGCGGTGACGCGAGGTGCCCGACGCGCGCGTTGAACACCGGCGCGTCGCTGACCAAGCGGCCGAGATAGAGCGGGCCGCCTGCCTTCGGACCTGTGCCCGACAGCCCACGGCCGCCGAAAGGCTGAACGCCGACGATGGCGCCGATGACATTGCGGTTCACGTAAAGATTACCGGCTTTAATGCGCGACGTGACATGCGCGATGGTCTCGTCGAGTCGTGTATGGAGGCCGAAGGTCAGACCGTAGCCGGTGGCATTGATCGAATCGACCAGCGCGCCGAGCCGCTCCCGCCGGTAGCGGATCACATGCAGTACTGGGCCGAACACTTCGCGCTTCACCTCCGAGATATCCTTGATCTCGATGATGGTGGGCGCGACGAAAGTGCCCTTGATCGCCTCCCCCGGCAGCGCCTGCTGCTCGATGTGGGCGCCTGCTTTGCGCATGGCGGCAATGTGCTTCTCGATCCCTTCTTTGGCCTCAGCGGTGATGACGGGCCCGATATCAACCTTGAGGGCATCGGTACGCCCGATGCGCAGCTCCTTCAGCGCGCCCTTCAGCATGGTCAGAGTGCGTTCGGCGACATCGTCTTGGAGGCAGAGGATGCGAAGCGCCGAGCAACGCTGTCCGGCACTGTCGAACGCCGAAGCGATGACATCGGCCACGACCTGCTCCGCCAGTGCAGAGGAATCGACGATCATCGCATTCTGGCCGCCAGTCTCGGCGATCAACGGAATCGGCCGACCTGCGGGCGACAGGCGGGCGGAAAGTTGCCGCTGGATCAGACGTGCAACCTCGGTCGATCCAGTGAACATCA
>Ga0247737_1000469_pt1 | contig 16076 bp, 19 predicted proteins | sample UWRJL028104C2_FD_180937 | JGI IMG/M metagenome (GOLD analysis project Ga0247737, IMG submission 180937) | Plant litter microbial communities from Arlington Agricultural Research Station in Wisconsin, United States - UWRJ-L028-104C-2 | ecosystem: Environmental > Terrestrial > Plant litter >...
GCACTCCCCTGCACGGCGACCGGCCGCTGTTCGAGAAGCTGAGCCTCGAGGGATTCCAGGCCGGGCTGTCGTGGATCACGATCCTCCGGCGCCGGCCGACCTTCCGGGAGGCGTTCCACGACTTCGATATCGATGCGGTTGCGGCGCTGACCGAGGCCGACGAGGCCGAGCTGCTCCTCGACCCCGGCATCATCCGCAACCGGGCGAAGATCTCGGCGACCATCTCGAACGCGCGCATCATCCGCGAGCTCGTGCGCGATGCGCCCGGGGCATTCGACGAGCTGATGTGGAGCTTCGCCCCGCCGAAGACGGCAGCGCGACCACGCAGCTTCGCCGATCTTCCTGCGGTGACGCCGGAGTCGACGGCACTCAGCACGGCACTCAAGAAGCGCGGGCTGCGCTTCGTCGGGCCGACCACCATGTACGCCCTCATGCAGTCGGCGGGCATGGTCGACGATCACATCGAGGGCTGCTGGCGCGCGTAGCCTGCTGAGCCGCGCCTGCGATCGGGGCGGCGAGGATCAGGCGAGCGTGAATCAGGCGGGCGTGGATCCGGCGACGGGCGCCGACCAGGCATTCGCGTAGTTGTAGCCCACCGAGCCGTAGCCGACCAGCGGCGGGCCGTAGCCGGCCGCGGTGATGAGCTCCGGCCGGTAGACCTCCGCGCGTGAGCCGAGAATGAAGGCCCAGACGAACGGGAGGAAGATGCCGAGCACCAGGAATCCCCCGGTCTTGCCGAACGCGAGGCCGGTGCGGTACATCCCGATGTAGAGGAAGATCGCGCTGATCGTGCCGCCGTACGGTATCACCCCGAGCAACGCCAGCCAGCCCTGCTGCCCGCCCAGTTGCAGCCAGACCCAGCGGTTGTAGAACGGCACCCAGGCGATCCACGGCCGCACCCCGACCTTGCGGAACAGCGACATCAGCGACAGCGCGGTCAGCACATAGGCGGCGAGAGCCACCATGAGGCTGAACAGGATGACCACGGACAGGATGCCGAAATAGGCCGCAATGAACAGGCCAGGGTCGCCGGAATAGTAACCGTTCGGATCGTTAGGGTCCATCCGCTCACCTTAGCTGGAGCGCCGGCATCCCAGCGCCGGCATCACTCCGCCCGGCAGCACAGCAGGCTCGGCAGGAGACGCGGCGCGCTCAGCGAGCAGCGACCACCTCGGGCACCACGAGCTCAAGCTCCCCGGGAGCACCACGGGTGAGGCGGATCCCCGAGTCCGCGGCCCAGGCCAGCAGCGAGTCGACATCGGGATGCTCGACTCCCGCCGCGACGACCGCCCGGGTGAATTCACCCTTGCCCCTCTTGTTGAAGTGGTTGAGGGCACGACGGCGACCGTCCGTGCCCTCGGCGACGACGCGGAGGAACAGCGCACCCTCGGGAGCCGGGCCGAGTTCGACGTAGGCCTCGGAGCGCAGGTCGAGGATCAGCCCGTCGTGGTGCGCGAGAGCGGCCGAGACAGGCGCCCGCCAATGCTTCTTCAGCGGCAGTTCCGGGAGCCGCGAATCGTGCGACAGCCGATACGGCGGCACCGGGTCGGAGGCTCGCAGCAGCCCGAACAGGGCCGAGTGGATGACGACGTGCGCGTCCGCGAAGCGCCGAGCGGCGGCATCCAGGCTCTGCACCTCGAGTGCGTCGTAGAGCACACCCGTGTACAGCTCGAGTGCGGGCATCGTCGCCGCGACCCGCACCGCACGATTGCGATCGATCTCGAACTGCTGCGAGGGCCCGAGCTTCAGGGCGGTTGCCATGGTGGAGCGATTGCTGGAGAGTCTGCGCAGCGCGGCGAGCGTTGCGCGGCGAGACGACGTGAGCTCCGAAAACCCGAGCCTCGACAGATCGAGAGCAGAGCCATCCGTGCCCGGTCCGCCCTGGATGGGGCTGTCCCGCTTGGTCTCGGAGGGCGGTAGCAGCAGAAGCACCGCGCGCCGACTAACTCTCGAGGAAGGCGAGCGCGGCCTCGACGTTCGCCCCGAGCGGGGCCACCGAATCGAGGCTGATGCGCGCGATCGCGGCGCTCGGTCCCGACCATGGCTGATACTCGTCGAGGCTCTGCTCGACAGCGTAACTGCTGGGGCTGGCGTATCGACTCGCCAGGGACTCGCGCTTCGAGAGCCGCTCCCGATGCACTTCGGGGTCGGAGCAGACGACCTCGATGAACTTGAGGGTCTCCCCCCGCGCCTGCGCCAGGCGCACCCACTGCTCGCGAGCCGGATCGACCGCATTCACGGCGTCGACGATCACGTGCTGACCCGACTCGAGCACGAACCCGGCGATGGTCTCCGCGACGAGGTAGGCGGCGAGCCCGGTCGGCTGGTCGGAGTCGATGCCGGCCCGCAGAATCGAGGCCTCGATCGGATCGACGGACACCACCGAGGCTCCGAGCCGACCGCCGAGGATCTCGGCGATCGTGCTCTTGCCTGCGGCCGGAAGCCCGGCCATCGCGATCAGCATGGGGGTGAGACGATCAGACCAGCGCTGCGGTGCGCGAGACGATCGTGACCGTATTGTGCTCCACCGAGAGGAACCCGTCTTCGGCGTTCGCCGTGAAGACGGTGCCGTCGGCCGTGATGCGCACCTCACCGGCGGCGAGGATCGCGAGCACGGGCTCATGCCCGGGCAGGATGCCGATCTCGCCCTCTGTCGTGCGGGCGACCACCATCGACGCCGTGCCGGCCCAGACCTCGCGGTCGGCCGACACGACGCTCACCTGGAGTTCGTGCGCGTTGAGCTCGGCCATAGTTAGCCGTTCTCCTTCTGGATCTTCGCCCACTGCTCTTCGACATCGGAGATCGCACCGACGTTGAAGAAGGCCTGCTCGGCAACGTGGTCGAACTCACCCTTGGTGATCGCGTCGAAGGACTCGATCGTGTCCTTCAACGGAACGGTCGATCCTTCGACACCGGTGAACTTCTTCGCCATGTAGGTGTTCTGCGACAGGAACTGCTGGATGCGACGGGCGCGGGAGACGGTGATCTTGTCTTCCTCGGAGAGCTCGTCAACACCGAGGATCGCGATGATCTCCTGGAGTTCCTTGTTCTTCTGCAGAATCGCCTTGACGTTGGTGGCGACACGGTAGTGGTCGGCACCCAGGTAGCGGGGGTCGAGGATGCGGCTGGTCGAGGTCAGCGGATCGACGGCCGGGTAGAGGCCCTTCGATGCAATCTCGCGGCTGAGCTCGGTGGTTGCGTCGAGGTGGGCGAACGTGGTGGCCGGCGCGGGGTCGGTGTAGTCGTCGGCCGGCACGTAGATCGCCTGCAGCGAGGTGATCGAGTGACCACGGGTCGAGGTGATGCGCTCCTGGAGCACACCCATCTCGTCGGCGAGGTTCGGCTGGTAACCGACGGCGGAGGGCATGCGGCCCAGCAGGGTCGACACCTCCGAGCCGGCCTGCGTGAAGCGGAAGATGTTGTCGATGAAGAGCAGCACGTCCTGGTTCTGCACGTCACGGAAGTACTCCGCCATCGTCAGCGCGGAGAGCGCCACGCGAAGACGCGTTCCCGGCGGCTCGTCCATCTGGCCGAAGACGAGGGCCGTCTTGTCGAAGACACCCGCCTCTTCCATCTCACCGATGAGGTCGTTGCCCTCACGGGTGCGCTCGCCGACACCGGCGAACACCGACACACCACCGTGATCCTGCGCGACGCGCTGGATCATCTCCTGGATCAAGACGGTCTTGCCGACGCCTGCTCCACCGAACAGACCGATCTTTCCACCCAGCACGTACGGGGTGAGGAGGTCGATGACCTTGATGCCGGTCTCGAACAGTTCGGTCTTCGACTCGAGCTGGTCGAAGGGCGGGGGCTCGCGGTGAATGGACCAGCGGTCTGCGAAGTCGTAGGTCTCGCCGGGCTCGCCGTTGAGCACCTCGCCGATGACGTTGAAGACCTTGCCCTTGGTGGCGTCGCCGACCGGGACCGTGATGGGTCCACCGGTGTCGCGCACCTCCTGGCCGCGGACGAGGCCGTCGGTCGGCTTGAGCGCGATGGCACGGACGAGGTCGTCACCGAGGTGCTGCGCTACCTCGAGGGTGATCTCGGTGGACTCACCATCGATGGTGATGGTGGTCTTGAGCGCGTTGTAGATGGTCGGGATCGAGTCGTGCGGGAACTCGATGTCGACGACCGGTCCGGTGACGCGGGCGATGCGACCGATGCCGGGCGTGACCGCCTCGGCGGCTCCGGTCTCTGGGGCTGTAATGGTCATGGTCCCTATTCTCCTTCGGAGGTTCTATCGCTTGCTGCCCGAGAGTGCATCGGCGCCGCCGACGATCTCGGAAATCTGCTGGGTGATCTCGGACTGGCGGGCGTTGTTCGCCAGTCGGGTGTAGTCGGTGATGAGCTTGTCGGCGTTGTCGCTCGCCGACTTCATCGCGCGCTGTGTCGCCGCGTGCTTGCTGGCCGCCGACTGCAGCATCGCGTTGAAGATGCGGCTCTCGATGTAGACGGGCAACAGGGCGTCGAGGACGTCCCCGACCTCCGGCTCGAACTCGTACAGCGGCAGGGCCTCGTGCTCGCCCGGCTCCTCGATGCCTTCGACGACCTCGAGCGGCAGCAGACGCACGACCTCGGGGGCCTGCGTGAGCATACTGACGAAGCGGTTGTAGACGATGTGGATCTCGTCGACACCACCCTCGGAGGTGGGCTGAATGAACTTGTCGACCAGCACGCCGCCGATCTCCTGCGCCGTCACGAACTCGGGCGCATCCGTTCCGCCGATCCAGTCCTGGATCGATTCACGGCGACGGAAGGCGAAGTACCCGACGGCCTTGCGACCGACCAGGTAGTAGACGATGTCCTTGCCCTGCGAACGCAGCAGCGTCGCCAGCTCCTCGGATTCGCGCAGCACGTTGGTGTTGAACGCACCGGCGAGACCGCGGTCAGAGGAGAAGATGACGATCGCGGCGCGCTCGATCTTCTCCGGCTCGGTGGTGAGGATGTGGTCGACGTTGGAGAAGGTCGCGACGGCCGAGACCGCACGGGTCACGGCACGGGCGTACGGGCTGGATGCATGAACCCGGGCCAGCGCCTTCTGGATGCGCGACGCGGAGATCAGCTCCATGGCCCGAGTGATCTTCTTGGTCGTCTGGGCAGACTTGATCCTCTGCCGGTAGACCCGAAGTTGCGCTGCCATGTCGTGTTCTTTCTTTCTGAGTGGCTGTGTGAAGAAAACCTGTGATGGAGGTGCGGATGTCGCCGGCGGGATCTCGCGACCCCGCCGGCTCAGAGTCGACTAGCGCTTCTGCTTGACGATCTGCTCCTGGTTGATGTCCTCGGCCTCGGCGGCGTCGAACGCCTCCGAACCGGCGGCGTTCAGCGACTGGCCCTCACTGGTCTGGAACTCGAGCTTGAAGGCGTCGACCGCCTTGTCCAGCTCCGCCACCGTCGCGTCGTCGAGCACATTGGTGTCGCGCAGCGTGGTGAGCACCTCGGTGTTGCGACCGAGGTAGTCGAGCAGCTCGCGCTCGAAGCGCAGCACGTCTTCGATGGCGACCTCGTCGAGCTTGCCGTTCGTTCCGGCCCAGATCGAGACGACCTGATCCTCGACGGGGTACGGCGAGTACTGCGGCTGGCGCAGCAGTTCGGTGAGGCGAGCACCCCGGGCGAGCTGACGGCGGCTGGTCGCATCCAGGTCGGAGGCGAACAGCGCGAAGGCCTCGAGCGAGCGGTACTGCGCGAGCTCGAGCTTCAGGGTGCCGGAGACCTTCTTGATCGACTTCACCTGCGCGTCGCCACCGACGCGGGAGACGGAGATACCCACGTCGACCGCGGGACGCTGGTTGGCGTTGAAGAGGTCGGACTGCAGGAAGATCTGGCCGTCGGTGATCGAGATCACGTTGGTGGGGATGTAGGCCGAGACGTCGTTCGCCTTGGTCTCGATGATCGGGAGACCGGTCATCGATCCGGCACCCAGCTCGTCGGAGAGCTTGGCGCAACGCTCCAGCAGACGGGAGTGCAGGTAGAACACGTCACCGGGGTATGCCTCACGTCCCGGCGGGCGGCGCAGCAGCAGCGACACGGCGCGGTAGGCCTCGGCCTGCTTGGACAGGTCGTCGAAGACGATCAGAACGTGCTTGCTGTCGTACATCCAGTGCTGGCCGATGGCAGAACCGGTGTACGGGGCGAGGTACTTGAAGCCGGCGGGGTCGGAGGCCGGGGACGCGACGATCGTCGTGTACTCCATGGCTCCGGCATCCTCGAGCGCGCCCTTCACCGAGGCGATGGTCGAGCCCTTCTGGCCGATGGCGACGTAGATACAGCGAACCTGCTTCTTCGGGTCGCCGGTCTCCCAGTTGGCCTTCTGGTTGATGATGGTGTCGATCGCGATCGCGGTCTTACCGGTCTGGCGGTCACCGATGATCAGCTGGCGCTGGCCACGGCCGACCGGGATCATCGCGTCGATGGCCTTGATGCCGGTCTGCATCGGCTCCTTGACCGACTGGCGCTGCATGACGCCGGGCGCCTGCAGCTCGAGTGCGCGGCGCTCGGTGGTCTCGATCGGGCCGAGGCCGTCGATCGGGTCACCGAGCGGGTTGACGACGCGACCGAGGTAGGCGTCGCCGACGGGCACGGAGAGCACCTCGCCCGTGCGGGTGACCTCGAGGCCCTCGACGATGTCGTCGAACTGGCCGAGCACGACGACGCCGATCTCGTTCTCGTCCAGGTTCTGGGCGAGACCGAGAGTGCCGTCGGCGAAACGGATGAGCTCGTTCGCCATCACGCCGGGCAGTCCCTGCACGTGGGCGATGCCGTCGGCGGCGTCGATGACGTAGCCGACCTCGGTGGTGCTCGCCGAACTCGGGTCGTAGGACTTGACGAAGTCTTTGAGCGCGTCGCGGATCTCGTCTGGGCTGATCGTGATGTCTGCCATTGTTCTTCCTTGTCTTCGCGAGACCTCACGGCCTCGGGGATTGTGGGGCTGTCAGCCAGCCAGTTGAAGTCGGAGATCGCTGAGTTTGCGAGACACGGTGCCGTCGATCACGTCGTCACCGATCTGCACGCGCAGACCGCCGATGATCGCGGGGTCGATCACCAGGTTGAGCTGCACCGCGCGCCCGTACGTCGTGGCGAGCCCCTCTTGCAGACGCGTCAGCTGCTCGCTGGCGATCGGCGCGGCGCTGGTCACCATCGCGACCACGAGGCCGGACTGATCGGCGACGATGGTCGCCGCGGTCCGCAGCGACTCGCCGATCCGGCGACCGCGCGGCTGCTGAACCAGCTGGCGCACGATCGTGAGGGTCTGCGGGGAGACCTTGTTCTCGAGCAGACGAGTGACGAGGACGACCTTGGCCTCGTCGTCGCCGAGCTTGCTGCCGACGGCCAGTTCGAGGTTCGGGTCGGACGTCACCGCGGTCGCGAACGCGAACAGCTCGGTTTCGATCGACACGCCCTTGGGCGCGGACTCTGCGGCAGCCCGAAGCCCGAGCTCCTCAATGCCGGCGAGCAGATCGTCCTGGCTCGACCAGCGGTGGTCGACGACGACATCGAGCAGGCGCAGCGCCTGCTCGGTGACCTTCGATCCGAAAACGGCCGCAACGACCGCGCGCTTCTCGGCGTCGTCTGCCGAATCCTGCGCGCCGGTGCCGCCGTTCGATTCGCTCAGCAGCGTCAACAGCTGCGAGGAGTCGCCGATGATGCGCCCGGCGGAGAACAGGTCCTCGGCGGTGGCCAGAGTGACTGTTCCGAGCGCGGAGAGCTCAGCTCTCGCGGCGGAGAGCGCCTCCCTGGTCGCTGATCCCATTTACTTACTCGTCTTCTCTGCGCCGGTGTTATCTGCGCTGTTCTTCTCCGACGCTTCGAGGTCGGCCAGGAACTGGTCGACCAGTGCCGAGGCCTTCGTGTCGTCGGACAGGCTCTGCCCGATGACGCCGGACGCCAGATCGATCGCCAGGGTACCGACCTCGGTACGCAGTGATGCGAGCGCCGCGAGACGCTCTGCCTCGATCGTCGCCTGTGCGGCAGCGGTGATGCGCGCTGCCTCGGCGGACGCCTGCTCCTTGAGCTCGTTCAGGATCTTGGTACCGTCCTGACGCGCCTTGTCACGGATCTGCGCGGCCTCGGCGCGAGCCTCAGACAGCTGATCGTTGTACTTGTCGAGGGCCGCTGCGGCCTCGGCCTGCGCGACCTCCGCCTTCTTGATCCCGCCCTCGATGACCTCAGCACGAGCATCCAGCGTCTTCTGCACGGAAGGGAGAACCTTCCAGAAGAAGAACGCCAGGATGATGGCGAAGCACACCGCCGACCAGAAGATGTCGTAGAAGTGCGGGATCAGCGGGTTGATCGTCTCTGTCGCCGCCTTGACCAGAATTGCCTTAAGCATTCCAGCCTCCTATTCGGGAGCTAGATCAGGACGGGAAGGGGATGAACGCGACGGCGATCGCGATGAACGCGAGGGCCTCGGTGAATGCGATACCCAGGAACATCAGGCCGGTGAGGCGACCCTGCAGCTCGGGCTGGCGAGCGACCGACTCGACGGTCTTTCCGACGACGATACCCACGCCGATGGCCGGGCCGATCGTTGCGACGCCGTAGGCGAGGGGGGCGATGCTGCCACTGACGGCGGCGACGGTGTTGGTGTCCACGATGTGGTTCCTTTCGTGATGGACGAGTCCGGCGGGTGCCGGATCCCTAGTGCTCTTCAGCCAGCGCGAGCTGGATGTAGACGGTGGTGAGGAAGGTGAAGACGTATGCCTGCAGCACGCCGACGAGGATCTCGAAGAGCGTGAAGATGAAGCCGAAGGCAAGGGTTCCGATGCTGAACGCGGAGAAGAATCCGCCAGCGGTGAAGAGGAAGAACTGGGTGGCCGAGAAGCACAGCACCAGCAGCATGTGGCCGGCGACCATGTTCATCAGGAGTCGGAGGGCCAGAGTGACCGGACGAAGGATGAAGGTCGACAGCAACTCGATCGGCGTGATGATGATGTACATCGGCCAGGCGACACCGGACGGGAACAGGGCGTTCTTGAAGAATGCACCCGGGTGCTTCTTGATGCCCGCCCAGATGAACGCGACGTACGACACGATCGCGAGCACCAGCGGCATTCCCAGCACGGAGGTTCCTGCGATGTTGAGGAACGGCACCACCGAGGTCAGGTTCATGAACAGGATGAAGAAGAACATCGCGGTCAACAGCGGCAGGAAACGCTTGCCGTCTTTGATACCGAGGTTGTCTTCGACGATGTTCTTGCGAACGAAGCCGAGCCCGAACTCCATGACGCTCTGGCCACGGGAGGGGACGATCGTCATCTTGCGCGTGCCGAGCCAGAACAGCACCAGGATCACGACGACGACGAGCAGACGGATCAGCATGATCCGGTTCAGTTCGAATATCGTGCCCTGGAAGAAGATTCCGGGCGGGAAGAAGTCCTCGAGGGAAGGCCCCTGGAACCCTCCGCTTCCGGAACCGCCTTCGGTTGCGAGAGGGAGAATATTACTGAGAGCGTTATGTAACAGCGCTGTCTCCAGAATCGGGGCGCGTTGCCGCGCGGCGATGAAAATGTGGGGGGAAGAAACTCCGATTAGCCTATCAAGACTTTTCGCTGTTCACGTACCCGTCGCGCACGTGATATAGCGCTCCTCGGCCGCTACTGCGGGGCGATCGTGCCGTTCTCGCCCGCGGTGTGGGCGTCATCCACATAGGGAACGCGCGTGCGTACGAAGGCGAGCACGTCGACGGTCAGGCTGCCGATCACGGCGACCAGGATGGCGATGAACATGATCATCGGCTGCACGAACGGCGCCCCGCGCAGCAGGATCACGATGACGATGAACACGACGAACTTGAGCAGCCAGAAGCCCAGGATCACGCCGAAGAACAGCACGCTCGATGCGTCGTTTCCGGTGACCCGCGCCGCGACCAGGATGCTGACCGCGGTGAAGCCCATGAACATCGCCGTGACCACGGCCCCGATCAGCGCACTCAGCAGTCCGGAGGGGCCGGCGATCGCGTAGCCGATGATCGAGCCGATCACCGCGATGCCGACGGCGAGGATCGCACCGTAGACCAGCGCCCGCCCGAGGATCGTGGCGCTGAGGCCAGCGCTCTGGCCCGCTGCATTCTGGCCCGCTGCATTCTGGCCCGGTGAGCCCTGCCCGGGAGGGCTCGCCTGCTGGGGTGTGGTCATGGTCTGGTGTCCTTCCGGGAGAGCGCGTCGAGGGCCGCCGCGGCTGCGGCTCGCTCGTCGGGGGTTTCGTGATCGCCGTCGTCGACGAGCACATCGTTGTTCGCCGCATCCAGTCGATCGAAGCGCTCGACTCCCGCGAGAACCGCATCGTCGACGCTGGCCAGTTGCACCGCAGACTCTGCGGCCTTACGCCGGGTGAGCGGGGCGAGGGTGAATGCCGCACAGATGATGAGGCCGAGCAGTACCAGACTGACCGCCCAGACCGTCGGCAGGTAGAGGAAGGAGAGGCAGCCCAGTGAGACCACGAGGGTCCAGGCGTAGAACAGGATGACCGCGTGCACATCCGAATGCCCCATGTCGAGCAGGCGGTGGTGGAGGTGCTTGCGGTCGGCGGAGAACGGCGACTTGCCGGCTCGCAGTCGGCGCAGCACCGCGAGGCAGAAGTCCATGAGCGGCACGATCAGCACAGCGAAGGGCAGCAGGATCGGGATGAAAGCGGGGAACAGCTGGCGCGACATCTGCACGTTTGCGACATCCACCTGACCGGTGACCGCGATCGCCGAGGTCGCCATCAGGAGCCCGACGAGCGTGGAGCCGGCATCCCCCATGAACAGCTTGGCCGGGTGCCAGTTCAGCGGCAGGAAGCCCACGCACGCGCCGATCAGCACCGCGGTGATGAAGGAGGCGAGGTTGAAGTACTCGGTCTGCGCGATCTTGGTGGCGAGGATGTAGCTGTACAGGAAGAACACGCTGTTGGCGATGATGGCGACGCCCGCGACGAGGCCGTCGAGCCCGTCGATGAAGTTGAGCGCATTCATCACCAGCACGATGGCGAGCACCGTGATGATCAGCCCAGAGTACGACGACATGCTGATCACGCCGCCCGAGATCGGGAGGCTGGTCAGCTGTACGCCCTGCCAGGCGATCAGGCCGGCGGCGATCAGCTGGCCGGCGAGCTTGGTCACCCAGTCCAGGTCCCAGATGTCGTCGGCGACGCCCATCGCGACGATGATCAGCGCCGCACCGAGGATGGCGAAGATCGGCCCGGGCTTGGCGAAGATGAGGTGGAACTGCGGCAGCTGCGATGCGACCCCGAAGGTGACCAGGATGCCGATGAACATGGCGATGCCGCCGAGCCTCGGTGTCGGGCGCTTGTGCACGTCACGCTCGCGGATGGCCGGGTACAGCCGGTACTTCATCCCCAGCCGGGTGATGAGGTGTGCCAGCCCGAAGGTGACCAGGGCCGAGAGCAGCCCCGCACCGACGTAGAAGATCAGTCTCACGACTCGGGCCCGGCCGTTCGGGCGAGGACCTCGTGGATGGCCTCGTCGGAGATGACGCCGTGACGCACGATCTTCACTTCGCCGCGTTTGCCGTCCGCGTCGACCCGGAGCAGCCCGGTGGCGTCGACGATGGTCGAACCGACGCCGGCCTCGGCGTCGTAGTCATCCCCCACCGGACCGCCGTCGAGATACACGGCGACGGAGTCTTCGAGCATCGCCTCCGCGTCTGCCGCAGTAGTGGCTGCTGGGCGGCCGGTGAGGTTGGCGGAGGAGACGGCGAGCGGCCCGGTCTCCGACAGGAGTTCGAGCGCGACACGGTTGTTCGGCATTCGGAGAGCGACGGTGCCGTGGGTCTCCCCCAGGTCCCAGCGCAGCGATTCGCGCGCGGGAAGGATGACGGTGAGCCCGCCGGGCCAGAACTCGGCGACGAGCGCTCGGACCTCGTCCGGCACCTCTTCGGCGAGCGCGTCGAGGGTGGGGATGCCGGGGATGAGCACGGGGGGCGGGGCCTGGCGGGTGCGGCCCTTGGCATCGAGCAGACGCTGCACCGCGGAGGGGCTGAAGGCATCGGCGGCCAGGCCGTAGACCGTGTCGGTCGGGACCACGACGAGCTCCCCGCGGCCGATCGCGACCCGCGCGAGTCGCATGCCGGTGAGAAGCTCCGCCTGGTCGGAGCAGTCGTAGATCGTCGCCATGTCGGAACACATCCTACTTCGACCGGTCCTGACAGGTCCCCCGACGCCTTCTGGGAGCGCGCGGCGATCCGGGCCCTCGCACGGTGTCTCAGGGTCGTGCCGTCGCTGGGATACTGGAAAGTGCCGTTGGGAGGCCCGTGGACCTGTACCTGTTCGATTTCGACAAGACGCTCTATGCCTATGACTTTCGCAAGCGTCTGCCCGATCTGAGCCGCATCACCGGCGCCAGCCAGTATCACCTGGCGAAGACCTGGTGGGCCGGCGGCTACGAGCGCCGCGCGGAGTCGGGCGAGTGGCCGACCCCCGACGAATACTTCGCCGAGTTCGCCCGGGTCACCGGGGCGCAGCTGACGATCGAGGGCTATCAGGAGTCGCGACGACTCGCGAGCACCCCCATCCCGCAGAGCGTCGCCGCTCTCGCCTACGCCGCGACGGTCGGGACGGTCTCCCTGCTCTCGAACAACCCCTCCCCCTTTGCCGTCTCGCTTCCCGTGCTGGCGCCGGATGTCTTCGCTCTCGTCGGCGAGAACGCCCTGGTCAGCTCGGAGCTGGGGGTGCGCAAGCCGAAGCCGGAGGCGTACCGCCTCGCGCTCGAACGATACGGAGCACAGGCGGAGGACACCTTCTTCACCGACGACTCGCTCGAGAACGTCGAGGGCGCGATGGCGCTCGGCATCACCGCCCACCACCTGACCTACGTCGACGGACAGCCGCAGACGGCAGCCATGCGCGAGGCGATCGAGAGGTTCTCCCAGCGATGAGCACTCGATCCACCGAGCGGGGCCGCCTACTCTTCGTCTTCGACATGGATGACGTGCTCTACGACTACGACGTGCCCGGCCGAATGGCCGCTCTGACCGAACTCACCGGCCTCAGCGAGGCGGAGCTGCGCGAGCGCTGGTGGCACGCAGAGGGCGAGCATGCCGCAGAGGCGGGCGGATTCGCCGATGCAGACGCCTACCTCGACGCCTTCATCGATGCAATCGGGGTGCCGGTCACCGAGGAGCAGTGGGTGGCGATCCGGGGCGGAGCGATGACACCATGGCCCGACTCCATCGCCGCGGTCGAACGCGCCGCCGAGCTCGGGGATGTCACGCTGCTCACCAACAACGGCCCGATGACCGCCAGGCACCTCCGCTCGCTGGCCCCGGAGCTCGTGCCGGTCTTCGGTGAGCATCTGCTCACCTCCGCCGATTACGGTGCCCGCAAGCCGAACGCCACGGTCTTCCAGGCGGTTCTCGACCGATACGACCGCGACCCGGAGGACGTCTTCTTCGCCGATGATCTGCAGGTGAACGTCGACGGCGCGCGGTCGGTGGGCATCACCGGCCATCGCTTCACCGACGCCACTTCACTGCGCGCGGCCATCGAGCAGTTCGCTGCCTCGCGCCGTGCCGCCGCCTGACTTCCGCACTCCCCGCTCTCCCCGCACTTCCCGCACTCCTGAAAGGAAAACCACATGCTCGACCAGAAGACCCTTGACGAGATCTGGGATGCCGGAGACGTTGCGCAGAGCGAGGCCAGGCTGCGGGTCGAGCTCGATGAGGGCGGCCCGTGGGACGAGATCGAGCGCGCAGAACTGAAGACGCAGCTGGCCCGGGCGCTCGGCCTGCAGGGCAAGTTCGACGAGGCCGCCGACATCCTGATCGAAATCGAGTCGGAAGACGCCCCGGTGGTGGTCACCCGCATCCTGTTGGAGAGCGGACGCATCGTCCACTCCGCCGGCGACCCGGTGGGGGCGACCAACCTGTTCACGCAGGCCGCGGAGATCGCGGAGGCGAACCAGTTGGACGGGCTGCTCGCCGACGCTCAGGTCATGCTGGCCGTCGCGGCGGGAGCGGATGTCCGGCTCGCCGAGCCTTCCGCAGACGACGCGTAACCCGCGCTACTTGAGGGCCGTCGTCGCCCGGTCGCGTCCGAGCAGGTCGCGGTGGGTGGCGATGGCCCTCCAGCCGTCCTGCTCGAGCAGCGCGGCGATCTCGGCGGCCTGCAGCTCGCCGTGCTCGAGCACGAGAGTGCCACCAGAGTGCAGCAGACGCCGGGCGGTCGCCGACACGGTGCGGACGACATCCAGCCCGTCCACTCCCCCGTAGAGCGCTGCTTCGGGATCGAAGAGCCGCACCTCGGGATCCCGCGGGATCGCCCCCAGCGGGATGTACGGCGGGTTGGAGATGACGACCGCGACGGTGCCGTCGAGCTGCGGCAGCGCGTCGGCGAGGTCGATGAAGACCGGGCGGGCGTTCTCGGGAGCGATACGACGGAAGTTCTGCTTCGTCCAGACGAACGCGAGCGGCGAGTTCTCTACGCCGTAGACCTGCGCATGCGGCACCTCTGTGGCCATGGCCAGAGCGATCGCGCCGCTGCCGGTGCCGAGGTCCACGCCGATGGGCTGGGGCACTGCGGATGCCTGCAGCGCATCGATCGCGTACTGTGCGACCAGTTCGGTCTCCGGGCGCGGCACGAACACCCCGGGTCCGACGGAGAGCTCGATGGTGCGGAACGGCGCGAGGCCGGTGATGTGCTGCAGTGGCTCACGGGCAGCGCGCCGTTCGATGAGACCGAAGAACTCCACGGCGTCTGCGGGCGCCAGGGTGGCGCCGATCGCCGCGCGCGCCTGGAGTTGACCCCGGCCGAGGCCGAGCACGTGGCCGAGCAACAGCTCGGCATCCACCTCCGGGGAGGGCACGCGAGCGCCCGTCAACACCTCGACGGCGCGCCGGAGCACACCGGTGATGCTGGTGTCGAGGTCGGGCGTCTGCATCGGTCGCGGTGGCTGGGCCGTCAGGCTCATGACTCGGTGTCGCCGAGGGCCTCGAGCCGGGCTTCCTCGTCGGCGTCGATATCGCTCTGGATGACCGCGTCCAGGGCACCGTTCATGACGGCGTCGAGGTTGTAGGCCTTGTACCCCGTGCGGTGATCCGCGATGCGGTTCTCCGGGAAGTTGTAGGTGCGGATGCGCTCAGACCGGTCCATCGTGCGGATCTGGCTCTTGCGCACGGCCGAGGCCGCGGCGTCGATCTCCTCCTGCTGGCGAGCCAGCACGCGGGCGCGCAGCACGCGCATGCCGGCCTCGCGGTTCTGCAGCTGCGACTTCTCGTTCTGCATGGCCACGACGATGCCGGTCGGGAGATGGGTGATGCGCACGGCGGAGTCGGTGGTGTTGACCGATTGGCCGCCGGGGCCGCTCGAGCGGTAGACGTCGATCTTGAGATCGTTGGGGCTGATCTCGACCTCTTCGGGCTCGTCGACCTCGGGGAAGACGAGCACGCCGGCGGCGGAGGTGTGGATGCGTCCCTGCGACTCGGTCGCTGGCACGCGCTGCACGCGGTGCACGCCGCCCTCGTACTTGAGATGCGCCCACACGCCCTCGGCGGGGTCGCTGGAGTTGCCCTTGATGGCGAGCTGGACATCCTTGTAGCCACCCAGATCGCTCTGGGTCTGCTCGATGATCTCCGTCTTCCACTTCTTCGACTCGGCGTAGTGCAGGTACATGCGCAGGAGATCGGCCGCGAACAGCGCGGACTCCGCGCCGCCCTCGCCCATCTTGATCTCCATGATCACGTCGCGACCGTCGTTCTCGTCGCGCGGAATGAGCAGACGTCGCAGCCGCTCCTCCATGACCGCGAGGTCCTCGGTGATGCGCGGCACCTCTTCGGCGAAGGAGGCGTCCTCCGCCGCCATCTCGGTCGCCGCCGCCAGATCGTCCGTCAGGGCGATCCAGCGGTGGTAGGCGTCGACGATGCGGCTGAGTTCGGCGTAGCGCCGATTGACCTTCTTCGATTTGGCCGGGTTGGAGTGCAGCTCGGGATCGGCGAGCTGATCCTGAAGCTCCTCATGCTCGGCCAGCAAGGTCTTCACTGACTCGAACATGCTTAGTCCTCTTTGGAGCCCGAAGCGCCCGGGAGCGACTTCTGGATCTTCATCAGGAACTCGACGTTGCTCGAGGTGTCTTTGAGCTGCGAGAG
>Ga0247737_1000470_pt1 | contig 16064 bp, 15 predicted proteins | sample UWRJL028104C2_FD_180937 | JGI IMG/M metagenome (GOLD analysis project Ga0247737, IMG submission 180937) | Plant litter microbial communities from Arlington Agricultural Research Station in Wisconsin, United States - UWRJ-L028-104C-2 | ecosystem: Environmental > Terrestrial > Plant litter >...
CCCGACGACGACCTGGCCGCCCGCCACGCCGCGCTGGCCCGGGCGCTGTTTCCGTGACGTACTGGGTCGACCGGCGTGCGACGTTGCCGCCCGGGACCCCCATGACGCACGCCCTGGTGATCGGCGTGAGCGCCTATGACCACCTGCCGAGCGTGGGGGCGGGTCCCTTCGGCCTGTCCCAGCTCGGCTCGACCGCGATCGGCGCCTACCGTTTCGCCGTCTGGCTGCGCGACCACTACCGCAACCCGGACGCGCCGCTCGCCACGATCCGGCTGCTGCTCTCGCCCTCGGCCGCGGAGATCAGCGCCGGGGCCCGGAGGGCCGGTCCGCCGACCGGGATCGGGTGCGGGCTGCCGTGCTCGACTGGCAGAGCGACAACACCGGCAACCGTACGGGCGTGAGCGTCCTCTACGCGGCCGGGCACGGCACGATGGTGTCGCACCAGGACTCGTACGTCCTCTTGCAGGATTTCGCCAAGGACCGGCTCGTCCTCGACTCGAGGAGATCATCGACGTCGGGCCGGGGGAGAGCCGGGCGGAGTCCGCTCCCGCCCGGCTGGCAGGTCGCTCGTCGGCTGGAGACCTTCCTGCCGGCCACGCTGGTTCGCCGTCGACCGGTGCTCGTCGGGCGAAGCCTGCGCACCGACCGGTTCAGCCGGACCGAAGTGCTGGCTCCCGGCGTCGCCTTCATGGAGATCTCCGACGGTGGCACGAGCGTCGCGCTGGGCCTGCCCGCCGACCACATCTCCCTGATCATTCAGGACACCGGCCAAGCAGACCTGGCGCTGGCCGCCTTCCCGCCCGGTCCGGAGGCGCAGTTGATGCTGCGCTACCTGGCGGCGAACGACCTCGAACGCGGCGCGCTGCTTCTCCCCGACCTGGTCCGGCCGACGCGCTTCGAGCGGATCGCCGACGAGGCCCTGCTCCTCGGCGGGTACCTGGCGGTCCGGCTCGGGGCCGGCCCGCGCGTCGCTCACCGGCGGCCAGCGGCGCGAGATCGATCAGCTTCACGAGGCGTACGGGGGCGTGGTCCCGTACGTGGATCTGACCAGGCCGACCACGACGTTCCGGAACCTGCCCGGCCTGGTTGCCGGATGAGGCGCGGGACCCCCGCGGATTCGCGCGGGCTTCGCCGAGCAGTCACCGCGTGTGCCCGTCACTGTTCGTGTCGGCTCGGCCGGCCCGGTCACCGCGTGTGCCCGTCACTGCTCGTACGGGGGCGCCGGCGGCATCGCGCTGGTTGGCGGCCATGCTGGTGATCGTCACGGTGAGCAGGGTTACGGCGATGACGCCCAGCGAGGCGAGCGTCGGCACCTCGGGCAGGGCCGGCCAGACGCCGTGGGCCCAGTGCAGCACGAGCTTCGCCCCGATGAAGGCGAGGATGATCGCCAGGCCGTAGTCGAGGTGGCGCAGCCGGTCCAGGACGTTGCGCAGCACGAAGTAGAGCGCCCGCAGACCCATCAGCGCGAACGCGTTGGTCGCGAAGACGAGGTACGGGTCCTCGGTCACGCCGTACACCGCGGGCACCGAGTCGACCGCGAAGACGATGTCGGTCATGAAGACCGCGACCACGACCACGGCGAGCGGGGTCAAGGCCCGACGACCAGCCTGCCGTACGGTCACCTTGCCACCGTGATATTCGTTCGTCACGGGGAAGAACCGGCGCATCAGCTTGACGCTGCGCATCTGGTCGATGTCGATCGCATGGCCGTCGCCGCGCCGCGCGTCCCGCATGACCTTCGCCGCGGTCACCAACAAGATCGCGCCGAACAGCAGGAACGCCCACTTTCCGGCCTGCAGCACGGCCGCGCCCGCCGCGATGAAGACGCCGCGCAGCACGAGAGCGCCGGCGATCCCGTAGAGCAGCACTCGCTGGGCCAGGGCGGACGGTACCGCGAACGCGCCGAGCAACAGCATGAAGACGAAGAGGTTGTCGACCGACAGGGACTTCTCGACGACGAATCCGGTATAGAACTCGACCGCGGGCCGGCTGCCGTACTGCCACCAGAGCACGAGCCCGAACACCGCCGGAAGCGTCAGGTAAAAGATCGACCAGCCGGCCGCCTCGCGCATCGGCACGTCGTGCGGCCGACGTGTGACCACGAAATCGGCCACCAGAAGAGCGATCAGAATCGCGATGCTGATCGCCCAGAGTCGCGGTGAAGCGATGGTCTCGAGCGGGGCCGCCCAGGTAGTAATTTGCGCCATCGGGGATTCCTCCTCGGAGATGTGCGCCATCGTCCGAGGTCTCCCCCACCCGCACGATCACGGGCGAACGCACGGGGGCATGCTGGGATGCCCGTGATGACCGCGACGCTCTTTGTGAGGTACTCCCCTCGCCGCGGACCCTAGTGCACGATCCTGGACATTTCCTGGTGGGTCAGGCTCGCAGCGCCGGGCGTATTCCGGGGACTCCGCGGTGACGCGGCCGACGTCTACCTAGAACAGGCGTCGGCCGGTACCTAGAACATGCGTTGGCCGGAGCGGAACGAGGCCCGAGACTGAGCACATGTTTCGCATCGGAAGGCAGCATGCCGGGACGCTGGCTCTGGCGGGGTGTTCGGGCGCGATCGACCTACTCGCCATCACCGCGCTCAGCGGCACGTTCGTCAGCGTGATCACCGGTAACCTGGTGATCTTCGGGTACGGGCTGGGCCAGCCCGAGCCGTCCCGGCTCATCGCGGTGGGGATCGCGGTGCCGGCGTTCGCGCTGGGCGTGCTGCTGTGGTTCGGACTGTGGCGCTCGCGGCCCGCAGCGGTCCGCGGGCCGCTGCTGGCCGAGTTCGGCCTGGTGGCCGTGTTGGCGGTGGTGCTGCTGGCCGTGGAAGTGCATCCGAACGACGCGGTGGCGCGCATCCTGCTCGGTGTCGCCGGGGTCGCGATGGGGGCGCAGAGCGTGATCGCGAACCGGCTGAAGATCTCGACCACGTACATGACCGGCAACCTGACCAACGCGCTGACCGACCTGCTGACCGGACGGCGCGCGCAGGCGATCCCGGCCTTCCTGCAGCTGGTCGCCTTGCTGGCCGGGGCCGCGGTCGCCGCCGCCCTCTACGTCCATCTGCGCTGGGCCGCGCCGCTGCTGCCGCTGCTGTTGCTGGCCACGGCGATCGGCCTGATCCGCGCGCCCGCGCCCGCGCCCGCCCCGGTCTGACCGGCGACGGGCCGTGGCCACCGGCAAGGCCAGTCGTACCCGATCTCCTGGCCTTGCCGGTGACCTCGCGGCGGCTACGGGCGGCGGGCGCGTCTCCGGGTGAACGAGAATCCGACCAGCCCGGCCACCGCGGCCAGGACGCCGCCGGTGGTCGTCCAGACCCAGCGCGACGAGAACTCGGGCAGGAACGAGGCCGTCGTCGCCGGTTCCGCGGAGGCGGTGGGCTGAGGGACGTCCGTCAGCACGGCGCCCGGGTGGTTGACCGGGTCGAGCGGCGCGGCCAGCGTGCCCTGATCGGCGCCCGTGTCGCCGACCTCGGCGGTCAGCGACAGGTCGACCTTCACCGGCAGGCCGAGATCCCGTTCGGGCATCGCGGTCGACGAGAGGCGCACGAAGTAGGTACCGGGCAGGGGGTCGAGGTCCGCCGGCTCGGCCCACGAACGTACCTGTCGCAGCCTGCAGCCCAGGGTGACCTCGGCGGCGTCGGCGGCGGCGACCGGACTCTGTTCGCCGGCCACGCACGGTTGCCGGCGGCGCAGGCCGTCGAAGACCTCGATCGTCCACGCTTGCGGGCCGTGCCGGTCGGCGGCCGCGGGGAGTGTGACCTTGGCGGTCAGGTCGGGCTGCTGGCCGGCCGTGGCCGGGAACGACCAGTAGAGATAGTCGCCGGTGACGGCGGCCACCTGGGTGGGGCGGGCGGTCGCCAACGGCGTGGCGTTCAGGAAGGACGTGCCGGCGCTTCCGGCGGGGGCCAGCAGCAGGGTCGCGGCGAGTGCGGCGTACATCATCAGTTCTCCCTCCAGGTGGCGACCCACCAGCGGGTCAGCCAGCCGGCCAGGACGCCGGCGATCAGACCGGCCAGGACGAGGACCAGCAGGAGCAGCCAGCCGCGGCCCAGACCGGGGGCGTCGGGGGCGGTCGACGCGGCGACCGTGTCGATGTTGAGCTCGAGCGGCATGCCGGGGGCGGTGGCCGAGGTGGCCGACGCGAACGAGTTGCTGACGATCAGACAGACCACCGCCTGCTCCTCCGCCCCGGCCGACCAGCGCAGACCGGCGGAGATGACGTCGGCACGACCGCTCGCGGCGTCGAGACCACGGACCAACTCACGGCCGTTGGTGGTGGCGGCCTTCAGCAGTACGCCGTAGTCGCGGTTCACCGGACGGTCGAGCGCGACACTGACCGACGCCCGCAGCTCTTGCCCGGGCAGCAATGGCACCCGGTAGAAGCGGTGCTCGCCGATGCGTTCCCGGTCGGTGTAGACACCGGGGGAGAGGGCCGGAGCCTTGTCGCAGGTCTTGGCACCGGTCACCACCGCGGGTGTCACGGGCGGCGGCACAGCGGCGCGGTCGACGAGTTGCCGCACGCGGTCGGTCAGCTCCTGCTCGCTCTGTGCCGACGCATAGGTGCCGCCGGTCGCGGTCGAGATGCAGACGAGCTGCTTGCGGGTCTTCTCGTCAGGGGTCAGGCCGAGGGTGTCGACCACCAGCTTGGTGCCCTGGGCGGCCAACTCCCGCGCGACCGAGCACGGATCCGGCGGCGTGCAGGTGTCCTCGCCGTCCGTGATCAGCACGATGCGCCGGGCCGAATCACCGGTGCCGAGGTCCTGCGCGGCGGCCCGCAACGCCAGACCGATCGGGGTGAAACCGGTCGGCTTCAGCGCGGCGATGGCCGCCTGGGCCGCGCCCGGATCGACCGGCCCGACCGGGACGATCTGCTGGGTGTCCTGGCAACCTTTCTTCTTGTCGTCACCGGGGTAGGTGGCGCCGAGCACCCGGATGCCGAGCTGTGTCGTCTCCGGCAGCGCGTTGACGACCTGACCGAAGGCCCGCTTGGCGACCGAGATCCGGGTCGCGCCGTCGATGTCCTTCGCGCGCATCGAGCCGCTGACGTCGAGGACCAGCTCCACCCGGGGCGACCCGGCGGTCTCGTCGGCCCGGGCCGGCACCGCGCCCATCACCCACGAAGCACCGATCATCCCGACCAATGCCAATATGGACAGTCTTTTGGGGATCACGCGGCAAGATCATAAAGAGCGGCCCGCCGGGCCTCAGGACCGGGTCGCCGGTACGTCTTGAGCGGGTGGGGGTCGGTCGGCCAGGACGCCGGATCTTTCGGCCGCGATCAGGCCCATTCAGGCCCGTCAGGGTAGGAGAATCGCTGCAGCGTCGCCGGCCGCATCTCGGCCGAGAAGCCCGGTGCGGTCGGCAGGACGTAGGCGCCGTCCCGGATCACCACCGGGTCGACGAAGTGCTCGTGCAGGTGGTCGACGTACTCGATGACCCGGTCCTGCAGCGTGCCCGAGACCGCCACGAAGTCGAACATGGACAGATGCTGGACCAGTTCGCAGAGCCCGACCCCGCCGGCGTGCGGGCAGACCGGCGTGCCGAATTTGGCCGCCAGCAACAGGATCGCCACGTTCTCGTTGACGCCCGCGACGCGGCAGGAGTCGATCTGCACGAAGTCGACCGCCTCGGCCTGCAGCAACTGCTTGAAGATGATGCGGTTCTGCACGTGCTCGCCGGTGGCGACCTTGATCCCGGCCGGCTGCAGTCGCGCGCGGATCGCGGCGTGCCCGAGCACGTCGTCGGGGCTGGTCGGCTCCTCGATCCACCACGGGTGGTACGGAGCCAGCGCGCTCATCCACTCGACGGCCGCGTCCACGTCCCAGCGTTGGTTGGCGTCGACCGCGATGCGGATGCCGTCGCCGACCGTCTCCCGGGCGAGGCGCATCCGCCGGACGTCGTCCCGAAGGTCCTGACCGACTTTGAGCTTGATCTGCGGGTAGCCGTCGGCGACCGCCGCACGGGCCAGGCGAACCAGCTTCTCGTCGGAGTAGCCGAGCCAGCCCGGCGACGTCGTATAGGCCGGATAGCCGCGATCCCGGAGCAGCGCGATCCGCTCGTCGCGCCCGGGGCGGGCCGCCTCGAGCAGGGTGAGCGCCTCGGCCGGGGTGAGCGCGTCGCTCAGGTAGCGCCAGTCGACCAGGTCGACGATCTCCTGGGGGCTCATGTCGGCCAGGAGCTGCCAGACCGGTTTGCCCGCGGCCTTCGCGGCCAGGTCCCAGGCGGCGTTGATGAGCGCGGCCGCGGCCAGGTGGACGACGCCCTTCTCGGGGCCGAGCCAGCGGATCTGCGAGTCGTGCGTCAGGCGCCGGGCGAACTCGCCGAGGTCGTCGATCGCCTGGCCGACCACGAACGGCGCCAGCGCGTCGATCGCCGCCTGGCAGATCTCGTTGCCCCGGCCGATCGTGAAGGTGAATCCGTGTCCTTCGAGGCCGGTGTCGGTGCGCAGAACCACGTAGGCCGCCGAGTAGTCCGGATCCGGGTTCATCGCGTCGGATCCGTCGAGCTCCCGCGAGGTGGGGAAGCGGACGTCGTACGTGTCGACCTTGGTGATCTTCATGCCGAGCGGGTGTTTCACAGGTGCTCCAGGTGATAGGTGCTGATCGCGGTGCCGCCGAAGACGTCCTCGGGTACGCCGCCGAGCAGGTCGGCGATGGCGTCCTTGACCTCGGCATAGGTGGCCGCGACCTCGAGAACCGGCCAGTCCGAGCCGAACATGAGCCGGGTCGTGCCGAACAACTCGACCGCGCTGTCGACGTAGGGCCGCAGGTCCGCGGACGTCCAGGTGGCCCAGTCCGCCTCGGCGACCAGGCCGGAGAGCTTGGCGACCACGTTCGGCCGCTCGGCGACCGGCGTGATGAGCTCGCGCCACCGGTCGAGCTGCTTGCCGGCGATGCCGGGCTTGCCGAGGTGGTCGAGGACGAACGTGGCCTGCGGCAGGGCTTCGGCGGCCCGGGCCACGGACGGCAGTTGCGGCGTGCGGACGACGAGCTCGTCGACCAGCCCGGCGGCCGCGATCGTGGCCAGCCCGGCGCGTACGTCGGGCCGGTCCAGGTAGTCGTCGGCCTCGGCCTGCACCTGGTCGCGGACGCCGACGAGCAGGTGTCCGCCGGGACCGGCGCGATGCTCGGCGAGCGTGCCGGCCAGGTCGGGGTCGGTGAGGCTCGCCCAGCCGACCACGCCCGCGATCTCGGGCGTCTCGTCGGCGAGCCGCAGGAACGATCGGGTCTCGTCGGCGTCACCCCGGCCGGCCTCGACCAGGACCGTCCGGTCGACGCCCGCACTGCCGATGGCGGCGCGCAGGTCGCCGACCGTGTAGTCGCGGCGGATCCGGTCGAGGGACGGGTCCCGCAGCCAGGCGTAGTCGGCGGTCCAGAGGTGCTGGTGCGCGTCGATGATCACGTGAGCAGCCCTTCGGTACGCAGGTCGTCCCAGAGCGCGGCGGGGATCGGCACGGCCGCCATCCGGACGGCGTCGTCGACCTCGGCCGCCGATCGGGTGCCGACCAGAACGCTCGCTACCGCGGGATGGGTGGCGGGGAACTGGATCGCGGCGGCGCGCAGCGGAACGCCGTGCCTCGCACACACCGACCGTACGGCGAGGGCCCGCTCGACCAGCGCCGGATCGGCCGGCACGTAGTCGAAAGTGGCACCCGGCCGCGGGTCGGCGAGCAGCCCCGAGTTGAACACCCCGGCGGCGATCACCGAGACACCCCGCTCGGCGCAGAGCGGCAGCAGCTCGACCCCGCCGGACTGGTCCAGCAGCGTATAGCGGCCGGCCAGCAGGACCGCGTCGAGCAGCCCGGTGCGGACCAGCTCGGCCAGCATCGTGGCCTGGTTCATCCCGGCCGACACCGCCCCGATCCGCCCCTGTGCGCGCAGCTCGACGAGCACCGGCAGCGCCGCGCCCACGGCCTGCTCGAAATGCTCGTCCGGGTCGTGCAGGTGCAGGATGTCGGCGCGGTCCAGGTGCAGGCGGGAGAGGCTTTCGGCGTACGAGGTCCGGGTGCCCTCGGCGCTGAAGTCGAAGACCGGGGTGAGGTCGGTGGCCTCGGCCCAGATGTCCTGGGCGTCCGCGCCGCCGGGCCGCAGCAACCGGCCGACCTTGGTGGAGAGTGCGAACTCGTCCCGCGGCTTGGCTGCCAGCACCGGCCCGGTCCGGGTCTCGGCCAGCCCGTTGCCATAGAGCGGGGCCACGTCGAAGTAGCGGATGCCGAGTTCCCACGCCCGCTCCACCGTCTGCCGGGCCTGCTCGTCGCTGCTCGCCTCGTACAGCCCGCCCAACGGGGCCAGCCCGATCCCGAGCCGGGTCACGACGAGGTTCGTACGGCCCAGACGGACGCGTTCGGTCGGATTCATCGGGCTCAGCCTTCGGCCGTGCTCAGGGTGGTGGGCGGGGCGGTCGGAGTCTCTGCGTGGATCATGCGGATGATCTGCTGACTCATCCGCGGGTAGTCGTGGTCGTTGTCGAGCTCGCCGACGATCCGCAGGTCGCTCATCACGGCGATCCGGTCGGCCAGCACCACGGTCTCGGGCAGGTCCGACGAGATCAGCAGCAGGGCCAGGCCCTCGGCGGCCAGCCCCGCGATCAGTTCGTGGAACGCCGCCTTGGTGCGCACGTCGATGCCGACCGTGGGCTCGTCGACGATCAGGATGTCGCACTCGGCGGCCAGCCACTTCGCGAGGCTGACCTTCTGCTGGTTGCCCCCGGAGAGCTGCCCGGCGAGCTGCTGCGGCGAGGAGACCCGGATCCCGAGCCTCTCCACGTACGTCTCGGCCAGCACACGTTCCCGGCGGTCCGGCACGAGCCCGGCCCGGGACAGCCGCCGCCAGACGGTCACCGCGATGTTGCGGGCCACCGTCTGGTCGAGGAAGAGCCCTTCGTCCTTGCGGTCCTCGGTGACGTAACCGAGGCGGTAGCGGCGCAGCGCCTCGCCGACGTCCTTGATGCGGGCGGGCTCGCCGTGCACCTCGACCGTGCCCGCGGTGATCCTTTCCAGGCCCAGTACGGCTTTCGCGAGCTCGCTGCGGCCCGCGCCGACCAGCCCGTACAGGCCCAGGATCTCGCCGGGGCGCACCGCGAGCGAGATGTCCCGGTGGCCGATCGCGGTGCTGACCCCGGTGAGCCGCAACGCCGGCGGCCTGTTCTCGTCGACCCGGCGTTCGGGCAGCTCGATCGAGGCGTAGGCGCGGCCGACCATGAGGTCGACGATCTCGCTCTGGGTGTAACCGGTGAGCGGCTCGGCCTCGGCGACGCTGCGGCCGTCCCGCAGGACCGTGACCGTGTCGGCGACCGCGAAGACCTCCTCCAGCTTGTGGCTGACCAGCACCACCGCGCGCCCGGAGTCACGCAGCCGCCGGACCACGGTGTAGAGCCGGTCGGCCTCGTCGCCGGTCAGCGACGCGGTCGGCTCGTCGAGCAGCAGCACCTTGCTGTCCAGGCTGAGCGCCTTGGCGATTTCGACGAGCTGCCCCTGGGCCACCGAGAGCCGGGACACGGGGGTGTCCGGGTCGAGCTCCACCTCGAGCAGGTCGAGGCAGCGGCGGGCCTCGGTGCGCATCCGCCGCTTGTCGAGCCAGCCCGCCTTGCCCGGGAGGTGGTGCAGCACGATGTTCTCGGCCACCGAGAAGGCCGGGATCAGGTTGCGCTCCTGGTGCACGACGCCGATGCCGGCCCGCTGGGCGTCCAGCGGGCCGCCGAAGTGCAGCTCCTCGCCGTCCCAGGTGATCCGGCCACCGTCCGGGCGGTAGACGCCGGTGAGCAGCTTGACCAGGGTGCTCTTGCCCGCGCCGTTCTCGCCGAGCAGCGCGTGCACGCTGCCCGGTCGCAGCGTGAGGTTGGCGTTGTCCAGGGCCCGTACGCCGGGGAAGGTCTTGACCAGGTTCTCCGCGACGAGCATCAGGGCGACCTTTCCTGCAGCTTCTGACGGGCCGTGCCGAGCAGCACGGCGCCCAGCACGACCGCGCCGATGATCAGATCGACCCAGCGCGGGTTGATGCCGAACTGAGCCTGCATCACGTCGACCAGGCGGATCAGGAACGCCGCGAGGACCGTGCCGGTGACGCTGACCATGCCGCCGGTGAGCGCGACCCCGCCGATGATCGGGGCGGCGAAGCTGGGCAGCAGCAGGTCGTCGCCGATGGTCGCGTTGACCGAGCCGGAGGCGGCCACCGTGATGACCGCGGCGACGCCGGCGAGCAGGCCGGAAAGCCCGTGCGCGGTGATCAGCGAGCGGTCGTTGGAGATGCCGGAGAGCCGGGCGGCGAACGGGCTGCCGCCGCTGGCAAGGAGCTTGCGGCCGGGGACCGTACGAGAGAAGTAGAGCCCGACCAGGACGGCGACCGCGATCGCGACGAGGAAGACCGCGGGCAGGCCGAGGACCGAGGCACGCCCGAACGCCCGCAGACCCGCGGAGTAGCCCTGGTAGGTGTCGGGGCCGTTTACGCCGTACCGAAGGCCTTGAATGATCGTCATGGTGGCCAGCGTGACGATGAACCCGTTGATGCGGGTCAGCACGACCAGCACGCCGTTGGCCACACCGACCGCGAGACCGAGGGCCAGAGCCGCGAGTACGGCGATCGGGGCGGGCAGGCCGGCCTCCAGCATCAGCCAGGCGGCGGCCATCGCGCAGAAGCCGGTGAGCGCGCCGACCGACAGGTTCATCTGGCCGACCGCGAGCACCACCATCTGGGAGAGCCCGATGACGATCGGCACGGCCAGGAAACGGAAGAACGCCTCGAGGGTGCCGGCCGAGAGCAGGTTGCCGCCGGTGGCGATGGCGAGGGCCACGAAGCCGACGACCGCCAGGACGGCCAGGGTGAGCTCCGGTGGGCCCTTTCGCCGGGTGGTGGCCATGAGCGTCACAGTTTGGCTCCCCTTCGCTCGGCCAGCACGTGCCGGGCGCGGTCCAGGGACAGCGCGGCGATCAGGACCAGTCCGATGTAGAGCTGCAGTTGATCGAGCTGGAACTGCAACAGGTTCAGCCCCTTGTAGATGACCTGGGTGAGGGTGGCCCCGAGGGCCGTGCCGAGCACGCTCACCGCGCCGCCGGCCAGCAGCGTCCCGCCGAGCACGGGCGCGAGGAACGAGGGGAGCAGGAACGAGTCGCCGATGCTGGCCGAGAACGCGCCGTTGTTGGCCGCGAGCAGGAACCCGGCCAGCGCGGCGATCAGGCCGCTGAGCGCGTGGGCCTGCACGATCCGGGTCCGGGTCGGGATGCCGGAAAGCTCGGCCGCGCGCACGTTGGAGCCGGTCATCAGGATCTCCCGGCCCAGTCGCGCGGAACGGAACAGCAGACCGACGAGCAGCGCCGCGGCGATGGCGATCGGCACCACGAGGGGAACGCGTGGCCCGCACACGTCACCCAGGCAGTAATCGGCGAACGTGTCGAAGCGCAGCGCCTCCATCCCGGCCGGCATGGTCGGGAAGGCCACCCCGTCAGTGGCCGAGGCGTAAAGAATCGTGATCAGGCCGACCAGGGCGAAGTCCATCGCCAGCGTGACCACGAACGAATTCACCCCGGTACGCGAGATGATCAGCCCGGCCAGCGCGCCGAGCAACGCGCCGACCAGCAACCCGGCGGCGAGGCTGACGATCAGCCCGGCACCCAGCTTGTCGTGCGTCAGGCCCATCGCGAACGCGCTGGTCGCCGCCATCCGGCCGACCGCCAGGTTCATGTGGCCCAACGACAGCACACTGAGCTGAGCCAGGCCCACCACCAGGTAGACGCTGATGTCGGACTGCAACGGCGTCAGGGTCAACCGGGTGTCCAGGAAGGCCGGCCGCAGGACGGTGAACAACGCCACGAGCAGCACCAGCAGGACCACGAGACCGATCCGGGGATTGGCCCAGAGCGGGATGCGGCGGGGTTTCGTCGTCTCGGCCGGCGCGGCCTTCTCGGCCTGGACGGTCACGAGACTCTCCGGTTGTCGATCGCATCGCGGTCCCAGGCGACGCCGAGCCCCGGCGCGGACGGGGCGAGCGCGTGGCCGTCGGCGATCTCGATCTCGTCGCGGGTGATCGCGCGCAGCTGCGGGAGGTGCTCGAGATAGCGGCTGTTCGGTACCGCGCAGCAGAGACTGACGTGCAACTCCATCAGGAAGTGCGGGCAGACCGTCACGTTCGCGGCCTCGGCCAGGTGAGCCACCTTCAGCCACGGGGTGATGCCGCCGATGCGGGCCACGTCGACCTGGACCACCCCGGCCGCGCCGCGCCGCAGGTATTCGGCGAACTGGCCGGCGGCGTACATCGACTCGCCGACCGCGACCGGGATCGAGGTGCCCCGGGCGACCAGCTCATGACCGGCGACGTCCTCGGCGGGGAGCGGCTCCTCGAACCAGAACGGATCGTACGGCTCCAGCAGCCGCGCCCGCCGGATCGCGTCGGACGCGGTCAGCGACTGGTTGGCGTCGAGCAGCACGTCGAAGTCGGCGCCGACCGCGGCCCGCACGGCGCCGAGCCGGTCCGCGTCCTGAGCCGGCGAGTGGCCCACCTTCATCTTGCTGCCGGGCCAGCCCGCGGTCTGGCTCGCCTTGGCCCCGGCGACCAGCTCCTCGGTGGTCAGGTGCAGCCAGCCGCCCTCGGTGTCGTACAACGGGATCCGGTCCTTGGCGCCGCCGGCCAGCACCCAGAGGGGCAGGCCGGCGGCACGGCAACGCCAGTCCCACAGCGCAGTGTCGACCGCGGCCAGCGCCAGCGAGGTGATGGCGCCGACCGTGGTCGCCTTGGTGGCCAGGAACAGGTCGCGCCAGACCGCCTCCACCCGCGCCGGGTCGCGTCCCGGCAGCCGAGCCAGCAGCGAGTCACGCAGCAGCGCGAGCACCGCGGTGCCCCCGGTGCCGATCGTGTAGCTGTAGCCGACGCCCTGGCCGCCGTCGTCGGTGCGGATCTCGACGAAGATGGTCTCCTGCTTCACGAAGGTCTGAAGGGCGTCGGTGCGTACCGTCTCGACCTCCAGGTCGATCAGGTACGCCTCGGCGTGGGTGATGACGGGCACGGTTGCTCCTACTTACAGGTCAGATACTGGCTGTCGAACGCCGTACGCAGCTCGTCGGTCTTGGCCTTGCGGTCGTTCTCGTAGCTGTCCACATTGGCCTTGGTGACGACGAACGAGCCGGAGTCGACGATCACGCCGGATTTGGCCATCGTGCAGCCCTCGGAGAGCTTCAAGAGGCCGTACGACCCGACGAGCGCCTGCCCGACCGGGTTCTGCAGCACGGTGCCGGCGACCGACCCGTCCTTGATGCCGTCGAGGATCGTCTTGTCGTCGTCGATCGCGATCACCTTGATCGGCAGCTTCGACTGCTTGACGCCCTCGGCCGCCGCGACCGCCGGGTTGTAGGCGGTGTTGACGATCCCGTTGATCTGCGAGCCCTTGGCCGCCAGCAGGTCGGCCACCGCCTTCTGCGCGGTCTGCAGGTCGGTGTCGATGTCGGTGACCACCTGAACGACCTTGACCTGCCCGCCGGTCTCGCCGACCGCCTTCTCGACGCCCGCGATCCGCCGCTGGGTGTTCGAGTCGACCTTGTTGCCGGTCAGGTGGACCAGGTTGCCCTTGCCGCCGATCGCCTCGATCGCCGCCTTGGTGGCCTTGTAGGCGGCCTCCTGCACGTCGGTCGAGAGGCAGAAGTCGGCCTTGTTGACGTCGCCGGCCGGGCACGAGGCGAGGGAGGCGACGGCAAAGCCCTGACGCTTGAGGTCGTCGAAGGTGGAGTTGATGTTCTCGGGGGCGACGCCGAAGATGCCGAACGCGTTGTAACCCTGCGCGGCCAGCGACTTGATGACGTCGTTCTGCTTGGTCTGGTCCCAGCCCGAGGTCTCGTTGAAGGTGGCGTCGCCCAGCTTGAGCTCGGTCTTCGCCTCGGCCGCCGTCGTCTTCCACGGCTGGAAATAGGGGTGCGCGCCGCCCGGGACGAGGGCGACCTTCACCTGGTCAGCGGACTTGCCGGTCGAGGCGGCAGCCGTCTCGTTGTCGCTCTTCTTGGTGCACCCGGCGCTGGCGAGCAGGCCAATCGCAGCCGCCCCCAGGCCGAGCCGGAGGAACGGGGACCGCTTCATACGGGTTCCTTTCGGCTTCGTAGATCCTATAGGATCTTTCCTGGGATGTGTACCCGGTCACATCGAGGTCAGTCAAGACACGATTGCGAAACTCTGCCGAAACACCAGGATGGTGGCCATGACAGGCTCCGCGTCGCTGCCGCCGCTCAAGCGGTCGACCCTCGGCGACGACGTCTACGACTCGCTGCGATCGGCCGTGCTCGAGCACACCCTGGCCCCGGGCGACCGGGTCAACATCGACGCGCTTTCGCGCGAGCTCGAGGTCTCACCGACGCCCGTCAGGGAGGCGCTGGCCCGGCTCGAGTCCGAGGGGTTGGTGCGGAAGAGGCCGCTGGCCGGCTACACAGTCAGTCCGCTGCTCACGGTGGCCGAGTTCCACGACATGTTCGACATGCGGCTGCTGCTGGAGTGCGCGGCGGCCCGGTGGGCGGCGGCACGAGCCACGGAGGCGCAGCGGGCGGTGTTGGTGGTCGAGGCGGCGCGGACGGTCGAGGGCGGGGAGACGCGCGGCTGGCATGCGGCGTTCACGGCGCTCGACGCGCATGTGCACGACCTGGTCGCGCAGGCTTCGGCCAGCCCGCTGCTGCGCGACTCGATCAACCGGCTGCACGCCCACTTGCATCTGCATCGGCGGTATTTCCCGTACGCGCTGATCGCCGTCACCAATGATGAGCATCAAACGCTGGCCGCGGCGATTCGCGACGGGGACGGCGACGGGGCGGAGGCGGCGATGCGGGTGCATCTCACTCGAGCTCGTGAGCGGCATCTGGTCGCCTTCGAGGACTGAATGACCGTCATCTCCACCGACGGGGCGTCGTCGCTGACCAAATCGGTGGCGAGCAACGTCGCCCAGGGTCTGCAGCTGGGCACGGACCTCACCGGCATCGACCTGAGCGCCCTGCTGAGCAAGCTGAGCACCACCACGTCCGCGAACGGCAAGCCGCCGAGATCGAGTCCGAGCACTGATCCGACGAGGGGGCCGCGACCGCGGCCCCCTCGATCACACGGGCGGGCGCAGCTGCGGGATCTCGTGCGACGACTGGAACAGGGCGGTCGGGTCGACCTCGGTCCGGATCCGGCGCAGCTCGGCGAAGTCGGCGGGCGGGAACGCCGTCGACGTGTCCATCGGCTCCTCGACGAAGGGCAGGTACTCGCGGCCGTTCGCCCAGCGGGTCATCGCCGTGGTCAGCCGGCCGGTGTCCACGACCGCCTGCGCCGTCTGCTCCGGGTCGGTCGCGAAGGTGGTGTTGAAGATCAGGAACTGGCCGTCGAGCTGGTTCAGCACGCCGCCGCCGGGGTGTTCGCGGCTCAGCACCCCACCGAGCTGGCGAATCTCCACCGGCACGAGCAGCGGGGTGCCCGAGTCGGGGCCGGCGACCTCCAGCAGCCGGTCGGTCGCGGCGGTGGGCAGCGCGTCGAAGAGGCCGGCGGTGCCGCCGACGCTGCCGGTGGGCTGATCCGGGTCCAGGTGCAGTTGGTTCAGGGTCTCGGCGGACTGCCGGCTGAACGTGTCCATCTCCGGCTTCAGGTCGCGCAGCGCGGAGAGCAGCCGGGCGGCCTTGTCGTCGTCGTCCTCCAGGATCGCGCCGTCGATGATCACCAGACGCCGGCCCCGGAGCGGCTCGGGCAGCTCGGGGATCGGCGGGAACTGGACATGCCGGTACGAGGTGGTGACCGACTCCGGCGCGGTCGCCGACCATTCCGCCCAGCGCGGGAGCACGGTGGAAGCGTCGCTCAGATCCCAGATCAAGGCCCCCGCGTACGCCGTGGTGATCGGGAACAGGTCGAACTCGAGCGCCGTGACCACGCCGAAGTTGCCCGCCCCGCCGCCGCGCAGCGCCCAGAACAGTGCCGGTTCGTGCTGCGCGTCCACCCGCATCCGGCGCCCGTCGGCCAGCACCAGCTCGATCGCGGTCACGTAGTTCGCGGCGAGCCCGTACGCCCGGGCGTACCAGCCGATCCCGCCGGACAGCGAGTAACCGATCACGCCGACCTCCGCCGCCGATCCGT
>Ga0247737_1000472_pt1 | contig 16043 bp, 19 predicted proteins | sample UWRJL028104C2_FD_180937 | JGI IMG/M metagenome (GOLD analysis project Ga0247737, IMG submission 180937) | Plant litter microbial communities from Arlington Agricultural Research Station in Wisconsin, United States - UWRJ-L028-104C-2 | ecosystem: Environmental > Terrestrial > Plant litter >...
CTGCTGCATCAAATCTTCACGAGCGGAGCCCTTTACGTACTCATCGTATGGCAAATTTTGATACCCTACATCGCTATAGTTGAGCGTTGCGATAAAGGTTTGCTCTACGCGTCGATTAAGATCAGCCTAAGGAACGAGAGTAACCTTCCAATGGACCCACTTTCTTTTCCTCGAAGCCGGTAAACAATTACGACACATTCATCGTCGAAAAAGTCGGCCTCTAGCAACTCAATGTGACCGTCTTCTTCGTCTTCCTCAGCAAGATGGCACTCAAGAACCGCAACGCCAATTCCTGCTGGCAACTCATTCGCCTCAAGGGCAAACCGAAGCTGGGCAAAGAGGATGTCTAACAGACGATATATTCTTATGAGCTTCGGAAAAGCAATGCTAGATTCCGTACTTACTCGAGGTGTTGCCGTCTGCAGGTAAATGTGCAACCAAGTGATGCAGCCATTCTCCCTCCTAACGCCTTCAATGTGATTATTTGAATGGTGTATAAGGCACTGACCTCGTTGAGAATGGTCCGCTCTCGGAAAGGAAAGGCGAGAGATTTTTCAAGCGGACGCTCTTCCTCCGTTATCCGCTCTGCATTGAGTTCGGCATTAGATGAAACAACTGCAGAACCAGACGGCGCTCCTGCCGCCTCATGAAAAACTCGTTGGCATCGCTGTGTTAGTTCCTGGATCAACGCTTCTAGATTTCTGTCCAGATGACTGAGATCATTCGCTCGGGCAGTCTGATTCGGACCCAATGAGTGACCCCGAGATCGAAAACGCTCGACGAAACAAAAGCGCTCACCATCTGCCATGCTGTCTGCGCAGGATCATCAGCAGCCTCACGAGCGCGGGTTATAGATTGAGCCAGGGTAATGTCTTTGAAATCCGGAATGTTTAGGTCGGCTATCTGGAAATGCGGTGATGGACCAATGAACCAGGCATCGATGGTGCTTTTGGCTAAGCCTGAGATGAAGTAACCATTAACTTCCAAAATATCATGGCGAGGAGCATTGCCATCATTTGGTGAGTTCACATTATTAACCTCTTGCTCAAAACATCTGATCAGTTTCACGCTTTTGGGTATGACGAGCCAACGTACCAAAACGGAGCCACGCGATGAACTCTTTGAAACGGAACAACTCTCGTCGACATTCGGCGGCCAACCAACTGGCGAGGATAATGCCGCGACTGGCTAATTCTGTACAAAATGTCAAGTCATCCCGAGGCAGTTGGAAGGGGGCGAATTGCGGTCTTCAAGTGGGGTCAAAGAGTGGATCGCACAAGAAGGAAGAGAATACCAACAGATTGGCCCATCCAACCAGCTCGTCAAGTACCAGATGTAACCGCTGCAAAGCTGGTGCATATCGCCTTTCACTAAAGTCCCGCAACTTGATCAACGCCTCGGTAACTGTTGTTTCCCACTTTTGGATGCCCTGAAGATACAATTAGGATTTCCATGGTATTTGGATGAAGTACCTACTCTTTCTCCCATATCCTGTCCACTCCCGAGGAAATCAACTAGGGGCTCAGAAGCCCGCCCAGTAGTTAGGAGAGCCGTTAGGTCCAGAATGGGATTCGGCACGACATCTTCTTGACATTAGACCAACGATCTTCGTCGAAGGCCCTTCACTCACCGGTCGCAAATTCCTTTTGTTTTGCCTCGAGGGCGCCGACCCACTTTGGACCAAGCTCTCGAGCACCACTTTGGCTCTCTGATCCATACCAAGTATCGCGCATTTCGGTCACCACCCGCAAGAGGTACCATGAGAGCTCCCGGGCCGTAGATGAAAGTTTGGCTAGATCTCTCGCCTTGCGAGTTGCGAGTAACGGCATGTTCGTAACAATCGGATTAAGTTGTGTCTGCGAATTGGCGGCCCGCTTAAAATGCGGTTGGCCGACAAAGTAGGGTTTTGAAGGATGCTTCAAGAGGTCACCAAAGTCGTACTCGAGCCCCAATTTTAAGCATCCCAGAGAGTAGATACCGTCTAAAAACGAATAGAGATGCCCCTGGTCATCTACCGCCACTAGGATGCTGGATATGTTCAGGTTGTCCATTTCATCGAGCTCTGCTTTTTCCAACGTAGACTTGCTGTGTGCAGTGGTACTGATAGATGCGGAAATAGGGTCTGATGCGAGCGTTGGCCATGTCTCAATGACTGGAGGTAAACCGGAGGACTTCTGGGTACTACTGCGTGTACCTTGGAATGCGAATACATCAGTTGCGCTATACGCGAGCATCAGGATTTGAGTCAGGACATTGAAAGTTGTTCAAAACATACGCTAAGACGTTATCCGATTCTTCTTGGAGATGGTCCAGCAGTGGAAGCATCTTCAACACTGAATGTGCTGAACCGGTCTAAAGTGATGTCGTAAAGGCGCCCAATGAGCCAGAAGGAACAACGTACAATTATATGCTCTCTCTTAAAAATATCAGGAATGTTAGAACCATTCTTGAAATTTTTTTCGTCTTTGAACCACCAGACTCCAGAGAGATGAATAGAACGACCTTCATCCGCAACTGGTAAGACTAGGACACGATGTCCGTCTTGTATCGAGTGGATAGCTATACTCGGTGGGTCGCGTACAACAGCTATACTTTGTCCTGCGCACTCTGTCAGCGCAGTCTTCCTTGATGCATGGATCGCATACCATCTGGACTCCATGCCATTCCAACAGCAGTCGAGCTTGCGTCACCAGAGCCGACATCCGTATCCCATTTTCTTGTTCCCTGATTATAATTCCAAAGAGACATCCGATCATTGCCTCCCAGACGCGAGAAGAGCACAATAAGATCCTTGTCGGGACAGCAAGAGTTGGGATAGCATCTACTTTGAGCCGATAGACGCCCAGTCGCCAGGGTGGTGAACGCGTTTGAAGTCATGCTGAACGATCAATTGCAAGTTACAATATGTCTTGACTCTGGGTACAGAACAAGGTTGTCGATTAACGCGCCTCAGATGAGATGTTGAGGGGAACTGTTGGTAATATGCAGAGACTAAAAATCCATTACTGGGATTGTTCAAGCCAGTGAAGCTGACGTTGAGCAAGTCAAGGGCCGCACTTGTTCATCCCAAAAAGGAAGGGGAATTGAATTCAAAACGCCTCACGTTTTCAAAGTTCGCCAATATACATGCACAGTAAGTATAGATCAAAACACTCTACATATCCAGACAATCAACCAGGAAAGCCACAAGGTTCGATCGACATGAAATGAAAGGAGACAATCAGTCCATTCTGATTGGGTATTTTGCTGGATCTTCGAGCTTGCCATGGGTTTCAATCAAGCATTCGTTCACATATGCTTGAAATTTTGAGCCAATCATCTGATCGTGTTTGTCTTCATATAAAAACATTCGTTCTTCCGGAGTTGTTCTTCGCATGTTCTGTTTTCGTCTTGGCAATTGAGGAACCTAGATCTTCGCATAATCTTATGGGCCTGTCGACAGTAGTTGAAGCTTGAAGCCTGAAGGGTAGCTTGACTTGAAACTTAAACATTTGAGCGGAATACCACTGAACGTGAGCGTGGAATCCACGAAGGCTGAATATACATTGTAACAGAGAGCGACAAAACAGGATAGCAAGTAATCCAAGAGATAATGAAGACGAGAATGATACAGAAGCAGGAAATAAACATCACCAAAAGAACAGTTCTCGTAAACCTCCTCGAGAACCCTCGTAGTCAACCTCACTTGACTTTAGCCGTGATTTTTGCATCTAAAAGATGGAGTGTGAATGACCGGCATGAGGTTGTATACCCACACTCACCTCGTCGCCCATCACAGGACGTCGTACGAATAGTTCCGCAATATATGGCCGTTCCGGATAATTGTATTCCGTTGAATTACGACACTGAGCCTGGCACTGGAGAGTGTTCGAGATAAAGCGACCCATCATGTTGAACTTTCCCCAATGTATCTTGCTGGGATCCTCCTCCTTGACGTCTCCATTGCCCTCATGTGCCTTGATAAGATCCGCGATGTGAACTTCCCTAAAACGATGTGAAGTGGTGTAAATCGTGTGAATAGAACAAAGTAGAATTGAAAACTTACAGGGCAGGGATGCAAGCCCCTTTCGAATTTCGCAGTGCCAAACGATAAGCGCGATGTGCACGGAGCTGCTGGAACAGGCGGTCCCATGATGCAATACCCTTCGAGGCCTCGGGCGATTTCGCCTTGAAAATATCTTTGGTAGTGGTATCGTTTGTGGCCGCATTGATACCAGCCACGAATGCTCGCAGGGCAGCATAATTGTTCATTTTTCTCAGGCTCTGCCCTATTTCCACGAACTTCTCGATTTGTCGGACTCGATGGCGAGGCCGTTCGTGGCAAAGTATTAGCGAGATTACCCTGGTTATGAAGTTAGACACAACATACAATCCAATAATGTAGTTGAAAAGGACGCACCAGTCTGCAAGGTGGTTTGACATGGTGTTAAAGTAGACGATACTTTCGTTCATGTCAGTTTTCCTTCCGGAAACAAATGTGTAATGTAGCCAATCTCGAGGCTGTAAGAACAACTTTTAGGATAATGATGAGTGATTGAAGTCGTAAATCTAACCTTGATGGCTAAAAACCGTGCAACATTTTGTCTTGTAATCTCTTGTGCTATCTCATCCGAGTCCGTGTTTAAAACGTCTTGGGCAAGTTTGACGAGATCTCGGATATGTTGCCTTGGGTTAGGATCTTGAGAGACAACGTATGTTTGAGACGGCAGTAGTGCTTTCGGCAGTGGTAGACTGTGTTTGCGTTCTCTGGATGGGAAAGAGACTGCAGTAGAGCTCGTGGCCATAGAGGCAGCATGTGTGTTAATTGATGCGTCGAATGATTCTCGTTCTTCAGGATCGACTCGAGTTTCGTCATCATCATCCTCTTCGTTCTCGTTATAATCATCACTGTCGGTATCTGAAATGTCTGCTTTCAGGGCCCATGCTGTGTCAAGATCGACAAGTGTCGGGAGCTCCTCAAGGAACGGAAGGAATTCGGAGCCATAATGTAGAAGATGTGTCTTGGAGATGATCGATTTGATGAGGGCATTGAGAGCGCCAACAGTCCCTTTAACGGCAAAGTCGTGCGGGAAGTCACGTATCCACTTCTCTAGTAGATGGCATATTCTACAATACTTCATAAGCGAATTGAAATCGAAGCATGGCAAAGCGTACCTCATCTGTGCGAAACATGCAAACATAGGATCACCGGAAGGATTATCGAGCTGCCGCATTCGTTTCTGCATGGCGAGCAATACACTTCGAGGTGTGGCGAACCGCCGATAGGTCAGAAGGAAATGAGTACCATAGGTGGGATCTAAGATCCTTAGACTTTGTGTGAAAGTGTAAAAGTAATCACACATACCGTCTCCGCTGATAGCCAGGAATAGAAGCTTGTCTAGTAACTCGTCAAGTTGTACCCACTGGGTTGGCCGTCTGAAACACTGTCAGGTCTGCCTGCGGATGTATTCGTAGCTCTCTTTCACTCACGGTTCCTTCTTAATACCATTCCTAGACTCGTCCAAAACCTGGTGAATTCCATCTTCTGGTATGCCTGGGGATGTCTCAGAATCTGGGGGAAGCTCTTCGGAGTCTGGAATATTGGGGTCTTGATCATTGACCCTGGACGTGGATATGTCGAGCTCAGGTAGTGTTCTGGTGGCTGGCGTTAGAGTTGGTGATGCAGGGCCACGGTGATTGGGAGTAGCAATGCCTCCATCGTCATCATCCTCCTGTAAGGGACCACCATAAACGAAAGACGATGGTACGTGTGAGGATATCAGTGGTGAATCAACAGGTGTATGTGTCCATTCGTTAGCCTCGCCCTTTGTTAGGATATCCGGCGAGGCTGGATTTCTGTCATCGAAAGTAGGATTGGGACCTGCGACAGATGGTCAGAACCTATGCAGGTACATCTTGTCCATGGTACATTACCTCGTTGACGCAAAACGGCCTTCAGAAGGTACTCAAACGACCGCTTCATCCTCATCTTTCCGCCGTCCAAAACAGTTGAAACTTCGATCAGCCCAGTGTCATATTGCCTGAGCATCGCTAGAGCGTCGGCTGGTGGCACTTCCTTTGCCAAATCGGACTTGCATCCCAAACACATGATGGGCACATCTGTTGAACGGTATGTCTCTATCCAAATTATTAGCATATTGAGCCGAATGAGATGTAGACTTGCGTACTGAGGAGCGCTTCCACTGGATGATACGAGCTCTTGTCGGACGAATCATAACAAATGATGATACCATCCATGGGTGGCAGTCCCTGAGGCCACTGGACGAGTCCTTCGTTCGAAATCTGAGCATCCACCTCAATAACTTCGATGCCATAGGCTAAACTCTCTGATGAATCCGGTCGATTGAGTGAAACGTTAGTTGTCCGTCGAATATCTGCATGAACGGGGTCAGTGCAGTGCAGGACGATCAGACACTGCAAAGGACTCACATCGAGATGATGAAGGAGAAGTAGAACCTTCGGGCACTATAATGGAATCACTCAATCCAAATGGCGAGAGCCCTTTACGAATGACCGTAGATTTCCCGCAATTAGACGTTCCAATGACAACAAGGACAATGTCCTTGGTGGAAAGAGACATCCGGCGCTATTCCAGAACATCAGCATGACTTTATTTTTCTGTAGGTACATCCGACTCACAGGAGGTGCTATGTGTGTATTGATGACCATTCTTTTGGGAGCACTGGGAGGGGCATACCCCAAGCTACCACTCCGACTTCGTCCCGGATTAGCCACAGCAAAACTGAAGGGTCGTTTGGACGAAGAGGCGAGAGAGGAAGATGAAGGGACTTGGGAAAGTCCTTCACGGGGGGTGGTATTTGTGGGTGTGCCAGACATGCTACTAGTCTGCGAACGAGAAGGCAATGGCAAGTCCCCTCCTCGAATGGCAGACCGTAGAGGATCTGGATTCTTCAAGGACACGCGTCGAAATCGCTCAATTGAAGTCAATGGATCGTAGCGGTCTCCATCAGAATCCAGCGCAGGTGGTATACAATGGTCCCGCTGCATCAAGCTCAGACTCTCCCCACGAATTCTACCAGACCAGGGTTTCCTGTCTGGCCGTACCGTACTCTCCACAGGACTCCCATATACAGGACTTCTCGGTGAATCTGGAGATGCAGTCCCATTTTTCCGATTAGAACGAGCGCCATCGCGACCGTACTTCGCAAACGAGTCGACAGAGATAGATTTTCGCAGACTTTGTGGTGGTGCCAGAGAGGAGGGTCCTAATCGAGAAATTTCATCGTTCTCGTCCACAGGAGAGGTGTACGCCGTCGCAAAGGAGTCTGCGAAGGAAGGCGAAGGAGATGGAGCGACTTTGGGTGCTTCGTTGCCTCTTGATACAGGCTTGGTGAGGGCCATGTCTGGGGTTGACTTTTCCTGCAAAGATATCCCCAGCGGTGGCAGAACAGGTACTTCAGGAAGCTCATGCGTGAAAGACATGTTGAGAGAGCCGTCTTGAAGTCTGTTGCAGCAAGCCGGCCTGCAGCAGTAGTGGAGGGAAGATTGACGATTTGCTCTAGAGCGTCCAAGTCTGCATTTGAGCCATCGCAGGGCTGTGCCTGGACGTGACTTCTAGCACCGCTGACATAAGGCTCACAACCGCACTCACCGATAACGTCCACATAAATGTCTTCAAGACCGAGAGTGCTCTTGACCGTAAGTGGCCCTAAATATTCCATATCACTAGCTGAATATGTACTTTAGAACGATGATGGTCCACCCAATCCTAAAGAATCACCTTACGTATGGGGACTGTACCGTCATCTAACACAACACCTCGGTATGGTCTGCCCATCCAACTGGGGCAGCACCGCAAATTAATATGTCTCATTAAGGATGGGACGTGAAGGTTGTCCTTCCTAGCAGCCAGAAGTCATGGATTGGTTAGTCCCGATATAGCGTCTTGATTTTGCTCCAATATCCTGCCAGGGAAGGCGTATCACATCAAGGAGGTCACAAAAGGCTACTACTTCTACCCCAAGCCTGAGAACGATGGTCGAGGCGAAATTTCGCTAAAGTCCAGACCGCTAAAAGACGGCGAACTGGTGAGTATCGGGTATGTTCTCCGCGATCAGTTGTTGACATGGTGTTCTTTTAGACGGAATGGATTCTGTTAGATGGGGTATGAAACCTTTGGGTCTTACGCGTAAATCGTTCTCAAATATTCCCCGCCAGACCCCAGCAACCTGCGCAAATGTAGCCCTTCATAATCTATACCCAAACGAGATTGACCTTGTGGTAATGTGCCTCTGTCTCATGAGTTAAATTCCACTTACCCATTCGCGCCAGATCTCCGGACCTAACCTCGGTCGCAACACCTCCTGTCAGTTCCAGAAATATAACGCTTTTAATATCTGACGCTCACTGGAATATTCCAACATTAGCGGCTTTTGCAATGTCATCCGGCACTGTTGGTGCTGCGATGTCCTCGTCCTTGTCAAAAATACGATCGATCGCAATTTCATATGGAACAGTCGTTCACCCAACTCCCACAACCTATTTCCAACCCGCCCATGAACTTGGATGTCGTATCATCAATCAATTATGGAACAACTGGGGTCAGGATGTACACGGACTACGCCAAGGGGAGGTTGATATGTACAGCGTCAACATACCTCTGATTGAAGGGCTTCTTTCGGACACTGGCCTCAGAATATGCTGGACAACGATGTGGAGAAGCTCTTATGGCCGTCTCTTCAAGCATATCTCCGCTGAAGGGAAGTTGACTGACTCTTCAGTGAAGGCGGCTGGTCCAGATTCAGCTACGAATGCCCAGACCACAGCAGATGTTCCCGACAGTCAAGAAATAGGCGACCTTTTGTTCAAGTGGGGTCCTGACATGGTCGATCTGATCAATCCTCCTCTCACGTCACTTCCTGTGGGCTCTGATGGATGGGCCATTTGCAAAGGATGGGTGAGCGTGACACCTCTCAGAGCGAGTTTCGGAGAACCCGAACACCAGGGAGTCCCTCATGAGGAGAGTTTGGTATGGAAATTGTAATCTGAATAGATCTATTTGAGATTCCAAAAGATGACAGGCTACTAGATGTATTAGTGTGAAGTTGAATATTTCGTGAAGGTCATTTTGCCGAGTCGTAATAGATAGAGGTCCAAAGTTGTGTCATGAGGAAACCCAGGTCAATAGAGCAACGAGGGCAACTGTTGTGTGAACTTTCCATAGTGATATTATCGGGACCGAGGCGGAGTTCAACACCCCCCGGGCCAAGAGCTGTTTTCGATACACTTTGAGTGAATTTATACTCCAAACTGCGTTCTGCAACAGATTGTCAAGAGAGGCTAGCTTGGAACCAACGGAGGAAACGTACCTGGAAGTTCGTGGGTTCCATCAACCTATCTTCGCATGTTCCAGGACATCCTGAGGTAGCATATGAATTCCCTGCCCAGTCACCTACGCCACAGTCAGACTTTGCACACAAATTCACCCACAAATTGCCTTACCACAAAAGGTAATGTCTGCAATGGACAATTAGTATTCTTTAAGAGAATCAGATAGCTTCGTGACACGAACCGAATATAATTGAATGGTTCGCAAAAAACTTTGGGATCTCACACTTCGAAGAAGCTAATCTGGCTGAAGGCACACCCCATTCAGATGGGTTTGGAGCGCCCATAGTGATATCCTTGGGGATGGCAGCACGATAGAACGACCCTAAAAACCCAATCGTTAGAAAGAATCTTGAGGAAAGGAATATACACACGAACACATTGAAATATCGTTTTCATCCCACTTCATCGCGAAAACGCCTCCAAGTTGGGAGTCGAAGTAAGGACCATATGACGCTCGACTCCATTCTGTGATACTGCAACCAGAATTGCTATTGATGAAAGCGTTGCACTCCGTATGGGGTACCCCACCAGCAACCTACGCAAACCGCATTGGTATCTTGATGAGGAACCGAAAAAAAGACTCACTGTAATATTCCCGGTGAATTTTGCACTGGTATCAAGCGTGCATCCTGGCGAGGTATGCCATGCGACTTGATTATGTTGATTGTCATGAACACCTTCAATGATATCAATCTCGCCATTCTGAAGTAGGGCTGTCAGAGAACTTGAATTTTGACAAAGAACAAAATTTTCGCACATGAGGCCAATTTCCTCCAACTGTCCAAAAGGCTGGCCAAGTCGCTATTGGTAAAAGACATGAAGTTAATATGCCAAGAGAAAACAGAGGGATAGAACTTACCACAACCCCAAGGAGCTCGATTCAAGTCTAAAATGAACAGTCCAGTATTGTATTTTGCCTGACTTTCTATGCGAATGCTACAGCAGTTTAGTTGGTTGCGTCCATTGTGATTCTTTAAAAGATGCTCACCTGTTGCGGAAGGTTCCCTTCGGTAGCTTCGTGAAATCGTCTGCCTTCATTATTACAACGCCATCGTCTTGAACGTAGACTAGCCCGGAGCTGAATGCTGCTGACTTATTGACGTAGCTGCCATGAGGTATGGTCTGTAAGTTGCCGTCATGCATTGATGTGAGTGGTTATTCCTCACTTTACATGACCACTGAAATCGTGATTCATAGTCAGTATCGTTACATAGATTCGAAACATGACGCATACTTGGTCGGGTCTGGGTAGCTGAAGAAATTAAACCGGCTAGAAACCAACTAGTAGGTAAGTCTACCAGACGCCGCTGATGCTTCACATACTCGTAAAAAGTCTTGCCAGAGTACTCGTCTTGAGGCAACCACAGGAACGGAGTGCCGTCTGGGTTGTAGTTGGTAGAATTCCGCTTCTCTAGGGTAACTAGGTGAGTTTTCTTGTCGTGTATGCCCAAGCTGGATGAAATCTGGAAGGTTAACAGACACAGGAGGCTGAAGGGTAGGTGGTTGATCATCATGAAATGTGGGCAGGGAAACTGGAGGGTGGATGTCGTTATAAGGAGTTCATGAAGATGGTACAAGACCAAAAGGCACTCCAAGATTTTCTTCGATGAAACACTTGGCCATCCGTAAGATGCATGTTGGCGCGTGCAGAGCCGAAATGGTGCCCAGTTTGTCAACCACAAATTTCACACCCCTGCCCTCACCCTTGCCTCGTGTTGTACATTGTCCCCTTGCCCAAGACTCTGCATTTCATCTGGACAGCACACAGCATTCGGGATAATCCTTATATAATGTCTCGATTCATGGCCGTAATCATATTTTGGGGTAGATTGCATACAAGCGACACGAGGACATGGTAGACAGTAACAAATGCAAAAGAAGGAAGAAATCAACGGTATCTGCGGAGGCTGAGAGTGTTGTGTTTCTTCCAGGTGGAGCGTGCTGGAGTGTGATTGTAGCGATGACCCTTGCCCAAGCCGCGATTCTAGAGGAATAGTATAGATAAGAACCTGGGAGGTTTTCACTAAGATTACAACACACCTGCTTGCCAATGCTGGTGAGACCACGAGCTTCGCGACGCTTGTGGACGGGGTTAACGATCCAGTTGATCCTGGCGTCACGGCGGATCTGAAAACAAAAATTCAAACCTAAATAACAGGTCAAGATAAGATCAATAAAACTCACCGCTTTATGGTTGGGATCCACCAGAATGACCTCGTAGTATTTGTAAACACCATCTTGGTTGATCCAGTACGAGTTCAGTACCCGCAAGTTTCCGCATCTTTTGCCCACACGCTCCTCAGCAGTACTCCTGAGACCCCTTTGGAACTTGAGGTGATTCACACCCTGGCGGACGGGCTTGCCATAGGTAGCACCTATACATCCAAAATATGAGTTATAACTCCAGCCAATCCCAAAGCACACGCACCCTTGGGGACGGGCTTCTTGCGGTTACCACGGCGGACACGAATGCGGTAGACGACATAGCCTTGCTTGGCTTTGTAGCCAAGGCGGCGAGCCTTGTCGGGGCGAGATGGACGAGACGCACGGTGGATAACGTTCAATTGACGATATTCCCAGCAGCTGCCAGCTTCAAGTAAGCATATAACTCGCAAGGGGACATGATGGGATGCGTACCGCACGCGAAGCAGGAATCGGAGGACATCCGATTGTTTCTTTTTGTAAAGTTCCCCAATGTATTTGTATGCGCCCATCTTGCGGCTGTCGAGATGGATTTCAGTGTCTTGGACTTAAGAAACGATGATCACAATGGCATACCTTTTGCTTGACGATGTTGAGCCCGACGGCGGATAATATTTGACTATCGACGAAAGCGGAAAGGGAGGCTGAGTGGAACTGTGCAGTTGGTCCGGCAATCTCCATAACAGTACTTTCATCTGATAAGATTAGATCAATCGACCTATGTAAATTCAGTTCGATTCGGTACGTGAAGCATTTGTAATTAGCGAGCTCCCTTCTTTCCGAGCTTCAACCATGCTGTCGTCATAAATAATACCCAGGAAGTCATAACGAGGACTATGCAAAGAGTAGCTAACGTTTTTCCTCGTCGACCCTCTGCTCTACTTCTAATCAGGTCTCGTGGAGTCCGTGGTCTGGTACTTTCGCTTGCAGTAGAATACCGATGATGACCATGACCGTCGCCGTTGCTTAGCAGAGGTGCCCGCTGGTCTTCTGATACCGGAGACTGGAGGTTGTCCACAGCGGAGTCCAGACGAGAGTGGGACCCCCCTGAGACCGTATCCTTCTGGTACTGCAAATATGCGAGAAGCAATATTGTGCTGAATTGAAGTATGTTGAGGACGACAAAGGAGTTGAGGAGGTCTTGAAATGTTTGCGCTTTACTTCCCGCCCTTTTAGAATCCAATAGGACACCTGCGAGCGTTTGTAGAAGGACCGAACCAGTTTGTTCCATCTGAAACAAGAGTAAATCGTAAGACCCCTAGTAAAGAACGATAGACACCACCTACACTCTTGTGCGCACCGAGAGCAGTGGATACGAACTTGAGAGGAACAATTCTCGGCACCAGTACCACCAGTAAAACTAGGGGTATTCGTTGGTGAGATCGTCATCTCAGAGTAATGAGAGACCAACGTGGTGAGAACCCATGGCCAATGGCGAAGAAGACAATGGCGGGCACCGGAGTCTTCGTCCACGCTGGTGGCAAAGCAAACCAGATATAAGCGGTCATCGTCAAGACAGAAGACAGGAGAAGCAATTCGACGACGATTGCCCTATGTTTCTTCCTGTCGACGAGAAAGCCGCACTGTATGTTCCAATTTAGCACCGGTCAAATGAAAATATCTTTGGACCTACCAAAGGATACAGAAACAAGGCACCAGCAAGTAGATATGATGCAGAATTAGCAGCTTCTCGCTCAGACAATTGGAACCGCGTTTCAATGATATTTCTGAGAATCTGTGTTAGTAAGAGCACTTGTAGTCTTTGGGACTACGTACGCCGCTAGATGAGTGAACGGGGACCAAATCATTCCACATAAGATATTCAGACCAATATATCTGTTTCAAGTATCAGGACAACGTCTAGGTTTGCAAAATTCCGGTGCACTTACGCCCAGAATACATCTCCAAGCTTCGTGATCTGACGAACATGAACTTGCTTCTTCTTAGCAACTTTCTCTAGTGCTTCTGCTTCTGATATACTGATAGATAGCCGGCGTCGTGCTTCTTCGCTAATATCTGGTGCCTCAAGTTCAGCCCCAGCCCCGTCAACGAGCCACCTGGAAAGGGAGATGTACACCAGGTTGATCACGACAGAGAGTGTCGCAAGGGAAGTCGCAACATAGAATGGTGCTCGCGGACCAAAATGTTCGGTGAGAGGGTATGACGTCCGCGCAGCTAGAAATGAGGCACCTTTGCCCGCAATGAGCCCAAACGCCATCGACACTCCAAGACCATGCGACTTGAAAAATCGGACGATGATTGTTTCTTGAACCACAGCTAAAGGACTGACCCCAAGGCCAAAAATAAATAGCCCAAGCGCCATAAGTCGCACATTGCCCCATACGTCTCCGAGCAGGAGGCATAATTGACCTTGGCATCGATGAACATTGGGTCACTGACAGTCGGGAAATCGATGGCGCACCTAAGAGGATGATTCCGGTGGCCAAAATGCTAGTGATTGTTGTACCCAGTCGACTTGCTAGTACGCCGCCTACCAAAGGCGTCCAAGTGCTATTCAAGCTGTACGCAGACAGAAGGAGTCCGAACTCCGTATGTGATGTCCCAAGCTCTCGATGAAGACGACTCTTTAAAGGCCCTAGAATGTTGGAGGAGCTAAAATGGTAGGCCTTTAGGAAAATCTAGTCGCAGCTGGAAAAGAATATGCGTACTAATGACTCCCTATACTCAACGAACATGCGCACAAGAGCGCTACCGTCCGGACGAAAAACGCTCTCCGTTTCAGCGATTTGCACCTCCGAAGTGCAGCGGCTTGTTCAGCCTCTGCTGCCTGTACATCTTCTTCAGGTCCACTTCCAAGGAGACCTTCCGGTTCGGCTGGTACTTCAAGTTCTGAGTCTGTGTCGATCATGGAGGTTTCGAGTAAATGACTACAAGTTGCCTGCAGGTAGTCCTCAGCTTGGTGGACACCTTGTGGCCGACTGTCCATGGTAAAGTTTGATGACACCCAGGCTGCGATAGTGATCCTGGGCGAATGTGCTCCTCAGGTCGATGGAAAGAAAGGAGAATGACATCGGCCATGTGAACTTTGAAGTCAAAGTCAAGATCGGCCGCGGCCCGTTCCAGTACATCGCTGACATACGGCCAGATCGAGAATAGCAACTCCTTCTTCCTCTCTTCAGCTAACGTACAACTTGAAATAGGTACATACATACATATGCTCTACACTTGCTCTACACAAGCCTTTGCGAAGAATCACCGGCCGAATCAAACCCACTGGAATCTTTGTGCTTTCTCAATCTCAACTTGCCCGCGAGCAACCACAAGCAGGTCATGATCAGGGCACATGAGCAAAGCCCAAACTCGGTCCACCCAATGGCCTCCACTGTCAATGACTGTCGACATCTGGATATCATCGGGAGTCCTGCACAGTTTGACCCTGTTCTTGTGTTGTGCATGATCCCAGCTGCTGTGCCCTGTGTAATGTCAACTGTCAGAACGGCTCGCGCGAGGATGCCAGACTACGAACGCACCCATAAAGCAGAGGTGAGGAGCAGCCAAATGACAGAGCTCGCGACGTTCGCCAGAAAATGACTTGCCCCGTCAATATACCAAAGCACGTAGATTGCTGAGAACAGCACCGTCCACGCTGCATTGAAGCAGAACATGATCAACCTTCGGCCAAGGCTCAACATCAGCCTCCTGTAGACCAGCCGCTTACTGGTTACTCACAAAGAATAATACTTCGGACGAGGCCACGTTCTGTGTTCATTCCCAGCGCTGATCAAGAACGCGGTGAGACCGAGCTCAGCCATACCACACAACATCATCAACGCAAACAACAACGGATGATAGTGCGCCTCCAGGAATGGCATCTTTCTTCCTCTTCGACGGACTCTACGGGTTAGGTTGCGTCTCTTTGGTAGATGGCCTGCACTATCGTCTTGACTTCTTAACGGCGAATTTGAAAGGATGCGATCAATGTCTAAAGACGCGCGGCGCTTCCGGAGCGGTTGGAGGGGAATATAAGATGAAGTAGAAGAAGTGGTGGAAGTAGAAGACGAGCGTGAATGTGAAGGGTTATCAACAAGAAAGGAGGCAGAATAAGATCGCTGGCGTGAGCGCGGAGCAACAATGGTCGCTGTGCTGCTCATGACGGGCAAGATGTACCCTACGGTACAGACGCCGGTAGGCGAATGGATGGACGAACATGTGTCCTTGATGCTGTAATATTCATTCAGCACACCTCTGTGCTGCATGTACTTTATCTTGTGAAGGTCGGAATGGCCATTGTTAGATGCTTATAGTGTAGGTCATAACCGAACTGTGCATGTGGCAAATGCATGTATTCCTCACGTATCAGAAGAAAGTCCTCCCAGCCTGCCCGAACCCAAGCACCGAGCCCACTCTGTCGACTTTCCAAAACCTGTTTTGCGTAGAACATGTACAGCCCATCTGACCCAGTAATACGTCCGACTGTATCTTTAATCTTGAAACGGAGACGAGTCGAGTTTCTCATCCACGCATATTGC
>Ga0247737_1000474_pt1 | contig 16005 bp, 12 predicted proteins | sample UWRJL028104C2_FD_180937 | JGI IMG/M metagenome (GOLD analysis project Ga0247737, IMG submission 180937) | Plant litter microbial communities from Arlington Agricultural Research Station in Wisconsin, United States - UWRJ-L028-104C-2 | ecosystem: Environmental > Terrestrial > Plant litter >...
CCAGGCGCGGTTGTCGATCGCATCCTGATCGAACGCGGCGAACTGGGCGAAGCCGGAATGCATCGCGCCGGGCAGGGCATAGAGCTTTGCATAATGCTCGCGCGAGCCTTCGGTGAAATGGGCGGGGACAGCGGAGAATTCGTTCCAGAAGCGATCGAGATAGATGCGCTCACGGCCAGCGACGAGCCGTTCCATATCGGGGCCGCCGAAACGGAAATGCCACAGCAGCGGGTTCTTGAGGATTTCCTCCCACGGGCCGACGCCGGGCACGGGCGCGTCGATCAGCACGAAGCGGTTGACGCGATCGGGATGGAGCGCGGCAAAGGCGAAGCCGACCATGTTGCCGATGTCGTGCGTCACCAGATCGGCCCTGGCGATCTTCAGGCGGTCGAGCACGCCGAGCACGTCGCCAGCCTGAGTCTTCTTGTCGAAGCCGCCGGCCGGTTTGGAGGACAGGCCGAGGCCGCGCAGATCGGGCACGATCACGGTGTGGTCGCGCATCAGATCGGCGGCCATCGGCGCCCACATGTCGCCGGTCTCGCCATAGCCGTGGAGCAGCACGACCGCGGGGCCCTTGCCGCCGACCCGGACATGGATGGTCGCGCCGTTGGTGGCGATTTCCTCGGTATGGAAGGCGGCCGGATAGGGCGGCACCTGGGCGGCAGCGGGCGCGGCCATGATCAAAGCGGCGCCGGCAAGCATCAAGGAACGAAGCATCGAAATTCCCCTGTTTGGGCGCCATCGGGGCGCCCGCCTCGCAGCGGAAAATGATCGCTATCCGTTGTTCGGACTAGTAGCATTTTTCTGAAACTTGTGTCCGGGATACCCGAACGATGATGAAGATGGACGGGCTTGCCGCCTTCACCGCGATAACCGAAGCGGGATCGATCAGCGCAGCGGCGCGGCGGCTTGGTTTTGCGAAGTCGGTCGTGAGCGAAAGGCTGGCGGAGCTGGAGCGCACGCTCGGCACACGCCTGATCCAGCGCACGACGCGCAAGCTGACCCTGACCGAGGATGGCCAGACCTTCCTCCCCCGCGCGCAGCAGATCCTGTACCAGGCGCGCGAGGCGGCGGCGGAGATGGCGCAACGGCGTGGAACGTTGGCCGGGCCGCTCCGGGTTTCCGGGCCGGTGGGGTTCGGCATCCTGCATCTGGGGCCAGCGCTGAACCATTTCCTGCGCGACCATCCCGATATCGACCTGACGCTTGAACTCGACGACGGCTTCGTCGATGCGGCGGCGAGCGGGTTCGACGCGGTGATCCGCCACGGGCCAGTGGGCGACACGCGGCTGGTGGCGAAGCGCCTGGCAAAGACGCGGCGGGTGCTGGTCGCCGCGCCTGCCTATCTGGCGGAAAAGGGCCGGCCGACAACGCTGGCCGAACTGGCCGGGCATTGCGGCATCCTCTACGCCAATCGAGATGCCGACTGGCGCTTTGCGGGACCGGAGGGCTGGTCGGTGCTGCGGCCACGCGCCGCGCTGCGCGTGAACAACGGCCTCGTGATGCGCGATGCCGCGCTGGCAGGCCTCGGCATCACCTTGCTGCCGACCTTCTTCGTGCATGAGCAACTGGCGAGCGGCGCTCTGGCGGTAGTGGATATCGGGCTGGAGGCCGAGGGCGCCGAGCTGTTCCTGGCCTATCCGCGTGACCGCAGCGCCTCCACCAAGATCGCCGCGCTGACCGCCAGCCTGAGACGCAGCTTTGGAGAGCCGCCTTATTGGGATCGGGCATAACAGCCGCCAATGCCGGACGCGAAAACGACTGCACCCGGCCAGATAGAGCGAACTCCTAATAGACTTTCCCTGGATCTGGCGGCAGTTGTTGTATCCGGGGCGCCGGCGGCAAACGCGTGCTGCTCGGCGTGATCAACTTCTTCAACCTCACCGCGGCGCATGGCGAGCATGACGGCATGGCCGGGATGGCGGCGAATGCGCCCGACTAGAAGACGTTCGACGCGACCGAGGCGCTGAGGACATTGGGCGGCGGGGATACGTCGCTGGTGATCGAGCCGAGCACTGGCGTGGACGGGCACCACCCCCGTCCTTGCCGCACGGCAGATCAGCCCCAAGGCCAATGTCCGCTTCAACTCGGCACGGATCGAGTTGCGTTAGCTCCTGCGCGAGTCCCCTGTCGCGGGCCGCCAACGGTCGCTGGGATGCGAATTCCGGCGGCCCGAGGCATTCCGCTGCCCGGGCTTGATGGTTTCCCAAACGGAATCGCGGTTCACGCGCGCGATCCTGCAATCTTCGACCTCCCCTTGCGCGTGCTGCGTCGCAGCATAAACTGCGCCCTCGACAAGGGGAAAACAGATGGGTGGATCAATCCTGAAACACATGATCGTCGGCGGCCTGGTCGCGACGCTCGGCGCGACGCCTGCCCTTGCCCAGGTGGTTCATGACGGCGCGCCCACGGCCGCGATCGCCAGCTCGGTCACGGTCCCGGCCGGTGCGACGACGCTCTATGTCAGCGGGTTGCTGCCCGATCCCATCGCCGGCATGGCCGAGAGCGACCCGGCCCGCTGGGGCAATACCGAAGTCCAGTCGCGATCGGTGTTCGCCAAGATCAAGGCGGCGCTCGCCGCGCACGGCATGGCGCCGGGGGATGTCGTGATGATGCGCGTCTATCTCGCGGCCCCGCCGGGCACGCCGACGATGGACTTTGCCGGGATGATGGCCGCGTACAGGGAAATATGGGGCACGCCCGACCAGCCGTTGAAACCCGCACGGGTGACGGTGCAGGTCGCCGCGCTCGTCGCCCCCCATTATCTCGTCGAGGTCGAGGTGACCGCCGCGAAGGTGCCCGCCAAGTGACGACGCGCCGGGCCTTCCTCGCAGCGATGGGAAGGGCCGGCGGATATAGCGCGGTCTTCCTTTCGATGCAGGCGATGGGCCTGCTCGCGACGCGCGCCACCGCGGCGACGCGGCTGGTCGACTTGCCGAGCGGATCCGGGGCGGGCAAATCCGTCGTCATTCTGGGCGCCGGGATCGCCGGGCTGGTTTCGGCATATGAACTGCGCAAGGCCGGCTACAAGGTCACGGTGCTGGAAGCGCGCGGGCGCGTCGGGGGACGAGTCTGGTCGATCCGGGGCGGCGATCGGATCGACCAGGTCGGGCGCGAGGAACAGTTCTGCACCTTCGAGAATGGGCATTATTTCAATGCCGGCGCAGCTCGGCTGCCAACCGCGCACACGGTGATCCTGGGCTATGCCAAGGAATTCGGCGTACCGATCGAAGTGATGGTCAACGTCAACCGGTCGGCCCGGCTCGATTTCGGCGGGCGCACGGTGACCGAACGCCAGGCAGTGAACGACACCAAGGGCCGCTTCGCCGAACTGATGGCCAAGGCGCTCGACCAGGGCGCGCTCGACGGGCAGGTGACTCAGGCCGACCGGGAGAAGCTGCGCGCCTATCTTACGCAATGGGGCGCGCTCGACCCGAAAGGGGCGTATCGCGGGTCCGACCGGTCGGGGTTCGTCGACAATCCCGGCGGCTATGCCAATCCCGGCGTGCCGATGGATCCATTGACGCTCGACCAGATCATCGCCGACGGATTCTGGGGTGGCGGGCTGACCTTCGAAGAGACGTTCGACCAGCAGGCCCCGATGTTCCAGCCGGTCGGCGGCATGGACCAGATCGCGCGGGCGATCCACGAACGGGTCAAGGACGATGTGCGCCTAAACACACCAGTGAAGGCAGTGCGGCCGACGAGCAAGGGCGTCCGCGTCGTGCTTGAGGATGGCGGCGCGGTGGAGGGTGACTACTGTCTCTGCACCCTGCCCGCGACCATGGTCAAGAAGCTGGACATCCCCTTGTCCGGCGCGAAGAAGGCGGCGCTGGCCAACACTGTGTACATGCCTTCGGCCAAGGTCGCGTGGGAAAGTCCGCGCTTCTGGGAGCAGGAGGGCATCTATGGCGGACTGGCCTTCACTGACGCGCCGAGCCAGCTCATCTGGTATCCGAGCGGTGGGTGGAACAATCCCACGGGCGTGCTGGTCGGCGCCTATGCTGCGGGCGCGCTGGGCAATGCGTCGTCCTTCTCGACCATGCCGCATGCCGAGCGGCTGCAGGTATCGCGCGCGGTGATCGAGCGCCTGCATCCGGACAAATCGGCGCTGCTGACCAAGGGTGTAACGGTGGCGTGGAACGAGACGCCATGGAGCGGCGGCATCGCCGCGCGCTGGCTGCCCGAACAGCGCAAGACCGATTATGCCGAGCTGTGCCGGCCGGAGGACCGCATCTTCTTCGCGGGCGAGCACCTAAGCTATATCGGCGCCTGGCAGGAGGGCGCGGCGCTTTCCGCGCACGAGGCGATGGCGCTGCTCCAGACCCGCGTCGTGGCGGACCGGCTGAGCGAGAAGCGGCTGGCCTGAGCTGTCGCACCGGGCCGGGCCGCCACCCGTGCAAACCAAGACCTGCGATGAACCGCGGGTCCAGAGCCAGTTCAGGCGCGTTGTGCGACCTCTGCAGCTTCAACAGCCAGAGGATTATTCGCCATGGCCGGAAAGACAAAGATCTCGCTCAGGCTCGCCTGCGCCACCGCGCTGGCCCTCGCGCTTGCCGCCTGTGGCCAACAAAATCGTCAGGCGAGCGTCGACGAGCCGACGAATGCGCAAGCGCAGGCGCTTGCCACTCTGCCCCCACTGCCTGAGGTCCAGCCGCTGGCGGCGGGCCCGGCGACGCCGATCCGTTACGCCCCCCGCGCAACCGCCTTGCCGGCCGCTCGACCGCTTGGCTATGCCGAAGCGCCCTATGACGATCGTTATGCGTGGATCGACCGGGCCGACTGGATCAGCGACACGATCGGCGACGCGCCGCCCGATTATTATTTCGATTATGACGGTGTCGAGCCCTGGGTCTGGGAAACCGGCGGCGATTACCTGACCTATGCGGAGCCGATCGACGACGGCTATCGCTATTATTATTACGAGCCCGGCGCCGACTATCCGTATCTCGTGCGCGATCCCTATTACAGCTATGGCTATCGCGACGGCCGGATCGCGACCGTCTATGATCGCCGCGGCAATTATCTCGCGGCGGCCGAGGCGCGGAGCCAGGCGGAGGCCGCGTCGCGTTATTACGCCCGGGCCCAGGCGCTGCGCATGGCGGCACGGGAACGCGAGCGGCGCGGCGTCGTGGCAAGTCAGTGGGCGGCACGCCGTCCGGTGATCGCGGCGGCGCGCACCGACTGGCGCGAGGCGCGCGAGCGGGTGCCCGACTGGCAGGCCTATCGTCAACGCCATGCGCCCGAGGAAAGCCGCCGTCTCCAGCCCGAGCGGATCGTCCGCGAGCAGGCGGCGCAGCGCTTCGCCTCATGGCAGCGCGAGGGTCGCGCCGGCCCGCCGCCGCAGCTCTATGCGCCCGCCGAGCGTGGCGATCGCCGCGACCGCGCGCGCCAGATTGACCAGGCGCGCACCGCCGAGGCACAGCGCCAGGTCGCGCAGCAGCGGGCGAGCGCCGATCAGCAACGCGCGGCGCAGCAGCGCCAGCAGCAGCAGATGCGTGACGCCCAGCGACTGCAGGCCGAGGCCCGGCGCGACGGAACCCGTCAGCAGGGCGCGGCAAACCAGCAACGCGCGGCGCAGGATCGACTGCAGCAACAGGCCGCTCAGCGCCAGCAAGCCGAGCAGCAGCGCGCCCAGCAACGGACCGCCGAGCAGCGTGGCCAGCAGGTCCGCGAGCAACGCGAGGCACAACACCAGCAGGCCGAGCAGCAGGCCGCCCAGCAACGGACCGCCCAGCAGCAACAGGCCCAGCAGCGCGCCACAGAGCAGCGCGGCCAACAGGTCCGCCAGCAACGCGAGGCTCAACGCCAGCAGGCGGAGCAGCAGCGTGCCCAGCAACGGACCGCCCAGCAGCAACAGGCCCAGCAGCGGGCCACCGAGCAGCGCGGCCAGCAGGTCCGCCAGCAACGCGAGGCACAACGCCAGCAGGCCGAGCAGCAGCGCGCCCAGCAACGGACCGCTCAACAGCAACAAGCCCAGCAGCATGCCGCGGAGCAGCGTGGCCGGCAGATGCAGCAGCAACGTGAGACACAACAACGCGCTGCCCAGCAGCAACAACGCCAGCAGGCCCAACAGCAGCAACAGGCGGCTCAGCAACAGCAGCGCGCGGCGCAACAAGCGCAGCAGGCACAACATCGCGCCGCCGCCCAGCGGCCGCAGGCTGGCCAGGGCCAGGGCCACGACAAGGGCCATCGCGATCGCTGAGGCCCGGCGTGGTTGAAGGCGGCTTGTGACGGTGTAGAGATGGCGACCCTGTCATATCGGGGGTGAGCCTTGATAGATCGTCGCCATTTCCTGGCCAGTGCCGCCGCCGCGACGCTGGCCACCGAGCCCCTTCTTGCCCAGGCCGGGCCGTTGGACTGGAACGCCCTCGCGCAGGATGTCCGCGCGGAAATGGCCTGGGCTTGGGCGGAATATCGCAAAAAAGCCTGGGGACAGGACGAGATCAGGCCCGTCTCCGGCACCAGCAAATCCTTCCTAATCCCCGGCCAGACGGTCGGCCTGTCGATCGTCGAGGCGCTCGACACCTTATGGCTGATGGGGCTCGATGTCGAACTCGAGGACGGGGTACGCTGGATAAAAGGATCGCTGCGCTTCGATCTCGACGGCGATGCGCAGGTGTTCGAAGCGACGATCCGCCTGGTCGGCGGGCTGCTCTCCGGCCATCTCGCGACCGGCGAGGCAATGCTGCTCGAGCTGGCGCATGATCTCGCCTCGCGGATGATGCCGGCGTTCGACACACCGACCGGCATGCCGATGCGCTACGTCAATCTCTGCACCGGCAAGACCCGCGACCCGTTGAGCTTCCCGGCGGAAATCGGAGGCGGACTCGCGCCGGAACTCGTCACATTGTCGAGGCTCACTGGCGAGAAACGCTTCGGCGAGGCGGCGGTCAACGCGATGCTATCGCTCTACGGGAAACGATCGAAGATTGGCCTGCTTGCCGATACGATCGACGTGACGACCGGCGCCTGGACGACGCGCGTCGCCACGATCGGGCCGCCGACCGACAGCTATTTCGAATATCTGTGGGACAGCTGGGTGCTGACCGGGGACACGCGCCTGCGCGACGCCTATCGCACCTGCACCGCGGCGATCCTGGCGCATCTCGCTGACCGGACGACCGGCGACATGTGGTTCGCGAACGTGGATTTCGAGACGGGCAAAAAGCTCGATCTGGTGCAAAGCGAGCTGTCGGCTTTCTACCCCGGCTTGCTGCGTGAAGGCGGCAAGCCTGGTGAGGCCAGGGCGGCGATGCGTGGTTGGGAGGAGGCGCAGGACCGATTCGGCGTGCTGCCCGAGGCGTTCGACCCCACCGACTGGTCGATCAGGTCCAAAGGCAACGCGCTGCGCCCCGAGCTGGTCGATTCCGCCTTCGCGCTCTGGCTGCACGACCAGGACGAGCATTGGCGGCGCGTCGCGCGGACGCATTTCCTGAACATGAAGCGGACGAGCAAGGTCGCCCATGGCTATTCCGGCCTGACCGACGTCAGCGTGCCCGGCGCCTGGAACGATGCCTGCCCCGGTTACTGGTGGTCGGAGCAGATGAAATATTACTGGCTGATCTTCAGCGACTGCCCGCGCTTCGATTATCGGGACAATTATCTATCGACCGAGGGCAATGTGCTGAAGGGGCTGAAACGATAGGGCTGAGTCGCCGACACGATCAGCGCCGCCCGCGATAGCTCGGCAGACCGAGGCGCCAGTGGATCGCCGCCGCACGCAGGCTGAAGCCAGCCCCAGCCGCCGCCACTGCCGCGATGAGCGGTGGAAGGCCCAGCGACACCAGCACGACGTGCAGACCGGCGGCAAGCGCCGCCGCCGTCACATAGAGTTCGGGGCGCATCAGGATGGACGGCTCGCCCGCCAGCACATCGCGGATGATACCGCCAACACAGGCGGTCATTACCCCCATCAGCGCGGCGGGCACGGGCGGGATGCCGAACGCGAGCGACTTGGCCGCGCCGAACACCGCATAGGCGGCAAGGCCAACCGCATCGAGCCAGTCCAGCGCCTTGTCCTTCCACCAGGCCTCGGGCGTTATCCAGACGAGCCCCGCCACCGCAAGGCAAGTCGCGGCGACCAATGGATCATGCACCCAGAAGACCGGCGCGCCGATCAGCAGATCGCGCACCGACCCGCCCCCCACGCCGGTGATCAGCGCGAAGAAGGCGGCGGTAACCAGCGTCTGTCCGCGTCGCGTCGCGGCGAGCGCACCGGTGGTCGCGAAGACCGCGATGCCGAACAAGTCGAGCCAGGGGAGGATCGATCCGAATTGCCAGGGGGCGTAGGGAAGCATGATGCGTTCTATCCTTGGCGGCAGTTTGGCGCAAAGCCCGCTGGAAACTCGCCGCGTGCTGCGACATAGCGGTGTCATGCAACGCTATCGCCCGTCGATGATCGCCCTTGCCATCTGCCTCGCCGCGCTTGCCGGTTTTGTCGATGCCCTTGCCTATTCAAGCCTTGGCGGTTTCTTCGCTTCGTTCATGAGCGGGAACACGACACGTCTTGGCGTGGCCTTTGCAACCGAGCGATACGACGAGGTGCGCATGGCCGGTGCGCTGCTGCTGAGCTTCGTCAGCGGCGTGATGATCGCGACGGTGATCGCGCGGCGCTGGGCGAAGCATGCCCAGGCGGCGGTGATGATCGCGGTGACCCTGCTGCTCGCTCTGGCCGCGACGATCATGCAGGTCGCGCCGAACACCAAGGCGCTGCTGCTGCTCGCCGCGGCGATGGGCGCCGAGAACGGGCTGTTCCTGCGCGACGGTGAGGTGAGCATCGGCCTCACCTATATGACCGGATCGCTGGTGCGCATGGCGCAGCGGCTGGCAGGCGCGCTGATGGGTGATGCGGACCGCTGGATCTGGGTGCGATACCTGTTGCTGTGGCTTGGCTTCGTCAGTGGCGTGGTGATGGGCGCGCGCTGCTACGGCGCGCTCGACACCGGCGCCCTATGGCTGGCGACCGGCGCGGCCGCACTGTTGACATTAGTGGTCGCGGTGATGGCCCGCAACGCGGAGCCGGCCGGGCCATGGGGTGCGCGGGCCGGCTAATTCTACCTTCCCCGGCGAAGGCCGGGGCCCAGTTGCGACGAACTTTGGTAATGACGCGCAACGATTGATCTTTGGCGTCCCCCGACTGGGCCCCGGCCTTCGCCGGGGAAGATAGTCGGGGGATAAGTCGATCAGATGTGGATCGGCTTGCCCAAAACCGCCATCGCGGCTTCCTTGATTGCTTCCGAATGAGTCGGATGGGCGTGGCAGGTATAGGCGATGTCCTCGGAAGTCGCGCCGAACTCCATCGCCTGCGCGGCCTGGGCGATCATCGTGCCGCCGACCGAGGCGATGACCCAGACGCCGAGCACCCGGTCGGTCTTCGCGTCGGCGATGACCTTCACGAAGCCGTCGGGTTCGTGATTGGTCTTGGCGCGCGAGTTGGCGAGCATCGGGAACTTGCCGACCTTTACCTCGCCGCGCTCCTTCGCTGCTTCCTCGGTCAGGCCGACGCCCGCGATCTCGGGATTGGTATAGACCACGCTCGGAATGACATCGTGATTCACGATGCCGGTCAGGCCGGCAATGTTCTCGGCGACGGCGATGCCTTCGTCCTCGGCCTTGTGTGCGAGCATCGGGCCAGGGATCACATCGCCGATCGCCCAGATGCCGGGAACCGACGTCTGGAAGCGATGATCGGTCTCGACCTGACCCCGCTGGTTGGTGGCGAGGCCCGCAGCGTCGAGGCCGAGGCCTTCGGTGTTGGGGCGGCGGCCGATCGAGACGAGCACCGCATCGGCCTCGATCGTCGTCGCCTCGCCGCCGGCGGCTGGCTCGAGGGTGAGCGTCGCCGTATCGCCATTGACCACCACACCGGTGACCTTGGTCGACAGCTTGAACTCGATGCCCTGCTTCCTGAAGATCTTGTTGGATTCCTTGCGGACCTCTCCGTCAAAGCCGGGCAGGATCTGGTCGAGGAATTCGACGACCGTGACCTTCGCGCCGAGGCGGCGCCAGACCGAGCCGAGCTCAAGCCCGATCACGCCGCCGCCGATCACGACCATGTTCTTCGGCACGGCGGGCAGTTCGAGCGCGCCGGTCGAGTCCACTACGATTTTCTGGTCGATCGTCACGCCCGGCAGCGGGGTGACCGAGGAGCCGGTCGCGATGATGATGTTCTTCGCGCGCACGTCGCGGTCGCCGACCTTGACGGTGTCCTTGCCGGTGAAGCTGGCATAGCCCTTGATCCACTCGACCTTGTTCTTCTTGAACAGGAACGCGATGCCGCCGGTGAGCTGCTTGACCGCGTCGAGGCGCTGGCCGTGCATCGTCTCCAGATCCAGGCTGGTCTCGACCTTCACGCCCAGCTTGGCGAGCCGGCCGGAGACCGCCTCGTCATACAGGTCAGATGCGTGCAGCATCGCCTTGGACGGGATGCAGCCGACATTGAGGCAAGTGCCGCCCAGCGTCTCGCGGCTTTCGACGCAGCCGGTCTTGAGCCCAAGCTGCGCGGCACGGATCGCGGCGACATAGCCGCCCGGGCCGGAACCGATTACCAGGACGTCGAAATCATAGTCAGCCATGTGGCACCTTTATGTACCCCCGTGAAGGCGGGGGCCCGGACTGGGCTCCCGCCTTCGCGGGAGCACAAGTCCAATATGGTTAGAGATCAATCAGGATACGAGTGGGATCCTCGATCGCATTCTTCAGCGCGACGAGGAACGTCACTGCCTCGCGGCCGTCGATCAGGCGGTGATCGTAGCTGAGCGCGAGGTACATCATCGGGCGGACCACGACCTGGCCGTCGCGGACGACCGGACGATCCTCGATGCGGTGGAGACCAAGCACCGCCGACTGGGGCGGGTTGATGATCGGCGTCGACATGAGCGAGCCGAACACGCCGCCGTTCGAGATGGTGAAGGTGCCGCCCTTCATCTCTTCCATCTTGAGCGTGCCGTCCTTGGCGCGCTTGCCGAAATCGCCGATCGTGCGCTCGATCCCGGCGACCGTCAGTTGATCGGCGTCACGCACGACGGGGACGACCAGGCCGCCCGGGCCCGACACCGCAACCGAGATATCGACATAATCGTGATAGACGATCTCGTCCCCCTCGATCGACGCGTTGACGCTGGGCACGTCCTTCAGCGCCAGGCAGGCGGCCTTGGCAAAGAAGCCCATGAAGCCGAGGCGAACGCCATGCTTCTTCTCGAACAGATCCTTGTACTTGGCGCGCGCCTCGATCACCGCCGTCATGTCGACGTCGTTGAAGGTCGTGAGCATCGCCGCGGTGTTCTGCGCTTCCTTGAGGCGCTTCGCGATCGTCTGGCGCAGGCGCGTCATACGCACGCGCTCTTCCTTGCGGCCGGTCGAGGCGGCGACCGACGGCGCGACCTGTGGCTCGGCGGGAGCAGCGGCGACGGGAGCGGGCGCCGGCGCGGCCGATGCGGCGGCGACGACGTCGTCCTTGGTGATGCGACCGTCCTTGCCCGTGCCCTTGACCGTCGCGGGATCGACACCGTGTTCGAGCACGGCGCGGCGCACCGAGGGAGACAAAGCGGCAGGGCCGTCGCCGGTCGGAGCGGGTGCCGCCGTGACGGGTGCTGGAGCAGCCGCGGCAGGCTGCGCCGCCTGAGGCGCTGCGGCAGGCGCGGCCGACCCGGCGTCGATCGTCGCGATCATCGCGCCGACCTGCACGGTATCGCCGACCTTCACGGCCTGCTGGCCCATGACGCCCGCCACCGGGCTCGGCACTTCGACCGAGACCTTGTCGGTCTCCAGGCTGGCGATCGGTTCATCCACCGCCACGGCATCGCCGGGTTGCTTCAGCCATTCGCCGAGCGTTGCCTCAGTGATCGATTCGCCCAGCACGGGCACTTTGACTTCGGTTGCCATCGTATCTTCCTCGGTGCCGCCGGAGCGGTCTTATGATTTGCGCGTGCGGCGGATTTCTTCGCGGACATTATGGCCCAGCGCGTCGGCGACGAGCGCGGCCTGTTCCATCTGGTGACGCTTCATCAGGCCGGTCGCCGGCGATGCCGACGCGGCACGGCCCGAATAATGCGCCCGCGTCACCTTCGTCCCGGCCTCGATCAGGCATTCCTCGAGATAAGGCTCGATGAAGCTCCACGCACCGTTGTTCTTCGGCTCTTCCTGCGCCCAGACGACCTCTTCGAGATTGGCCATCTTCTTCAGGCGGGCGACCAGCGGCTCGCCCGGGAAGGGGTAGAGCTGCTCGACACGAACGATCGCGGTGTTCTTGTCCCCCGCCGCGTCGCGTGCCTCCATCAGGTCATAGGCGACCTTGCCGGTGCACAGCACGAGACGCTTCACCTCGGTATCCACCGGTGCCGACGGATCGGACAGCAGCCGCATGAAATGGCTGTCGCCCTGGAAGTCCGACGCCTTGGACACCGCCAGCTTGTGGCGCAGCAACGATTTGGGCGTGAAGATGATCAGCGGCTTGCGGAAAGACCGATGCATCTGCCGGCGCAGCAGGTGGAAATAGTTGGCCGGCGTGGTGCAGTTCGCGACCTGCATATTGTCCTGCGCGCACAGCTGCAGGAAACGCTCGACGCGTGCCGAGCTATGCTCCGGCCCCTGCCCTTCATAGCCGTGCGGCAGCAGCATCACGAGACCGTTGGCGCGCAGCCACTTGGCCTCGCCCGACGCGATGAACTGGTCGATCATGATCTGAGCGCCGTTCATGAAGTCGCCGAACTGCGCCTCCCACAGCACCAGCGTCTTCGGATCGGCAAGCGCATAGCCATATTCGAAGCCGAGCACTCCATATTCGCTCAAGGGGCTGTCGAGCACCTCGAACCGGCCATGCTCGATCTGCGCGAGCGGCAGATATTTATGCTCGTCCTTCTGGTCGATCCATACGGCGTGACGCTGCGAAAAAGTGCCGCGACCCGAATCCTGGCCGGACAGGCGGACGCCATATCCCTCCGACAGCAGCGAGCCGTACGCCAGCGCCTCGCCGGTCGCCCAGTCGAAATTGGCACCCGATTTGAACATCTCGCGCTTGGCATCGATCACGCGGCCGAGCGTCTTGTGGATGGTCAGGTTCTCGGGAACCGTGGTCAGCGTGCGCCCGAGCGAGTCGAACAGCTTTGTCTCGATCCCGGTTTCGACATTGCGGCGGGCACTCTCGGCATCGGCCGGAGAATGCAGGCCAGACCAGCGGCCGGCGAACCAGTCGGCCTTGTTCGGCTTGTAGCTCGCTCCAGCCTCGAACTCGCCTTCGAGCAAGGTGGTGAAGGTCGCGATATTGTCGTCGATCCAGGCGCGATCGATCACGCCCTGCTCGATCAGCTTCGCGCCGTACACTTCGCTGACCGGCGGATGCGCGCGAATGCGGTCGTACATCAGCGGCTGGGTGAAGCTGGGCTCATCGCCCTCATTGTGGCCGAAGCGGCGATAGCACCACATGTCGATCACGATGTCGCGGTGGAAGCGCTGGCGGAACTCGATCGCCATCTTGGTGGCGAAGGTGACCGCCTCGGGATCGTCGCCATTGACGTGGAAGATCGGCGCCTGGACACCCTTCGCGACATCCGACGGATAGGGCGAGGAGCGCGCGAATTGCGGGCTGGTCGTGAAGCCGATCTGGTTGTTGATGACGAAGTGGATGCAGCCGCCGGTATTATAGCCGCGAATGCCGGAGAAGCCGAGGCACTCCCACACGATGCCCTGGCCCGCGAATGCCGCGTCGCCATGGATCAGCACCGGCAGCGATGCCTTGTGCTCCTTCAGGTCGCCCGCGATCGTCTGGATCGCGCGCACCTTGCCGAGCACGACCGGATCCTCCGCCTCGAGATGCGAGGGGTTGGCGACCAGCGACATATGGACGCTGATCCCATCGAACTCGCGGTCGGTCGAGGTGCCGAGATGATATTTCACGTCGCCCGAGCCGGCCACGTCCTCCGGATTGTCGGAGCCGCCGCCGAACTCGTGGAAGATGATGCGGAACGGCTTGGCCATCACGTTGGACAGCACGTTCAGGCGCCCGCGATGCGCCATGCCGAAGACGATCTCGCGCACGCCGAACTGGCCGCCATACTTGATGACGCTTTCCAGTGCGGGGATCATGCTCTCGCCGCCGTCCAGGCCGAACCGCTTGGTGCCGACATATTTGCGGCCGCAGAATTTCTCCCACTGCTCGGCTTCGATCACCTTGTTGAGGATCGCCTTCTTGCCGAGCGGGCTGAACTCGATCGCCTTGTCCTTGCCTTCCATGCGGTCCTGCAGGAAGCGGCGCTCATCGACATCGGCGATGTGCATATATTCGAGGCCGACATTGCCGCAGTAATTCGCCCGCAGGATGTCGACGAGCTCGCGCACGGTGGCCCATTGCAGGCCCATCGTCCCGCCGAGATAGATCGGACGATCGATATCGGCGTCCGAGAAGCCATGATATTCAGTCCGGAGATCGGCGGGCATCTCACGCTTGGAAAGGCCGAGCGGGTCGAGATTGGCGGCCAGATGCCCACGGACGCGGTAGGTGCGGATCAGCATCATCGCACGGATCGAATCACCCGCCGCCCGGATGATATCCTCCTGCGAGGGTGCAGCAGCAGCCGGTGCCGCAGCGGGCTTCGCGCCGCCCTTGGCAGGCTTGGGGGCCGGCTCCATCTGGGTCGGGTCAAGCGCCGCGGTCAGATCGTCGGTCGAGCTGAGCGGCCAGTTGGACTGGTTCCAGCTCGGGCCGGTCGCGTTTCCTTCGAGACCTTCGAAAAAGCCGCGCCAGCCCGGCTCGACGCTGTCCGGAGACACTTTGTAGCGCGCATACAGCGCGTCGATGAACGCCGGGCTCACGCCCCCGGCGATATCAGCGAAATCCTGGCCTTCGTAGCCCATTGGCTGTTCCTCGGCGCATCCCTGGGGAGGTGATGCCGCTTTGGCCCCGCTCGGGGCCTGGTTAACCCTTCAACACCGACAGTAGCGTGGTGCCCAGTTCGGACGGGCTGTCCGCTACCTTGATCCCTGCCGCTTCCATCGCCGCGATCTTGTCCTCGGCACCGCCCTGGCCGCCGGAAACAATCGCACCGGCATGACCCATGCGGCGGCCCGGAGGCGCCGTGCGGCCCGCGATGAACCCGGCCATCGGCTTCTTGCGGCCGCGCTTCGCCTCGTCGCGCAGGAACTGCGCCGCTTCCTCTTCCGCCGAACCGCCGATCTCGCCGATCATGATGATCGACTGAGTCTCGGGATCGGCGAGGAAAAGTTCGAGCACGTCGATGAAATTCGTGCCGTTGACCGGATCGCCGCCGATGCCGACCGCGGTCGTCTGACCAAGGCCTGCGTTCGACGTCTGAAAGACGGCTTCATAAGTAAGCGTGCCGGAGCGGCTTACAACGCCGACCGACCCCTTCTTGAAAATGCTGCCGGGCATGATGCCGATCTTGCATTCGCCGGGGGTGAGCACGCCCGGGCAGTTCGGGCCGATCAGGCGCGACTTGGACCCGCTGAGCGCGCGCTTCACCTTGACCATGTCGAGCACCGGAATGCCCTCCGTGATGGTCACGATCAGCGGCACCTCGGCATCGATCGCCTCAAGGATCGAGTCGGCGGCGAAGGGCGGCGGCACGTAGATGACGGACGCGGTCGCGCCGGTCTTCGCCACAGCCTCGGCGACGGTGTCGTAGACCGGCAGGCCGATATGCTCGGTGCCGCCCTTGCCCGGCGTCACGCCGCCGACCATCTGCGTACCATAAGCCAGCGCCTGCTGGGTATGGAACGTGCCGGTCTCACCAGTCATACCCTGGGTGATGACCCTGGTGTTCTTGTCGACGAGGATTGCCATTCTATTCTCTTCCTCATTGTTCCCCGGCGAAGGCCGGGGCCCAGTTGGGAAAGCGCTTCTGGTTCATACGATAGATTCGTACAGGTCATCCCATTCGGGATTAAGCCCTTCGATCTCCCGCAGCTTCCAGGCCCGCTTTCATTCCTTCATTTGCAGCTCTCGCTGCCGTGCTTCTACGATCGTGTCGTAAGCTTGGTACCAGACAA
>Ga0247737_1000475_pt1 | contig 15997 bp, 14 predicted proteins | sample UWRJL028104C2_FD_180937 | JGI IMG/M metagenome (GOLD analysis project Ga0247737, IMG submission 180937) | Plant litter microbial communities from Arlington Agricultural Research Station in Wisconsin, United States - UWRJ-L028-104C-2 | ecosystem: Environmental > Terrestrial > Plant litter >...
GCCGGCATACGGGTCGATCCACCGACGAGCACGACGTGGGCGACGTCGGAGACCTTGATGCCGGCCTCCTTGATGACGTCGTTGAACGGCTTGCGGGTGCGCTCGAGCAGGTCCTTGGTGAGCTCCTCGAACTTGGCGCGGGTGAGCGTCTCGTCGAGGTTGGCCGGGCCGTTCTCGGTGAGCGACAGGTACGGAAGCTGGATGTTGGTGCTCAGCGAGCTCGACAGTTCCTTCTTCGCCTGCTCCGCGGCCTCCTTGAGGCGCTGCTTGGCGATCTTGTCGTTCGAGACGTCGACACCGGTCGAGTCCTTGAAGCGCTTGATCAGCCAGTCGACGACGCGCTGGTCCCAGTCGTCACCACCGAGGCGGTTGTCACCGGAGGTGGAGCGCACCTGGATGGTCGAGAAGTCGTCGTCCTTGCCCACCTCGAGGAGGGAGACGTCGAAGGTTCCACCACCGAGGTCGAAGACGAGGATGAGCTCGTCTTCCTTGCCCTTGTCGAGGCCGTAGGCGAGAGCCGCCGCGGTGGGCTCGTTGATGATGCGCAGCACGTTGAGGCCCGCGATCTCACCGGCCTCCTTGGTGGCCTGACGCTCGGCGTCGTTGAAGTAGGCGGGAACGGTGATGACCGCGTCGGTCACCGTGTCGCCCAGGTACTGCTCGGCGTCGCGCTTGAGCTTCGCCAGGATGCGCGCCGAGATCTCCTGCGGCGTGTACTTCTTGCCGTCGATGTCGACGGTCCAGTCGGTGCCCATGTGGCGCTTGACCGACGAGATGGTGCGATCGACGTTGGTGACGTTCTGGCGCTTGGCGGTCTCGCCGACCAGAACCTCGCCGTCCTTGGTGAAGGCGACGACGGACGGGGTCGTACGGAAGCCTTCTGCGTTGGTGATGACGGTGGGTTCTCCACCTTCGAGAACAGACACCACGGAGTTCGTGGTTCCGAGGTCGATTCCTACTGCACGAGCCATTGCTCTATCTCCCTGAATTACGTATTCGAGCGAGACTTGAGCCTCGCATACTCAAGTTTGATACCTGTGGATAACTCTGTCAAGTCAATCGGGCGAAAACTTGAGTCGCCCAGACTCAACTACCCTCAGGGCTTGCGCAATGACGCAGATTCGGGCAGAAGCGCCGCTAGAACTTTCGCGTGAACGGCAGCGGTTTGCGCATCCGGATCAGCAGGAGCAGCGGGAACAGGATGTACGGACCGTTGTAGAGCAGGAACACGCCCGGGTTCGGCGTGCGCTGGCCGACCGGCCCGAAGAACTCCACCCCGAAGATCGGGATCCCGGTGAGCGAGATGATCATCGTCGCGTAGATCACCGAGTAGAGCTGGATCCAGTTGAAGCCCTTCAGGATCGAGATGATGAGCAGGATGTAGAAGAAGACGTAGACGAACGCGGAGGTGCCGCTGATGAAGCGCAGCCAGAGCGGGTGCGACTGGTACAGCGGGTCGAAGTTCGACGAATACCAGTAGTTCCATTGCACCAGGATGTTCGGCGAATCCGCCACCTGATCGAGCCCGAGTCCCTCCACCGAGTCGCTGATGATGCAGGTCACGATGAAGATCGAGAAGATCACCAGGAAGAGGATGTCGATCGGTCGCTTGCGCAGCGGCAGGTTCTCGACGGCCAGGGGCTTCGGGGCAGCGACGGTTTCGGTCATCCCCGCATGCTATCGAATCCCCAGCCTGCGCCCAGGAACCGCGCGAGCGCGCCATCGCCAGAGTTCGCCCGACGTTTCCTGTCGGCCATTAGCCTGTGCACATGACCGAGACGACGCCGAGCGTTCCCAACCCCGCGAAGACCGGAGCGATCGCCGTTGCCGGCCTCGACCTGGACAGCGACAAGGTCGTGCCCCGCCGCTGGGTGGCGGCCTGGGCCCTCTGGGACTGGGCGACACAGCCGTTCAACTCGGTCATCCTCACGTTCATCTTCACGGCGCTCTACCTGACGACGGATGCCTTCCTTCCCGCGAACATCGCGGCACTCTCCGACGACAATCCGCTGAAAGAGGCGCGGCTCGCCGAACTCGCCAGTGGCCTAGGTCTCGGCGGAACCATCGCCGGACTGATCATCCTCGTGCTCGCTCCCGTGCTCGGTCAGCGTGCCGACTCGTCCGGGCGTCGCAAGCGAGCACTGGCCGTCTCGACCGGCCTGGTGGTGCTGGCGACGGCGCTGCTGTTCTTCGTGCAGGCCGCCCCCGGCTATTTCTTCCTCGGCGTGGCTCTGGTCTCCGCCGGAAGCGTGTTCAGCGAGATCGCCGGGGTCAACTACAACGCGATGCTGGTGCAGGTCTCGACCCGAAAGACGATCGGCAAGGTCAGTGGCCTGGGCTGGGGGCTCGGCTACGTCGGCGGGATCGTGGCCCTGGTCATCGTGGTCGTGGCGTACTCCTTCGACTGGTTCGGCATCCCGCAAGACGACGGCCTGCCGTTCCGTCTGGTGGCGCTGGGATGTGCGCTCTGGACCATCGTCTTCAGCATCCCGATCTTCCTCACCGTCCCGGAGATCCCGCCCACCCCGGGTCGCCCGCGCGTGGGCTTCTTCCGCAGCTACGCGGTATTGGCGCACGACGTCGTCGGCATCTTCCGTTCCTCGCGACAGACCTTCTGGTTCCTGCTCGCCAGCGCGGTCTACCGGGATGGGCTCGCCGGCGTCTTCGCCTTCGGCGCCGTCATCGCCCGACTGGTCTTCCACTTCAGCTTCCTCGAGGTGGTGGCCTTCGGTATCGCGGCCAACCTCGTGGCCGGCATCAGCACCATCCTCGCGGGGCGCCTCGACGATCGGTTCGGCGCCCGTGCCGTCATCCTCGCCGCACTCATCGGCCTCGTCGCCTCCGGCACCGCGACCTTCCTGTTCCACGACAGCGGCAAGGTCGTGTTCTGGGTGCTCGGACTCCTGCTGTGTGCGTTCGTCGGGCCAGCGCAGGCATCCAGTCGTTCGTTGCTCGGTCGCCTGGCGCTCCCCGGTCGGGAGGGCGAGATCTTCGGCCTGTACGCGACGACCGGGCGGGCAGCGAGCTTCATGTCGCAGGCGGCCTGGACCATCTTCATCGTGGCCTTCGGCGCCACCTACTGGGGCATCCTCGGCATCGTGCTCGTGCTCGCGATCGGGCTGGTGCTCATGTTCTTCGTGCGGGTCGGCAAGCGCGACATCGCGGTCACCCCCGCGTGAGTTGCACGTTCGAGTCGTTCTGAGCGCGGAATAACCACTCGAACATGCAACTCACGTGGTTCGGGTGACGTCAGGGGGCGATGGGCTTCGCCGTGAACTCCTCCCAGGCGAGTTCGAAGGTCTTCTTCGCCGACGCCGGCTCGGAGACTCCCTCGAAGTAGCCCTCGAAGATCGCCTTGCCGCCGTGCTCGGGGAAGAACGGGTCCGACTTCACCGACCGTGCCAGCGCGCCCACCTCATCGGGGCGGTCTGCCTGCTCGAAAAACCAGTCGTGGAAGCTTTCGGTCATGGTGAAACCCTTCTCTTCGGTGTGTCCCTCCACTCTGGCCGTTCTCCGCGGCGCTGACCAGGGGGCTAGGAGAGCACGGCTCGCACCTGCGCGATGAGCTCGCCATCGGTTTCGAGCACCTCGACGTCGTAGTCCTGCTCGGGGTTGCTCCAGCGCACCGCCCGCGCCCTCTGTCGCGCCGCCCGCAGGTGCACCTCGGGCACGCCGGTCTCGGCCACGATCTGCCGCACGTTGCCGGGCCGCACCCCGCCGCCGGCAACAATGACGATGTCGTCACCGGCCCGCTCGACCAGAGCACGCAGGGTCGGGATGCCGTCCACCGCCGTCCTGCGTCCGCCCGAGGTGAGCACGCGCCGCAGTCCGAGCTGCACGAGTCGGTCGAGGGAGGCACCGAGGTCACGGGAGCTGTCGAAGGCGCGGTGGAATGCGACATCCGCCCCGCCTGCCGCCTCGAGAAGAGCCTCGATGACCGGCACGTCGATGTGGCCGTCGGCGGTGAGCGCACCGACCACGAAGCTCGCGACGGGCGCAGCCTGCCGCAGCGCGCGCAGATCGTCGACCATCACCGCCACCTCGTCGGGCGTGTAGACGAAGTCCCCGGCACGTGGCCGGATCAGCAGCGCGAGTTCCGTGCCCCGCGGTTCGGTGTGCTGCAGTTCGGTGCGCTGCAGTTTGGTGCGCTGGAGAGCGGATGCCGCGGCCAACGCCATCCCGATGCTGGGCGTCACCCCGCCCGAATCCAGACCGGAGCAGAGTTCCACGCGGTCGGCGCCGGCGAGCTCGGCGATGCGCGCCCCGGCCACGTCGTCGAGGGCGATCTCCAGCAGGGTCATGGCACGACCCTAGCCGCGCGGCCGTGCCCTCCGCGCAGAACGAATGCACCCGCGCGTAACGAATGCACCCGGGCGCCGCGGTGCAGAAGTTACTGCGGGGCGCAGAAGTTCTGCGCGCGTCACCGCAGCACCCAGAACCAGATGAGCAGCAGCGTCACGAGAAACCCGGTGATGAAATTGAGGGCGAGGAATCTGCGCCAGCCGCGGTTGGCGCGTTCGGCCTCGGCATCCGTGAGGTTCCAGAAGGGGGCGACCATGATCGCGTACGGGATGAGCAGGATGGCGGCCAGCGGGCCCGGCCACAGGGTGAACAGCAACAGGATGCCCGCGGCGACGTAGGCGAAGAACGACAGGCGCACCGTCAGCTTCGCCCCGATGACCGTGGCGATCGAGGAGATGTTCGCCTCGCGGTCAGCGACGATGTCTTGCACCGCACCGAACGCGTGCGACGCCATCCCCCACAGGAAGAACGCGGCGAACAGGCACCACAGAGATGGCCGAAACCACAGGGGAGCCGCCCAGCCTGCCGCGAGCACGACGCCGTAGACGGCGGGCGAGACGAAGTGCGTGGCCGAGGTGATCGAGTCGAGGAAGGGCCGCTCCTTGAACCGGAGCCTCGGCGCGGAGTACGCGATCACGGCGAACACGCTGATCGCCAGTACCAGCCACGACAGCGGAGTTCCGACGAGCACGAGATATACCAAGAACGGAATGTTCGTGATGAGCGCTGCCCAGAGCGTGATGCGGTGCACCTTCGGGTCGAGCAGCGCGCCCTCCAACCCGCCCTTGCGCGGGTTACGCAGGTCGGATTCGTAGTCGAAGACGTCGTTGATGCCGTACATGGCGAGGTTGTACGGGATGAGGAAGTACAGGGTGCCGATCACGAAGGTCGCATCGACCTCGCGGGTGACCAGGAGGTACGCGGCGGCGAACGGGAAGGCCGTGTTGACCCAGCTGAGCGGGCGGGAGGAGACGACGAGCTGGCGGATCACGCGGCGTCCTTCCGGGGCGCCGGCGACAGCAGCACCCACAGCGACGGCAGCAGCACCGCCGCCGCGAGCGCGTAGGCGAAGTCCTCCAGCGGCGCGATGCCGAGGAACGCCCCCGAGATCCTGTGCCTGTCGTAGCCCACCAGCCCGATGCCGATCATCACGTTGTCGAAGACGGCGGTGAAGCCCAGCAGGATCAGCAGCGTCAGCAGAACGGATGCCGCCCCCCGTCGCGCGGTGCGTCGCGTCGTGATGAGGGCGAGGGCCCCGATCACCGCGACCGGGATGAGGAAGAGGAGGTTGAGCTGCCAGTACGTCATCGCGCACCAGGTTTCGATACGCGTTCTCGCGCGGGCGCTCGGGCGCTACTCAACCAGCCGAACAGGTTCATCGTCAGATAGCAGAGCAGGGTGAGGAAGAACAGCTCCTCCACCGGCAGCTCGGGAGCCAGGAGCAGCCCGGTCATGAACGACGTCTCCCCGCGGAAGAAGATCCCCAGCCCGATGCCGCACAGATCCCAGGCGAGAAAGAACAGCACCCCGACGACCAGCACGATCGCCGCCCGCGCCGGCCCCCGCCAGAAGAACAGCCGAAACCGTCGATCGAGCATGACCATACCGGTGAGCGCGATGAGCAGCCCGAGCAGGTAGAGGATGCCCATCAGACCGTGCGCTGCAGGGGTTCGGCCAGTGGTTCGGTGGACGTGTCGCGTCGCAGTCGCTTCACCAGCACCTCCGCGCTGATCAGACACATCGGCAGGCCGATGCCCGGAATCGTCGATCCGCCGGCGTAGAACAGGCCGCGCACCTTCGTGCTGCGATTTCCCGCCCGGAACATCGCGCTCTGCCCGAGGGTGTGGGCCGGGCCGAGAGCCGTGCCGCGCCAGGAATTCAGGTCGTCGACGAAGTCGGCCGGACCGACCGCGCGCCGCAGCACGATGCGCGAGGCGAGGTCGGGAATCCCTGCCCACTCGGCGATCTGCTCGATCACCCGGTCGCCGACCGCGCTGAGGTCGGCACCGTGCCCGAGCGAGGGATCGGCGGGGATCGGCACGAGCACGAAGACGTTCTCGTGCCCGGCGGGCGCGACGGTCGGGTCGATGCCGCTCGGCTTGCAGACATAGATGGATGCCGGATCGGGAATCGACGTCTTCTTACCGAAGATCTTGGCGAAGCCCTTCTTCCAATCGCGCGCGAAGAACAGCGTGTGATGCTCCAGCTCGGGCAGGTCGCCACTCACGCCCAGGTAGAGCAGGAGGGCGCTCGGCCCCGGCACCTTCCTGTCCCAGTAGGTCTGCGGATAGGTCTGCTGCGCGCGGGGCAGCAGCTGTGTCTCCGTGTGGTGGAGGTCGGCGGCCGAGACGACGATGTCGGCGGCCATCGTGTGGGTCTGGCGGACGGCATCCGTATATTCCACGCCGGTGACGCGACCTCGATGGCTCAGGATGCGCCGAGCACTCGCGCCGGTGACGATCGTCACGCCCTCCGCGCGGGCCAGATCGGCGATCGCCTCGATGAGCCGGGTGAAGCCGCCCATCGGGTAGAGCACCCCGCCCTCCAGGTCGAGGTGGCTCATCAGGTGATACATGCTCGGAGCGATATATGGCGAGCTACCGAGGAACACGGCGGGATAGCCGAGGATCTGCCGCAGTCGTCGGTCTTTCACCGTGCGGGCGACCAGGCGCGACAGGGGTTGGTTGAGCAGTCGCAGCAGGCGGCCGAGCTTGCCGACGACGTCCCTGCGCAGCAACGGACGGATGCTCGCGAAGCTCGTGTAGAGAAACCGCAGCTTCGCGATCTCGTAGGTCTCCCGCGCCGACTCGAGGTACCTCTCCATGCGGACCCGCGACTTCGGCTCGATCGCGGCGAAGGTATCGAGGTTCTCCTCGCGGGAGGCCGTGATGTCGATCGGCTCGGGGACGCCCTCGAACAGCACCCGGTATCCGGGATCGAGGGTCACCAGCTTCAACTGCTCCTCCGCACTGGTGCCGAGCAGCTTGAAGAAGTGGTCGAACACCTCGGGCATGAGATACCAGCTCGGCCCGGTGTCGAAGCGGAAGCCGTCCTGCTCCCACGATCCCGCGCGGCCGCCGACCTGATCGCACGCCTCGAGCAGGGTGACGGAATGCCCGTCCCTGGCGAGCAGGGCGGCGGAGGCGAGGCCGGCGATTCCCCCACCGATCACTACGACACGACTCACTGGTGGGGTGTCCTTCCCGCGAGAGCGCTCGCGGCGATCCTGAACTTCACGGGGTCGGGGACGCGCACGCGCGATCGCACCAGATTCTCGGCCGGGGTGGCCCGAAGGCGCACGGCGAGTTCGGTGAACAGCCCCTGTGCGAGCACGACCGCCCTGCGCGACGATGACGGCAGTAGCGGGATGACCGCGGCCGACTCCCGCAGGTCGGAGTCGATGTCATCCAGCAGCCGCAGCTTGTCGGACTCGGTGAACGAGTCCACCCGCACGCCGGGGAAGTAGCTGCGGCCGAGAGTCTCGAAGTCGGCCGAGAGATCCCGCAGGAAGTTGACCTTCTGGAAGGCCGCCCCGAGCCGGCGCGCGCCGTGAACGAGCCGGGCATCCTGAGCGTCGGTGAGATTCTGGCCGAGCAGGAAGCTGCGCAGGCACATGAGCCCGACGACCTCGGCCGAGCCGTACACGTAGCGGTCGAAGCTGTCCCGGTCGTGCTCGGTGGCGGTGAGGTCGGCCCGCATCGACTCGAAGAAGGGACGCGTGAGGTCGGGCGTGATGCCGCACTCGCGGGCGGTGCGGGCGAAGGCGTGAACGACCAGGTTGGCGCTGAAGCCGCGCGACATCGCGACCTCGGTCTCCGCCTCCAGTTCGTGCAGCACGACGCCAGCGTCGAGCGCGCTGAGGCCGGCATCCGTCGCGGGCCCGTCGACGATCTCGTCGGCGACCCGCACGAGCGCGTAGATGTTCTCGACGTGCCGGCGTACCGGAGCGGAGAGCAGGCGCGCCGCGAGTCCGAACGAGGTGGAGTAGCGGCGGATGACGATGGACGCCGTCTCGTCGGCCACCCGATCGTAGAGACCGAGCCCGGTCTGCGCGCTGACCCTGGTCATTTGATTCTGCCGAGCAGATCGGCCGCGAGCGGCTCCAGCTCGGCCCGGAGGGAGGCGGGGATGTCGGCGCTGCGCAGGTGGCTGAGTGCCTCGTTCGTATAGTTACGCGCCAGCCCCTCGGTGAACCCACGGCAGCCGGAGCTCGTCAGCACGGAACGGATGTAGTCGGCCTCGTCGTGATTGAGGTCTGCCTTGCCCACCAGGTGTTCGATCAGCGGCCACTCCTTGGTGCTCGTGGCATAGGCGATGAGCACGGTGCGCTTTCCCTCGCGCAGGTCGCCGATGGTGGTCTTGCCGGTCTGCGCCTCGGTGCCGAAGACCCCGAGCAGGTCGTCGACGATCTGGTAGGCGATGCCGATCTCGCGGCCGAACCGCCCCAGGCAGTCGACGGCGTCTTCGCTGGCGCCGGCGAGCACGGCTCCGGCCTGCAACGGGCACTCGAAGGAGTAGACCGCGGTCTTGAACCGCTCCATCGTGAGCACCTCGTGCACGCGCGGCACGTCGGTGGTGGTGGAGAAGTCGACGTCGATGAGCTCCCCGGCGGCGGAGGCGAACAGCGCTTCGTCCATGATCTCGAGCAGTCGGGCGCGCACGTCGTCGCTCGCGCCGCTGCGGTCGATGAGGCGCAGCGAGTTGAACAGGGCGAGGTCTCCGGCGATGACGGCCGCGGAGATACCGCGGTGCTCCGCGCGGGGGATCGGGATGCCGGCCGTCGTCGCGATGTCCCGGTAGCTTCCCGAGACGTTCGGTGCGCCGCGCCGGCTGAAGTCACGGTCGATGACGTCGTCGTGCACGATGAGGGCGGTGTGCAGCAGCTCGAAGGCGGCACCGACGTACGCGGCGGCCCCGGCATCCGTTCCTCCGAAGCCGTCGTAGGCCGTCATCACCATGCGCGGGCGGAAGCGCTTGCCCCCGACGGTGTTCGACTCGAGCGTCTGCCACAGCTTCACGTATTCGGTACCGAAGCTGGTGGCGCGGTTCTTGGCTAGGCTGAAGAAGCGATCCAGCACGGCGTCGACCTGGGCTTGTCTCTGCGATGAGACTGTCTCGAGCTCGTGGCCGGTCACTTTCACAGGCTAACGGACGGTCATGATCACAGACACGGAGTTGGTCGTTCTGGTCGATGATCGGGGCACCCCTGTCGGAACCGCCGACAAGGGAGTAGTGCACTCCGCCGATACGCCCCTCCACCTGGCGTTCTCCTGTCACGTCTACAACGCCGACGGTCTGGTGCTGGTCACCCGGCGCGCCCTCGGCAAGCTCACCTGGCCCGGCGTCTGGACCAACTCGTTCTGCGGTCATCCCGCGCCCGACGAGACGATGGAGCAGGCGATCGCGCGTCGTGCCGCCTTCGAGCTCGGCATCACCGTCGAGTCGATCGAGCTGGTGCTGCCCGACTTCCGCTACCGCGCGGTCGATGCCTCCGGCATCGTCGAGAACGAGATCTGCCCGGTGTTCCGGGCGGTGACGACGGATGCCGTGGCCGCCAACCCCGACGAGGTCTCGGAGTTCGCGTGGCTGGCCCCCGCTGCCCTGCGCGCGTCGGTCGCCGCGGCGCCCTTCGCGTTCAGCCCCTGGCTGGGCTGGCAGCTGCAACAGCTCGCTGGTTGAGCAGCGCCCGACACCCGCTGGTTGAGTAGGTCGCGATGAAGGAGCAGCCGTATCGAAACCCACACCGCAAACCAGATTTCGATACGCGAACGCGCCAGAGCGCGTGCGCTACTCAATCAACGATTAGTCAGTCGAGCTGCGACTCGTCGCGCGAGATCTGCGTGAGGTGGAAGTTCTGGAACGATCGCGACGCCGTCGGTCCGCGCTGACCCTGGTAGCGGTTACCGTATGCGCCGGAGCCGTAGGGGTTCTCGACCGGGGAGCTGGTGCGGATGAAGCAGAGTTGCCCGATCTTCATGCCGGGCCAGAGCTTGATCGGCAGGGTCGCGACGTTGGAGAGCTCGAGCGTCACGTGGCCGCTGAAACCCGGGTCGACGAATCCGGCCGTGGAATGGGTGAGCAGGCCCAGGCGCCCCAGAGAACTCTTGCCTTCGAGCCGGGCGGCCAGGTCATCCGGAAGGGTCACGGTCTCGTAGGTGGAGCCGAGCACGAACTCGCCCGGGTGCAGGATGAACGGCGCGTCCGGCGCGGTCTCGACCAGGCGGGTCAGCTCGGGCTGGTCTTCTGCGGGGTCGATGAAGGGGTACTTGTGGTTGTCGAACAGCCGGAAGAAGCGGTCGAGGCGCACATCGACGCTGGACGGCTGGATCATGGCGGGGTCGTACGGCTCGAGGCCGACCCGTCCGGAGTCGAGTTCGGCCCTGATGTCGCGATCCGAGAGCAGCATGAGCCGAGCCTACCGAAAGCAGACGCGCCGGAGTCGTGACTGCGACGTCATGCGACTCGCGCTGGCTATGGTGAGCAAATGACAGATTTCGGAGGTATCTCCGCGCGCGCACTCGCTCGCTCATTCGGCTCGGTGCACGCCGTCAGCAACATCAGTTTCGACGCGCTACCCGGGCGGGTTACCGGGCTCATCGGCCCGAACGGATCCGGCAAGACGACGCTCATGCTGATGCTGGCGTCGTTGCTGCGACCGGATGCCGGCCAGGTGCTGATCTCGGGCATCGACCCGACCCTCGACCCGGTCGGCGTCCGTGCTCGCATGGGCTGGATGCCCGACGCGCTCGGCTCGTGGAGCTCGCTCACGGTGCGCTCGGCGCTCGAGACCACGGGGCGCCTGTACCGCATGGACCGCACGCTTGCCGCCGCGCGAGCATCCGAACTGCTCGATCTGGTGGGGCTGCGCGAGCTGGCCGAGCGGCCCACACGAGTGCTCTCCCGCGGCCAGAAACAGCGGCTCAGTCTCGGGCGGGCGCTGGTGCACGATCCGGAGGTGCTGCTGTTGGACGAACCGGCATCCGGTCTCGACCCCGTGGCGCGTCTCGATCTGCAACGCCTCGTGCGGAGCCTGGCCGCGGACGGGAAGACCGTGCTGGTGTCGAGCCATGTGCTGGCGGAACTCGACGACATGGCCGACGATGCCGTGTACGTGGAGGCAGGCGCGACGGTCTCCGTCGAGCGGGTCGCGCAGGCGCGCAGTTCCACCCGGCTGTGGCGCATTCGTGCTGCCGAGCGCGAGCCGCTGCGTGCTGCCCTGCTGCGATTCGGCGACGGACCGGTGACGGATGACCGCGGCGACCTGCTCCTGCCGGTGGCAAGCGAGGCCGCCGCCGCCGACCTGCTTCGAGCCTTGGTCGCGGCGGACCTCTCGATCAGCGCGTTCGCGCCGGCCGTCGGCGACCTCGAACACACCTTCCTCGACCTCAACCGGACGGCGGACCGACCATGACCGACTTTCTCACCGGCGCCGGCGTCGTGTTCTCGCTCGAGATGCGGCAACGGGTTCGCGGTATCGCGTGGTACGTCATGCTCGGGGTGTTCTTCGTGCTGATCCTGCTGGTCACCGCGATCCTCACGATCGTCTCCTCGGTCGCCACGGCGGGTGCGACTGACGCTTCCTCGGCCGGGGGTGGCGCTTTCTCGGTGATCATCTACTTCGTGCTGCTGCTCGGAACGCTGGTGGCGCCCGCGCTCAGCGGGAACACCATCAATGGCGACCGGGATTCCGGCACGCTCGCCACCATGCAGGTCACCCTGGTGTCGAACTGGCAGATCGTGCTGGGCAAGTTTCTCGCCGCCTGGGTAACGGCGCTCGCCTTCCTCGTCGCTGCACTTCCGTTTCTCATCTTCACGATCGTGGAGGGGGTGCGCCCCCTCACCATCGTCGTGTCGGTGCTGGTGCTCGCGCTGGAATTGGGGGTGGTCTCGGCGATCGGCGTGGGACTGTCCGGGCTGATCACCCGGCCGCTGTTCTCGATCGTGGTCACCTATCTGGTGGTGGCGGCGCTCAGCGTCGGCACCCTGATCGGTTTCGGGCTCGGCGGGTTGCTGTTACAGAGCCCGACGACGACTCGCGTCTACAGTTCGACCTCCATGGACGAGGATGACGTCGACGAGGATGGCACCGCGATCGAGTGCACCTTCGAAGGCGTGCAGCGCGGAACGACGCCGCGGTTCGATCGCGTGTGGTGGCTGCTTGCAGCCAACCCCTACGTGCTGCTGGCCGATGCGGTACCCGCCGACCCGACCGCGGATTACCCTTCTGACCTGTTCGGGTCGATCACCTACGGCGAACGATCCGCGCAGCTCGCACCGGAGCTGAACAGCACCCGCAACGACTGCGACCTCAGCTCCTCCTCCGATTCGAGCACCACTTACCACCACACTCTGGCGACGACCACCCCGGGGTGGCTGGTCGGCCTGATCGTGCAGCTCGTGGTTGCCGCCGCGGCGATTCTCGGCGCCGGCCTGCGGCTGCGGACACCCGCCGGGCGATTGCCCGCGGGGAGCCGCATCGCCTGAACCGCAGCACGACCGCGCGAGGCCCAGCTTTTCGTATCGTTACACTTTTCGTTGATTTTATCGGTAAAAGCTGGTTGGGTGATCAGCACGACAACGACGTTGAAGGGTCACCGAGCATGAAGTTCACACGCACGGGCCGAGCAATCTCCGCTCTCGCCATCGCCACGCTCGTCGGGTCCGGGGCCGCCGCCTCCCCGGTGCTGGCGGCGACCGCAGCCCCCGCTCCGCTGGTGGTCGGCGCACAGGCTCTGCCTTCGGGGGCAGGCTCAGCCGGCACCACCGACCTCAGCGCGGGGACCTTGGACTGGGTGCACGCCACCGGCGACGGCGTCGAACAGAAGAAGGGTTCGGATGCGCTGACGCTCAGCACGCTGCATCCGCAGACCCCGCTCGCCACCCTCAGCGACAGCCCGGTCGGATTCAGCTGGAGCGACGGCACCACCACCCCCTCCGCGACGAACGCGACCAGCGGTGCCGTGTACCGCTACGATCTCAGCACCGTCGGCGACACCACCGGCTACGACGCCGGCTACCGACTCACTGTCGCCTCCGACGACACCGTGCGCCAGGTCGTGCTGGTCAGCGGAATCTGGCAGGCGGATGCCCGGTTCTCGGTAACCCCGCTCGGCGGCAGCCAGCCCGCTTACTCCACCACTCTCACGGCCGCGGGAAGCGCCGCGGCGCGCACCACCACCGTCACCCTCCGCCCCGGGCAGGGCGCAGTGATCTCCGCCGTGCTGCAGAAGACGCGAAGCGTCGACGGAAACGTCTCGTTCATGGGCGCATCACTCCGCTCGCTCGGCGACGGCCCACAACTCACGGCAGCCGCTACCCCGACATCCCTCGACCTCACGAAGACCGGAACCCTCGACTGGCTTCACCTCGACGGCGCAACGATCGAGCGGTCGCGTGACGGCGACGACTCCCTCAGCGTCGCGAATCGGGATGCCGACGGCACGATCAACCGCCAGGGCGACAACCCCGTCTCCTACAGCTGGAGCAACGGCACCACGGTCCCGTCAGAGCAGGGCACCACGACCGGCGGCGTCTTCCTCGCCCGGTCCACCGACTTCACCACGCCGTGGGGTTGGGACCTCACGGTAAAGAAGGCAACGGATGCTCGCACCCTCAGCTTCGTCGCCGGTGCGTGGCAGGCGAGCGCGACGCTCTCCGTGACCTTCGACGGCACGACGGCTCCCACCCTCACCGACACGAGCCTTACCGCGGGCGGCTCGGCGGTCAGCCGTCTGTACACGGTGACGATCCCGGCCGAATCCTCGGCCACGATCAGCGCCCAGCTGACGGGAACCACCGAGAGCGGCGGCAACGGCAACGTCACGCTGGCCGGAGTGGCGATCGCCGCTCAAGACTTCCGCGTGGCGCTCGACGACCAGATCGCCCAGGCGAAAGCCGTGGACACCGCCGGTGCCGAGACCGCGATCGCCGACCAGCTGCGCACAGAACTCGAGATCGCGGTAGCCGTTGCCGCCGACCACGGGGCGACCGCCGCCGCGATCCGCACCGAGTACTACCTGCTGCAGGCAGCGGTCTCTGGCGTGCGAAGCAGTGCGAGCACCGCGCGTTACAGCTACCAGAGCAGCCCCGGCCTCACCAGTTCGTTCGGTTGGGAGGGCGACAAGGATGCGCCGATCGCTTTCATCGACGGCGGTTACCGGCTGCGTGATCACGACAACACCATGATCACCTTCGGGGTGCCGGACGTGCCAGGCAAGATCGGCTGGCGTAACGCCGAGGGCTACCTCCCGTCGTTCATCAGCGACTATGCGAAAGACGGGCTGACGATCTCGGTGCAGAACTTCGCCGACGAGGCGACGGTCGCCGGCAACCGACTCGAGGTCGCATACTCCCGCATGACGGTGACCAACACGACGGATGCCCCGCTCGCGCTTCCCCGCGTGTCTTCCGCTCTCATCGGCCTCACCGCCTCCGCCAGCGCAACCACGGTCGCCCCCGGTAAGACGGTGGTGCGGGATTACGCGGTGGGCGCGGATCGATTCGGCGGCACGTTTGCCTGGCCGACTGACGCGCAACTGCGTGCGCTCGGCTCGTTCGATCGGCACTACTCCCACATGCGCGGCTACTGGAACAAGCGTCTGTCCGCGATCGCCGACATCACCGCGTTGCCGGACAAGCGGCTGATCAACGCGTACAAAGCGGGGTTCATCTACACCCTCATCATCCGTGACGATGTCGACGGGCAGAAGCAGCTGCACGTCGGCGAGAACGGCTACGACGAGATGTTCGACCACGACACGATCGGCATCGTGTCGACCCTGTTGACGATGGGCGACTTCACCAACGCCAAGGACTACCTGGCGACTCTCCCCGCACAGCTGCAGTACCAGGACGCCAAGTGGAAATACAGCGTTCCCTATGCGATCTACCTGGAGCGCACCGGCGACTCCGCCTTCGTGCGCGACCACTTTGACGTGATCTCCACCAACACCCACAGCATCGAGACCGATCGGGAGGACGACGGCGAGGGCATCATCAAGATCACCAACGCCATCGACTCCGACGGGCACTGGACGGTGGACAACTGGTCGGCGCTGTACGGGCTCTCGACCTACAAGTACCTGGCGCAGAAGCTCGGTAACACGGGCGAGGCTCAGTGGGCGCAGGCAGAGTATGACTCGCTGCTCGCGGCCGCCACAGCCAAGCTCGATGCGACCCAGAAGGCGAAGAATCTCGACTACATCCCCATGGCGCTCGATCAGTCGAACGAGGAGGGGCCGCGAAGCGACCCGCGCGATGCGAACTGGGCGTCGATGTTCCTGTTCGGCGGCTGGGCATGGGGCAGCTACCTGTACGGCATGAAGCAGTCCGGGTCGATGCTCGATCAGATCGACCAGACCTACACCTACGGCATCGACCGCCGGGCGCAGGTCTCGGATTCGCCGTTCAACTTCGGCGGTTACCCGCACGGTTACTACTCGAGTGCGTACAACGCGGGCTACGGGGGCGCCGCCCTGCGTGGAGAGCAGTACCGCGACATCGGCATCAAGGCTTACCAGTTCATGATCGACCACTCGCAGAGCGGGCCGTTCGGCTGGTGGGAAGGCGTCGACTACCCGAAGGCCGACTCGCCGTGGAACATCGACCATGCATCGGGCGGCGGTGGCTCCGACCAGCACATGTGGGGTCAGGCGATGGGCACGAACGTCCTGTTCGACTCACTGATCTCGCTGAA
>Ga0247737_1000476_pt1 | contig 15987 bp, 15 predicted proteins | sample UWRJL028104C2_FD_180937 | JGI IMG/M metagenome (GOLD analysis project Ga0247737, IMG submission 180937) | Plant litter microbial communities from Arlington Agricultural Research Station in Wisconsin, United States - UWRJ-L028-104C-2 | ecosystem: Environmental > Terrestrial > Plant litter >...
GTGAGACCGGCATCGTGTTGCAAGACCCCTATGCATCGCTCGATCCACGAATGACCGTGGGCGCGATCGTGGCCGAGCCGCTCGAGGCGCTCGGCATCCCCGGCGATCACCGCGCCATGGTCGTGGCGATGCTGGCCAGGGTCGGTCTGGATGCCGACAGCGTCGACCGCTACCCGCACGAGTTCTCCGGCGGGCAGCGCCAGCGCATCGCCCTCTCCCGCGCGCTCGTGCACGGGCCACGGCTGCTGGTCGGTGACGAGCCGCTGAGCGCGCTCGACGTGACCGTGCGCGCGCAGATCCTCGAGCTGCTGCGTGACCTGCGACGTGACCTCGGGCTCAGCATGATCCTGGTGTCGCACGACATCGGGTTGGTGTACCACCTGTGTGAACGGGTGATGGTGATGAAGGACGGCGTCGTGGTCGAGACCGGTCGCACCCTCGAGGTGCTGCAGAATCCGCAGCATCCGTATACCCGGCAGCTGATCGCCGCGGTTCCCACGCTGGATACCTCCCCCGGGACGACGCAGTGAGTCGCGCGACGGCGCTCGACTGGCGGCTGGGCGGCAGCGAGGGCATTTCGGTCGGGCCGTCCAATTCGATCGCCGATGTGGCGGGCATCCGCGTGGGGCATGCGTCGCGCGTCGGGCCGGGCTGGCTGACGGGCTCGACGGTCGTGCTCGCCCCCGCGGACGGGATGGCTGCGGCCGTCGACATCCGCGGTGGCGGCACCGCGACCCGCGAGACCGCCGCACTCGACCCGATGGGCGTCGTCGAGCGCATCCAGGCGGTGTATCTCGGCGGCGGTTCCGCGTTCGGGCTCGACGCGGCCGGTGGCGTGATGGCGGCGCTGCAGGAGCGCGGGCTCGGCTTCCGGGTGGGCGAGCCGCTCACCGAGGTGGTGCCGATCGTTCCGGCCGCCACGCTGTTCGACCTGGGCCGCGGCGGCAATTTCGCGAATCGGCCCTCGGCCGCCCTGGCCAGAATCGCCGCCGAGAACGCGTTTGCGGGCCACGACCCCGCGCTCGGCAGCGTCGGAGCGGCGACCGGGGCGATCACCGGTGAGATGCGCGGCGGCGTCGGGTCGGCGAGCGCGGTGCTGTCGAACAGGGTCGTGGTCGCGGCCCTCGCGGTGGTCAATGCCGACGGCACCACCCTCGACCCCCGCACGGGAGCGCCCTGGGGGCTGTTCGCCGAGCTTCCCGACTCATCCGGTCGCGGCGAGTTCGGTGTGAGCATCCCGACTCCGGAGGAGCATCGCGCAGCGCGCGACCGGCTGTTCGCCGAGGCGGAGGCCCGCCCGGCGCTGCGCCCGCTGAACACGACTCTCGTCGTGCTTGCCACAACGGCGCCACTCAGCCGGGTCGAACTGCAGAAGCTGGCCGGCACGGGGCATGACGGCATGGCGCGGGCGATCCGACCAGTTCACTCGCTCGGCGACGGCGACGTCATCTTCGCGGTCTCGACCGGAACCAGCGGAATGCCCGAGGTCGCGCCCGGTCTGCTGCCCGACCACGAGCGCTCCGACCGCCTCAATCAGGTCTATACGGCCGGTGCCGACGTGGTCACCCGCGCGATCGTGCACGCGGTGCTGTCCGCGACCTCCTCGGAGTGGATCCCGAGCTACCGCGAGCTCTACCCGCAGGCCACCCGAGGGTACCGGCGCTGACGATCGCGGTTCGTCCCGGCAGAGAGTTCGGATTTCACGTAGTCAGTTCGCGCTGACACCAACGCGAACTGCCGATGCAGGCCACACGACGTCAGTTCGGCCTGCTGTCAGTGTGAACTGACTTCTCCAAGTTCGAACTCTCTCCTTCCGAAACGACGGAGATTTCGGCCATTGGACCAAAAACGTTGCGATCCGGGACTGTTTTGGCAGAATCTCCGTCGTTTCGGAACAGGGCGGGGCGGGGCGGGGCTACCACTGCGGCGGGTGCCGGTGCTCCCAGCGAGCGCCGCGCTCCAGCTGCCGCCCGATTGACAGCAGCGCCGCCTCTCCGCCGGGCCGGCCGATCAGCTGCACGCCCACCGGCATCCCCGATTCGTCGACCGCGAACGGAAGCGAGATCGCCGGCAGGCCGGCCACGTTCACGAACGACGTGAAGGGCGCATACGCCACCTGCTGGGCGAAGTTGAGCTCGGGGTCATCCGTCGAGTACCACCCCACCGGCCGCGACGACTGCGCCAGCGTCGGCGTGAGCACCGCGTCATAGGCGGCGAACTGCCGGATCACGGAACGCTCGAACGCGAGCAGACCCGCCTGCGCCTCGAGCAACGTCTCCGCCGACATGGCGCGCCCCTGCTCCACCAGCCAGCGCGTGATCGGCTCCAGCAACTCCAGCTGCGCGGGGGTGCGTGCCGGGATCCCCGTGGCGCTCGCCTTCCAGATCGTCGTGAACAGCCGGGCATAGTCGCTCGGCTGCAGGGCGATCTCCTCCATCCCGTGCCCGAGCCCGGTCAATGCGACGACCGCGGCATCGAGCCCCGCGCGGATGCCCGGCTCGATCCGGATGTCCTGCGCGTCATCCCAGGGCGAGGTCGTCATCACCGCGAGCTGGAATCGGCCCTCGCCGCGCATCGCGTCGCCGAGGAATGCGCCCTCGGCACTGTCGGGGGCGCGCAGTGCGTACGGGTGCGCGGGCGGGAGCCCCGTCGGCGAGACCATCGCGTCGAGCAGCATCGCGGCATCCGCCACCGTGCGCGCGAGAGGACCGCCCACCGAGAGCCCGGCGATGCTCGCGATCCCGGACTGTGCGGGCACCCGCCCCCGCGACGGCTTCAGTCCCACCAGCCCGGTCGCCGCCGCCGGGATACGGATGCTGCCGCCGCCATCCGACCCCGGAGCGAAGGGCAGCATCCCGGCGGCCACCGCCGCCGCAGCCCCCGCACTCGAGCCGCCGGTGCCGAGCTCCAGATCCCACGGGTTGCGGGTCACCTGCCCACCCAGCAGCTCGGACGACGCCGACAACCCGAACTCGGGCGTCGCCGTCTTGCCGAGGCTGACGCCACCCGCCTCGTCCATGGTCCGCACGATGTCGTGATCGGTCGCGGCGACATAGTCGGCGAGAAGCCGCGACCCGGAGCGGGTGGGAACACCGGCGCGGTCGTAGAGGTCCTTGTCGGCAAAGGGAAGCGCCCACAGGGCGGCGGTCTGCGACGGCACCGCAGGGCCGCCGGCGTCGAGGGCCGCGGCACGGTCACGGGCGGCATCGGCCGTCACCGTCACAAAGGCCCCGATCTGCGGGTCGATCCGCTCGATGCGGGAGAGGTAGTGCTCGGTCAATTCTGCCGGAGAGACCTCTCCGTGCTGTAGCCAGTCCCACTGATCCTGCGCGCTGAGGTGATGGAGTTCGAACACCGTTCGAGCCTAGGGCGGGGACGACCCTCTAGGCTCGAAAGATGCCGAGCATCACTCAGCCGTCCCTCGTCCGTCACGGCCGCCTCGCCCGGAAGAGCCCGTGGCTCGCCGTGGCGAAGTTCGCGGTCGCCGCCATCGCCGTGATCGCGGTCAGTTCCGCCGCGGTCGGCGCAGTCGCGGTGTACGAGCTGTCGAGCCAGGTCACCTCGGGTGGGGTGAAGCTGATCGGGCAGCCCGTGGCGAAGGCACCGCCGGGGCTCGGCGCGTACGACGGAGAGATCAACGTGCTCATCGCGGCAAGCGATGGCGGCGGCGGCGACGTCGCTACGTACGGAAAGCGAAATGCGACGCTCAACGACGTCACGATGCTGCTGCACGTCTCCGCCGATCACCGGAGCGCCACCGTCGTCAGCTTCCCGCGCGACCTGATCGTGCCGATCGCCTCCTGCCCGAATCCCAAGGGCGGCAACTTCCCGGCCCAGGTCAACAAGATCAACGCCACCCTCGAATACGGCGGCCTGCCCTGCATCGTGAAGACGGTCGAGAATCTCACCGGAATGACCATCCCCTTCGCCGCGCTCGCCGAGTTCCAGGGGGTGGTCGGCATGTCGAACGCCGTCGGCGGCGTCACCGTCTGCATCGCGCAGGCGATCCACGATGAGCAGATCCACGTCGACCTCGAGGCCGGTCAGCAGACCCTCGCGGGCTACGACGCGGTGCAGTTCCTGCGTTCCCGGTACGGCGTCTACGGGGGAACCGACATCGCCCGGATCAGCAATCAGCAGCTCTTCCTCTCCGCACTGGTGCGCAAGATCAAGACCCCGGAGGTGCTCGGCAACCCGGTGAAGGACTACCAGCTCGCGCAGGCGATCATCGACAACACGAAACGCTCCGAGTCCCTCAGCAACCTCACCACGATGGTGTCGATGGCGCTCGCGGTCAAGGACATCAGCTTCGACGACGTCGTCTTCGTGCAATATCCGGGCGGCTTCGGATCGGCCGCGGGGCAGAACGGGGTGCTCCCCAACACGCAGGCCGCAGGCATCCTGTTCAGCGCGCTCAAGAACGATCAGCCGATCGCCCTGACCGGCGGCACGGGCGCCGGCACCTCGGTCGACCCGAACGCGCCACCGGCGGCGCCACCCGTCGCGCCCTCCAGCGCTACGCCGACCGATGCGGCAACCGCGCCTCCGTCGGTCGCGCTGCCGGGATCGGTGACCGGCCAGACCGCCGCGCAGCAGACCTGCACGAAGGGCCAACGCGCAAAGGGGTAGCGGCTACTCCAGTTCGAGGCGCAGCTGACGCAGCAGCCGGTCGAACTCGGCCGGGGCATTCTTGATCTCGCGGCGCCCGGTGAAGGTGGCGAGCCTCTGCTGGCCGGCGATGTTGAGCATCGTGTGCTCGAGGTGTGAACCGTGCTCGTCGGGAACGACCCGGTACTCCCCGCGGTACCACCAGCCGCCCTGGGCCACGATGAGAAACGCGTTCGGGTCGGCGAGGTAATAGCTCTGTCCGCCGTCGCCCGGGCGCAACCGGCGGTCGAGCGCCTCGTACACGGCCTTCGGCCGGGCCTTCAGATGACCGGCGAAGGAGTGGACCACGGTAGCGCCGGCTGGACGGGAACGTGGGGCTTCAGGCATGTTTCGACTGTAGCCGCCGATACCCTCGACCCATGGGCTACCTCTTCCTCGCCGGCGCCATCATCGCCGAGGTCATCGCAACGACGGCACTCAAGTTCGCCACCGGTGACGGCAACAAGGTCGTGCCGTACATCGTCGTCACGGTCGGTTACGTCGGGGCGTTCTTCCTGCTCTCGCTGTCGCTCACCCGCGGGGTGCCGCTCGGCATCGCCTACGCCGTCTGGGCCGGTGTCGGCGTTGTGCTCGTCGTGCTGATCAGCTGGCTGCTGTTCAAGGAGTCGCTCACCTGGCTGCAGATCGCGGGCATGGTGCTCGTCGTCGGCGGCGTCGTGCTGCTCGAGCTCGGCGGAAAGCACTAGCCACAGGGCTACCTGCGCGAGTTCGAGCCCTTCAACGACTTCTGCATGAGCACGGTTCCGAGCCAGCGGTCGAACTTGAACCCGACCTTGCCCATGTGGCCGATCTCCTTGAAGCCGAAGTTGCGGTGCATGGCGATCGAGGCATCCGCACCTCGGTCGGCGATCACCGCGATGATCTCCTTGATGCCGGCCTCGCGTGAGGCCTCGATGAGCGCCTCCATCAACACCTTGCCGAGGCCCTTGCCCGTGGATGCCGCCCCCAGGTAGATCGAGTCCTCCACCGTGAAGCGGTAGGCGGCCTTCTCCTTCCACGGATACACATAGGCGAAGCCGAGGATCTGCCCGCTCGGGCTCTGTGCCACGAGGAAGGGCATGTTCACCTTGCGCACGTGCGCGAACTTGGTGCGCCAGGCGCGCAGTGTCATCGGCGTCTCGTCGAAGGTGACGGTGGAATTGGCGACGTAGTGGTTGTAGATCTCGCGGACATCCGGAAGATCGGCCTCGACGGCATCCCGGATCTCGTAGACGAAGGGCACCTCGAGCGGCGGCAGGTTGCGCTGTGCCTCCAGCGGCCGGTGGCGGGCCAGGTATTCCTCCTCGAGCATGCGTCGAGCCTACCCGGGCAGGGTCCAGTCGATCGGCTGGCTGCCCTGCGCCACGAGCAGCGCATTCGCCCGGCTGAACGGCTTCGAACCGAAGAAGCCGCGCGATGCGGACAGCGGGCTCGGATGCACGGACTTCACCACCGGGACCTGCCCGAGCATCGGCTGCAGAGCGATCGCGTCGTTGCCCCAGAGAATCGCTACGAGGGGGCCGCCGCGCTCCGCCAGCGCATGGATCGCGGTGGCGGTGATCGCCTCCCAGCCCCTGCCGCGGTGCGAGGCCGATGCGCCCGGCGCCACCGTCAGCACCCGATTGAGCAGCATCACGCCCTGGTCGGCCCACGCGCTCAGGTCGCCGTGCTCCGGCGGCACCACACCGACGTCGTCGGCCAACTCACGGTAGATGTTCTGCAGGCTGCGCGGCAGCGGTCGCACGGCCCGATCGACGGCGAAGGAGAGGCCGATGGCGTGCCCGGGTGTCGGGTACGGGTCCTGGCCCACGATCAGCACCCGGACATCCGCGAACGGCCGCTCGAACGCGCGCAGCACGTTCGCTCCGGCCGGTAGATAGGGGCCGGAGGCGCGGAGGAAATCTCCCATTGCGGCCACCTGATCGGCGACCGGGGCGAGCACCTCGGCCCAACCGGGGTCGATCAGTTCGGCGAGCGGTGTGGGCATGCTGAGCTGGTCAGCGCGATTCCAGCGTGACGGGCGGCTTCGACGACCACGGGAAGGCGATCCACTTCGAGGTCTTGCGCCAGACGTAGTCGGGCTCGAGCACGGTCTGCGGCTTCGAGTACAGGCACACCGTGCGCACGTCGGCACCGGCCAGGCGGATCAGGTCGAGCACCATGGCCAGCGTGCGGCCGGAGTCCGAGACGTCATCGACCAGCAGCACCTTCTTGCCGTTCAGCGAGACCTCGTCGAGGTAGGGAGCCAGGATGACTGGCTCGTCCAGGCGGGCGTCGACACCGGTGTAGAACTCGGCGTTCAGCGCGCCACAACTCTTCACGTCGAGCGCGTAGGCCACGGAGCCGGCGAGGAGCAGGCCGCCACGGGCGATGGCGACCACGACATCCGGCACGAAGCCGCTCCCGTGGATGCTCCTCGCGAGTTCCCGGGACGCATCCCCGAACTCGTCCCAACCCAGAATCTCGCGTTCGACTTCAGCCATGTGTCAACGGTACCGGCCCGAATGTGCCCATCGTGACCCCGGTGCCACTAGCATCCGATCATGACGACGGCCCCCGGCACCGGTACGAGAGTCCCGAGGGCGGGGAACGTGACCTTCGGTCTGATCGGGTTCCTGTTCCTGGTCGAGATCGTGAGCGGCATCCTGCAGGGCTATTACGTTCCCCTGATCAGCGACCTGGTGAAGTACCTGCACATCCGTGATGCCGATTTCAACTGGTTCGAGGCAGCGCAGCTGCTCGTCTCCGCTCTCGTGGTTCCGGTGCTTGCCAAGCTCGGCGACATGTTCGGCCACAAGCGCATCCTGCTCATCTCGACAGTGCTCACCGCACTCGCGAGCTGGGGCCTCGTTCTCGCCGATAACTTCACGCTCTTCCTCGTCGCCTGGGCACTGCAGGGCTTCTATGTGGTCTGGCTGCCGCTCGAGATCGCGCTGATCTTCGATCGCGGCCGACGCACCGGCCGCGGTCCGTCGCAAACCCGACGGGCAGCCGGTTTTCTCGTCGTCGCGCTCGAGACCGGCGCCATCGTCGGTGCGCTCCTCGGCGGGCGGGTGTTCGGATGGCTCGGCCAGAACGTTCCCCTCACGCTCATGATTCCGGCAATCGCCGTGACGCTGGTGTTCTTCGCGGTGCTGTTCGGTGTGCCGGAGTCGACCCCGCTGCCCGGGCGTCGGCTCGACATCGTCGGCTTCAGCATCCTCACCATCGGCCTGCTGCTCATCACCTCGGGGCTCACCTTCCTGCGGCTGAACGGGATGACGGCGTGGTGGGCGTATCTGCTCATCGTGGCGGGCATCGCCGCCTTCGTGCCCTTCGCCCGCTACGAGCTGCGGCAGGAAGACCCGGCCATCGATCTGCGCGTGCTGACGCAGCCGAACATGTGGCCGGTGCAGCTCACCGCCGCCCTGATCGGCATCAGCCTGCTCGGGGCGCAGGCGCCGCTCAGCGCGTACGCGGGCACGGATCCCGCGAACGGGTACGGGCTGGGGCTCGACTCCGGCGACCGGTCTACCCTGATCGGCGTCTACCTGATCTCGATGATCATCGGCGCGCTGCTGTTCCCGGTCATCTCCCGCCGACTCACCCCGCGGGTCGCCCTGATCGGCGCGGCCTTCCTCGTGGCGATCGGCTACCTCCTCTTCCTGCCGCTGCACCTGCAGGTCTGGGAGGTGTTCATGAACATGTTCATCGCCGGTCTCGGCTCCGGTGCGCTCGTGGGCGCGATGCCGGCCGCCGCGGCCGCCGCCGCCCCGCTCGGCCAGACCGGAATCGCGGCCGCGCTCACCAACACCACCAAGACGATCGGCGGGTCCTTCGCCTCGGCGGTGTTCGGCATCGTGTTGGCCGGCGGCGTGATCACCGCCGTGTCCAGCACCGCATCGAGCCTCGCCGGCTACATGACGGTCTGGGTGATCTGCGGTGCAGGAGCGCTCGTCGCCGCAGTGCTGCTGTTCTTCGTGCCGAAGCTGGCCTTCGCCGACGCCGATCCGCTCTAGAGCCTGGGCTTCAGTTCTCCCCGGACGACCTTCCACGGCGCCGCCTGCGCGACCGGCTTGATCGTGACCAGGTCGAGGTTCACATGGCCGGGCAGCTCGATGGCGTGAACGATGGCCTCGGCCACATCCTCGGCCACGAGGGGTGCAGGCACGTTGTCGTACACGGCGTCTGCCTTGGCCCGGTCGCCGCCGAAGCGCACCAGCGAGAACTCCTCGGTGCGCACCATGCCGGGCGCAACCTCGAGCACGCGGATCGGCTCACCCGCGAGCTCCAGCCGCAGCACCGCGACCATCGCGTGCTCGGCGAACTTGGCGGCGTTGTAGCCACCGCCACCCTCGTAGGCGACATGGCCGGCGATCGAGGTGACGGTGAGGATGTCCGCGTGGCCACCGGCGCCACCATCTGACGAAGCCGCGGCGGCCTGGCGCAACAACGGCAGCAGCGCGCTGGTCACCCGCTTCACGGCGACGACGTTGACGTCGAACATGCGGCTCCAGTCATCCGGGTCCCCCGCCTCGACCGACGCCAGACCGAAGGCGCCACCCGCGTTGTTGACGAGGGCATGCACGGGCCCGAGCGCCTGGACGTAGTCGCGCAGGGCATCCACCTGCGCCTGGTCGGTGAGGTCGGCGGTGAAGATGTCACAGCCGATCTCGGCGGCGAGCGCCTCGAGCCGTTCGGTGCGGCGGGCCACGGCCACGACCTGCCAGCCGTGGGCGCGGAACAGTCGGGCGGTCGCCGCCCCGATTCCGGAACTCGCGCCTGTTACCACCACTCGTCTCGTTGTCAACGTCTCTCCCCCGCTTGGTTGCTTCAAAAGTAGCGCGGCTAGGGTTGTGGCCGTGACGTCAGCTATCGCCGAGGTTCCGACCTCCATCACACCGAGCCCTGCACCACCCCACAAACGCCGCGTTCCGCTCTGGGACAACGCCCGCTTCCTCTGCGTCGCCCTCGTCGTCATCGGTCACTCGGTGCAGCGGCTCACCGGGCAGTCCGACCACGCGCTCATGGTCTACGTGTTCATCTACGCCTTCCACATGCCCGCCTTCGCCATCATCAGCGGCTATTTCTCCAAGGCCAGCCCGCCCGGGTCGCGGCAGATGCGCAAGGTGATCACCGACATCCTGCTGCCCTACGCGATCATGCAGACCATCTGGACGGTCGTGCAGTACCTCGCCGAGGGCTCGACCAGCCTCAACCCGACGACGCCGCACTGGACCCTCTGGTTTCTGCTCGCCCTCGCCGTGTTCCGCCTGGTGCTGCCGTACCTGGTGCTGCTGCGCTTCCCGCTGCTCTGGTCGATCGTGTTCTCGGTCGGCGTCGGGTACCTGAGCAACGTGGACAGCACGTTCTCGCTGTCCCGGGCGATCGGCATCCTCCCGTTCTTCGTGCTCGGCTGGCAGGTGCGGCAGTGGAAGCTGGCCGAGAAGTGGCGGATGCTCGACCGCCAAGCCCTCTGGGTGCGGCTCGTCGCGGCCGGCGTCCTCATCACCTGGGCGCTCACGGTGGTGTTCTTCATCGGATTCTGGAAGGCGATCAGCGTCCACTGGTTCTTCTACGACGACAGTTACGACGGTCTCGGCCAGGACGCCTGGTGGGCCGGGTTCGTGCGGCTCGCCTTCCTCGCTCTCGCGGCCGTGCTGAGTGCGGCGTTCTTCGTGCTGGTGCCGCGCTCACAGACCTGGATCACCGGCTTCGGCCAGGCGACGATGTACATCTACCTGCTGCACAGCTTCGTCCTCTACCCGCTGCGCGAGACCGGTGTGCTGAAGGGCGAGGACCCATCGGACTGGCTGCTGGTCGCGGTCATCCTCGCGGCGATCGCGATCTCCATCGCGCTGGCGAGCCCGATCATCCGGACGGTGTTTCGCCCCCTGATCGAGCCCAAGCCGCGCTGGCTGTTCATCGAGATCGACGACAAGCCGGGCCGCGCCTCCCGCACCGACAAACTCTCCCGCACAGACCCGACCGGCGCACGTCGCCGCGAGCGCTAGCCGGGAGCCTGTCCGTCCGTCCGTCCGTCAACAGGATGAGATCGTCGAATCGTCCCTCAACAGGATGGATTCGGAAGTACCGTCCGCCCCATCCTGTTGACCGCAATCGCCGCGCGGCTAGTGCAGGCTCACCCGCTTCGGCAGCACGAACACCAGGGCGACGGCGACGACCGCGAAGATCGCACTCACCATCAGCGCCATCGTCGCGGCATCGCCGAAGTGCGTGGCGAGCAACTGCTTCGAGAAGTGCGAGCCGAGCGCCTTCGCCGCCTCGGCCGGCGTGTCATAGTCGCCGGACTGCAGCGCGGCAGGAAGCGCCTTGGCCACCTTCGCCGCGACCTCGTCCTTCAGGCTGCCGAGGTTCGCGACGCCGAACAGCACGCTGCTCACCACGGCGATTCCGATGGCACTACCAATGCGCTGCATGGTGCCGATGACACCACTCGCTGCGCCCGCCTCGGAACGGTCGACGGTCGCGACGATGAAGCGCGCGTTCGGGGCGATGAAGAAGCCGTTGCCGACACCGGCGATGAACAGCGGCGCGAGCAGAATCCAGTTGGTGAGGTCCTTCGCCTGCACGTTGAGCAGGATCAGCCAGAGCGCGATCAGGCCGACGGCGACCAGCACGGTACCGAGGACGAGCACTCCCCGACCGAGCTTCTGCGCCAGACGATCGCTCTGCGAGGCGGCGATGATGTTGCCGATCGCGAACGGGATCGAGACGAGGCCCGACTCGAGCGCCGTGTGGCCGAGGCCGGCCTGCCAGAGCAGTGAGATGGTGAAGAAGATGCTGGTGAAGGCCGCGAAGTAGACCAGGGCGAGGATGGTACCGCCGGTGAAAGCGGCGTGCGAGAACAGGTGCGGGGGCACCAGGGGTGACCCTCCGGCGGCGGCCACCCGGCGCTCCCAGAGGGCGAACAGCACAAGCAGCACGACACCGCCGATGAGCGTGAGGTAGGTCCAGGCCGGCCATCCCTCATCCTGCCCCTGGATGAGGGGAACCAGGATGGCGACCAGGGCACCGGCGAGCAGCAGCAGTCCGAAGAAGTCCATCCGCGATTTCGCGCCGGCGACGAGCTTCGGCAGAACGAAGATCGCCGCGATGACGCCGACAACACCGATGGGCAGGTTGACGAAGAAGATGTAGCGCCAGCCGTGCTCTTCACCGAGAGCCTGGATGATGAGGCCGCCGACCACCGGACCGAGCGCCGACGAGACACCGATGACCGCACCCATGATGGCGAATGCCTTGCCCCGCTTCATCGGCGGGAACAGCAGCTGGATGAACGCGGTCACCGGCGGGAAGAAGATGCCGCCGCCGAGGCCCTGCACCACCCGTGCCACGATGAGCTCGGTCGAGTTCTGGGCGAGTCCCGCCGCGAGGCTCGCGATGGTGAACAGGGCGAGTCCGATGATGAAGACCCACTTGTGACCGAACCGGTCGCCCATGCGTCCGGCCGGGATGAGCACCAGGCCGAAGGCGAGCGCATAGCCGGAGATGATCCAGGCAAGCGTCGCCTCGTCGGCATCGATGCTGTTGCGGATGGCGGGCAGCGCGACGTTGACGATGGTCGTGTCGAGAAGCGACATGAACATGCCGACGAGCAGCACGGCGAGGGACGCCCACGCGCGTTTTTCGGTCACTCCCGCGGGGGCGACCCAGGCCGGTGGCCCGGAGTGCGGGGCGGGGATGGGGGCGGCTTCGGTCATGATGCTGGATGTCCTTTCGGGGACGTTGGGGATATCGATATTCGGGATTTTTCGTCCGCGATGATGTCGGGAAGCACGGCGAGCAGGTCGTCGTGCCAGGCGAGCTCTCCGCGCAGTCGGGAGAGTTTGTGTCGCATCGACCAGCTTTCGGCGAGGGTCAGGTAGTGGCTGATCTCGCCGAGGTGCTGCTCTTCTTCGGCAAGGGTGCTGCGAATGCGCTCGGCACGCTCGCCGAACACGGCCGGCAGTTCGTCGAGCCGCTCCGGGTCGAGCCTGGCCAGGGCGAGGTCGATCGGATCCGGTTTGATGACGATCTCCGCGAGCGTCTTCTCTCGAAGCTCGAGCAACACCCGACGACCGTCATCGCTCACGCGATAGACCTGGCGCTCCGGGTAGTTGCCCTGCCTCTCGATCCGCTCCGAGACGATCAGTCCCTCGGCCGCGAGCCTCTTGATCGCCCCATAGATCGCACTGGCGGCGAAATCGGTCCACTCGTCGATGTGCTCTTCTTCGGCGAGCAGCACGAGCCCGTGGCCGTGCATGGGGCCGCGCTCAGCGAGCGAGCCCAGCACGAAGAGACGGATTGACGACACGAGAGTACTCTCGCATGACTAGTCTTCCAGTGTCAATCCGATGGATGTCCCCATTACGTCGTGTGTCCGCCTCCATTGCCGCGGTGAGGAGCCGTGCCTAGGCTCGCTGCCGAGAGCCACCACCGCCCACCCTCACGACTGTTGCAAGGAGAACCCAATGAGCGACGCAGCCGACTGGAAGTTCGAAACCAAGCAGATCCACACCGGCGCTTCCCCCGACCCGGTCACCAACGCCCGTGCCACACCGATCTACCAGACCACGTCGTACGTGTTCAACAACGCCGAGCACGCCCAGAACCTGTTCGCCCTCGCGGAGTTCGGCAACATCTACACGCGCATCCAGAATCCGACCCAGAACGTGGTCGAAGAGCGCGTGGCCGCGCTCGAGGGCGGCACCGCGGCGCTGCTGGTCGCCTCGGGTCAGGCCGCGGAGACCTTCGCTGTGCTCAACATCGCCCAGGCCGGCGACCACATCGTCTCGTCATCATCGATCTACGGCGGCACCTACAACCTGTTCAAGTACACGCTGGCAAAGCTCGGCATCGAGACCACCTTCGTCGAGAATCAGGATGACGCGGCCGATTGGGCGGCAGCCGTACGCCCGAACACCAAGCTCTTCTTCGCCGAGACCATCGGCAACCCGAAGATCAACATCCTCGACATCAGGCTCGTTGCCGACGTCGCGCACGAGGCGGGTGTGCCGCTGATCGTGGACAACACGATCGCGACTCCGTATCTCATCCGTCCGTTCGAGCACGGCGCCGACATCATCGTGCACTCGGCCACCAAGTTCCTCGGCGGCCACGGCACGGTCATCGGCGGCATCATCGTCGACGGTGGAAAGTTCGAGTGGTCGAAGAACGTGGAGAAGTTCCCCGGACTCACCGAGCCCGACCCGAGCTACCACGGCGCCAGCTACACCACCGTGCTCGGCGACGGCATCGCGTACATCATCAAGGCGCGCGTGCAACTGCTGCGCGACCTCGGTTCGTCCATCGCCCCGGCGAGCGCCTGGCAGCTCATCCAGGGCATCGAGACGCTCAGCCTGCGCATCGAGCGCCACGTGCAGAACGCCCAGGCCGTCGCGGAGTGGCTCGACAACCATGACGACGTCGCCTCGGTCAACTACTCCGGCCTGCCCGACAGCCCGTGGTACGCGAAGGCGAACGAGTACGCCCCGAAGGGTGTCGGTGCCGTGCTGTCCTTCGAGCTGAAGGGTGGGGTGGATGCCGGCCGCGCCCTGGTCGACAACGTCACGCTGTTCAGCCACCTGGCCAACATCGGCGACGTGCGCAGCCTGATCATCCACCCGGCATCGACCACGCACTCGCAGCTCACCCCCGAGCAGCAGCTCACCTCGGGTGTGACGCCGGGGCTCGTGCGGCTGTCGGTCGGCCTCGAGAACATCGACGACATCCTCGCCGACCTCGAGACCGGTCTCGCCGCCGCGCGCGAGGTCACTCGCGCCTCGGCGAACGCGTAGTCGCTCGCTGGTCGAGCAGGCCGCGAGCGCCCACGCGAGCAGCCGTGTCGAGACCCACCACGTGCGGGGTCTCCATACGGCTGTTCCTCCGTCGCGGCCTACTCGACCAGCGGGTTGGTGCACCTACTCGACCAGCGGATTGCTGCGGGCTGCTCGACCGGCGACTACGCGCAACCCGTAACAAAACCGCGCGCGTTCATCGCCGCTGGGATACTGGCAGGAACATGGACTGGCAGACACCGGAGGACACTGCGCCCGCGAGCTTCGTGACAGAGGCGAACGCTCGGGCGATCACCGGCAAGCCCCCGGTCACCGGCGCCTGGCGCGAGGGCGACCCGCCCGGCGACCGTCGGTTCGTCTCCATCGGCCCGCGCACGCTGGAGCGCGGCGGCACGCTCCCCTCGGCCCGCATCGCCTACGAGACGTGGGGCACGCTCGACCCGGACGGCGGCAACGCCGTGCTGGTATTGCACGCCCTCACCGGCGACAGTCACGCCGTCGGAATGCCCGGCCCCGGGCATCCGACCGCCGGGTGGTGGGCCGACCTGGTCGGGCCCGGCAGGGCGATCGACACCGATCGCTGGTTCGTCGTCGCGCCGAATATGCTCGGCGGCTGCCAGGGCAGCACCGGTCCGGCATCCTTCGCCCCCGACGGCCGCGAGTGGGGACCCCGCTTTCCCTACCTGACCATCCGCGATCAGGTGGACGCTCAGGCCGCCTTCTCCGATCAGCTCGGAGTCGAGCGCTGGGGGGCAGTGATCGGTGGATCGATGGGTGGAATGCACGCGCTGGAGTGGGCGATCTCCTACCCCGATCGACTCGAGCGCGTGGCCATCCTCGCCGCCCCGTCGATCTCCAGTGCCGACCAGATCGCCCTCAACTCGGTGCAGATCGAGGCCGTGCACATGGACCCGAACTTCGAGTCCGGCGACTACTACGAGACGGATGGCGACGGCCCGTACCGCGGGCTGGCGCTTGCCCGCCGCATGGCGCTGCTCAATTACCGCTCCCCCACCGAGCTGAACGACCGGTTCCAGCGCAGCTGGCAGTCGAGCATCAGCCCGCTCGGTGCCCATGGCCGGTTCGCCGTGGAGAGCTATCTCGACTTCCACGGCAACAAGTTCACGCGCAGATTCGATGCCAACAGCTACGTGCTGCTGGTGGAGGCGATGAATTCCCACGACATCGGGAGGGATCGTGGCGGGGTCGCCGCCGCCCTCTCCCGGGCGACCGCGCGCGCACTGGTGCTCGGCATCGACAGCGACCGGCTGTTCCCCGTTCCCGACCAGCAGCTCATCGCGCGCGGACTGACCGGCAACATCGACGGGGATGAGGCCGTCGTCATCCATTCGGAGTTCGGTCACGACGGATTTCTGATCGAGCACGAACTGGTCGGGCCAGAGGTTGCCCGGCTGCTGGCCGAATGAGCGTGCCCTCCCGTGAGGTACCGCGATGAGCGCAGCGCCACGGGAGTTAGTAAGCAGTCCTGAGTTACTCGTATGCTGGGTAGACAGAGCAGTCTGCGCGGACACCCGAAGTCCACGCGCTAAGGGGATTCATT
>Ga0247737_1000477_pt1 | contig 15981 bp, 16 predicted proteins | sample UWRJL028104C2_FD_180937 | JGI IMG/M metagenome (GOLD analysis project Ga0247737, IMG submission 180937) | Plant litter microbial communities from Arlington Agricultural Research Station in Wisconsin, United States - UWRJ-L028-104C-2 | ecosystem: Environmental > Terrestrial > Plant litter >...
GCTGCACAGGTTGGATGTATGTGGTGGATTTGGTTCCGGAAGGCAAAGCTGAAGATTTACATTTGGCTTTGGGCGAAGGGGTTGAGTTGCTGATTGATCCTGCGGCCTTAGCGGTTGTTAGTGGAACCGAGATTGATTACGTCACTGAAGGTGTAAATCGCCAATTGAAATTTAATAATCCGCGCGTAAAAGATTACTGCGGATGTGGCGAGAGTTTTAGCGTTGCCGGTTAATTAAAGAACCCCTCCCAGTTAGCTCCCACTGATAAGGGGAGGGTGGGGTCAAATTATTTGAGAGTCATTATGTCCGAAAGACGCATGGTAGTAGCACTTGCTGATTGCCCCGCACGTCGGGTTCCCGACGGTACACCGCTCACCATCCCGCAAGATACCTTCGTTACCATCACCCAGGCTTTGGGCGGTAATTACACTCTAACCTACCACGGGCAAATGGTTCGAGTGGATGGTACTGATGCAGATAAGCTTGGTCTGGAGTCGGAGACTATTAGTTTCCCTGAACCTGCCGACGATTTGATTATCGAAGAGCAGGTTTGGCAAGCGCTGGGTACAGTCTATGATCCTGAAATTCCAGTCGATTTGGTTAACCTTGGTTTGATCTACAGTGTGAAAGTGGATCAAGCAGCAAAACAGGTTGCCATCCAAATGACTTTGACTGCACCCGCCTGCGGTATGGGCCCGGTCTTGGTTGGCGACGTCGAATATCGTGTTCGCAAAGTGCCTAATGTTAAATCGGTAAAAGTCGAACTGGTGTTTGATCCGCCGTGGGCGCGCCACATGATGAGCGAAGAAGCTCAATTGGAAACGGGGATGTTCTTTTAGAATAGCTATCCTCGATGTAATTATTAGCTACCTGTTATTTTTAGCGCATAATGCGCGCCCTGATTACGTTACCGGATTTCGCACGCAATGACCCAATTTGGTATAGATGTAAGCGCCGAGGATATAGTTGAAACCCTCGGCTTCTTTGATTCCTGGGAAGATAGGTACAAATACATTATTGACCTGGGTAAAGAGTTACCTCCCATGCCTGAACGTCTTCGCACCGACGACCATATAGTGCGTGGGTGTCAGAGCCAAGTGTGGTTAGCGCATGAGTTGCGCGATAATCATTTGTTTTTTCAGGCTGATAGCGATGCCTTTATCGTAAAAGGCCTGTTAGGTGTAGTTTTAGCTGTTTATAACGGCAAAACTGCTGCGCAGATTCTCTCAGTAGACATAGAGGCCTACTTCGCCAGTTTGGACCTCATGCAGCACTTGAGCTCAACCCGTGGAAACGGTCTCAAGGCAATGGTGAAACGAATTCAAGATACTGCTGCAAGTCTCTAATTTTCTGCCATTTTTTGGCTTTTGATGCATATAAAAAGCAGGCCAACCCGCGTATAATCGCGGGTTTTGTGTTTATGGGGCGCTGCGCGATTTCTGCCCAGGCCGTTTTAAGATGATTTTGGAGATTTTCATGGCTGTTGAACAAACCTTATCGATCATTAAACCCGATGCAGTGAGCAAAAATTATATCGGCCAAATTCTCGCGCGTTTTGAGAAAGCGGGTCTGAGCATAGCAGCGCAACGCATGTTGCAGCTGAGCCGCGCTCAAGCTGAAGGCTTTTATGCTGAACATAAAGGCCGTCCATTTTTTGAAGGCCTGGTTGAATTTATGATTTCTGGCCCGGTCGTAGTTCAGGTTTTATCTGGTGAAAATGCGATTTTGTTGAATCGTGAGCTCATGGGCGCCACCAATCCAGCTAACGCAGCACCCGGTACCATCCGTGCCGATTTTGCGGAAGCCGTTGACAAGAACGCTGTACATGGCTCGGATTCACCCACTTCAGCAGCACGTGAAATCGCTTATTTCTTCGCTTCCAGCGATGTCATTGTTCGTTAATTTATTCGTTATTTTTAGGTAATTCCCCATGGTCGAGCATATTCATCCAATCGCAGAAACTGCGTCAGAAACATCGGCGGCTGTAGATGCGAGCGCAGCAAATAGCTCGGCCAAGGTCAATCTTTTGGGGATGTCTGAAACCAAGCTCATTGCTTTCTTTGAAACCCTTGGCGAACCCAAGTTTCGCGCTGTACAAGTATTGAAATGGATTCATCAGTTAGGCGCAGACAATTTTGATGACATGACTAACGTCAGCAAAAGTTTGCGTGCTAAATTAAATTTGTGTGCAGAAATTCGTGCCCCGGAAGTTATTAAACAATTAGACTCCACCGATGGCACACGCAAATTTTTAATTCGCGTGTCAGGCGGTAACGTCGTCGAAACTGTTTACATTCCTGAAGGCGATCGCGGCACCTTATGTGTTTCTTCGCAAGTGGGTTGCTCATTGGATTGCAGTTTTTGTGCAACAGGCAAGCAGGGTTTTAATCGCGATTTAACGGCAGCAGAAATTATCGGACAAGTATGGATCGCCGCAAAATCATTTGGCCAACTCGTAGCAAATGGCCCACGCGCAGTGACAAATGTGGTCATGATGGGAATGGGCGAGCCTTTACTTAACTTCGATAACGTTGTCGATTCAATGAATCTTATGATGCACGATAACGCCTACGGTATTTCGAAGCGTCGTGTCACCTTAAGTACATCTGGTGTTGTACCGCAGCTTGATCGCCTCAGCCAATATACTGATGCATGCCTTGCTATATCCTTGCATGCGCCTAATGACGAATTGCGCAACGAGCTAGTGCCTATTAATCGTAAATATCCAATTGCAATGTTGCTGGATTCCGCAAAGCGCTACATTGCCGATATGCCCGATAATCACAGAAAAATTACTATCGAATATACCTTGATCGATCAAGTGAATGATCGCCCGCATCACGCACATGAACTTGCAGAGTTACTGCGCGATGTTCCGGTAAAAATTAATTTGATTCCATTTAATCCGTTTAATTTGTCGAATTATAAACGGGTCAGTAATAATGCCTTGCGCAAATTTCAAGATATTTTAATTGAGGCAGGGTACATCGCAACTGTGCGCACTACGCGCGGCGATGACATAGATGCTGCCTGCGGTCAGCTTGCAGGAACCGTGAATGACATTACTAAACGCAGCGAACGCCATCGCGCACGTTTTGAAGAAGCACAACCTATAAAAATTATTGGCTGACAGATGCGCGTTTGCATCTGCAAAATTAATACTGATGGAGTAACAGAATGAAGAATAATAAATTGCTGTTAGGTTTCAAAAATGTATTTATTTGTGTGGTGGTGAGCGCATTGATGTTTGGTTGTGTATCTGAACAGATTTCAGGAAAAGAGAAGAAGGGGCCCGACAAAGCGAAAGCACTTGAGTTGCATGTGCAAATGGCATTGGGTTATGTTGAAAAAGGTAACCGGGAGTCTGCGCGTCATCACTTGACGAAGGCTTTTGAACTTGACGCAAATTACGCTCCTGCGACAAATGCTATGGCGATGTTGTACCAGTTAGAGGGCGAGCAAACTCTCGCTGAAGAAAATTTTAAGTTGGCCATAAAGCGTGATAAAAATTTGACTGTAGCGCACAACAATTATGGAGTGTTTCTTTACAATCAAAAACGTTACCAGGAAGCGTTTACGCAATTTGAACTAGCTGCTGCAGATCTGGCTAATCTCGGGCGCTCGCAAGCTTTAACCAATGTAGGTCGCGCCGCATTAAAAATTGGAAATGATGCGCGTGCCAAAGCTGCTTTTGAGCATGCTTGTATTCTCGATAGAAAAAATGCAGAAGCCTTTATGGAGCTGGCTGATATTAATTTTCAACGACAAGAATACGCAGACGCAAAAAGAAATTTGGATATTTATGATTCTCTTACAGGTTCCTCGGCGCGCAGTTTAATGTTAGGTATTCGTTTAGAGAGAGTATTTGGTAATAAAGACAAGGAAGCTAGTCTGGCAATTAAGTTAAAAAGTAATTTCCCATACTCCAAAGAACTTTTGGAATACCAACAAAAGAATTTTAACTGAGGTTTCGATGGTTGATGCCGACGAATCGCAACCGATAAAGGAGTTATCACCCGGTAATATATTGCTGCAAGCTAGATTGCAGGCGGGCTTAACGCAGGAGCAAGTTGCAAAAGAGCTTTACATGACGATTTCCAAAGTGAAAGCTCTGGAGGCGGATGATTATAGCCGGTTGAGTTCGGATACTTTTGCACGTGGGTATATTCGCGCTTATGCAAATTTGGTTAAGGTAGACGTTGTTGTCGCTTTAACCGCGTACGACAAGTTAATTGAAGATTTAAAACCAACTATTACAACGCAAAATTCTGTTGCTGCTACAACAGAAAGTGGTCAACGCGGAACTTGGCAATTTTTAATTGTTATTGCCGCATTTTTAGTGGGATTGTGGCTAATATCTGTCTGGTTTTTTGATAATCATAGTGAATCTGATTATCCCGTAACTGCAGTTCCTGCAGCAAGTGTGTCTTCAGCTGTGACTGAGCAAGTGCGTGAATCGACTGCTGTTTTTTCGACAGGTGCGAGCGAAGCTGTATCGTCCTCGTCGCTGGGAAGCCGGTTGGAAATAGCGTTGGTAAGTTCATCTGCTACCTCCATTAATTCAGGCGCAGCGTCGTTCAATGCTTCGAAGGCGATCTCAAATATTAGCAGTGCTGTAGCAGACGCTACCTCATCTGTCGCTGCGCAATCGAGTGCAAGTGTCAGTGTGAAAAAAAGCAGTCTTGATGAAATAACTTTTTCGTTTCGTGCCGAATGTTGGTTAGAGGTAAGTGATTCTCGTGGCGACGTGCTCGCCACAGAGCTTGAGCCAGCGGGCGGTAAAATAAAGCTTTTAGGTCGTGCACCTTTCGATGTGAAGTTAGGTAATGCCCCAGCGGCTACTATTGAATTGAATGGAAAAAAAGTTGATGTTGTCCCGTTAATCGGCACCAACGTATTAATACTGAAAGTTGGCAATTAAAAGTTATTGCAGGTTGTTAAGGTAAATTTATGCATTGTGAATCACCCATTAAACGTCGCAAGTCGCGTCAAATTATGGTGGGAAATGTTCCCGTTGGCGGTGATGCACCTATTTCTGTGCAGAGCATGACTAACACCGAAACCACTGATGTTGCAGCTACGGTTGAACAAATTCGTCGAATTCAATTGGCAGGCGCAGACATTGTGCGTGTGTCAGTGCCATCAATGGAAGCTGCAGATGCCTTTGGTGCTATTCGTAAGCAAGTGAGCGTTCCCTTGGTTGCGGATATTCACTTTGATTACAAAATCGCACTGCGCGTTGCAGATTTGGGTGTGGATTGTTTGCGTATTAATCCTGGCAATATAGGTCGTGAAGATCGTATTAAAGCGGTGGTTGATAAGGCGAGAGATTTAAATATACCTATTCGCATTGGTGTGAATGCGGGCTCGCTGGAAAAAGATTTGCAAAAAAAATACGGCGAGCCGACTCCAGATGCTTTGGTTGAATCCGCGCTGCGGCATGTCGAAATTTTACAAAGATTAAATTTTCAAAACTTTAAAGTCAGCGTAAAAGCATCAGATGTTTTTATGGCCGTTGCTGCTTACAGAAAGTTAGCGACACAAATTGAACAACCCCTGCATTTAGGAATTACTGAAGCAGGTGTGTTGCGTGCAGGTACCGTGAAATCTGCAGTGGGTTTAGGCGCGCTTTTAATGGATGGGATTGGTGACACCATTCGTATTTCACTTGCCGCAGATCCGGTGGAGGAAATTAAAGTGGGTTGGGATTTACTGCGTAGTTTGAAATTGCGTAGCAAAGGTGTGAATTTTATTGCCTGCCCAAGCTGCTCACGCCAAAATTTTGATGTCATTAAAACCATGAATGAATTAGAAGCGCGAGTGGAGGATATTACTACTCCGATAGATGTTGCGGTGATTGGCTGTATTGTAAATGGCCCTGGTGAAGCAAAAGAAGCCGAGTTGGGTTTGACCGGCGGCACCCCTAATAATTTAGTGTATATCGATGGTGAGCCAAACCATAAGCTTGGTAATGAAAATTTAGTTGATAATTTAGAGCGGTTAATTCGCACCAAAGTTGCGGAAAAAGCTAAAAAAATCGCAGAAGACGAAAAAAATATTATTGCTCGTGCATAAATGAGTAATTAAAAAATTAAGCGCTTAGTGAATTTACATTCACTGGTTGTAGAGAAATTATTTTGAAAAAGATTCAAGCTATTCGTGGAATGAACGATTTACTGCCTGCTGATTCTTCAGCGTGGCAATATGTGGAGAAAGCAGTTGCTGGTATTTTGCAGCGCTACGGCTATCAGGAAATTCGCTTTCCCATTTTAGAATCAACAGATCTTTTTAAACGCTCCATCGGTGAGGTTACCGATATTGTTGAAAAAGAAATGTACACATTTGATGATCGCAATGGCGATAGCCTAACTTTGCGTCCTGAGGGAACTGCATGTTGTGTACGTGCCTGTGAAGAACATGGCCTGCTATACAATCAAACCCAACGCTTATGGTATATGGGGCCGATGTTTCGCTACGAGCGTCCGCAAAAAGGCCGTTACCGTCAATTTCACCAGATCGGTGTAGAAACATTCGGAATGGATGGTCCGGACATTGATGCTGAAATTTTATTGCTCAGTGCGCGTATACTGCGTGAACTTGGCGCGGCTCCATTTGTCACACTGCAGGTCAACTCTTTAGGCGACTCTGAATCCCGTGCAAAATATAAACAAGCACTTGTGACTTATTTAGAAAATCACAAAGACAAACTGGACGCAGATAGCCAACGTCGCTTAACAACAAATCCATTGCGTATTTTGGATAGTAAAGAGAGCGCGACTCAAGCATTGCTCGATAATGCTCCAGTGTTGCTGGATTATTTAGATGAGACCTCGCGTGCGCATTTCGAACAATTAAAAATATTGTTGGATGCAGGTGGAGTAAAATATCAAATTAACCCGCGATTGGTGCGCGGCCTGGATTATTACGGCAAAACAGCGTTTGAATGGGTAACAGATAAGTTGGGTTCACAAAGCACAGTTTGCGCTGGTGGTCGTTACGATAATCTGGTTGAACAACTTGGTGGTAAGGCCACACCAGCAGTTGGTTTTGGAATAGGTCTGGAGCGTTTAGTGTTATTGCTTCAGGCAGTTGATGCAATTCCAAAAGATTTGGAAAAAATTGCTGAGTTATATGTAGTTGCAGTGGGTAATGTTCAAAAAGAAGCGTTTCAGCTAGCGGAGCAACTGCGTAATGAAATACCGACGCTTCGTATTATCAATCATTGTGGTGGTGGCAGTTTTAAAAATCAGCTGAAAAAAGCCGATAAGAGTACAGCAGATTTAGCATTAATTTTAGGTGAAGATGAAGTTGCAAATGCAGTCGTGGCAGTAAAGTTTCTCCGTGATGATCAGCCGCAACAAATAATCTCACTGAATGACATTGTTAATTTTTTTAAAAATCGTGTATAAAATTTTACTTATGAATTATTAGGAGTTCATTGTGAGCGTACATTTAACAGAAGAAGAACAATTAGAAGTATTGAAACGCTGGTGGAAAGATTACGGCAAAATAGTCTTGGCTGTGGTGGTGGCTACAGTAGCGGTTTATTTCGCTTGGACAACCTGGCAAGAGAAAAATAATGCGAAAAAAGAATCAGCATCAACACAATATGATGCGTTGATAAAAGCAATAAATGTTGGCCCTGATAAAAAACTTTCAGATGCTGACAAAAATAGAGCTGCAACTATTGCTAGCGAATTGAAAGAAAAAAATGGTAAGAGCTTGTATGCACAAAGCGCTGCTTTTTATCTCGCTAAAACAGCGGTTGATTCTGGTGAATTGGATAAAGCGGTAACTGAATTGCAATGGATTCTGTCCTCCAAGCCAGATGTTGCCACTGCGCAACTTGCTCACGTGCGTTTAGCGCGTATTTATATTGCTAAAGGTGCTTATGCAGAAGCTCAAGCTCAGCTTGCCGAGGAGCCTAGTAAAGCATTCGCTTCTGAATATGCAGAAGTTTTGGGTGACCTTTTAAAAGCAAAAGGTGACAAAGAAGCTGCGGCGACTGCCTACAAAAAAGCGTTGGAAACTACTGATGCTCAGCAACAAGAACGTGCAATGATTTTGCAAATGAAAGTAGATGAATTGAAATCACCTCTGGCAGTCGTTGTGGAGAAAGCACAATGAGGCACTTGAAATGGAGCATATTGCTCTGTGCCATATTGATGTCTGGCTGTTCTATATTTTCAAAAAAAACCGGCCAGGAACCCATGGAGTTGGAAAGTTTTAAAGCTACTGCAAAACTTAATGAAGTTTGGAGCCGTGGTGTAGGTAATGGACAAGGCATTGGTTTAACACAACTCACTCCTGCGATTGATGGCGAAAATATTTATACCGTTGATCATGAGGGAGTTGTCACTGCATTGAATAGCAAAGCTGGCAAAAAACTTTGGTCGAAAAAAGTAACCAAAGATTTTACGGGTTGGTCAGGAGACGTTGTTTATTTCTTTAAACAAAAAGATTTGAATCACGGCATCACCGGCGGTATTAGTTACGCAGCTGGTTTTCTTTATATTGGTAATTACGCGGGCGAATTAATTGCGCTTTCTGCGACAGATGGGAAAGAAGTGTGGCGCAAGCAACTGAAGGGCGAAATATCTTCAGTACCGCAAACTAATGGTCAAGTTGTTGCCGTGCAAACAATGAATGGCAAGTTGTTTGTAGTAGACGCAAAAACAGGTGCGGATATGTGGTTCTTCGAAAACCCACCACCCGTTTTAACTCTGCGCGGTTCTGCTGCACCTGTGGTAACGGACACCGCTATTTATGCTGGTTTCGCAAATGGCCGCTTAATGGCGTTTAACCCAAGCAACGGTTTAATTTTGTGGGAGCAGCGCATGGCTTCGCCAAAAGGCCGTTCGGAGTTAGATCGCATGGTTGATATACATGCGAGCCCGTTAATTAAAGATGGCATTTTATATGTTGGAACTTACCAAGGCCGCATTGCTGCTGTAGCGCGTGGAACGGGTAGCAATGTATGGGGTATAGACGGTTCAACTACTGAAAATCTTTCCGCATCGGAAGACAAATTATTTGTTAGTCAAAGCGATGGAAAGGTTGTCGCATACAGTCTTGCATCTGGCGAGTTACTTTGGCAAAACGAGAAATTATTGCGCCGTCGTTTAAGCGGTCCGCAAATATTTGGTGATTATGTTGCGGTTGTAGATTTTGAAGGTTACATGCATGTGCTGAATCAATCTAATGGTGAATTGGCTGCGCGCGATCGAGTAGATAGTGATGGCGTGCGTGCACCCATGTTAACAGACGGAAAAACACTTTATGTTTATGGCAATAGCGGAGACCTTATGGCCTTCACTGCAGCTGCCAAAAAATAAACATTTAGCGCTATAGTTTCGCCGAACCACTTAAGGGTCTAACCATCAGGAGATGGCCCTTAAGTGGTTGATTTTTTTGTAGCATGTTGGTTTTTATAGATACAATTCTGCTTCGCATTTTAATTAATTGATGTACTCATTATGATTCCTGTTATCGCGCTCGTCGGTCGACCCAACGTCGGAAAATCAACCTTATTTAATCGCCTCACGCGCAGCCGTGATGCATTGGTGGCGGATTATCCGGGCCTTACTCGTGACCGCAAATATGGTGAGGGAACATTTGAAGAACGACGCTTCATTGTTATAGATACCGGCGGTATCAGCGGTGAGGAAGAGGGAATCGACAGCATGATGGCTGGCCAATCGCTTTTGGCGATTGAAGAAGCCGATATTGTTTTATTTATTTTGGACAGCCGTACTGGTTTGCATCCTGCAGATCATATGATCGCAAAACATTTGCGCGTGAATAATAAAAAAACCTATTTAGTGGCGAATAAAATTGACGGTATGGATCCGGATATCGCGTTGGCACCTTTTTACGAATTGGGTCTAGGCGAAATTTTTGCCACCACGGCTACTCATGGTCGCGGCGTAAAATCCATGATGGAAGAAGTCCTTGCTGAGATTCCCGAATTCATTCAGGGCGAGCAAGTCGAAACTGCTAAAGGAATTAAAATGGCGGTGGTCGGCCGCCCTAACGTGGGGAAATCTACGTTGGTAAACCGATTGCTCGGTGAAGACCGCGTGGTAGTTTACGATGAACCGGGTACAACCCGCGATAGTATTTATATCAATTACGAACGCTTTGGAAAAAATTACACCATCATTGATACAGCTGGTGTGCGACGCCGAAAAAATATTGATTTGATGGTAGAAAAATTTTCTATTGTTAAAACTATGCAAGCAATTAGCGACGCTAATGTTGTGGTTCTCGTAATGGACGCCAGTGAAGGTGTAGTAGAACAAGATTTGCATTTAATGGGTTCTACTATTGAAGCTGGTCGCGCATTGGTTATTGCACTCAATAAATGGGATGGTCTGGATGAGTCGCACAAGCAATATGTAAAAAAAGAGCTTGAGCGCCGGTTACGTTTTGTTGATTTTGCAACCATACATTTTATTTCGGCTTTGCATGGCACGGGTGTTGGTAATCTCTACAAATCTATCGAAGAAGCTTATCAATCTGCGACTGATAAATTCTCTACCAATTATTTAACGCGCATTCTTGAAGATGCAGTGCGCGAACACCAACCGCCAATGATTCAAGGGCGCCGCATTAAGTTGCGTTATGCGCACCCGGGTGGGCACAATCCGCCTATTGTTGTTATTCATGGCAATCAAACTGCAGATATTCCCAGTCATTACACTAAATATCTGGAAAAAACCTTTCGGCGCGTAATGGATTTACACGGAACGCCCATTCGTATTGAATACCGTACAACAGATAACCCCTATGCGGATAAAAAGCCAAAAGTGACGCAGCGCCAATTTATTAAAAAACGTCGTTTGGAAAATGCTCATTCGAACAAAAAAAAATAAGCAGATCGCAAATCCAGGATGATTTACGAGCCTGCTCTTGCTTATCATTTAGTTTTTATTCTATTTTTCGCCTATGAGTAATTTACTCGTTATTTTAATATGCCTGGCAATTGGTTTATTGCTGCAAAAAAATAATCGCCTGCCGGAGTCTATGGCTCTGTCTTTGAATACCTACGTTATTTATGTTGCCCTACCTGCGCTGGTTTTATTTGAAATCCATCGTTCAACCTTAGGCTCGCATGCATTCTTACCCATTATATTTGCATGGCTAATGATGTTTGCGAGTGCATTATTTATTTGGTTTGTTGCAAGGCGTGCGGGTTGGTCGCGATCAATAACGGGTGCACTAATGCTAACAGTGCCTTTAGGTAATACCGGATTTTTAGGTATTCCGTTGGTTGAAGCGTTGCTCGGAAAAGAAGCAATCCCTTACGCGATTCTTTATGATCAGTTTGGTACATTCGTCGCACTAAATACGTATGGAAGTTTTGTAGCAGCTTATTACAGTGGTAATGTAACGTCGTGGAAAAATCTCGCGCGTTCTATCGCCAGTTTTCCTCCTTTTATTGCACTTATTTTAGCGTTCATTTCTTTTCCGTTGCATTTTTCAAGCTGGTTTTCTAATGTATTGGAGAGAATCTCATCTACACTAGTACCGGTGGTAATGGTTGCAGTTGGTTTACAGTGGCGCTTGCGATTGGAACGTGAAATTGTAGGCCCGCTCGCAGTGGGTTTGATTGCGACGCTTGTATTAACGCCATTATTAGCTTGGGCAATTCTAAATTTGATGGGCGTAGATAATTTAGCTGCGCAGGTTGTGATATTAGAGGCCGCTATGCCAGCGATGATTTCGGCAGGAGTTCTGGCTGTTAATTATCAATTGGCGCCGCGCTTGGCATCAAGTTTAGTAGGTTATAGTTTGCTGTTGTCTTTGGCGACAGTCTGGGCATGGAGGCAATTTATATAACAAAGTTTTGCGGGTAATGAATGTTAAAACTTATAAGCAATAACAAAATAAATAAATATGACCCCTTGGTTGTGGATGCCTACATTTTTCGTCTGGCGTTAATTAGTAATAAGTGCGGCGTAGTTGCTGCTGAAGATATTTATAGCGCAAAAGATGTTTTACTGGTATCAAAAAATACGCCCATCACTTCTCAAGTTGCAACGGCTATTCACAACGCACGTTTAAAAAAGCCTCTTGAAAATTGTATTCAATTGGGATACGAAATAGATCTACTCCAATTGGAACAACATTTTGTTTCAATGATCAAAAAAGATGATTTGCTCATCGCAATCAATGAGCACCAAAATATCGCTTCCTATATTGCTAATTATTTAATCCCCTACGAAAAATTCCCATTGTTGAAGCAAAAAATAACGGTAATGGCGTTAGCTATGCCAGAAGTTTTTTTGCGTACACTTTACTCCTCCTGGTTTTCGCTGCTTATTGCAAAAGAAATGCGTTTTAGCGAGAGAGGTTGCGTAGATGTTTTTCTGGCAGCGTTAAGTCACGACATTGGAATGCTGCATTTGGATGCACATGTTTTAGAAAAAAAATCACAGCTATCGCCGGAAGATTGGAATCATATTCAAGAGCATGTTGTTATAAGTGCAGCACTTTTGAAACAGATGCAGGGCATGCCCAATGACGTGATTGAGGCTGTGTACGAGCACCATGAACGTTGCGATGGAACTGGTTATCCGAAAGGAAAAGTGGAGAGCGAATTAACTTATGGTGGAAAAATTGTTGGCTTAGCAGATTCCTTAATAAGCATCTATCGCAATAGATTCCAACAAGGTCGTAATTGGCGCGATGTTATTCCGGTCATTCAAATGAACGCGCAAGCTTACTTTTATCGCCACGATGAAATTCTGGCCGTTATTTGGCGCCGTAGCCAAATGCCGTTCAAAAATATTGTGCAGGGTGATGATTTACCAGATTTTGTTGCGCTTTTGTTAAAAGAAAGCACACGTTTAAATGCCTGGTTTGAAATATTACGTGAAAGTTTGCTTTCTATAGGTTTTACGCACGGCGACCGGCGATTGCACGCGCTACAAAATATTATGTTGCACGTAACAACCTCAGTGAAAGGCTCTGGTGTGTTTGGCGCAGAGATGGACCAATGGTTAAAAAATTGGGAGCTAGATAAAGATGACGATATTTATCGAAAGATAGAGACTGCACATATTCAACAACAAGAAATCTTGTTTCATCTGCAGCGATTAAATCGTATGTTGCAGTTTTATCTGGATTCCGATCATTTCAAAAAAATGGAAATCAAAGAATCTTTATTAAAAACACTCGCTAAAGTTAAACAGTTTACCGCCTAAGATTTTCTCGTTGGTGCTAACGGGAAAATCTTTCTTTTTTCTATTGATGCCAAAACGGTTGTCCAATAGTAGGTGTACTCGGGCTGGCTGTTTGACGTTTTTGCATTAGGCCTGCAGTGTAAGCTTTTCTTCCAGCATCTATTGCATCTGCAAACGCTTCCGCCATTAACGGAGGATTATGTGCTTTTGCTACAGCAGTATTTAATAATATTCCATCAAAGCCCATTTCCATTGCTTCGGCCGCTTGAGATGGTGCGCCAAGGCCTGCGTCAATAATCATAGGCACATCTTTAATTCTTTCACGCAAGGTTCGCAAATTGTAACGGTTCAATAAACCTTGTCCTGTACCTATTGGCGCTCCCCAAGGCATTAATACTTCACATCCTACATCCACTAAGCGTTTGCATAAAATTAAATCGTCGGTGCAATAAGGAAGAACTTTAAAACCCTTTTTAATTAAAATTTCTGAAGCTTCCACCAAACCAAAAGGATCTGGTTGCAAATTATAATCGTCACCAACAACTTCTAATTTAATCCAGTCAGTGTCGAAAATTTCACGAGACATTTCAGCAAGAGTGACTGCTTCCTTCACAGATTTGCAACCCGCAGTATTGGGTAATAAACGGCAGCCGCTCTCTTGAATAAATTGCCAAATTGCATCGCCAGAGCGATCAGCAGGATTTTGCCTGCGCAATCCCAAGGTCACGATTTCTGCACGGGATTGCGTGATGGAGTCGCGCATTAATTGTGGTGATGCATAAAGTGCGGTGCCTAATAAAAAGCGACTGGAAAATGTTTCACCATATAAGGTGAAATCTTTTGCAGGAAGAGTAGGTGTGTAGCTCATAGCTAACCGCCCCCAACGGGTTTAACAATATCAATTTGATCATTCGATTGAAGCAAACGATCGCTATAAGTAGAGCGCGGCACAAACTCGCCGTTAATAGCGACGGCAACTTTTGTTTCACCAAAACCCCATTGTACAAGAGCATCGGTTAATGAAGTTTTTTCCGCTATTTGTTTTAATTCATTGTTTAGACTGATGTTAATCATGTTTTCTAATCGTATTTAATTTCCGTCAATTTTATTTTTCAATTTAATAGTTCACTAAAAACTTTTTCTTCTTTCTGAAAAATATGCGCTAACACATTCTCTACAACCGCAGGCGCTAACAAATACCCGTGCCGAAATAATCCGTTTGCCGTAATCAATCCATCTTGAATATCCACTCGCGGCAAATTATCCATATAGGCAGGTCGCAAGTTGGTATCCATTTCAATAATACGTGCCTCTGCGAATGCTGGTGACAAGGTATAAAGCGCGCTGCTCAGCTCTAATGATGATTGTAAAGTCATGGGTGAGCGATCTTCGCTTTCAATTTGTGTCGCACCAATTATAAAACGATGATTTGGTTTAGGAACAATATAAAGCTGATAGCGTGGATGCATTAAACGCACGGGCCGTTGCAAACGAATTTCTTTAGTTTCTACATGCAATGTTTCGCCACGTACTCCGCGTAATTCCGGATGTTGTTTTTTTGCACCTAAGCCGCGGCAATCTATCACCAAATCAAACTTTTCGTCTGTGCTTGCGGTGGTGATTGTATTCGTATTGACCTCAACAGAAGTAAATTCACGCAAGCTTGCTCCGAGAGAGAGAATTTCCTCGCCAATGGCTGTTAATAACTCGCGGTTATCCACATGGCCTTCTTCCGCAAGAAATAAACCTTGAGTGAAGTGCGAATTTAAGTCTGGCTCCAGCTCTTGAATTTGCTGCTGATTGACGCGGTGATACGTCTTGCAATGCGGAATAACAAATTGTAATTCGCGCTCAAATTGATTCAGTTCACTCATATCTTGCGAATGCGCAACGACTAAACTTCCTTTCTGAAAAAATAAAGGGTTGGGCTGGTGGGGAAGTTTAGTTAACCACTGTGGCCAGCGTTGCAACGCAAATTGACCCATGCGATAAACACCTTCGTCCGACACTACTGCTTCGCTTAGTGGTGCAATCATTCCTGCCGCCGTAAACGCAGCTGCACGATCTGTTTGTTGTGGGTTGGGTACGAAACTGCCTGCTTCAAATAACGTGATTTTGCAGCCCAATTGCAATAATTGCCATGCAAGTAATCGCCCGAGTAAACCCGCGCCAGCAATTGCAATATTTTTAGGGAATGAATCTGTCATTGGGCCTCAGTGAATATTTATTGAGGCTGAGATGCTATTTCGGTTCGCTCTGAGTTTGTCGAAGGGCAGTGGGGTTCGACTGCTTCGCGCTCATCACGAACGGTGCATTAAGCTATTGGGTTGGAATAAGGTAGGAAGGGAGAGCCCATAGATACCTTGTTCCCTCCGCAGGTCTCAACCTGATCAGGTTCTACGGATTGGGCCGAGCCCATCTCAGCCTCCGTATACAGACATTAAATGCTGCACCAAGGCGCTCCGACAAGAAAGTGGGCAATATACCCATTGATGGTGGTAAGTGCAATTCGTTCAAGTGTTAACCCCTTGAAACACGGAACAGACTCATTGCTTTAGGCTCTCTCCTCGTGCAGTTTAGGGTGGGGTTATTTGTTCTACAACGGCGATAAATTCGCCTTTAGCGAGCTGAGCTTTTATCTTGTCACCCGGTTTAATTTGCTGGCTATCAATAATAGGTTTTTGTGTTTTGCTATGAGTTACCAGTGCATAACCACGATCCAGCGTTTTTAGCGGACTAAGCGTATTTAACATACGCACGGCTGCGCTAAATCGTTGCTGCTTTTGTACGAGTG
>Ga0247737_1000478_pt1 | contig 15968 bp, 9 predicted proteins | sample UWRJL028104C2_FD_180937 | JGI IMG/M metagenome (GOLD analysis project Ga0247737, IMG submission 180937) | Plant litter microbial communities from Arlington Agricultural Research Station in Wisconsin, United States - UWRJ-L028-104C-2 | ecosystem: Environmental > Terrestrial > Plant litter >...
ATCAGTACCGGCTCGAACGCCTGGATGCCGAGACGGTGAAGCGTCGGCGCGCGGTTGAGCATGACCGGGTGCTCGCGAATGACTTCGTCGAGGATGTCCCAGACTTCCTTGCGCTCCTTCTCGACCCACTTCTTGGCCTGCTTCAGGGTCATCGAGAGACCCTTGGCATCCAGGCGGGCGTAGATGAACGGCTTGAACAGCTCGAGCGCCATCTTCTTCGGCAGGCCGCACTGGTGCAGCTTGAGCTCGGGACCGGTCACGATGACGGAACGGCCCGAATAGTCGACGCGCTTGCCGAGCAGGTTCTGACGGAAGCGGCCCTGCTTGCCCTTGAGCATGTCGGACAGCGACTTCAGCGGACGCTTGTTGGCGCCCGTGATCGTGCGGCCGCGACGGCCGTTGTCGAACAGGGCGTCGACCGCTTCCTGCAGCATGCGCTTTTCGTTGCGGACGATGATGTCCGGCGCGCGCAGCTCCATCAGGCGCTTGAGGCGGTTGTTGCGGTTGATCACGCGGCGATACAGATCGTTCAGATCCGAGGTCGCGAAGCGGCCGCCGTCCAGCGGCACCAGCGGGCGCAGCTCGGGCGGGATGACCGGCACGACTTCGAGGATCATCCATTCCGGGCGGTTGCCGGAATCGATGAAGCTCTCGACAACCTTCAGGCGCTTGATGATCTTCTTCGGCTTCAGCTCGGACTTGGTGACTGCCAGCTCTTCCAGCAGGTCCTTGCGCTCGCCCTCGAGATCCAGGCTCTCGAGCATGATGCGGACTGCCTCGGCGCCGATGCCGGCCGAGAACGCGTCCTCGCCATATTCATCCTGCGCGTCGAGCAGTTCGTCCTCGGTGAGAAGCTGATACTTTTCGAGTGGGGTCAGGCCCGGCTCGATCACGATATAGGCCTCGAAGTACAGCACGCGCTCGAGCTGCTTGAGCTGCATGTCGAGCAGCAGGCCGATGCGCGACGGCAGCGACTTCAGCGGACGCTTGTTGGCGCCCGTGATCGTGCGGCCGCGACGGCCATTGTCGAACAGGGCGTCGACGGCTTCCTGCAGCATGCGCTTTTCGTTGCGGACGATGATGTCCGGCGCACGCAGCTCCATCAGGCGCTTCAGGCGGTTGTTACGGTTGATCACGCGGCGATACAGATCGTTCAGATCCGACGTCGCGAAGCGACCGCCATCCAGCGGCACCAGCGGGCGCAGCTCGGGCGGGATGACCGGAACGACCTCGAGGATCATCCATTCCGGGCGGTTGCCGGAGTCGATGAAGCTCTCGACGACCTTCAGGCGCTTGATGATCTTCTTCGGCTTCAGCTCGGACTTGGTGACGGCCAGCTCTTCCAGCAGGTCCTTGCGCTCACCCTCGAGATCCAGGCTCTCGAGCATGATACGGACTGCCTCTGCACCGATGCCGGCTGAGAACGCGTCCTCGCCATATTCATCCTGCGCGTCGAGCAGCTCGTCCTCGGTGAGGAGCTGGTACTTTTCGAGCGGGGTAAGGCCCGGCTCGATCACGATATAGGCCTCGAAGTACAGCACGCGCTCGAGCTGCTTGAGCTGCATGTCGAGCAGCAGGCCGATGCGCGACGGCAGCGACTTCAGGAACCAGATGTGCGCGACCGGGGCCGCCAGCTCGATATGGCCCATGCGCTCGCGACGGACCTTCGAGACGGTAACCTCGACGCCGCACTTCTCGCAGACGATGCCCTTGTACTTCATGCGCTTGTACTTGCCGCACAGGCACTCGTAATCCTTGATCGGACCGAAGATGCGCGCGCAGAACAGGCCGTCACGCTCGGGCTTGAACGTGCGATAGTTGATGGTCTCGGGCTTCTTGATCTCGCCGAACGACCAGGACCGGATGCGCTCTGGCGAGGCGATCCCGATCTGGATCTGGTCGAAGGTCTCGGCCTTGGCGACCGGATTGGCGAAGTTGGTCAGTTCGTTCATGGGTTCGAACCCTTCCTTGAAATCTTGCCCTTCCCCCATTGGGAGAAGGAGGGGCCCAGGCTGAAAGCCCAGGAGGGTGAGGGTGACCATCGCTGGTCGATGAGCTTGAGGCTCGCCCTCACCCCGATCCTCTCCCGCAGGGAGAGGGAGCTAAGGCGATTATTGTGCCGCGATCGCCACACCGTCGCTGTCGAACTGCTCGACGCTCTTCAGCTCGACGTTCAGGCCCAGCGACCGCATTTCCTTGACCAGCACGTTGAAGCTCTCCGGAATGCCGGCCTCGAACGTGTCGTCACCCTTGACGATCGCCTCATAGACCTTGGTGCGGCCGACCACATCGTCGGACTTCACCGTGAGCATTTCCTGCAGCGTATAGGCAGCGCCATACGCCTGGAGCGCCCAGACCTCCATCTCACCGAAGCGCTGACCGCCGAACTGGGCCTTACCACCCAGCGGCTGCTGGGTAACGAGGCTGTACGGGCCGATCGACCGTGCGTGGATCTTGTCGTCCACCAGATGGTGCAGCTTCAGCATGTAGATGTAGCCAACGGTCACCTTGCGATCGAACTGATCGCCGGTGCGGCCGTCGAACAGATCCGACTGACCCGAGGTGTCGAGTCCGGCGAGCGTGAGCATCGCCGAGACGTCAGCCTCGCGGGCACCGTCGAACACCGGCGTTGCCATCGGCACGCCGCCGCGCAGATTCTGCGCCAGTTCGATGATCTCGTCGCTCGTGCGAGCGTCGATCTCGGCATGATATTGCTCGCCATAGACGGTCTTGAGGCGATCCTTGACCACTTCGGGCATGGCGCCCGAGACGGGGTTCGGATTGGCCTCGCGCCAATCTTCCAGAGCCTGCGAAATCTGCCCGCCCAGGCCGCGTGCGGCCCAGCCAAGGTGAGTCTCGAAGATCTGGCCGACGTTCATGCGCGACGGCACGCCCAGCGGGTTCAGCACGATATCGACCGGCGTCCCGTCGGCGAGGAACGGCATGTCCTCACCGGGCAGGATGCGGCTGATGACGCCCTTGTTGCCGTGACGGCCGGCCATCTTGTCGCCCGGCTGCAGCTTGCGCTTCACCGCGACGAACACCTTGACCATCTTGAGCACGCCCGGGGGCAGCTCGTCACCGCGCTCCAGCTTCTCGCGACGATCATGGAACTTGTCCAAGATCAGCTTCACCGCATCGTCATACTGCGCCTTGACCGCTTCCAGATCGCTCTGGATCTTGTCGTCGGCGACGGCGAACTTCCACCACTCGTGACGGTCGACGCTGTCGAGCAGGTCGGCGTCGATTTCGGCGCCCTTCTTCAGGCCCTTCGGCGTGGCGGTGGCGGTCTGGCCGAGCAGCATCTCGCGAAGGCGCGACCAGGTCGCACGGTTCACGATGGAGCGTTCGTCGTCCGAGTCCTTCTTCAGGCGCTCGATCTCCTCGCGCTCGATCGCCATCGCGCGCTCGTCCTTGTCGATGCCGTGGCGGTTGAACACCCGGACTTCGACGACGGTGCCGGCAACGCCCGGCGGCAGGCGGAGCGAGGTATCGCGCACGTCCGACGCCTTTTCACCGAAGATGGCGCGGAGAAGCTTTTCCTCCGGCGTCATCGGCGATTCACCCTTGGGGGTGATCTTGCCGGCCAGGATATCGCCCGGCTCCACTTCGGCGCCGATATAGACGATGCCCGCTTCGTCGAGGTTGCGAAGCGCTTCCTCACCGACGTTCGGGATGTCGCGCGTGATGTCTTCCGGCCCGAGCTTGGTGTCGCGGGCCATGACTTCGAATTCCTCGATGTGGATCGAGGTGAAGACGTCGTCCTTCACGATACGCTCGGAGATGAGGATCGAATCCTCATAATTGTAGCCGTTCCAGGGCATGAACGCGACGAGCGCGTTGCGGCCCAGCGCCAGCTCGCCGAACTCGGTCGACGGACCGTCGGCGATGATATCGCCGGCACGGACATTGTCGCCCACCTTCACCAGCGGACGCTGGTTGATGCAGGTGTTCTGGTTGGAGCGCTGGAACTTCATCAGCGTGTAGATGTCGACGCCCGACTGACCGGCTTCGACTTCGCCCGTGGCGCGAACCACGATACGCGCTGCGTCAACCTGGTCGACGATGCCCGACCGCTTGGCGGAGATCGCCGCGCCCGAATCGCGCGCCACGGTCTCTTCCATGCCGGTGCCGACGAACGGTGCCTCGGCGCGAACCAGCGGCACAGCCTGACGCTGCATGTTCGAGCCCATCAGTGCGCGGTTGGCGTCATCGTTTTCCAGGAACGGAATGAGCGATGCGGCGACCGAGACGAGCTGCTTCGGCGAGACGTCCATCAGGGTGATGTTGTCCGGGATCGCCATCAGGAATTCGCCTGCCTGACGCGAGGAGACGAGATCCTCGACAAAGCCCTTGGTCGAATCGAGCTCGGCGTTGGCCTGCGCGATCGTGTGCTTGGCTTCTTCCATCGCCGACAGATAGACGACGTCGTCGGTGACCTTGTGGTCCACGACCTTGCGGTACGGCGTCTCGATGAAGCCGTATTTGTTGACGCGGCTGAAGCTGGCGAGCGAGTTGATCAGGCCGATGTTCGGGCCTTCCGGCGTCTCGATCGGGCAGATGCGGCCATAATGGGTCGGGTGAACGTCGCGGACTTCGAAGCCGGCGCGCTCACGCGTGAGACCGCCCGGCCCAAGCGCCGAAACGCGACGCTTATGCGTCACTTCGGAGAGCGGGTTGGTCTGATCCATGAACTGCGAGAGCTGCGACGAGCCGAAGAATTCGCGCACCGCGGCGACCGCTGGCTTCGCGTTGATCAGGTCGTTCGGCATGACGGTCGACACGTCGACCGAGGACATGCGCTCCTTCACGGCGCGCTCCATGCGGAGCAGGCCGACGCGGTACTGGTTCTCGAGCAGCTCGCCGACCGAACGCACGCGGCGGTTGCCGAGATTGTCGATGTCGTCGATCTCGCCCTTGCCGTCCTTCAGGTCGACCAGCGTCTTCACAACTGCGAGGATGTCCTCGGTGCGCAGCGTGGTGACGGTGTCCTCGACATCAAGGTCGAGGCGCATGTTGAGCTTCACGCGACCAACGGCCGAGAGGTCGTAGCGGTCGGGATCGAAGAACAGGCCGCTGAACAGCGACTCTGCGGTCTCGAGCGTCGGCGGCTCGCCAGGGCGCATCACGCGGTAGATGTCGGACAGCGCCTGCTCGCGCTCTTCGGCCTTGTCGGCCTTGAGCGTGTTGCGGATCCACGGGCCGGTAGCGACATGGTCGATGTCGAGCAGCTCGATCCGGTCGATGCCTGCCTTGTCGAGCAGTTCGAGATTCTCGGACGTCACTTCGTCGCCGGCTTCGATATAGATCTCGCCGGTCGCGTCATTGACCAGATCATAGGCGGAATAGCGGCCGAAAATCTCTTCGGTCGGGATCAGCAGGTCGGTCAGGCCGTCCTTGGCCGCCTTGTTGGCAGCGCGCGGGGAGATCTTCTGGCCCGACGGGAACACGACTTCGCCGGTCTTCGAATCGATGATGTCGAACATCGGCTTCTGGCCGCGCCAGTTCTCGGCCTGGAAGGGGATGACCCAGCCGCCCTGGCCGCGGACGAAGGTCACGCGGTTGTAGAAATAGTTGAGGATTTCCTCGGAGTTCAGGCCGAGCGCATAGAGCAGCGCCGTGACCGGCAGCTTGCGCTTGCGATCGATACGGACGTTGACGATGTCCTTGGCGTCGAACTCGAAATCGAGCCACGAGCCGCGATACGGGATCACGCGCGCGGCGAACAGATACTTGCCCGATGCGTGCGTCTTGCCGCGGTCATGATCGAACAGGACGCCCGGCGAGCGGTGCATCTGGCTGACGATCACGCGCTCGGTGCCGTTGATGATGAAGGTGCCGTTCTGCGTCATGAGCGGCATGTCGCCCATGTACACGTCCTGCTCCTTGATATCGAGGACCGACCGGGCCTCGGTATCGGCGTCCACCTCGAACACGATCAGGCGAAGGGTAACGCGCATCGGCGCCGCATAGGTGATGCCGCGCTGACGGCATTCGTCAGTGTCGAACTTCGGCGGCTCGAGTTCGTAGTTCACGAAGTCGAGTTCGGCGGTGCCGGCGAAATCGCGGATCGGGAAAACCGAGCGCAGCGTCTTCTCTAGGCCGGACACATAACCGATCGCGGGATCCGACCGCAGGAACTGTTCGTAGGATTCGCGCTGAACCTCGATCAGGTTCGGCATCTGCACCACTTCGTGGATGTTGCCGAACACCTTGCGGATGCGACGCTTAAGCGTGCCGCCCTCGATTGCCTTGGTCGCCATGGAGTTTTTCGCCTTACAGCTATTAAATTCGTGCCCGGAATCCACCGGGCGGGCACGCACAAAGACGCAAAAAGCCGCTCGTTTTCGAAACCTCGAAAACAGCAGCTTCTGGCGTCCTATGAACCGTTAGCCTCCAATTCGATCGACATGCTGCGCGACGGCACGTCATTTCCCGAAAGCTGTGGTGAGGTGCGCGATATAGGGAGCGTGTTGGAGACTGTCAAATGCCGTGCGAACGATCGCTTCATCGGCGACTTGAAACGGCTCGGCGCGATTCCGGTATTTCAGCGGGTCCGAATCTGGGTTCCCTTCATTGAGTCTGCGTCATGAAAAACAAACCCGCACCCCGTCGCGCGTTCGTCGCGCTTGTCCCCGCCGCCTTGTTGCTGGCCATTCCGGGCCATGCACAAGAGCTCCAACCCGCCACCCCGACGGCACCGCCCGTGGAGGCGGTAGCACCTCCGCCGTTCGTCCCGACGGTCACGCCGCCCGCCGCCACCGTCGCGCCGCCGATGGTGCAGCCGGTCGTCACTGCCGAGCCGGCAGCTGAGCCAGCGCCAGCAGCAACCCGTACCACTCGGACGGTTACGCGCTCGACCCGGGTCATGCGTACGCCGGTAGCCGCGCCGGTTCGCGCGACGCCGGCCCCCGTTGCCGCCGCTCCCGTCGCTGTGACGCCGGCACCGGCAGCGGCGCAACCGGTCGAGGCAATCGCCCCTGAAACCGTACCAGCGCCTGCACAAGAGGAAGTGACTCAGAGTGCCACCGCGACTGAAGCGGCTCCCATCTGGCCGTGGGTGGCCGCGGCCCTGGTCGCGCTGATCGCGGTCGCCGGGTTCCTCGCGATGCGCCGTCGTCGGGTCGAGGAAGAAGAAGTCTATTATGACGAACCCTATGTGGAAACGGCCGTCGAGGCTGCACCGATCCGGAGCGAGCCGGCACCCTTCGCACCCGATCCCGAGCCGCAGTTTCTCCGTACCGCGCCACTCGCCGCAACTGCCATTGCGATTGAGGAAGCCGCGCCGGTCGCCGCCGAGATGGCCAGCTTGACCGAGCCGGAGGCCGAGGAGGTCGCATCGCTGACCGAGACCGACGCCCCGGTTGCCGACCGCCCATGGCTTGAAATGTCGCTTCGCCCGGTACGTGCCGGCACCAATGTCGATGAAGCACTCGTCGAAATCGAGTTGACCGTTGGCAATTCCGGCTCGGTCGCCGCGAACGACGTGCGTATCTCGACCTTCATGTTCGCGTCGGGGCCGGCCCATGACGGTGATGTCGAGCGCATGCTGATCGAGCGTGGCGACGATGGCATCCCGCCCGTAACCATCAACCCGGGCGAGGGCACGCGTGTCGACGCGACCCTGGCGCTGTCCAAGGCCGGGCTGATCGACAGCACCAACGGGTCGATCCTGCCGATCATCGTCGCCGATGCGCGTTATATCCTGCCAGATGGTAGCGAGGGACGGACGTCCGCCTCGTTCACGATCGGCGTCAGCGAAGACGGCGGCCCGGCAATGGCGCCGATCCAGCTGAACGAGCGGTCGATGCACGATGACGTCGAGGCGCGGCTGCACGGCGTTCCCCAGCACGCCTGATCCCTTGCCGAGGTGAATGCCGGGCCTGTCTTCCAGAACCGGAAGGCAGGCCCGGTCGTATTCATCCAACGATTTGCCGCAAGCGAAGAAGCTGTCGTATCGCGTTCAGGAATGCCGCGCTAAGGCAGTGACGTGGGGATAATGTCCAAGTTCGCCGCCCGCCATGTCCGGGCAATGACGCTTCCGTTGATGATCTCGGCTGGTGCCATGGCGCCGGCCTGGGCGCAGAGCGCGCCTGCGCCGACCCCGGCGCCAACGCCGAACCTGATCCCGGGTCTCGAGAATTTCAGTCTTGCCCCAAGTGCCGGCTCCACCGTCACCCGACAGGCGACGCCGCCGCCGGTTGTGAGGACGGTGCCGACCCCGACGCCGACGCCCGCACCGACGCGTTCCGCACCGACACCCCAACCCAGGGCGAGCGCCACGCCGGTACCGCGCGCCACGCCGACGCCGGCCTCGACAACGGCGGCCCCTGTGGAGGTTGCGACGCCGACGCCGGCCCCAGTTTTAACGCCGACCCAGAACATTCCTGTCGTCCCGGAGCCCGTTGCACCCGTGACGGTCGCTCCCGCGCCGGTTGCCAGCCCAGCGGCAACGCCACCGCCCGGCGAGGCCGGGGCAGGGGGGCTTTCATGGCCGATTCTCGTCGGTGGAGGGGCACTTGTCCTGTTGATAGGTGGGCTTGGCTTTTGGTTCCTGCAGCGGCGTGATCGGTTCGACGACGACGGAGAGCCGGGCGCGAAGGACGAGAAGCATGCCCATTTCGCTCTGATCCCCGATCGGCCGCTCCCGCCGCCCGCGCCCGTGTCCCCCGGGGGTGAAACGGCGCGGGGCGGATTCAACCCTTCGCCGCCGACGCCGAGAGTGCCCGCTCAGGCGGCGCTCGATTTCGGTACGCCGCCAAAGCGCGGCGCGCATGCGATGTTCGATCTTGGGGCCGTGGCGCCGGAGTCGCCTGCGCCACCGCCCGTTGCCGAGGACGAAGCGCCGCAGACCGTGGTGGAAGAGAAGGCCGCGGCTCCTGTGGAAGCCGTGACGCAACCGGCTACGGCCATGCCAGCAGCCCGCGCCACGCTCGACATCGAGCTTTATGCCAAACGCGCGGGCACTAATTTGTTGAGCGCTGCGGTCGAGTACGACATCGTCGTCAGCAATATCGGCAACGCGATTGCCCAGGGCATCCAGGTCGATGTCCGGTTGCTGAGCGCGGGGGTCGAACAGGATGGCTGGATTGGAAGCCTGTTCTCCAGCCCGATCGAAAGGCCGATCACGGCGGCATTCGACCTACCGCCAAAGGGCGGGATCGAACTGAGCGGCATGGCGATGATGCCGAAGGAAATGGTCAGCGTGATGACGGTGCAGGACCGGCAACTGTTCGTGCCAGTGCTGACGATCAATCTACTCTATGGCTGGGAAGGTGGCACGGGCCAGACCGCGACATCCTATGTGGTCGGGATCGATCGAGGCGAGGGGGCCAAGCTGGCGCCATTCAGGCTGGATAGCGCGCCACGCATGCACGGCGGTGTCAGCACCTTGCCCTATACGGTGTCGCTCCGGCGCTAGCGCGGGTGGACGATCGGGCGTTTAGGAGAAAACCCAGCCGAGGCGCGTAGGCGCCCCGGCTGGTTGTACGGATTACTTCAGGGTAACGGTCGAGGTCGGCAGGCCGGAACTGGCCGCGTCCGGGCCCAGCCGGTTGTTGCCGAACGACTGGACGATACCCGTACCGGTGGTCTTGATGCCGAACAGGTTGTTGTACAGCCCGACATTCGACAGGCGGATTGTCGTCCCGTTGGTCGCGAAGACGGCGGCTTCCAGGCTGCCTGCGATGGTTACGCCATCAAGATTGGCTGTCGCAGCGCCCGAAGCGGTCCACATCGCGCGGCCGTTGTTCGAAAGGTTGCTGTTGATGATGGTCGCGGTGCCGCCCGCTTCGACTTTGACGCCGATCCCGGCCTGCGAAATCGTAACCCGGTCCAGGAATGCCGCGGCGGCGACGCCACCAGTCGGAACGACATAGACGCCTTGGTTGATGACGTTGGTGATGTCCACGTCGGTCATGTGCAGGGTGGCGCCGGCGCTTCCGGCCTGTGGTTCGAAGCTGATCGCGGGAACCGAGCCGGTGCCCTGGTTGGAGATGCTGACATTCTGCAGCGTAAGCGACTTGCCGCCCAGGAAGCGGACGCCATAAGTGCCCACTGTAATGCCGGCACCGTTGATGGTGAGGTTGCGCAGAACGACCTTCACGGTCGGCGTGGTCGCGCCGTTCGGATCGTTGATGATGACGCCGGGGACGCCTGAGTTCAGGATTCCGCCGCCGTTACCATCGGTGCCTTCGGCACAATCGAGCGTGATCGACTTGGTGATCGTGACCGAGCCGAAGCCGCCCGGATCGAGGCAATCGATCTCGCCACCAGAAGCTGTCTTGGAAATGGCGCCTGCCCAGGTCTTGCATGGTGCGGTGCGGCTGCACGGATTGGCATCGTCGCCGACGCCGGAAATCCAGGTGCGCGTCGCCTGCGCGCTGGCCGGTGTCGCAAAGCACAGGCCGAACAGCATCGCCGACATGGCGATGCCGAGCATCTTGATTAAACGATTCATCGAAAACCTCCCCCTATTACGCTTCATGCGTGACCAGGTCGGGGCGAAGTCGTTGCCCGGGCCGGCACAAGGCGCGAAGCGGGAGCGGCGGCCGATCGACCTGTTGGATCGTGGTTTAGCGCACTTCAACCACTGGTTCCATGTCAAAGGATTCTAGTTCTTTCAGTGATTTCCCGACATTGGGCAGTTGGTATCGCTCGTCACAGGTTGATCTGGGGCAAGAAAAAGGGCGACTCCTTGCGGAGCCGCCCTTCCTCTAGTCTCTGATTCCGAATTGCTTCGGAATGACTTACGCCGAAGCGAAAGCTTACTTGACTTCGACGGTCGCGCCAGCGGCTTCGAGCTGAGCCTTGATCTTCGCGGCTTCGTCCTTCGACACGCCTTCCTTGACGGCCTTGGGAGCCGACTCGACCAGCGTCTTGGCTTCGGTCAGGCCGAGCGAGGTGATCGCGCGGACTTCCTTGATGACGTTGATCTTCTTGCCACCGTCGCCGGTGAGGATCACGTCGAACTCGGTCTGCTCTTCAGCAGCCGGTGCAGCGGCGCCACCACCAGCGGCCGGCGCGGCAGCGACGGCAGCAGCGGCGGAAACGCCCCACTTCTCTTCGAGCAGCTTCGAAAGCTCAGCGGCTTCGAGGACGGTCAGTTCGCTCAGCTGGTCAACCAGCGCGTTCAGGTCTGCCATGATATATTCTCCGTATCGGGGCATGTGCCCCAAGGTTCAGTTCAAAAGTCTGTCGATGTCCGATATCAGGGGGCCCGATATCAGGCGTCTGCCTTGTCCTTGTCGGCGTAGGCCGCGAGCACGCGAGCGAGCTGCGCCGCGGGAGCCTGGGTGATGGTCGCGAGCTTGGTTGCGGGTGCAACCAGGAGGCCCACGATCTTGGCACGCAGTTCATCCAGCGAGGGCAGCGTTGCGAGCGCCTTCACGCCTTCGACGTCGAGGACGGTCGCGCCCATCGATCCGCCCACGATTTCGAACTTGTCGTTCGTCTTCGCGAAGTCGACCGCAACCTTGGCTGCAGCGACGGGATCGATCGAGGTGGCAAGGCCTACCGGCCCGGTGAGCATGTCGCCCAGCGAGAGATAGTCGGTGCCGTCGAGCGCGATCTTGGCAAGCTTGTTCTTCGAGACCTTATAGGTCGCGCCGGCGTCGCGCATCTTGTTCCGCAGCACAGTGGACTGTGCGACGGTGAGTCCGAGGTTGCGGGTAACGACCACAACGCCGACCTCGTTGAAGGTGCGGTTCAGCTCGGCGACGAACTCGGCCTTTTGAGCACGATCCATGCCATTCTCCACGTTTTTGACCCGTCCGCAGGGCGGAAGGGCCGGTTAAAACCGGAGGCGCGACTAACCCGTGCCTCCGGGTTGTCCGTCGATTGGGGCATGGGAACTGGCCGCAGCAGCGGCAGCAGACCGTCGCGCTTGCGCACGAGCGGAAAACTCCATTCCCCGTCTAGGTGGGACATTAAGGCCGGAGGATTCCGGCCACCCACTGTCTCGGACGGTAACTCGCCAGGCGCAAACGCATGGCGAGCGAACGCGCGCTCCTAACGGTATCGCCGCGAAAGTCAACCAAAGGCATGGCCGTCGCGCCATGTATTGAATCCGACGCCGATCTGTCACGCTATCGTCAAGGAATGTCCATCAGCCTGTCAGGTGCCCCGCACAAGAGGACGCGACAGCGTTCCGAACCGGATCGCGATTCTCCTGGGGGCATCCACATGACCAATTCGACCAGCGTCACGTTCGGCTATGACGACGGTGACGTCGATACCAATCGCAGCGGCGGCACCTCGCTGAACGACATGGTCGAGCGCCGTTATTCGCGGCGCGATGCCCTGCGCGGCGGTGTGTCGGCGGCTGCCTTTGCGGTCTTCGGCGGCGCGGTGCTCGCGGCGTGCAGCGACAAGGATATCGCCGCCGATTCCGCCCCCACGGTGACCGCGGGCTCCTCGGGCACGACAAGCTCCGGCAGGGTCGTGACCCTGACCGGCATCGCCGCCGACGATGGCGGGGTCGCGTCACAGAGCTTCACCCAGGTGTCCGGCCCGGCGGTCACGCTCACCAACGCCGCCAGCGGCGCCGCAACCTTCGTCGCGCCGAGCGTGAGCGCCAGCACGCCGCTCGTCTTCCGCTATGCCGCGGTCGACTCCAAGGGGCAGACTTCCTCGGTCGAAACCACCGTGACGGTGACGCCGGCGGCGCTGGGTTTCACCGCCGTCGCGAAGAACCGGCTCGACAAGGTCAGCGTGCCGGAAGGGTATAGCGTCTCGGTCCTCTACCGCCTGGGCGACCCGATCGCGGCCGGTACCGCCGCCTACAAGAATGACGGCTCCGACACCGATTTCGCCAACCGCGCCGGCGATCATGGCGATGCGCTCTACTGGTTCGGCCTCGCCGCTTCGGGCAATGCCCGTGAAGACGGTAGCAGTACGCGCGGGCTGCTCGTGATGAATCACGAGAATATCAACCAGCCCTATCTGCACGTCGCCGGCGCCACCACCGTGGCGGGCGCCCGGCCCGAAGCCGAAGCGCTCAAGGAAATGGAGTGCCATGGCCTCAGCATCGTCGAGGTGTCGAAAGGCGGGGGCGCCTGGACCTATAATCAGGCCGGTGCGCTCAACCGCCGGATCACGCCGCTGACCCCGACGGTGTTCAACGGCCCGGTCCGCGGAACGGCCCACCTCCGCACCGCCTTCTCGCCGACCGGCGTCGCCGGACGCGGCACGATCAATAATTGCGCCAATGGCTATACGCCCTGGGGCACCGACCTGACCTGCGAGGAGAATTGGGCGGGGTATTTCCGTCGTCCCACCGCCGCCGACAATCCCCGCCGCACGCCGAAGGAGGTCACCGCGCTCGCGCGCTACGCCGTCACCAGCGGTTCCGGCAATTTCGGCTGGGCGACGGTCGCGCCCGCCGATCCGGCCAGCACTATCTACCGCCGTTGGGACGTGCAGGCGACCGGTGCCAGCGCGCTCGCCGATTTCCGCAACGAGCATAATCAGTTCGGCTGGGTGGTAGAGATCGATCCCTATGACAAGGCGGCCGCGCCGCGGAAGCGTACCGCCCTTGGCCGCATGAACCATGAGGGCTGCTGGCCCTCCAACTTCGTCGTCGGCCGCAAGCCAGCCTTTTACATGGGCGACGATGCGGTGAACGAATATCTCTACAAGTTCGTCTCGGCGACCGCCTGGTCGGCGGCCGACGCCGGCTCGGCCGATCGTCTCGCCATCGGCGACAAATATCTCGACAGCGGGACGCTCTACGTCGCCAAGTTCAACGCCGACGGCACCGGCCAGTGGCTGCCGCTGGTCTATGGCACCGGCCCGCTGACCGCAGGCGCCGCGCCCTATGCCTTTGCCGATCAGGCCGACGTGCTGACGCATGCCCGTCTTGCCGGCGATGCTCTGGGCGCGACCAGAATGGATCGCCCCGAATGGACGGCGGTCAACCCGGTGACGGGCGAAGTCTATCTCACTCTCACCAACAACTCGACGCGCACGCCGTCCAGCACCGATGCCGCCAATCCGCGCGCCTATATCGATCCCCCGAGCAGTTCCGTCTCCAATCGCAACGGCCACATCATCCGCCTGCGCGAAACCGGGGACAGCTCCGAAGCGACCGGCTTCGCCTGGGACATCTACCTATTCGGCGCCGGATCGGACCTCGATGCAACCAACATCAACCTGTCCGGTCTGGATGCGACCAACGATTTGTCCAGCCCGGATGGCCTCTGGTTCGGCCGTCCGTCCAATGCCTCCGGTCTCGTCACGCCGGTACTGTGGATCCAGACCGACGACAGCGCCTATACCGATGTCACCAACTGCATGATGCTCGCGGCGATGCCGGGCACCGTGAACGATGGCGGGGTCAAGACGATCACCAACACCCCGGCCGGTGGTGGAGGCATCTCTCAGGCAACCCGTATCGGCAAGGCGCCCGGCACGCAGCTTCGCCGCTTCCTGGTGGGGCCGCTGGAGGCCGAGATCACGGGCGTGGACTCGACGCCGGACGGCAAGACGCTGTTCGTCAACATCCAGCACCCGGGCGAGAACGGCAATACCGGCAACATCACCAGCAATTGGCCGGCGAACCAGACCGCGCCGGCCCCTGGCGTTCGCCCACGTTCGGCAACCGTGGTGATCACCAAGAATGATGGCGGCGTGGTCGCGCTATAGCCGACTGCCGCTCGTACGAAGGAAGGGCCGGGGTCACGCCCGGCCCTTTCTGTATCTTGAAGCAGCGGGAACGGGGCAGGGCCGCTCGCCGTCACGCAGGCCGCTGCCAGCGCGAGGAGCAGCATGCGCGGTCGGTGTCCGATTATCGAGGCCAGCACCAATCGAGCCACGAAGGGGCGGTATCCGCCGCATAAGAAAAGGGCCGGGGTTTCCCCCGGCCCTTCACTTTGTCTCGATGGCAGGCTCGGATCAGACCGCTGCAACCTCGGCCGTATCGACCTTGATGCCCGGGCCCATGGTCGAGCTGACGGCGATCTTGCGGACATATTTGCCCTTGGCGCCCGACGGCTTGGCCTTGACCACTGCATCGACCAGCGCGTCGAAGTTCGCGCGCAGGTCTTCGGCGGGGAAGCTTGCCTTGCCGATGCCGGAATGGATGATGCCGGCCTTCTCGACGCGGTATTCGATCTGGCCGCCCTTGGCTGCCTTGACGGCCTCGGCGACGTTCATCGTGACCGTGCCCAGCTTCGGGTTCGGCATCATGCCCTTCGGACCCAGGATCTTGCCCAGGCGGCCGACGATGCCCATCATGTCCGGGGTCGCGATGCAGCGATCGAAATCGATCGTGCCACCCTGAACGATCTCCATGAGATCCTCGGCACCAACGACGTCAGCGCCAGCCTCACGGGCTTCGTCAGCCTTCGCGCCCTTGGCGAACACGCCGACGCGGACGGTCTTGCCGGTGCCCTTGGGCAGGGTGACGACGCCGCGGACCATCTGGTCGGCATGGCGGGGATCGACGCCCAGGTTCAGCGCGACTTCGATCGTCTCGTCGAACTTGGAGGTCGCATTCGAGCGCGCCAGTGCGATCGCTTCGTCAACGCCGTGCAGCTTCTCGCGATCGATCGTCGTGGCGAGGGTCTTCGCCTTCTTGGTCAGCTTTGCCATGATCTCAGCCCTCCACCACTTCGAGGCCCATTGCGCGGGCGGAGCCTTCGATGATGCGGGTCGCCGCGTCGATATCGTTGGCGTTCAGGTCCTTCATCTTTGCTTCGGCGATCTGGCCCAGCACGGAGCGCTTGATCTTGCCGGCCGAAAGCTTGCCCGGCTCCTTCGAGCCCGACTTCAGGCCAGCCGCCTTCTTGATGAGATAGGACGCCGGCGGCGTCTTGGTCTCGAACGAGAAGCTGCGATCCGCATAGACCGTGATGACGGTGGGAAGCGGCGTGCCGGCTTCCTGGTCACCGGTCTGCGCGTTGAACGCCTTGCAGAATTCCATGATGTTCACGCCGCGCTGACCCAGGGCTGGGCCGATCGGCGGGCTG
>Ga0247737_1000479_pt1 | contig 15964 bp, 16 predicted proteins | sample UWRJL028104C2_FD_180937 | JGI IMG/M metagenome (GOLD analysis project Ga0247737, IMG submission 180937) | Plant litter microbial communities from Arlington Agricultural Research Station in Wisconsin, United States - UWRJ-L028-104C-2 | ecosystem: Environmental > Terrestrial > Plant litter >...
GGGAGGCTTTTAGTAAAGTCAAATTAGAGGATTCTAATGAATAGTAAAAAATATATTTCTTTATTCATCGCATTTACGATGATGGTTTTTACAAATAGTGTGTTAGCAGCAAACGCCGTCATCGACGTATTAGTAGTTTATTCAAAAGGTACGGCAGATGCGTACGGTGGAAACCCTACGACTCGCATCAATCAATTGTTTCAGGTTACCAATCAAATTTATAAAGACAGTAATGTAAATTTAGAAATTCGTGTTGCGAAAACGATGATGGTGAATTACACCGATGACAATGCGGCAGACATTGCACTAAATGATATTACTTACGCAAAAAATTCTGTATTTTCCGGTGTTGCTGCAGCGCGTGAGCAAGCTAAAGCAGATATGGTTATTTTTTATCGTCCATTCAAATCAGTTCAAGGTAGTTGCGGTATTGCGTGGATTGGAGGGCAGGGTACCAATGGGGATTTTTCAAACCCTAGTATTAAAAATTATATGTTTGCGCACATTGCTATAAATTCGTGCGGCGATTTTGTAACTGCCCATGAGCTGGGTCATAACATGGGTTTAAGGCATTCACGCAAACAGGATGGAAGCGGTGGAACTTTTTCTTACGCGTTAGGTTACGGCATCGTAAATCAGTTCACTACCATAATGGCTTATCAATCTGAATTTAATGTCGATTACTGGGCTGGCAAGCTTTATAAATTTTCTAATCCTGACTTAATTTGTAAAGGTGTTCCCTGTGGTGTGAGTCGTACCGACACTACAAAAGGTGCGGATGCGCATTACGCTTTAAATATTACCGGGCCTCAAATTGAAAAATTTTATGCGGCACCAGCGTCAAGTGCGAGCTCAAAAAGTTCTTCTTCAAGTTCATCATTAGTAAGTTCAAAAGCGAGTTCGTCGCTAGTGAGTTCAAAAACAAGTTCAGTCATTAATGTTGTAGCTAGTTCAAAAGCAAGTTCGATATTGTCTAGCGCTAAGGCGAGCTCAAGTGTTGCGTCAGTGATAACGGTGATTTCGTCAGCGAGTAGCAAGTCAAGTTTTGTAAGTTCAAGTGCAAAAAGCAGCGCACAGTCTAGTATAAAAGTAAGTTCAAGCTCTGCACCGAGCGTTACTAAAGTAGTGGTTGAATTTAATCGCGTGGCGGATGTAGCTCAGTATATGGGAGCAGATTGGAGTAATGAAATTCGTCGCGATAAAGGTTTGACGCTTGATCAAGCAAAAGCGATTGTTGCAGCTAACCCTAAGATTACTTACTTTTTTATTACGAAAGGCGGGCAAATGTCACTGGGCGCTAAAGGTGTATTTCGCACTGGTGATGTAGTGTTTTTCTCCGGCAAACCCTGGTACGGCTCGGCGGTTGGATTGGCTGATGCTTACGAAAGAAAATTGTAACGAATAGATTGAAAAATTTTTAGTGTGTGTGAAGCCCCGTGTGTGTTGTAAAAGTGTGTGAAGTGTGTGAAGTGTGTGAAGATGTAGAAGTGTGAAGATGTAGAAGTGTGTGAAGTCGTAAAAATGTGTGTGAGTAGAAGTAGTCCTAGTCCAGTAATTAGGATGTGGTAAGCTAATTTACAACCCAGCCTCGGCTGGGTTTTTTTATATCTCAAAAGTTAATTTATTTCAGTCAAAATAGTTAATGGTAAATGCCTGGCGTTAAATGCGTAAGGTCTTAAAAACCTAGGGCTCTAGAAACCTAGGGCCTTAAAGCTTAGCGCCTTAAAAGCTAGAGCTTGCTTACATCCAACCAAAGCTCAGGTCGATTAATCGGAGTTTCATCGGGTAAGCTGGGGTTCTTTAATTCAAATACTTTTCGGTTACGCATATTTGCATTTTTAATTGCAGCTTGTACGGATTGGTTTGCATAAAAATGTTTGTCAAAACTGCCGTCGGCGATAGCGAGATTAAGGCCGTGTTCTATATCGCTTGCAAGACTGGTATTGCCTTTTTTTACGAATAAATAAAATGGCATTTTGTAAACGAGCATAAGGTGTGGCTCAACAGCAAGGTTCAGCTGTGAATAGGTTTTTATTTCTTCCCAGGGTTCATGTACTCCGCGTGGAAACGCATCGAAGCGCCCGCCGTCAACCATATACATCAAGCCGGGGTACTTCATGGTTTTAACTACATTGAAACCGTTGGCTTCCAATATTTTTGTATCTGCCCAGGAAGAACCTTGTCCAAGGGATAATTTTTTTAAATCATCGAGAGTTTCAATGTGTTCGAATTTGTAGAGGTTATCTTTGTTAACTATAAGTACGCGATAGCCAAATAACCCTTTATAGAGTGGAATTCTAATTGGCAAAATTACACTTTCTTTTTCTTTATCTGTCGCCGTCCACATGATGTCGGTAGCGCCACTCTCTACTTCGCTCATAGTACGTGCGAGTGTTTTTTCGTTGGCCGGGTCTACAATCGTTTCATATTTACCCTTGGAGTAACTAAGTGCTAGTTGCAGCATCTCAAACACATATTTATCGTTGTCATTACTGACACATTGAACCTTTAAGGTTATTGGGTCGGCGAATACACTAAAACTCAAACAGCTGCTTAGCGCTAATACTATTGCTGTCTTTGAAAATATCAATTTACGCATAAAAATTAAAACCTGTGGTTGATACAGCGAACCTGAACTAGTTTTTTTGGCGGCAGAATTAAACGAAAACCCTGTGCCGCTGTGCAGTCACGAGTCCATGAAGTATCCATTTTTTTGATCACGAGGTCTGAAACACCAATGCGTTTCAGATTTTTTCAGCGGGTCCCTGGCTAACCAGTAATCTGGTGCCGGTTGATTTGAGGTCGATGTTTCTCTAAAAATTAAAACAATGAATTCTCGCTTGTTTCAAGTTGCCCTAGTTTAACGTGTATTTGTAAGATAATAAATTTTATTGGTGATATTAATAATTTTATTGCTATTTTTTACAAAACTTTTTTAATCGACTGCGAAAAAAAGACGAAAATTTATGTTTGATATAAAAATATTGATGTTGAAGAACGCTTTCAGGATTATTCACCAAATTATTTTTTCTTTTTAGAGAAAATAATTGAAATAACGTTATAAGGATGTTGGACAAAATCGAAATAAGTTCGGACCAAGAACCGGCTTTTGCCAAAACAATTTGAGAATCTATGAAATTAGGTTGGCCGCGATTGGGCTGTTTGGCTGGGAAACGAAACGGTTAAAGTTTCAGATTTATGTCTGTCGACTAGGCGGGAACGTGCCCTTAATATCCCGAAGGCGTATTTAATGTGCCCCTCCAGACGCCATGGATTCTGTAAAAGTTATGGTAGTATGCCGGCCTATTTCCATGAGTTGGGCATATTCATATGCATTGTCCTTTTTGTAGCGCTGAAGATACCAAAGTCATTGATTCTCGCCTGGTGGCTGAGGGGGATCAGGTGCGTCGTCGTCGTGAATGCCTCTCCTGCCATGAACGCTTTACCACGTTTGAGATTGCCGAGTTGGTGATGCCACGCATCATCAAACAAAATGGCACTCGCGAACCCTTCGACGAAAATAAACTGCGTGCCGGTTTATTGCGGGCGTTGGAGAAACGTCCCGTCAGTATTGAAGCCATCGAATCCTCGATTAATCACATTAAACATTTCCTACAAGCCACCGGCGAGCGGGAAGTTAAATCTATTGTGGTTGGCGAAAAAGTAATGGAACAACTGCAAAAGCTCGATGAAGTTGCCTATGTTCGCTTTGCGTCCGTCTATCGCCGCTTTAAAGATTTAAACGAATTCCGTCAGGAAATCGACCGCCTTGAACAACAGCCAGACCCTATTTAAGTATGCCTATTACCTCAGAAGATTACGTATTTATGGCGCAGGCACTACGGTTAGCGGAGCGCGGTATTTACACGACTATGCCTAACCCGCGCGTCGGTTGTGTCATCGTAAATGCCGGTAAAGTAGTTGGTGAAGGCTGGCATGTTCGCGCTGGTGAGGCCCATGCTGAGGTTAACGCGTTAAAAGTCGCTGGTGAAAATGCCCGTGGCGCCACCGCCTATGTCACTCTTGAACCCTGCAATCATCGCGGAAAAACCGGCCCGTGTAGCCACGCGTTGGTGGATGCTGGAGTCACTCGCATCGTTTTTGCAATGGAAGATCCTAATCCATTGGTTTCTGGTAGTGGGCTCGATCACCTGCGCGCTGCCGGGGTAGAGGTTGATGGTCCTTTACTAGAAGATGATGCTCGTCGTTTAAATCCCGGCTTCATTAAACGTATGGAGCGCAAGCTGCCATTTGTGCGCTGTAAAATGGGCATGAGTTTGGATGGTCGCACAGCGATGGCGAGTGGCGAAAGCCAATGGGTAACGGGTAAAAAATCCCGTGCCGATGTGCAACAATTGCGCGCTCGCAGCTGCGCCATCGTCAGCGGTATCGATTCAGTATTGCTGGATAATTCATCCCTGACCGTGCGAATGGAAGAGCTGGATTTACCGAATGCCCAGGATGCCGCTGCCAAGCAGCCTTTGCGAGTGGTTTTAGATTCACGATTGCGTCTTGGTCGAAAAGCGAAAATCCTGCAACAGGAAACGCCTATATTACTGGTTCATAATGGCAGCGAAGACAATCACGACAACTTAGCCGATTGGCCTGCTCACGTCGAATTGCTAGCGTTAGGCGCAAAGGATGGTCGAATCGACCTGAATGCTTTATTGCGTGAATTGGCCAAGCGTCAGTGCAACGAAGTGTTAGTTGAAGCTGGCGCTACGCTGGCCGCCAGTTTCTTACGGCGCGGGTTGCTGGATGAAATTATTATCTACATGGCACCCAAGCTACTTGGCAGCAACGCGCGGCCTTTATTTGATTTATCGTTAAACACCATGTCCTCCGCACTTCCGCTAAAAATTAGCGATATGCGCGCGGTGGGCACTGATTGGCGAATCACCGCCACGCCTGATACGGAATACTGATGAACGATCCACAAGAACCTGGCCAATTTGATGTTCAACCGCCACAAGCCCCATTGCCGATTAATAATACCGCCGGGCGCCTGAAACGTTTCTGGGCAGCGATGATTGATGGTCTCATCGGTATGATGGTTTCTCTTCCCGTCTTTAATCATTTTGGCATTTGGGAAGCATTTAAAAATCAGCAGGAAATTTCGACCAGCCTTTCTTATGGTTTGGCGGCGTTTGGAGTCGCCATGTTTTTTGTTTTGCACGGCTACTTGTTATTTCATTACGGTCAAACTATTGGCAAACGCGTTGTCGGTTTGGCGATCGTAACTCTCAATAATGAAAAACCGCCGTTTGCTGCGTTAATCATTAATCGATATTTACCGCAATGGGTGATAGGTTTTATACCTGGCTTGGGACCTTTGTTGGCGATTGCAGATGTAAGCTACATTTTCTTTAATGAACAAAATCGCTGCATACACGATTTAATCGCTAAAACAAAGGTAGTTGATCTGAGTGTAAAAGTTGCCAGTGTTGCGCCTAATAGCATCATTGCCTAGCTAAAATTTTCCATCAGTTTTTTTGATCAAAGCGCGTTAAAAACCCTATCGAATTTTGTCACGGCAGCTTATACACTCAGCGCCATTGTTAATTCATCGCCTTGAGCGACATTTATCGAGCGCCCTATGTTTACCGGAATCATCGAAGCTATTGGTGAAGTTGTTGCTCTCCAGCCTAAAAATGGCGATTTGCGTCTGCGAATTAAAACCAATGGATTGGATTTATCCGATGTTCGCCTAGGTGATTCAATAGCAACCAATGGGGTGTGTCTTACCGTTGTTGATCTGCCAGGCGACGGTTACTGGGCGGATGTATCGCGCGAAACTCTTGATAACACCAGTCTGCCGCTTTGGAAAATTGGCCAGGCTGTAAATCTTGAAAAAGCACTTACTCCGCAAACGCGTTTAGGTGGGCATATCGTCAGTGGACATGTTGATGGTCTCGGTGAAGTTATAAGCCGTCACCCCGATGCTCGCTCCGAAAGATTTCGCATTCGTGCGCCTAAATCACTCGCAAAATATATCGCTCACAAAGGTTCTATCACCATTGATGGCACGAGCCTCACCATCAATAAAGTTGATGGCGCCGAGTTTGAATTAAATATAGTTCCTCATACACTTAAACAAACTGTTATGAACACTTATCAGGCAGGCTCCCGTGTGAATTTGGAGGTAGATGTGCTGGCTCGTTATCTGGAGCGTTTGATGCTCGGTGATAAAGCGGCAGAAAGCGCAGGTGAAAGCGGTATTACGCTAGAGTTTTTAGCAAAGAACGGGTTCAAGTAATCAATTGGATTTAACAAATTAAAGGATGGATTATGAAAATAAAACTGGTAGTAGCGATATTGGTACTGGCCCAATTTACAGTTGCGGATGAAAGCGGTGTTGGTAAAGAGAAACAATCTGGCCAAGACAAACTTGAAAACAAAACGCATTCTAACGAAAGTGCTGTAGCCGTAAATGAAAAAATTCTGCGAACCAATAAGGCGCTAAAAAGTTATCAAGAATCTTACATCGATAGTCCGGGCAATAAAGCGTTTGCACAATCGCCTGATGGACATTGGAATTGGCGTTCTGATCGGGTATCGCCCGAAGTAGCGCAAGAAGATGCTCTGGCTTCATGCAACAAACATGTTAGAAAAGATGAGCGGCCATGTGTCATTGTTAATATGAATGGTGAATGGATAAAACCGCAGCAATAACCAAAGTCTTTAATGGGAAATAGCATGCAACTGAACACTATAGAAGAGCTGATTGAAGATTTGCGCCACGGCAAAATGGTCATTTTGATGGATGACGAAGACCGTGAAAATGAAGGCGATTTAATTATGGTCGCGGAACAAGTGCGGCCTGAAGACATTAATTTTATGGCCACGCACGCACGCGGTCTTATCTGCCTGACGCTTACGCGTGAACGTTGTTTACAATTAGATCTTCCATTAATGGTGAGCGATAACAAATCCCAGCACACTACAAATTTCACGGTTTCTATTGAGGCTGCCGAAGGTGTAAGTACTGGCATTTCAGCGGCGGATCGCGCACTCACTGTGCGTGCGGCAGTTAAGGCTAATGCAAAATCTACTGATGTTGTTCAGCCCGGTCATATATTTCCACTTATGAGTCAACCTGGCGGCGTAATGAGCCGCGCCGGGCATACCGAAGCTGGCTGCGACCTTGCGCGTTTGGCGGGATATGAACCTGCGGCCGTTATTGTAGAAGTTATGAATGCCGATGGCAGCATGGCGCGCCGCCCAGACCTCGAACAATTTGCCAAGCAGCACGATTTAAAAATCGGTACCATTGCTGACCTGATTCATTATCGCGCTATCAAAGAAAAAACCGTTGAGTGCATTAATTCGCGCAAAGTTGAAACGCTATTTGGCGAATTTGAATTGCGTACCTATCGCGACCTTGCCCGTGGCGATTTACATTTTGTAATGGTGAAGGGCGAAATTAATTCGGAACCAACGCTGGTTCGCGTCCATGTGATGGATTTAGCACGCGATATTTTAAGTTTGCAGCGTCCATCAATTGCAGGTGGTAAAGGTTGGACTTACCAAGACGCACTTAAACGCGTAAGCGAAGAAGGTAAAGGCGTAGTGTTATTGATTTGCCATGACGAATCTACCAGCGAGGTTGAAGAAAGTATTGATTGGCTGCTGAGCGGAAAACAGCAGCGCCGCAGCCCCGAAGTGTTATACAAACAAGTCGGCACCGGCTCGCAAATTTTACGCGATTTAGGTGTACGCAAAATGCGTGTGATGTCTGCACCCATGCGCTACTCCGCGTTGTCGGGGTTCGATTTGGAAGTAGTGGACTACGTTTGTCCGAGTGTTTAAAAACCACACCCCAACTCTCCCCTTAAAGCGGGGCGCGCAGCCGGGAGGGGTAAAATATATAAAGAATTTATTTGAAATATTAAAGAGAAAAATTTATGAGCAACATTAAAGTCATTGAAGGCGATTTTGCAGCATCACGAGGCAAGTACGCGTTAATCGTGAGCCGTTGGAACAGTTTTGTTGTAGAGAGTTTAAAAGATGGCGCGTTGGATACTTTGCGTCGCCATGGAATTAAAGATGAGAGCGTTACTATTTATTACGTACCGGGTGCTTTTGAATTTCCGTTGATTGCACAAAAAATTGCAGCGACAAAACAATATGACGCCATCATTGCATTGGGCGCGGTCATTCGTGGTGGTACTCCACACTTCGATTATGTTGCTGGTGAATGTACTAAAGGTTTGGCGCAAGTTTCTTTAAATGCAGGAATTCCCATTACGTTTGGCGTGTTAACGGTGGATTCAATTGAGCAAGCTATCGAACGCTCGGGCACCAAAGCAGGTAATAAAGGTGTTGAAGCTGCGTCGACTGCATTGGAAATGGTTTCTCTGATCGGAAATATTTAAAGGCCGCTGACAGTAATTTTCACCATCTCGCCGTAGTCACAATAAATATAAACCCCACATGAAATACATTTATTTCGGTCACCTGAGTCATCAGGTGCTCGGAATTTAATTTGTACTCTGGATTGTAACATTCTAAAAAAGGAAGCATTAAGGTGAAGAAAATTATTAAGTATGTTGTTTGTGCTTTTGTTGCGTGCGCTCCGATGACATCTCACGCATTTAAAATTGATACCCATGTGTGGGTCGGTCAGCAAGTTATTAACGACTTGGAAGATGATGGTAAGTTAAATATAAAACTTGGCGAACAATCAGTGAATATTGATGTTCCCGCTGATGTGAAAAATGCGGTTCTCAATAATAAATCCGCATTTCTTATGGGAAATATTGGTCCGGATGCAGTCCCAGATGTAGTTGTTGGGCAAACAGCAGTGCATCCTGGCGTTGAGGACCAAAATTTTATCAACATTGGTTGGCGTACCAATAAATGGTTGGAATATTTGTTGAGTATTTCTAAAACCGATCCTGTTGGAAAAGCATTTTCCTACGGTTATTTAGGCCATGCTGCTGCCGATGTCATGGCGCACACTTATGTTAACCAATATGCAGGAGACATTTTCCGCTTAACTGATGGTGAAACTTTGGTAGAGCAGCGTCATATCGTGTTGGAGGGGTACATCGCAAAATATACGCCGCCTTTAACGGATCGTTTTGGAAATTCGGTTAATAACTCTTGGCGAAATATTATTTCTCAACCTGCGTTTACTAACTTCGTTAAACAAAATTTAATCTATAACGGCACGGTTCAAACCGAATACAAAAAAGTTCCTACCGCCACGCATTTAGTGGCTTACACCGAATTTAGAAATGGAATTGATAATCTTGCAGAAAGAGGAATTTGGCATGATATTGACGTAGCCGTTTTGCAAATTGTTGCCGCATATTTTGATGTACAGCTTTCTTCATCAGAGGCTAGTTCTATAGTTAATAATATGCAGCCTGTCATGAAGGTTGTAAATGGTGTCATTCCTGATGCACTCCAGGATTCGAATAGGCAGTTTTACACAGAGGCGGATAGATTTGACAAAAGAGTATTTAAAAATCTATCCGCTGCAAATGAACGAATGAAACTAGCAGAACAACAGTTGATGACAAAGCATCAATCCTATCGCCGTAAATTATTGGAGATAAAAAATATCCCTAATTGTCCAAAAATTCCTTTTGCTTACACGAAATGTAAATGGTACGGCTGCTACCCGGCAGTTAAAATGGTTGATGATCCAGTCTGCAAAAATACAGCGCAACTAATAGCGAACTCAAATGAATTGATTTTAAATGCATTGGATGCTATTGAGGACGAACTGGTAGCCTCAAATGACAACTTGAGAACATCTACAATTGACGCTCAGCGTGAGCTTGTTAAAGCTGCTACTTCCGCACAAAAAATTGCTGAAAGCGTGTTTGATTTTACACAATTGTTTGGCCAAAATGTTTCTCCCATTCAAAGTTATCTTAGATTCTGGCGCGGTGACGTTGATACTGCAATGAATGCTTATGTAACAGCTACCAGCCAAATGATGTTAAATACCATGAGGCCCGCTGTAAAATTTGGTGTTGATGGAAAGCCAGAAAGTGCGTTTACACCTCTTAAAACCTGGTTCGATTGTTATCACATGAGAATAATTGGTTTACCCAGCCCGATTTCTAGTTGTGAATTTAAAACGAATGTTCAAGCGTTGAAGGATTCTATTGATAAGGTAATGCTGTTAGCTGAACAAGCAACATCTGTGGGTAGTTCTATTGGTATTCCTGGGCCGATAGAATTGAAAAAATTGAAAGATGAATATATTCAGCAGCTCGAACAGAAATTAAAAGACAAAATTGCGGATAAAATTGAAGCACTATTACCAGAAGATATTAGACAAATATTATTGCTTCTTGATCAAGGTGCAGACGACGCAATTCTTGGGCAGTATTTCACCAAAGCTGAAACCGAAAAAGCAACTAAGGGTTTGGTTATGATCCCTGATATGGCTGATCGAGTGAAAGCGGAGATGTATTTAATTGAAGCGCAAGATCCACGATATCCATTAGATAAAACTAAAAAGATAAGTTATTTTAATCCTGATCAGTATGCGGTAGCTTACAATGCTGTTGTGCTTGCTAAACTAGCTTTGCTAGACAAGATTGGGTTTGATCAGTTGGCTCAAATGGCAGGCTCAATTGATTACAGCAATTATTTTTTCTCCGGTGATAACCTTGTGGCTCAAGCGTTTGCGAGTATCGATGGTGATCATCAATGGATGCCTGTTCCTCCGCCTTACCCAAACTCTCTTAATATTTATCTTCCTGTTGAATATACCTATTCTTCCGAAGTGTGTAAGTCACCTGCATGCCTTACAGGTAAAGGTTTTGTTCCTTGGAAAGGTGACATGAGGAATAAGTTATTTAGAAAGTTATTTAAGGGCCCGCTTTCTCCCGGTATTGATTCACCTCAGGCAATTAACAAGTCGACAATTGTTGGTCAAAGTTATCCTTATCAGCCTTGCGCTTCATATCCGTTTCCTGATGGCATTTCGGACAGGACCTGTATGACTATGTGGTTAATCCCAATTTTACATCAAATGCTACATTAATTTAGCTGTTTCATTTATGGGTTGGCTTTTATCAGTCAGCCCATATAATTTTTGTTTGGAGCTAACAATGCAAAAAATTATTTTCGGCATCATTTTTTTATTTGGACTATGTAGTTGTAAAACACCTGAATTAAATGATCCTGATGAATCAGTTAATGATGAGTTTAAATCGACGCACACCACATCGGATAAGATAGGCATATCTGTAAAGATCACGCATGAAAAATCAGTTCGACATGGCAGTAAAGATGTAAAGGAGAATCCGGTAGAGTTTTCTGTTGAGTTATTAAATGAGCTTGATAGAAGTCTTCAGGTAATGGAAAGCGAGGGCGATTCGCTACAGTTTTACATCAATGGAACTGCACATAGTTTTACACCTATTAAGTGCGCAGAACCCTTGTTTGGTCTGTATGAACGTATTTGTAAATATGCCTACGCACATAAATCGAATAGTCTTTTGGATGAATCGTTACGTGTCAAACTTACATTAACCAGAGCGAAAGGCGAGATTTTGTCTGCTGAGTTTGATCTGCCTGAGCCGATTCAATTGGCGGAACCAAAGATTCCGTTTAAACCTATATTACCTGATGGCACTGCTTTATTGAGTTGGCAATCTGTGGTGCCAACAAGTCTTACCTTTTATGGCGGTGTTTCCGAGTGTTTCTGGGAGGAAAAAGCTATTACGCCTGCAGAGCACGATACCTATATTTCACTAACTGCCAATATCTTTCGTCCAAAGGATCCTGGATGCGGGGAGTATACTTTCTTCAAAACGATTCTTCGGGTCGACAAGGAGTGGAGCCAATTAGAGGGGAGTAGTTTTAAAAAGCTAAATATTCGTTGGAGTGACTCCTATCATGTTGTTTTATTGGGAAGTGAGAAAAGTGATTGAGGCGTTCAATGTAACATTAACGCCTGTTTGCTATAATTCTTGCAGCTTTCTGTAGGCAAATGTGATCATCAGATACGGTTGATTGACGATATTTACTTTTTGGTGACATATAATCGTACCTTAATATTAAGGAATCATTATGGAATAAATTCAATTCACAAAGCGACTTGTCATTGCGGCGCGGTGGAAATTGAATTGACTGTGCCGATGGATTGGAGGAAGGCGTCGTCGTGATTGTTCCATGTTACTCATCACCAAAGACGATCCAATCCAAATTTACATGGATTCAATGTTCCTGCGTAGCAGGTTTTAATCCTTATGAGTTAGGCGATATTCCGGTGATGGATGGTATAAATCATCCTTGTAGGTTTTAAAATTTAATTGTGGCAGTTTTCACCACTCGCTCTTTATCAGGTAAATGTAAATGACTTCCCAAGATAGCACTGGCTCCAAAAAAGCAGTTCAGAAAGGCCAAACTGCAGCTACCCGCCGCATGGCTCGCCACTACACCATGCAAGCGCTTTACCAATGGCGCATGGCTGGCAATAGCATTAATTCAATTGAGGCGGAGTTTCGTGTTGATAACGATATGACTAACGTTGATGTTGAATATTTTCACGAAATTTTACACGGTGTTCCCGAACATTTATCTGATATTGAATCTACTTTCGAACCCTTTCTGGTTGAGCGATCACTGGTAGAGTTGGACCCCGTGACTCAAGCTCTGCTACGTATGTCAACTTACGAACTAAAGTTCCGTATTGATGTTCCCTACAAAGTTGTGATCAATGAAGCCGTATCGCTCGCCAAAAAATTTGGTGCAGAAGATAGCCATAAATTTATTAACGGTGTGCTTGATAAAACAGCCGCTGTGGTTCGCGCCGTTGAAGTGAATGCTAATCGAAGCCGTTAACTCTGCAAGTTTACTGGCTTAAAAACTCTATGAATGAATTTCAGCTTATCCAAACATTTTTTCAGCATGAGCAAGCAGATCTTTTGCTCGCGGAAAAAGCACAGGCCAGTGTGGTGCTGGGGATCGGTGATGACTGCGCACTGTTGCAAATTCCCGCAGGTAAGCAACTGGCAATTTCTGTAGATACCTTGGTAGCGGATGTCCATTTTCCAGCGGACGCAAAACCTGAAGATATTGCAGCGCGCGCACTGCGAACAAATTTAAGTGATCTTGCCGCCATGAGTGCTGAACCGCTCTGGTTTACGCTTGCGTTAACACTGCCTAAAAATTCTGAATATCTTGCTGAAAATTGGCTGCGCGGCTTTAGTCGCGGTTTGTTTCGCACCGCAAATGAATATGAGATTGCTTTGGTTGGGGGTGATACAACTTCTGGTCCTTTGAGTATCACCATTCAAGTGATGGGTGCAGTAAAAAGCCATCAAGCGTTGCGTCGCGATGGTGCGAGTATTGGTGATTTCGTTTGCGTCACCAATTATTTGGGTGATGGTGCAGCAGCCCTCGCCGTTATTCAAAAACGTCTATCGCTCGATGATGTGAACGAAAAATATTTACGCGAACGTTTTTATCGCCCAGTTCCCCGTTTGATTGAATCTAATTTGTTACGCGGAATTGCTAGCGCAGCATTGGATATTTCTGATGGATTAATCGCCGATTTAAATCATATTTGCGATGCAAGTGATTTAGGTGCGGTAATTGATGTAGAAAATTTGCCTTTGTCGGCAGCGGTTCTCGCTACGAATAATCTGCAGCAAGCGCGCATCTGGGCATTAAGTGGCGGTGACGATTATGAGTTATGTTTTACTGTGTCGCCAGAAAAAATGCCCGAACTTGCCATGTTAATTGCTGAAGGAAAAATTAACGCAACTGTGGTAGGTGAAATTGTCGCTGGTAGCGGTGTGCAATGTGAATTGGATGGTGAAGTTTTCGAATTAACAAGTAAAGGATTTCAACATTTTTAATTTTACACCCTGTGTGAGTGGTTGCATGAATACGCCAACATTTAAAGAAGTCTTAGGCAACATCAACCATTTTTTTGCGTTTGGTTTTGGTAGCGGTTTAGCGCCAAAAGCCCCCGGTACTTTTGGAACTTTGGCTGCAATACCTATTTACTGGTTGATTCAGGATTTGTCCTGGCCGATTTATGCGATCTGGTTAATTGTTACTTTTGCTTTGGGCGTTTATTGGTGTGATCGTTCGTCCAAACAATTAGGTGTTCATGACCACGGCGGAATTGTGTGGGACGAATTTGTCGGTTATTGGATCACAATGTTTCTCGCGCCTGCGGGTTGGTTGTGGATAATACTGGGCTTCGTACTGTTTCGCTTTTTTGATATTTTGAAGCCATGGCCAATTAGTTGGCTGGATCGCAAAGTGGATGGAGGCTTGGGGATCATGGTTGATGATGTGCTTGCCGGTGTTTACGCATTTATCGTTTTACAAATTTGTGTTTATTTTTATCCGTAATTTTTTCAAGGCAGAAAAAAATGAAAGCTTTTTTAACCATATTTCTTTGTATGTTCACGCATGTTTGTTTGGGCTTGGAGATTGAAGCAAAAATGTTGGCGCAGGGTAGCGCAGTGTTGATTATTGACGGTACGCAGCGCATGTTGCGTGAGGGAAAGCGCAGTCCGGAAGGTGTATTGCTAGTATCAGCCGATGGTAAGCAAGCAGTCTTAGAAATTGAAGGTAAAAGAAAAACGATTTCTTTGTCTCGTAGTATTGGTAGCAAATTTGAAAAAGCGAGCAAAACAGAAGTTCGTATCGCTAGCGGCCAAGGTGGACATTACTACACAAAAGGTTTAATTAACGGCAATCCAGTAGATTTTATAGTGGACACTGGAGCAACCTCCATTGCAATGAATCGTTTTGTAGCTGAGCGGTTGGGAATCGATTATCGCGGAGGCACTCCTATTACTGTTAATACAGCCAATGGAACAGCCAAGGCTTATGTAGTGACTTTATCAAATGTCTCTATAGGAAATATTGTAGTGCATCAAGTTCAAGCCGCTGTTAGCACGACGGAATCACCCACGGTAGTGTTGCTTGGCAACACTTATCTCAGCAAAGTGAATTTGGAAATTGATCACGGCGTTTTGGTGTTAAGGGAAAAATAAAGTTAATTATTTTCATTAGTATTGGGGTCATTTTTGTGGCAATTCGCTTTATAGAATCCTGCAAACTGCCAACACCTTTTGGTATGTTTGTGATGCATGGTTTTGAAGATGACAAAACCGAAAAAGAACACGTAGTTCTCACCATGGGAGATATTCAGGGTGATGAACCTTTGCTTGCGCGTATTCACTCTGAGTGCCTAACCGGAGATGCACTTTTTAGTTTGCGCTGCGACTGCGGCCCACAACTCCAAGCGGCTATGCATAAAGTAGGCGTAGTTGGTCGCGGTGTTATTTTTTATTTGCGTCAGGAAGGACGCGGAATCGGTTTAATCAATAAAGTTCGCGCATACGCATTGCAAGATTGCGGTGCGGATACTGTAGAGGCAAATGAACAATTAGGCTTCGGCGCGGATATGCGTGACTACAGTATTCTTAAACCGATGCTTGAGCATTTGAACATTCAAGCGCTTAAATTACTCACCAATAACCCGCGCAAAGTTAAAGCTCTGCAGGATATGGGAATTAATGTGGTTGAGCGTATGCCACATCAAACGGGTCGCAATCCGCACAATGCAAAATATTTAGAAACCAAAGCAGGCAAGTTAGGGCACTTGTTTAATGAAATTGATGAAGAAAAATAAGTTCCGTATTCAGTTTTAATTTAGTAGGGAGTCGTTATCCCTGCGAGTGGGGGCGCCTAGCTGAGGATGACGACTCCCGAGAAAAACTTACTGTGTGCCATTGCATTAATTTCAGATTAATAATCGATTTAAGAAAAAGAGAATTTCATGACAACAAGAATCGCAATCGCTGGTGCCGCTGGCCGCATGGGTAAAGCATTAATCGAAGCCACTCACAAAAGCTCTGACGCTAGCTTGGTTGGTGCGATAGTTCGTTCAACCAGCTCATTAATTAATGCAGATGCTGGAGAGTTTGGTGGTGTTGGTAAGCTCGATGTAAAAATTGTTGGCGATATT
>Ga0247737_1000483_pt1 | contig 15942 bp, 11 predicted proteins | sample UWRJL028104C2_FD_180937 | JGI IMG/M metagenome (GOLD analysis project Ga0247737, IMG submission 180937) | Plant litter microbial communities from Arlington Agricultural Research Station in Wisconsin, United States - UWRJ-L028-104C-2 | ecosystem: Environmental > Terrestrial > Plant litter >...
GCATACCGGCCGTCCGAGCAACGACCGCCCCGGCAACGACCGCCCCGGCAACGACCGTCCGGGTAACAGTGACCGCCCCGGCAACGACCGTCCGGGTAACAGTGACCGCCCCGGCAACGACCGTCCAGGTAACAGTGACCGCCCCGGCAGTAACGACCGGCAGACGGCCACGCCCAGCCCGAGCAACAGCAGTCGACCGAGCAATGGCCGCCCGAGGGGTAACCGTTCGACCGGCCCGAGTGCGTCTCCCTCGGCCAGCCCGTCGGTGACGCCCACCAGTTGATTCGACGCTGGTCCGTAGCTGTGCCGACGGCGGGCCGGCGCCGTCCGGGATCCGGCCGTGGTGCAAGTCGCCGATGACCCGCCCGGGGTGTGGCAACGATCCGCCCGGACAAGCGGCGACGAGCTCGCCGGACATAGCAAACGGCGCCCGGCCGAGCAGGCCGGGCGCCGTCGTGCGGTGCGTTGTCAGACCCGGGCGAGGATCTGGGTCGCCTCCTCGGACTCTCGCCGCGCGTTCATGATCAGCGTGGACGGGTCGTCGAGGACCATCTGCATCGCCTTCGAGATCAGGTTGGGGTCGAAGGTCGACGCGTGGAACGTGGCCTCGAGGTGGAGCACGCCGTTCATCTCGCTGGTGGTCAGCGTGACGCCCTCGGGGCTGTTCAGCGTCGGCACGCTCAGGTTGACCCGCCACTCGGGGCCGACCGACCAGGGCAGGTCGCCGAGCAGATCGTGCCGGCCCTGGTTGCTGAAGGTCAGCCGGGGGCGCGGCGGGATGGCCAGCTCCGCGGGGTACGGGTCGGGCATGCCGGGTGCGCCGTCCAGAGCGATCTTGCCCTCGCGCAGCACCATCATCGTGAGGATGCGGCCGGTGGCCAGCTCGTTCTTGATCGTCGTGTTGATCGACGCCGGGTCCATCATGTTCTGCGGGGACAGGTAGGGGCCCATGCAGAAGTTGCTGTCGATCCGGGTGTCCTTGTCGAGGAACCGCCGGCCGTCGGCGAGGAACGTCGCGCCGCCCGTGTCGGGTTTGAGGCCGAGCTGGTTCAGCGCCGCGGTGAAGGCCGCGAACGTGATCGCCGAGGTCGTGACGCCGGGCGAGTATTCGTCGCGCCAGGTGCGCATCAACTTGAGCGTCGACGCCGAGCGGGCCGAGCGCACGGTCAGGTTCGGCTGCCACTTGCGCATGCGGGTCTCGACGGAGTCCGGCGGGCGGGCGAAGCTGATGCCTTCCTTCCAGCGGGCCGGCTTGGTGCCGAACTGCTTCCACCAGGCCTTCGGCAGCGCCATGCGGTTGCGCTCGAGCGGCGGGATCACCGCGGCGCGGCCCTGGCTCGCGGCCAGCACGAGCTCGTGCAGCAGCGAGTTCACCGGGCCGGCGTCGCCGTATGCGTGCGAGACCTTGATCGCCACGTAGCCCGCGCCGACCAGGATGCGGATCGGGTGCACTCCGCGCGGCTCCGACTGCAGCTTGCGGGTCATGCCGTCCATGTCGAGCGACCAGTCGCCGGAATCTTGCACGGCACGGTGCACGAACTGGGCGAACTCGGCCGCGTTCAAGTGCTCCCAGCGGGCGCCCACCCGGTCGAGCTTGGAGACGGCCCGGTGCTTCGGGTCGGCCGCGTGCAGACCGATCAAGGCCCGGCGTACGCCGTCGACCGTGACGCCATAGAGCGGCCCGACCGTGCGGATGTACTCCAGCGGCAGCCAGGCCCGCTCGTGCAGGGTCATGCTGGTGGTGTTCGCGCTGTCGCCGCGGCGCTTGGCCCCGCCGAAGACCACCCGCAGCACGGTCGGCGCGACCAGCACGGTCTCGACGCCCATCACGATGGCGACCCAGGTCACCAGGTTGGTCAGGCCGCCGGTGCTGCCGCCGTACCAGGCCGCGCCCAGCTCGGCGGCGCCCGCGAAGAGCGAGAAGACGCCGGCCCCGCGGACCCTGTCCTGCACGCGCGAGATCGCCATGAAGAAGTGCAGGAAGACGAACGGCACGTAGGTCAGCGCGAGGATCCGCAGCGCGTCGCCGGCGGTGGCGGCGTACTGGGCGCCGAAGAGCGACATGATCGGGTGGGCCAGCAGCGAGACCGCCAGGGCGACCGGCAGGCCGCCGCCGAGGCAGATCATCAGGCCGACCCGCACCTTGGACGTCAGTGCCCGCTTGTCCCCGCTGGCCACCGCGAACAGGGTGAGTGCCACGTTGCCGGGCACCATCGCGAGGAACGACAGCACCATGAAAGCGGTGTAGAAGGACGCGTTCGCCGTGGTCGACAGCGTCGCGGTGACCACCAGCGGCAGGGCCGCGCGGGGCAGGTAGGTCGCCAGGTTCAGCAGGTTGTGGTCGAAGGTCGATTTGCCCCGGCCCTTGAGCAGCGCGAACCGTGGACGGGCGGAGTCGATGATGCGGCGGCGGCGCAGGGCGAAGCTCAGGATGGCGGTCGACAGGACGATGCCGGCGACCCAGGTGAGCAGCAGCTCGTTGCCGGTGAGGGTGATCGGCGTGAGGGCGAGACCGCCCAGCAGCGCCAGCTTGATCACCGAGAACCAGGCGTTGCGCATCAGCTGCAGTGGGCCCTTGAGCAGGCCGACCAGGGCTTCGTCGAGCACCAGGGTCACCGCGTTGATCGCGATGCCGATGACCAGCAGGACGGTGCCCAAGGTGCCGCCGAGCGCCGCTTGCAGCCCGGGGATCCAGAGCTGGGCGACGACGACGTAGCCGATGCCGCCGACCGTGGCGGCGCTGCCGGCTACCAGGAGACAGGTCGTGATCAGTTCCCATTTGGGCCCGCGGAGCTGCGACAGGTCGGAGATCAGCATGGTGCCCATGCCGAACATGCCGATGGTGCCGATCAGCGTCATCGCGGACACGGCGGCCGAGGCCTGACCGACCGCCTCGGGTGACGCCGAGCGAGCGGCGACCCACCAGTAGGCGAAGCCGAACAGCGAGGTGATCGCCGTGGTGGCGATCAGCGACCCGGCGTTCAGGAACAAGTCGACGTGCCCCTTGAGGGCCGTCACGATGCCGCTACGGCGCTTCGCCGGTTTCGGCACCGAGCCTTGCGGCGTTACGACCTGGGTCGCGGTCACACGGCCTCCCCACGAGACGTCAATGGAAGGGTAGTTACTCGTCGGTTGCGAGAGCTACGGGAGAGTGGCCGAATCTGCACATACTGTCCGGTATGGACGATCGCAGAAGGGGTGGATCCGATCGGCCGTTCGGTCGATGATTGATGCGTGTGAGGTCCCAGGTGATTCATCCGGCACTTCCGTAACACCGATCGACCGTCACCCAGGGTGACGTGGTTCATCACAACCAACCCGCTCGTTTGAAACGCCAGAAGAGGCCGCTACAGACGAGAACAATTATCACAACCGTCACCGAGAACCCATACCGCGCGGTGATTCCTGGCATGTTCGTGAAGTTCATCCCATAGATCCCCGCCCCGACGGTGGGGATCGCGGCGATCGCGGCCCAGGCGGCGATCATCCGCATGTCGTTGTTCTGCTCGAGGGTGACCTGGGTGAGCCGGGCCTGCAGGATCGAGTTGAGCAGGTCGTCGAAACCGGCCACCCGGTCCGCCGCCCGAGCCAACCGGCCGCGCACGTCGACGAGGTAGGGGCGCAGGCCGGGCGGCACCACGGTCAGGTCGAGCAGTCGGGCGAGCGGCTCTTGCAGCGGCAGCACGGCCCGCTTGAGCTCGACCATCTCGAGCTTGAGCTGATAGAAGTGCGCGACCTCACCCGAGCGGCGGGTGGCGAAGGTCTCCTCCTCGAGGCGCTCGAGGTCGCGCTCCACGCTTGTCGAGACGTCGAGGTAGTCGTCGACCATCCGGCTGGCCACGGCGTACGCGATCGCCCAGGGGCCCGACCGCAGCAGCGCCGGACGCTTCTCGACCTCCTGGCGGACCGGCCACAGAGCGCCCGCCGAGCCGTGACGCACGGTGATGACGAACCAGGAGCCGATCAGCAGGGTCACGTCGCCGGTGTCGACCACCTCACTGGTCGCCGTCAATTCCTCGTGCTCGACGTAGCGGGCGGTCCGCAGCACTACCCGGGTCACGTCGCCGATCGCCTCGACCACCGGGCGGTGGCCGCCCTCGACCGCCTGCGCCACGGTCAGGTCGTGCAGCCCGAACGTCTCGGCCACCGCGCGCATCGTCGCGAGGTCGGGCTCGTGCAGCCCCAACCAGAGGAACTCGCCCCGATGCCGTCGCGCCGAGGCATAATGGATCGAGCCGGGTTTGCGACGTCCTGCCTGGTAGACGGCGCAATCAACCACCGCGTCCGGATTACGGCGAGGCGGCCGGTCGTCGCCGGCCGAGGGACGCGGAGCGAGGCCCTCGACGAGCCGACCCAGAAGTCTGAGCATTCGCTGAAGGTACTCAGTCCAAGCGACGCGTGGCGCACACGTCTCCGACGCTAGGGTTTCTTGCGGACACTTTCTGACCTCAATGCGGCGGAGCCTGGACTCATGGCGAACACGAGTGCGCGGATGCTGCGACTGCTGTCGCTGTTGCAGACTCACCGCTACTGGCCCGGCGGGGAGCTCGCCGACCGGCTCGAGGTCAGCCCCCGGACCCTACGGCGCGACGTCGACCGCCTGCGCGAGCTGGGCTATCCGGTCGATGCCAGCCGCGGCGTCGCGGGCGGCTATCAGCTCCAGGCCGGCGCGGCGGTCCCGCCCCTGCTGCTCGACGACGACGAGGCGGTCGCGATCGCGGTCGGGCTGCGGACGGCGGCGGCGGGCGCGGTCGCCGGCTTCGAGGAGACTTCCGTACGGGCGTTGGCCAAGGTCATCCAGCTCCTCCCGCCCCGATTGCGCCGCCGCATCGACGCATTGCGCGAGGTGACCGCCCTCGGCGTGCTCGGCGGCGGCCCGACCCTGGACGCGACCGTGTTGACCACGCTGGCGATGGCCTGCCGGGGCGGGGAACGGCTGCGGTTCGGCTACACCCCGCGCGCGGGGGAGCCGACGCCCCGATACGTCGAGCCGCACCGGCTCGTCCCGCTGGGCCGGCGGTGGTATCTGGTCGCCTGGGACCTCGACCGCGCGGACTGGCGCAGCTTCCGGGTCGACCGGCTCGCCGCGCCCGAGCCGACCGGCGCCCGCTTCCGCCCGCGCGAGATCCCCGGCGGCGACCCGGCGGCGTGGCTGCGCTCCCGGATGTCGCAGCTCCCCGCCCGATACGACGTGTCGGTCGTCCTCCAGACCGGTGCCGCGTCGGTGCGGGCCCTGATCGGCCATTACGGCACGGCCGAGGAATTCGCGGAGGGCTCGTGCCGGCTGCGGATGAGCACCGACGAACTGGGCTGGCCGGTGATGGTGCTCGGCGTGCTGGGTGTGCCCTTCACGATCGAGTCGCCGCCGGAGTTGCGCGACCGCGCTCGCCGGGCGGCGGAAGCCCTTGTGGTTAGCCTGAATCGGTAGTCGACTTGTGGACGGATCGACGCCCCCGTGGCGCCGATCCGCAAGGGAGAAGCTATCGGGCCCCGCCGACATTTTCGCCGCATCTTTAAGGCCAAGCTTATATAAGAATCAACAGGTATCGCAGGGGCCGACCGGTCGCCGTGAACAGTCGCCGTGAACACAAGCGGCGGAAAGTGTCGGGGGGTCCGGGCAGAATCGGCTCATGACGACGATCGGTGCGATCTTCCTGCCGCACAACCCGCCCGAGTCCCTGCGCCTGGTGGCCCGAGCCGCCGATCAAGCCGGCCTCGAAGAGCTGTGGTTGTGGGAGGACTGCTTCCGCAACGGCGGGCTGACCGCCGCCACTGCCGCCCTGGCCTGGACGGAGAATCTGCGCGTCGGCATCGGTATCATGCCGGTCCCGTTCCGCAATGTTGCCTCGCTGGCGATGGAGATCGCCACGCTCGGCCGCATCTTCGGCGACCGCGCCCTGCCCGGCATCGGTCACGGCGTGCAGGAGTGGATGGGCCAGGTGGGCGGCCGGGCCGAGTCGCCGCTCACGCTCCTGCGGGAATACGCGACGGCGTTGCGCGCCCTGCTCCAAGGCGAGTCGGTCACGGTCTCCGGTCGCTACGTCAAGCTCGACAACGTCCGCCTCGACTGGCCGCCCGCGGTGCCGCCGGTGCTCTCGGTGGCGGCCGGCGGCCCCAAGACGATCGCGCTCGCCGGCGAGGTGGGCGACGCCGTCGTGCTCTCCGGCGGCACGTCCCCGGCGATGGTCGCCGCGACGGCCAAGGTCGTCGCCGACGCCGAGCTCGTCGTCTTCGTGCCCGCCCTCACCGGGCCCGACGCACGAGCCAGGCTGCTCGCCGACGCGGAGTTCGACAAGATCGAATACCCCGGCCTGTCCGGCACCCCGGCCGAGATCGCGGCCGGGGTGGCGGAGTTCGTGGCGGCCGGCGCGAGCAAGGTCATCCTGCAGCCCGTGGCCGGCGAGGACCCGGAGACCTACGTGCGCTTCATCGCGGAGGAGGTCCGCCCATTGATCGATTGACGCCCCCGGCTGACGGTATGACGCCGGTCGCGAAGCCCCGTGCTCGGGGGACCCGTCCGATAGCCTCGGCCGGGTGCCTCGGAAGGGGCGAGTTTCGGGAGGGTTCGGCGTGACTATGCGGTACGTGGCGATCGGCGACAGTTTCACCGAGGGGGTCGGCGACGACCAGCTCGACGGCTCGGTGCGCGGGTGGACCGACCTGCTCGCCGCGGGTCTGGCGGCCGGCGAGGGCACGACGGTGCAATACGCTAATCTCGCCATCCGCGGGCGCCTGCTCGAGCCGATCGTCACTGAGCAGCTCGACGCCGCGTTGGCGCTCTCGCCGCAGCCCACGCTGCTGACGCTCAACGGCGGTGGCAACGACATGATGCGCCCCGGCGGCGATATGCTGCGGCTGGCCGAGCTCACCGAGAAGGCGATCCAGCGCTGCCTCGAGGCAGGCGTGCGCATGGTGCTGCTCAGCGGGGCCGACCCGTCCGACCGGCTGCCGCTGGGTGGCGTGATGCGCCGCCGCGGCGAGCTGCTGACCCAGGCGGTGATCGACCTGGTCAAGCGTTACGACATCACGTTCGTCGACGTCTTCCACGACGTGGAGATCCGCCGGCCGGGCTACTGGTCCGCCGACCGGCTGCACCTCAATGCCGCCGGGCATCGCCGGGTGGCCGGGTTGGTGCTCGAGAAAATCGGTTACGAGACGGCGGCGCACGTCATCGACCCCGGGCCCCACGAGAGCCGGCGGGTGCTGGCCGAGGCGCGCTACTACCGTGAGCACGTGCTGCCCTGGCTGACCCGACGGGTGCGCGGCCAGTCGTCCGGCGACAACCGCACCGGCAAGTTCATCGACTGGACCGACATCGTCCCGGCCTGACAGTTCTTCCGTCGTCTCTTCCGTGGTCCGATCTCTTCCGTTGTCCGAGCAGTGGCCGTCGGCTCTTCGAACGTCAGGGCAATGGCCGCCGGCTGATGTAGTCGTCGTGCCACTGTTCGCCGACCAGGAAGCGCTTGACGCCGACCACCTCGAAGCCGTTTTTGGCATAGAACCTCCCGGCCCGCCGGTTCTGCTGGTTGACGCCCAGCCAGCAGAACGCGGCCCCGGTCCCGGCCGCCTCGGCCAGCGTCGCGGTCATCAGCGCGGCCGCCGCGCCCGAGCCGTGCCGCTCGGCCGCCAGATAGAACTTGCTCAGCTCGATGCTGACCTTCTCGTCCACCACGTCGGCCACCTCCGGATCCTTGATCGGACCGCCGACCAGCATCGAGTAACCCACCGCCACCTCGTCGTCGAAGGCCAGCAGGACAATGCGCGAGGGGTCTGCGAGGTAGCCGCGGAAGCTCGCCTCGGCCAGGTGCGTCGCGATGAACGCCTCGATGTCGGCCGGGAGAGTGCCGGGCGGACAGGCCAGTCCGAACGTCCGGGCGGCCAAGTCGTGCAGCAGAACGGTGTCGGCAACTTCGGCGCGACGGGTCGTGATCGACATGGAAAGACAGTTTATGGTTTCTCGCGTGCGCGCTCCCACGATGAGACAACTCGGCGACGTCATTCCGCTGCCGACCTCGGTCCGGCCCGACGCGACCGCCGACTTCCGCATCCCCGCTGGTGTGTCGGTGAGCGCCGCCCCGGCCGTCGCCGCCATCGCCGGCGAACTGGCCGGCCTGCTGCAACGGGTCACCGGCTGCCCGGTCGCCCGCACCGACGAGGGTGCCGTGCGGCTGCTCCTCGAGCCGGACAGCGACGGCAAGTCGCCCGAGTCCTACCGGCTCGACATCGCCGCCGACGGCGTGACCCTTCGCGCCCCCGCCCAGCAGGGCCTCTTCGCCGGTCTCCAGACGTTGCGGCAACTGCTGCCCGAGACCGCGCAGGCCGAGGTCGTGCTCCCCGGCGGCCGGATCGAGGATGAGCCGCGCTTCGCCTATCGCGGCACGATGCTTGACCTGGCCCGGCACTTCTACCGTCCGGCCGACATTCGGTCCTACCTCGACACGATCGCCCAGTTCAAGATCAACCATCTGCATCTGCACCTCACCGACGACCAGGGCTGGCGTCTCGAGATCGAGGGCTGGCCGCGCCTCACCGAGGTCAGCGGCGGCGAGGGTACCGGCATCGACGGCGCCGGGCCGGGCTTCCTCACCGCTCGGGAATACGCCGACCTGGTCGCGTACGCCGCGACCCGGTTCGTCACGATCGTCCCCGAGATCGACCTGCCCGGGCACGTCAACGCCGCCCAGGTCGCCTACCCCGAGCTGACCTGCGACGGGGAGCCCGTACTGCCGCGCACCGACCCCGAGGTGGGCTACAGCTCGCTCTGCGCCGACAAGGAGGAGACGTACGCCTTCGTCGAGGACGTCATCCGGGTCGTGGCCGGCCTGACCCCGGGCCCCTACCTGCACATCGGCGGCGACGAGGCGCTCAGCACCACGGCCGAGGACTACCGCACCTTCATGACCCGGGTGCTGCCGATGGTCGGCAAGTACGGCAAGCGCGCGATCGGCTGGCACGAGATGGCCGCGGTCGAACTGCCCGCCACCGCCGTCCCCCAGTACTGGCGGATCGAACCGACCGATGACGGCGTAGCCCGGGCCGCCGCGGCCGGACGCCAGGTGATCATGTCCCCGGCCGACCGCAGCTACCTCGACATGAAGTACGACGAGTCGAGCCCGCTCGGCCTGGACTGGGCGGGCCTGGTCAGCGTCGAACGCTCGTACGACTGGGACCCGGCCGACCGCCTGCCCGGCGTGGGGGAGGAGTCGCTGCTCGGCGTCGAGGCGCCGCTCTGGTCCGAGACCCTGCGCAGCCTGGCCGACGTGGAGTTCATGGTCTTTCCGCGACTGCTCGCGATCGCCGAGATCGGCTGGTCCCCGCGGGCCGGACGCGACTGGGCATCCTTCCGTGGCCGGCTCGCCGGGTTCGGGCCGCGCTTCGAGGCCCAGGGTGTCAATTTCTACCGCAGCCCCGAGATCGACTGGTCCTGAGGTCTTCCTTATTTTTCCCCCGGCGGACTCTCCGTCTGAGGTTTCCGCCGGACGGTCGCCCTACTCTTGGGCGCGTTGTTGTGACGGCGTGGTTGTGACGGCTCGGTGGTGATGGCGGAGGTGGCGGTGCGGCCGGAAGCAAAGGCGGCAGATCCCCGGACGTACGACGGCACGGACGCGCCCCGTCCCGCTGCCGAGCCGGCGGCCGGGCCTCCCGGGTCGTCGGCCGGGCGGTCCGCGGCGATGCTGGCCGGGTTCCTCGCGGTGACCTGGCTCCAAGTCGGCGCGGTGCTGCTGATCGTGCTCCTCGTGCTTGAGTCCCTGCCCGGCTCGGTTGCCCTGCAGGTCGCGGTGCCGCTGGTCATCGCCGTCGCCGGCCTGCTCTGGTGGGCCACCGTGCGCGCACTGCGCCTGCGGCGGACGACCCCGGCCGGCGTGCCGGTCCTGCGCCCGCATGCCCCCGCCCTCTGGACGATGCTCGACGCCGCGGCCGCCGCAGCGGGCGTCAAACCGCCCGACGGCGTGACCGTGGTGGCCACGGCGACCGCCACCCTTTCCGAGCGGCTCCACCTCGGCGGCCTGCTCGGCGGCCATCGCGAGCTCTACCTGGGCCTGCCCCTGCTGCAGGCCTGGGACGAGTCCCGGCTGCGCGCCGCCGTCGCCCACGAATTGGCGCACGGCTCACCCAGGCTGGGCGGCCGCTTCGCCCCGATGGCCCGTCGCGGCCGGGTGGCCCTGGGCCGCATCGTGCCGCGCATCCCCCACCGCAGCCCCGCCGCCCCGCTGCTGCGCGCGTGGGCCCGCTGGTACCTGAGGGTCGACACCCCCCACAGCCACGCCCAGGAGTTGGCCGCCGACCGCGTGGCTGCTTCCTTCGCGGGTTCCGGGGCCGCGGCCGCGATCCTCCGCGACGGTCCCGCCCTCGAAGACATGCAGCGTCTCTTCCACGCCGAATACCTCAGCCCCGGCTGGCAGACCGGCCTCATCCCTGACGACGTCTTCGGCGGCCTCCTGAACGTCCTGGCCGCCCGCGGCGACGACATGGCCGCCCTGCGCTCCCGCGACCCCGGGCCCGTCAACGAGTGGGATCCGCACCCGCCCCTGGCCGACCGTCTGGCCGCCCTCTCGGTCGCGGTCCCCGCCGGGCGGACCGAGGACCCGGCCGCTGCGGACTCGGTCTCCCTCGGCTCCGAGCGGCCCGCCGATCCCCCGGCTCCTGACGCCGCCGACCCCTCGGCCGTTGACGCCGCCGAACCGCAGGAGCCTGCTGGTGGCCTGGTCCCGGATCTGCCCGGACTGGGCCGAGCCCTCCAGGCCGTCGCGTTCCCGGTGGGCGGCCGAACGGTCGTGACCTGGGACGAGTTCTTCGGGGTCGCGCGCATCGCCGAGATGGAACGCGAGGCCGACGCGTCGCTCCGCGCCCTGTCCCGCGCCGCCGGCACGTCGGTGACCGGTGCCGCCGAGGTCCTCGACCTCGCCGCCGACGGCCGTCTCCGCAAGATCGCCGAGACGGTCTTCGCCGATCTGCCGCCCGACGAGGTGTCCGCCCGAGTCACCGACCTGATCGGTCTGCTGCTCGCCCTGGCGGCTCTGCACAGCGGCGTCGCCCGCTGGCGGCACAGCTGGACGGGCACCGCCGAACTGGTCGCGATCGACGGCTCCTACCTCGAACTGCAGGCCCCGGCCGAAATGGCCGGCGATCCCGCCACAGTGGCCCGGGTCCGCGAGTGGCTGACCGCGCTCGGCATCGACCTGACCGCGTCCGCCTCCACCGCCCGCCGCCACTCCGCTCGCGTCCCCGTGCTGGGCGGCGTGGTCGGTGTCCAGGTCGACGGGGCTCGCACCGACCTGCTGGTCCTTGAGACCGGCCTGTTCCTGGTGCCCGGCCTGCCGCGCTCCCGCCACCACGAGGCCAAACGCCGCCTGACCCGGCTGGCGGCCGACGGCGTCCTCGTCGACGGCTCCCCGGCCTCGGGTCGTCCCTCGCTCGAACCGGCTTCGCTCGAACCGGCTTCGCTCGAACCGGTTTCGCTCGAACCGGTTTCGGCCGGGCCGGCGCAGGCCCGGCCGGCGCAGGCCGAGGGCGACCTGGCACAGAGCACAGCCACCACGGCGACCGCCGCGCTCCCTGAACCGACCGGTGCCCATGCCGACGCAGACGCGACGCCCAGCCGATTCGTGGCCTTCGCCGACGTCGCCACGGCATCGGCCGGCCGTCACGGCCGACGCTCCTGGGAGATCAACCTGCGCGAAGGTGGCACCCTGACCGTCCGCACCACCTTGGACTCCGAGGAACTGCCCGGCGGCTGGACCGCCCTCGACGACGCCGTCGCCTTTCTGAACCGCACCCGCTGACCGCCGATCTGGCTGACATTCCGCCCCTTCCGCCGCGTGTCCTTGATCACGCGAAAGGGCAGGTCAGACGTACAGTTACTGCTGGTCGGACGGAACGACGTGCCACGGCTCCGCGGAAAACCGTGGCCGCCGTACCGCACTTCGGTGACGACCGATGTCTTTGTTCGTCACTCGCATCGACCTTCTCGGCCCGCCCATCGGGTCGCCTCCCCGGACGTGATTTCGCAGCTCGCCTCGTGGATTCGTGACCTCGGCCGGACCGTCGGGACGGACACGTTCGTGAGCATGTGGTTGCAGACTGCGCTGAAAGTGGCATCACGCTGGGTGAACTGCTCGTGGGGAGGATGCGTGATACCTGGATGCGGGGGTCGTATGGGCGACCGAGTAGCGAACCATCCGTCACATCAGGTGACACTGGGCTCGCGGAACGTTCGCTTTACCGCTTCCGATAACGGGTAGAGAAGTGCCCGGGACCGGCGGGATGATCCCATCGAGGCGGGGAGGGCCAGACATGGAGCGGGGACCGTTGGCGCTCTTCGGGGCGATCATCGCGGTCGGGCTTGGTCCTGCGCTGTGGATGGGTGTCCAACTGGGCGGTCCGCAGCAGCCGGGTCCCGCTCGTGCGCCCGCCGCCAACGTGCAGGACACCGAGAACACCCGGCAAGATCAGCTCGGTGGCTCCGGCGCCGGCGCGGATTCCAGCGACAACTCCCCGGTCGACGTCGATCCGCGCGGCAACGTGCTTCCGCTGACCAGCGAGCCCACCGCCGACCCGTCGCCCAGCGCGACCACCACCCCGGCACCCACCTCGACCACCACCGCGCCGCCGACCGAGCCGGCGCGCACCACCGCGCCGCCGACCGCGCCGCCGACCACCGCGCCGTCGACCGAGCCGACCGCAGACCCGACCGACGAGGCTACCGAGCCCCCGGCCGGGGACGAGAGCGACGACCCGACGCCGTCGGACGACGCCGAGAACGACGACAGCGGCAACGACGGTAGTGGCAGCGACGACAGTGGCAGCGACGGTAGTGGCAGCGACGGCAGTGGCAGCGACGACGACTCGACCGGCGAGGAAAGCTGGGCCGATCAGAACTCGCACGGCGGCAGCTACGGCAATTACGCGTCGTCCGAGCGCAAGTAGGTCGAGGCCGGCCTCCTGGCCGTCGCCACGAAACACTGCCGCAGCTCGGGCGGGTCGAGCACCTCGGCCTCGGCACCCAGCTCGACGTGCCCGTGCCGGACCGACGCCCGCCAGAAGGGGAGCCCGTCGGGCTCCCCTTCTTCTCAGCAACGTGTCAGAGCGCGAGCAGCCGGTTAAGAATGTCCCGGTACGCCCGCAGTTCCACCCGCAGCTTCTCGGTGTCGTCGGAGTTTCCGGCCAGGCCGTCGCGCTGAGCTTTGAGGGCACTGGTCAGCTTGTCGACGGCCTCGCCGACCAGCGTAGCGGCCTCGGCGGTGGCGTCCTTCGGCTCGTCCACGAAGCGGAGCTGGATGTCGCGGAACCGCTCGGCGAACGACTGCCCGTCCGGCAGCAGCTTCGCGGTGTCGCCGGTAGAACCCGACGTGGCAGCCGCCGGTACCGCGGCGGCCGCGACAACCGGAGCCGGCGCGTCCGAAGCTGTGGTGTCCGAGGCGGGCTGGAACTTCTCGCCGTCCCGCCGGCCGTCAGTGTCGCCGTCGCCGGGGAGGGAGTCGTTCACCGGCTCACCGGTGGCCGGCTCGACCGCCTTCGGGCTGTCGAGCGTGCCTTCGTCCTTGATCGTCTCGTCCGACGGTGACTTGGCGTCGCCCTCGTCGGGGCCGACCGGCGCGGCGTGGTCCGAGTCGCCCAGGTCCGAGTCGTCCCGCGGCCGATCACCGAACTCGGTCTGATAGGTGGTGTCCTCGACGACCGACCCCTCCGGACCGTACGTCGTGGTGGAGACCGTCTCCTCGGTACCGTCCCGCGGCGCCCGATCAGCGAGCTCGGCGTCGGCAGTGCGCGAGTCGTCGATGTTGACCGAGTCGTCGGCGGTGTGGGATGCGGCGGTGCCGGAGTCGGCGATGGGCGAGTCAGCGGTGTGGGAGTCAGCGGTAGGGGAGTCGGCGGTGGGGGAGTCAGGGGTGTGGGAGTCAGCGGTGTGGGAGTCAGGGGTGGGGGAGTCGGCGGTGTGGGATGCGGCGGAGTAGGAGTCGTCGGGATTGATGTCGTCGCGGTAGGAAACCGGGGACGAGTCGCCCGCATCGCGCGGCGCTTCACTCCACGGTGACCCCGCACGCTGCGGTGGCACAGTCGCGGGCCTGGCCGCCGCGCTGGCCGTACGGTCGGCGTCCTGCTGGGTCTCGTCCTCTTTCTCGTTCGAGAAGAACTTCATGGCGTACTCCTAGCGGCTGGTGTCGCGGGCGGGGGACTCGTCGGCGGCCGCACGGGGAGCGGGCGTCGCCTCCGAAGTGGACTCTGACTCAGTAGTACCAGTCGACGCCACCGGGTCGGACCCGAGCAGGTCGGCGAAGAGCGCCCGATAGTGCACCAGCGCCTGCCGCAGATCCTCCGTGTTCGCCGAACCCGCGCTGCTCCGCTCGCTGATGTCGTGCGCCTTGCGGTAGTGCTCCAGCGTGCGGGCGTGCTCGACGGAGAGGTTGGCGAGCTGGTCGTCGTACTCGCCGGTCGGGTAGCCGCGCTCGGAGATCAGCTGGGTGACCAGCTCATCGGCTGCCGCGACGGCGAGCTTGGGGTCGTCCACGAACTGGATCTGCACTTCTTCCCATTGCTCCGTGTAGGTCGCCCTCGCCTCGGGGGAGAGCGGCTTCAGCTCGAGCGAGGCGTGCCGCTTCGCACGCTCGCGGAGCTCCTTCTCGCCGTCGGTGCGGTTGCCGGAGTCGGCGACCACCCGGTCGTACTCCGGTCCGAAAGTATCTTGCAACTTCTTTCGCCGCGCGACGCGGACGCCGTACACGATCGCGGCGAGCACGACGAGGATGACGATGATCAGGATGATGGTGGCAGTGGGGGACATCGGGGCCTCCTCCTCTTCGACCCCGGGTATTCCCATCCGTGGTACTTCATCAATCCCCTTCGGAGACCCTGGTTTCGCGACTTTGCGTAATGCCCGGGTTGTGGTGTCGTAAGGACGACCGGCCAGGTCGTGCCAACCTCCAGGGTTAAAAAGGACTTAAGCGAGGATTTGGGTATGCCGGGGCGGTGGCTCGCTCGGAAGCTTTTCCGTATTCTCGCCAGGCGTACGCGAAAGAGCGGAGCCTGATGAAGAAGCGTTACTGGTCGATCCGTTCGAAGATCATCGTGTTGGCCGCCGTCCCCCTGACGGCGTTGCTGGCGTTGTGGCTCTTCGCGACGGCGCTCACCGCCGGCCCGGCGTTCACCCTGTTGTCCGCCCGGACGGTGCTGGACAACGTCGGCAATCCCGGCATCGAGCTTGTCGGCCAGTTGCAGCGTGAGCGGCTGTTCAGCGTCGAATACCTCTCGGCCACCGGCCCGCCCGCGCAGGCCCTGCTCGACCAGCGCAGCGCCACCGACCGCGCGGTCGCGCACTTCCGCCGGCTCGCCGAGGGGGACGGCGCGCGACGCGCGACGCGCGACTCGCTGCGCGCCCGCATCGACCAGTTCGTCGTCCAGCTCGCCAGCTTGACCGGCAACCGGGGGCACATCGACCGCCGGGCGATGGACCCGACCGGCGCGCAAGGTCTCTACAACAGCGTGATCGGTTCCGGTTTCCAGACCTTCGCCGCCACCGCGACCTTCAACGACGAACAGATCGACAGCGAACTGCGCGCGCTCACTACGGTCGGGCAGGGCCAGGAGTTCCTGAGCCGGGTCGATTCCCTGGTCGGCGGGGCCACGGTCGCCGGCCGCTTCACCCCCGCGATCCGCGGCCAGCTCATCCAGGACGTCGGCACTGCCCGCTTCCTGCTCGACCGCGGCGTCGAAGAGATGGCTGAGCACGACCGGGCCGCCTTCGCCGAGCTGCGCGGCGGCACCGCCTACGACCGGCTCGACAGCCTGCTCAGCCAGCTCGCGCAGCAGAGTCGCGACGGCGTCCGCGCGCCGGTGAGCAGCGCCGAGTTCCGCCCGGCCTACGTCGCCGTGGCCCAGGAACTGCGCGGGTTCGGGGTCGCGGCGACCGACTCGCTCACCGATCGGGCCCGTCCGGTGGCCGAA
>Ga0247737_1000484_pt1 | contig 15931 bp, 15 predicted proteins | sample UWRJL028104C2_FD_180937 | JGI IMG/M metagenome (GOLD analysis project Ga0247737, IMG submission 180937) | Plant litter microbial communities from Arlington Agricultural Research Station in Wisconsin, United States - UWRJ-L028-104C-2 | ecosystem: Environmental > Terrestrial > Plant litter >...
CCTGAAGGAAGCGCAGAAGCTTCAGCCGGGCGCGGTCGTCGGCGATTACATCGTCGATCCGCTGCCCCCGATCGAGTTCGGCCGCATCGCGGCGCAGGCCGCCAAGCAGGTGATCTTCCAGAAGGTTCGCGACGCCGAGCGCGAGCGCCAGTTCGAGGAATTCAAGGACCGCATGGGTGAGATCATCACCGGTGTGGTGAAGCGCGTCGAGTTCGGCCATGTCGTGGTCGATCTGGGCCGCGCCGAAGGCGTCATCCGCCGCGACGCGCAGATCCCGCGCGAGATCGTGCGCGTCAACGACCGCATCCGCGCGCTGATCCTGAACGTGCGCCGCGAGAACCGCGGTCCGCAGATCTTCCTCAGCCGCGCGCACCCCGACTTCATGAAGAAGCTGTTCGCGCAGGAAGTGCCGGAAATCTACGACGGCATCATCGAGATCAAGGCAGCCGCCCGCGACCCGGGCAGCCGCGCCAAGATCGGCGTCATCTCGCATGATTCGTCGATCGATCCGGTCGGCGCCTGCGTCGGCATGAAGGGCAGCCGCGTGCAGGCCGTCGTGCAGGAAATGCAGGGCGAGAAGATCGATATCATCCCCTGGTCGCCCGACACCGCGACCTTCGTCGTCAACGCGCTGCAGCCGGCCTCGGTCAGCCGCGTCGTGATCGACGAGGAAGAGGACCGCATCGAGGTGGTCGTTCCCGACGATCAGCTCAGCCTCGCGATCGGTCGCCGCGGCCAGAATGTCCGCCTCGCCAGCCAGCTGACCGGCAAGGCGATCGACATCCTGACCGAGGCCGATGCGTCCGAGAAGCGCCAGAAGGAATTCCTCGAGCGCACCGAGATGTTCCAGACTGAGCTCGACGTCGACGAGACGCTGGCCCAGCTGCTGGTCGCCGAGGGCTTCGGCGCGCTGGAAGAAGTCGCCTATGTCGAAGCCGAGGAAATCGCTTCGATCGAAGGTTTCGACGAGGATCTCGCCGCCGAGCTGCAGAGCCGCGCGACCGAGGCGCTCGATCGCCGCGAGGAAGCCAACCGCACGCTCCGCCGCGAGTTGGGCGTGTCCGACGATCTTGCCGCGATGCCGTACATCACCGAAGCGATGCTGGTCACGCTCGGCAAGGCCGGTATCAAGACGCTCGACGATCTTGCCGATCTGGCGACCGACGAACTGATCCAGAAGAAGCGCCAGGAACCGCGCCGCCGCAACGAGGACGCGCCTAAGCGCCCCGAGGACAAGGGCGGCGTGCTCGGCGAATATGGTCTGAGCGACGAGCAGGGCAACGAGATCATCATGGCCGCCCGCGCGCACTGGTTCGAGGACGAGGAGGCACCTGCCGCCGACGCCGAAACCACGGACGAGGAAGCGTAAGCCGCCATGCCGTTCGTCAGCATCCGGATCGCGGGCACCGCGACGCACGACCAGAAAGCGGGGATCGTCGCTGACGTGACACACTCGCTGGTGACGCGTCTCGGCAAGCCCGCGGGCGCGGTGCAGATCGTGATCGAGGAAATCTCCACGGAGAATTACGGCGCTGGCGGGCTGCTTCTCGCAGACCGCGACGCGCCGAAGAGGGAGGACGCTCATGCGGTTCCCTCACAATGACGCGCTAGGGCTTCAGACAGGTACGGGCCCCTTCTGTCCCCCCTCCCTTTCGAGGGAGGGGCTGCGATGACGGCTGACCCCATCAGGCGCTGCATCCTGATCGGCGAGCGCGCCCCGCGCGCCGCGCTGGTGCGGCTCGCGTTGTCGCCCGACGGCCATGTCTTGCCCGATGTCCGCGCCAAGGCCCCAGGCCGCGGCGCCTGGATCGGCGTGAGCAGGGCCGAGCTCGAGACCGCGATGGCCAAGGGCAAGCTCAAGGGCGCGCTCGCGCGCGCGTTCAAGACCGGCCCGGTGCTCATCCCCGACGACCTGCCCGCGCTGATCGAAGCCGCGCTGGAACGCGCCGCGCTCGACCGGCTGGGCCTGGAATCCCGCTCCGGCGGGCTGCTGATCGGCACTGAGAGGATCGAGACCGCCGCCCGTTCCGGCAAGCTTCACCTGCTGCTCCACGCGTCCGATGCGGGCGAGGACGGCAACCGCAAGCTCGACCAGGCCTGGCGCGTCGGCAAGGACGAGGAAGGCAGCGGGCTCAGGGGGTTGGCGCTGCCGGTATCACGCACCATATTGGCCGTGGCACTAGGACGGCAGAATGTGGTACATGTCGGCCTGACTGATCCCGATGCGGCGAAGCGGGTGGGCGAAGCGCTCCATCGCTGGCTGCATTTTATCGGCCCTGACCCGAGTACAGCGCCTTGCGAAATGGTCTCGCAGGGCGCAACGCCGTTTGAAACACAGCCTGCGGACAGTGGCGCGTCCGATACGGCCGAAGATGACCTACGAGGAATTTGAGTGAGCGATACCGACAACGAAAAGCCGAAACTGGGCATGCGCGCGCCGCTGGGGCTGAAGCGCACGGTCGAGACGGGCAAGGTGAAGCAGAGCTTCAGCCATGGCCGCTCCAACACCGTGGTCGTGGAAGTGAAGAGCCGGCGTGTGCTGCGCCGTCCCGGCGAGGCCGAAGCGCCTGTGGTCGAGGAAGCGCCGGCACCCGCGCCGGTTGCCGCCGCGCCGGTGCGCGCGCCCGAGCCGCCGCGTCCCGCGCCCGTCTCGCCCGCCAATTCGCTGCTGTCGCGCCAGGAGCTGCAGACCAAGCTGCTCCGCGAAGCTGATGAGGCGCGTATGAACGCGCTCGAGGAAACCCGCCGCCGCGAAGAGCGTGATCGCCTCGAGGCCGTCGAGGAAGAGCGCCGCCGCGCCGAGGAAAATCGCCGTGCCGGCGATGCTCCCGACTCGCCCGCCGCTCCCGAGCAGCCGACTCCCGCGCCAGCGCCGGTCGAGGCCGCCGCGCCCGTGGCGGCCGCAGCGCCTGTCGCAGGGGCTGCGGCCCCTGTGCCGCCCGCGCCCGTCGCCCCCGTCGCGCCTCCGGCACCACCCCAGCCGCTCACGGTCTCGCTCGATCCGAGCATGCCCGCGCCGCGCCGCTTCACCCCGGTCGCGCGCCCCGAGCGCCCGCGGCCGCCGCCCGCGCCCGTGGCTGCCGCCCCCGCCGCGACGACGGCAACGCCGGCTGCGTCACCCGCAGGCGCGCCCAAGCGCCCCGGCCCCGCCGGCCCTGCGCCGAGCAGTGACGGCCCCGGCCGTCCGCAACAGCGCGACCGCAAGGGCGACGATCGTCGCACCGCCGGCAAGCTCACGGTCAACCGTGCGCTCGGCGATGGCGACGGCGCGCGCGCACGCTCGCTCGCCGCGCTGAAGCGCGCCCGCGAGAAGGAACATCGCCGGATGGGCGGCCCGCGCGAAGCGCAGGCCAAGCAGATCCGCGACGTCGTCGTGCCGGAAGCGATCACCGTCCAGGAACTCGCCAACCGCATGGCGGAAAAGGGTGCCGACCTGGTGAAGGCGCTGTTCAAGATGGGCATGCCCGTCACGATCAACGCAACGATCGACCAGGACACCGCCGAGCTGCTGGTGACCGAGTTCGGCCATAACATCACCCGCGTCAGCGATTCGGACATCGATCTCGCGAACGACACGCACGAGGAAGAGGACGGCGCCGCCGTGCCGCGTCCGCCGGTCGTGACGATCATGGGCCATGTCGATCACGGCAAGACCTCGCTGCTCGATGCGCTCCGCGGCACCGATGTGGTGAAGGGCGAAGCCGGCGGCATCACTCAGCATATCGGCGCCTATCAGGTCACCCTGAAGGACAAGTCGAAGATCACCTTCCTCGACACGCCGGGCCATGAGGCCTTCACCGAAATGCGCGCGCGCGGCGCCAACGTCACGGATATCGTGGTGCTGGTCGTGGCGGCCGATGACGGCCTGAAGCCCCAGACGATCGAGGCGATCAACCACACCAAGGCGGCCGGTGTGCCGATGATCGTGGCGATCAACAAGATCGACAAGCCCGACGCCAATCCGCAGAAAGTCCGCGAGGCGCTGCTTCAGTATGAAGTCGTCGTCGAGGAAATGTCGGGCGACGTACAGGACGTCGAGGTTTCGGCGCTCAAGAAGACCGGTCTCGACGAGCTGGTCGAGAAGATCCAGCTGCAGGCCGAACTGCTCGAGCTGAAGGCGAACCCGGACCGCGATGCCGAAGGCACCGTGATCGAGGCGAAGCTCGACAAGGGCCGTGGCCCCGTCGCGACCGTCCTCGTCAACCGTGGTACGCTCAGGGTCGGCGACGTGTTCGTCGTCGGCGCCGAGAGCGGCAAGGTCCGCGCGATGACCAACGACAAGGGCCAGCAGATCAAAGAAGCCGGCCCGTCCATGCCGGTCGAGGTGCTTGGCCTGTCCGGCGTGCCACGCGCCGGCGATCAGCTGACCGTGGTCGAGAACGAGGCGCGCGCACGCGAAGTCGCGGAATATCGCCAGAGCGTGATCACCAGCAAGCGCACCACCTCCGCGCCCGCCAGCCTGGAGAGCATGTTCTCCGCGCTGAAGGACAAGCAGGCGATCGAATATCCGCTCGTCGTCAAGGCCGATACCCAGGGCTCGGTCGAAGCGATCGTCAACTCGATCAACAAGATCTCGACGGACGACATCAGGGCTCGGGTGCTTCACTCGGGCGTTGGCGGCATCACGGAGAGCGACGTCACCCTGGCGGGTGCGTCGGGCGCGCCGATCATCGGCTTCAACGTCCGCGCCAATGCCAAGGCACGCGAGATCGCCGAACGCCAGAAGGTCGCGCTCAAATATTATGACGTGATCTACGACCTGATCGACGACATCCGCGCCGGCATGGCGGGCGAGCTTGGCCCCGAGGCCTTCGAAACGGTCGTCGGCCGTGCCGAAATCCGCGAGGTCTTCTCGGCGGGCAAGCATGGCCGCGCTGCCGGTCTGCTGGTGGTCGAGGGCTATATCCGCAAGGCATTGAAGGCACGCATCACGCGCGACGACGTCATCATCTACAATGGCGAAATCGCGTCGCTGCGTCGCTTCAAGGATGACGTGGCCGAAGTCCGTGCCGGCCTTGAATGCGGTGTGACCTTTGCCAGCCACACCGACATCAAGCCGGGCGACTTCCTCGAAACCTATGAAGTCGAGCTGCGCGAACGGACGCTGTAACGATGATGCGGTTGCGGACCGGCACGGCGCTTGCCCTCGGGCTCGCGCTGGCCGGCTGCGGCGAGCCAACGATCGAATGGCAGCGCGCGGTATCGCGCGACGGCCAATATATCGCGACCGCCGAATATGACGCGCCGGTGCTCGACCGGAAGGACACCTATGTCTTCCTGCAATCGGGCCGGCCGTTCGAGCGTGCGGCGGTGTACCAGAGCCATCTGCACGATTGCGTCGTGCTGCGCTGGACTGGCCCGCGCGCGTTGATGATCAGCCATCTTTCCGGCGTGCCGATCAAGCGCCTGGCAGAGTGGAAACCACGCTGGGGCGGCGACCCGGTCAAGATCAGCTACCGCGATTTCAGCCTGATCGGGCTGGCGCTTCCCCCGGAATGTACGGTGATGAAATGAGACCCAACGAAACCCCCGAGTCCCGCGCCGTCCGCCTCCTCCGCGTCGGCGAGCAGGTGCGCCACACACTGGCCGATATCCTCGCACGCGACGATGTGCACGACGATGTGCTGGCCAAGCATGTCGTGACCGTCACCGAAGTACGCATGTCGCCAGACCTGCGCCACGCCACGGTCTTCATCAAGCCGCTGCTCGGCAAGGAGGAGGAAGCGGTGCTCAAGGCGCTGCGCACCAACACGGCCTATCTCCAGCGCGAAGTCGCGGCGCGCGTGAACACGCGCTACGCGGCCAAGCTGAAGTTCGTCGCAGACGAAAGCTTCGACGAGGGCAGCCATATCGAAAAGCTGCTGCGCGACCCGCATATCGCGCGCGACCTGGACCAGGGCGAAGGCGAGGCCTGATCAGCCCGCCGACCAAGCCCTGACCTGCCGAATTAGCAGCGCAGAACTGACCCAGAGGATCACAGCCGAGGTGAAGCCGACCAGCGCCATACGCTGATCCCCGGGCAGTAGCATTGCGCCCAGCCCCTGGACGATCAATGCCAGACCGGTCGCATAATAAAGCGGGACCGGAATGCCGCGCGCCAGCGGCAGGAAGTGCAGCCCGACGATGATCGCGATCACCGGCACGATCGCATCGCGCGCTCCGATATTCTGGCAGATGGTCACCGCCACGAAGATCGCGACGCCCTCGATCGCGCTCCAGATTCCAACCAGTCGGCCGACATGCGCGCCCGGCACCCGAGAGTCGGCCGCCGCGCGGCTGCCCCGGGCAAGCAACGCGCCGGAAACCGCTGCGGGAATCACCAGCGCCGCCCATGGCAGGCCGGCGCCCATCACACCCACGACAAACCATATCGCGGCGAAGATGTTCAGAACCCAGATACCGCCGCGCATTGAAAACGCTCCTGAATTACGGGTGCCAATGTAGCGCCTGGTGACGTCCCGTCCATTGGGATCGGGCAAGTATCCGTTGCCCATCATATGACCGGCGCTATATTCTGACCCATGAAAACCCAAGTCCTTCTCTCCTCCCGCGGCAGAATTACCATTCCCAGATCGGCCCGGGATGAACTTGGTTGGATCGCCGGCACGAAAGTGGCGTGGGTCCGGCATCCCGATGGCACGATCGAAGCGCGACGCGCGGGGGCCTCGGGAAACGAGGCATGACCGACCTCCGTCGGGTCCGCTAAATGGCCAAGCTCTATTTCTACTATGCCTCGATGAACGCCGGGAAATCGACCACGCTGCTTCAGGCCGATTTCAACTATCGCGAGCGTGGCATGCGGACCCTGTTGTTCACTGCGGCGATCGACGACCGGTTCGCCGCCGGCACCGTCACCTCGCGGATCGGGCTCGGCGCCGATGCGATCGCATTCGAACGCGATACCGATCTTGCCGCGATCGTGGCGCGCGACGGCGAGGAACCGCCCGCCTGCGTGCTGGTCGACGAGGCGCAGTTCCTGACCGCGGCGCAGGTCGATCAGCTCGCCTCGCTTGCCGATTTCCATAATGTGCCGGTGCTCGCCTATGGCCTGCGCACCGATTTCCAGGGGCAATTGTTCGAAGGGTCGGCGCGATTATTGGCGATCGCGGACTCCCTCATCGAGATAAAGTCTGTCTGCGCTTGCGGCCGCAAGGCGACGATGAACATGCGCGTCGATGCCGAGGGCAACATGATCCGCGAGGGCGCGCAGACCGAGATCGGCGGCAATGACCGCTATGTCGCGATGTGCCGGCGGCACTTCATCGAGCGTACAGCCGGGGTGTCGTAGGAGGCGGGCGCCCCGAGTCGAGCCAGAGTCTGGGCAGAGTCGAGGCCAGAGTAGAGGAACGTCGCCATGCTTTACCGCCCCTTGCTTGCCCTGCCTCTTGCCGCGCTGTGTGCCGCCGCGGCCTTTGCGCAGATAACGCCGCCCGAGGGCGGCAAGCCGGCGTCGATCCCGTTCGTACAGCTGGATGGGATCCAGGATTTCCAGTCGGACGGCGACCGCGCCGTCTATCTCCAGGACCGCGGCCGCAAATGGTATCATGCAACGATCCTCGGCCCCTGTCTCGGCCTGTCCTTCGCGACCCGGATCGGGGTGAAGACCAGCGGATCGACGTCGCTCGACCGCTATGGCTCACTGCTGGTCGACGGCCAGGAATGCCGGATCGACGAGCTGGAGACGAGCGGTCCGCCACCAAAAAAAGCGAAGAACCCCGAGAAGGGATGAGCGCCGCTGGCGAATAGCCGGTCGCATCGCTAGATACGGACGATGAACATTCCCTCCATGATCTATTCCGCCGCGGTCTGGATCATCCCGCTGATCATCGCGATCGTGCTGCACGAGGTGTCGCATGGCTGGGTCGCCAATGCGCTGGGCGATCCGACCGCGAAGCGGCTCGGGCGCCTGTCGGTCAACCCGATCACCCATGTCGATCCGGTCGGGACGATCCTGCTGCCCTTGTCGCTCGCCATCGCTCACCTGCCGGTGTTCGGCTGGGCGAAGCCAGTGCCGGTGGTCGCGAGCCGGCTGCGCAACCCGCGCGTCCACATGATGCTGGTCGCGCTGGCAGGCCCTGCGATGAACCTGGTGCTCGCCCTGCTTGGCACGATCGCCATCGCGATCTTCGTCGCGGTCTGGCCGGGCAGCACACCGACCGGAGCGAGCGGATTCCTCGCCGAAAACCTGATCAATTTCGTGATGATCAATGTCTTCCTCGCGATCTTCAACCTGCTGCCGATCCCGCCATTCGATGGCGGCCATGTCGTGCAGGGCCTGCTCCCGCGCCCGCTCGCGGCCCATTATGCGCGGATCGGCCGCTATGGCTTCCTGCTGCTGATCTTCCTGCTGGTGATCCTGCCGATGATCGCCCCGAACGCGAATGTCGTCGGGCGCCTGATCGGCCCGCCCGCCTGGGCGCTGATCAGTTTGCTGCTCAGGTCGGCCGGTCTCTCGGTCTGACGCGGTGCATGGCTGGATCATCCTCGACAAGCCGCTCGGGCTTGGCTCGACGCAAGGCGTCTCCGCGGTCAAGCGCGCGCTCCGCGCCGGGGGCTATGGCAAGCTGAAAGTGGGGCATGGCGGCACACTCGACCCGCTCGCCACGGGCGTGTTGCCGATCGCCATCGGCGAGGCGACCAAGCTCGCCGGGCGGATGCTCGACAGCGACAAGCTCTATGATTTCACGATCCGCTTCGGGGTGCAGACGGATACGCTCGACCTGGAGGGCGCCGAGATCGCGCGGTCGGACGTCCGCCCGACTCTGGCAGAGCTCGAGGCGGTGCTGCCGCGCTTCACCGGCCCGATCGAGCAGGTGCCCCCGGCCTATTCGGCGCTGAAAGTCGATGGCCAGCGGGCATACGACCTAGCGCGCGCGGGCGAGGAGGTCGTGCTGGCGAGTCGCTCGGTCACGATCCACGCTCTAAGTTCCTCCCCGGCACGGGGAGGGGCGCCAGCCACGAGCGAAGCGCCTGCGGAAGCCCCCCTCCACCATCCTTCTGCGGGGGGAGAGCTGGAAAGCATCACCCTCACCGCCCATGTCTCGAAGGGCACCTATATCCGCAGCCTCGCGCGCGACGTCGCTTTAGCGCTCGGGACCGTCGGCCATGTCACCATGCTCCGCCGCGTGAAGGCCGGTCCGTTCACCCTTGCGGACTCGATATCGCTGGACAAACTGGACGAACTCGGCCATGGGCGCGCCCTTGAAGAAAAACTCCTGCCATTGAGGGCGGGGCTGGACGACATCCCGGCTCTATCCCTCACCCCCGATCAGGCAGGGCTGCTCCGACAGGGGCGGGTGTTGATCGGGATCGCCGCAGACGATGGCCTCCACTTCGCGATATCGGACGATGTTCCGGTCGCTCTGGTGGAAGTTCTGGACCGCGAGGTTCGCGTCGTTCGCGGTTTCAACCTCTAATCGAAAGGATCACGATGTCGATCACGCAGGAGCGCAAGGAAGCGCTCGTCAAGGATCATTCCCGCGCCGAAGGCGATACGGGTTCCCCCGAAGTTCAGGTCGCGATCCTCACGGAGCGTATCCGCAATCTGACTGAGCACTTCAAGAGCCACAAGAAGGACAATCATTCGCGCCGCGGGCTGCTGATGATGGTCAACAAGCGTCGCTCGCTGCTCGACTATCTCCGTCACAAGGACGGCCAGCGTTACACCGATCTCATCGCGAAGCTCGGTCTTCGCAAGTAAGAAACCGGCGCCCTCGGGCGCCGTTTTCATATTCCAGATAAACCCCGCTACGCGCGGGGCCGCCAGCTCATCAACGAGACTGGACCCCATCAAGGGGACAAAGGACAGGATGCAATTCGGCTGATTGTCCGGAGGCCGTGAAAGACCTCGAACCGCGCGGGCCGGTCAAGCCCGCACATTGGCCCCGGCGCGCATTTGGCGGCCGGAGTTGAAGGAAATAAAATGTTCGATACCAAAACCGTAAGCATCCAGTGGGGCGGCAAGACCCTCACGCTGGAAACGGGCCGCGTTGCCCGCCAAGCCAATGGCGCCGTCATCGCGACGCTGGGCGAAACCGTCGTGTTGTGCGCGGTCACCGCTGCACGCTCCGTCAAGGAAGGGCAGGATTTCTTCCCGCTCACCGTCCACTACCAGGAAAAATTCTCGGCTTCGGGCCGCATCCCCGGCGGCTTCTTCAAGCGTGAGCGCGGCGCCACCGAAAAGGAGACGCTGACCAGCCGCCTGATCGATCGTCCGATCCGTCCGCTGTTCCCGGAAGGCTTCTACAACGAGATCAACGTCATTTGCCAGGTGCTGAGCTATGACGGCGAGAACGAGCCGGACATCCTCGCGATGGTCGCCGCCTCCGCCGCCCTCACCATCTCCGGCGTGCCCTTCATGGGCCCGATCGGCGCCGCGCGCGTCGGCTATATCGACGGCGAATATATCCTGAACCCGACGCTCGAGCAGACCAAGGAAGGCGATCTCGATCTCGTCGTCGCCGCAACCGGCGGTGCCGTGATGATGGTCGAATCCGAAGCCAAGGAGCTCTCGGAAGAAGTCATGCTCGGCGCCGTGCAGTTTGCCCACAAGGCCTGCCGCGAAGCCGTCAACGCGATCATCGACCTGGCCGAGCAGGCCGCCAAGGAGCCTTGGGAAATGGCCGAGCAGGCCGACTTGTCGGCCGCCAAGGACAAGCTCAAGAAGCTGATCGGCAAGGACATCGCCGCCGCCTACAAGGTGACCGACAAGTCCAAGCGTTCGGACCTGCTCAACCTGGCCCGCGCCAAGGGCAAGACGGCGTTCGCCGACGCTGCCCCGCAGGACCAGATGGCTGCCGGCAAGCTGATGAAGAAGCTGGAAGCCGAGATCGTTCGCGGCGCCATCCTGAAGGACGGCAAGCGCATCGACGGCCGCACCACCACCCAGATCCGTCCGATCGAGGCGATGGTCCACTTCCTGCCGCGCACGCATGGCTCGGCCCTGTTCACGCGCGGCGAGACTCAGTCGATCTGCACCACGACCCTCGGCACGCGCGACAGCGAGCAGATGATCGACGGTCTGACCGGCCTGTCCTACGAGCACTTCATGCTTCACTATAACTTCCCGCCCTACTCGGTCGGTGAAGTCGGCCGCTTCGGTGCGCCGGGCCGTCGTGAAGTCGGCCACGGCAAGCTCGCCTGGCGCGCGCTGCACCCGGTGCTGCCGTCGAAGGAAGAGTTCCCGTACACGATCCGCGTTCTCTCCGACATCACCGAGTCGAACGGCTCGTCGTCAATGGCGACGGTGTGCGGCGGTTCGCTGTCGATGATGGACGCTGGCGTACCGCTGAAGCGCCCGGTTTCCGGCATCGCGATGGGCCTGATCCTCGAGGGCAAGGACTTCGCCGTCCTGTCCGACATCCTGGGCGACGAGGATCACCTCGGCGACATGGACTTCAAGGTTGCCGGCACGTCCGAGGGCATCACCACGATGCAGATGGACATCAAGATCGCGGGCATCACCGAAGAGATCATGCGTGTCGCGCTGAGCCAGGCGAAGGAAGGCCGCACGCACATCCTGGGCGAAATGGCCAAGGCGCTCGATCACACCCGTGAGGAGCTGTCGGCCCACGCACCGCGCATCGAGACGATCACGATCGACAAGTCGAAGATCCGTGACGTCATCGGCACCGGCGGCAAGGTCATCCGCGAGATCGTCGCGACGACCGGCGCCAAGGTCGACATCGACGATGAGGGCGTGATCAAGGTCAGCTCCTCGGATTCGGCGCAGATCGATGCCGCGATCAAGTGGATCAAGGGCCTGGTCGAGGAAGCGGAAGTCGGCAAGGTCTATGACGGCAAGGTCGTCAATCTCGTCGATTTCGGCGCGTTCGTGAACTTCATGGGCGGCAAGGACGGTCTCGTCCACGTCTCCGAAATCCGCAACGAGCGGGTCGAGAAGGTCAGCGATGCGCTGAGCGAAGGCCAGGCCGTGAAGGTCAAGGTCCTCGAGATCGATCCGCGCGGCAAGGTTCGCCTGTCGATGCGCGTCGTCGATCAGGAGACCGGTGCCGAGCTGGAGGACACCCGTCCTGCCCGCGAGCCCCGCGAAGGCGGTGACCGTGGCGATCGTGGCCCGCGTGGGCCCCGGCGTGACGGCGACGGTGGCCGTGGCCCGCGTGGCGATGGCGGCGGCCGTGGTGATCGTGGTCCGCGCCGTGATGGCGATGGTGGCCGTGGTCCGCGTCGCGATGGCGGCGGTGATCGCGCGCCCCGCGGCGAGCGTTCGGGCGGCGGCAACGACGACGGCCCTGCGCCCGAGTTCGCACCCGCCTTCCTGACCGGCGACCGCGACTAAGCGATCCCGTTCCGCAAGAACGATGAAGAGGGGTCCGGGAAACCGGGCCCCTTTTTCATGTCGCGCGTCCTCCCCTCCCCAATCCGGCAAAGGCTGAAGCGGCCGGCTTGCGCCGCCGGGAATCCTCACCTTATGATGGCCCGCGACCTGGGGGTGGAATGACATTAGCGGACAAGGCACAACTGATCGGCGTTGTCATTCAGACAGGCGCGCTGATCTGGGCGATCCTCCAATTCCGGATGGAGAACAAACGCCGGACCGATGCCGAGATCGAGGCGGCGCAATTGCGCCTCGACAGCGAGAATGAGGCGGCCGCCTTACGATTGAAGAACGAGCAGGATGTCCTGAACACCCGCAGGGTCGAAATCTACCAGCGGCTCGAAATCGAATCGAACCGGGTGTTTGAATTCGAGGCGAGGCACCCGCAGCTTGTACCGATGATGAAACGGCGCCTTGCGCCGGTCCGGAAGCTGGACGATCTCGTCGTCCAGAACGAATATGGCGATCGCATGGATGCGCGGCAGATCGCGATGGTGGCACGCAAATATTACGAGATGAACTGCAATCTGTTCGAGATCGCCGCCCGGCTGCGCAAGCTCGATCTGATCGACAACGATGTCTTCGGCAGTTGGGTAGCCTGGTATTTCGATACCGGCACCGAATGGGGCTTTCGCGCGCTATGGGCCGATCTGCGCGACAATTACACGGCCGATCTGCGCGCGATCTTCGATCCGCTGTGCATTGCCCTGATCGCCGATTGGGATGTGGCCCATGCGGAGGGACGCCTGGACGAGGTCGATACGGTTGGCCGCCTGCCGGACATCGCCACTGCCGAACTGGAACGCCGACGCGGCGCCTTCTACGCGCAGATTGGCGACCTGCTCGATTGTGCGACCATTCGCGACTGGCTCGTGCAGGTGGACGCAACGCAGCTACCCCAGGCGCATCCCCTGGCTTATAGCTGAGGGATGATCGACTATCGTTGGGCACGCGGCGACGAGTTGCCCGCTATCGCCGCCTTCTTTGCGCGAATCGTCGCACTGGATGATTCCTATGTCAGCCATGGCGAGGTCCAGACCGGGCTCAGTCTCGACGGCGTGACCTGGGTCGATGATCTCGACCAACGCATGGCCGAGGATTTTGCGGCCATGGGAAACGAGCGGTCGGTCGCCGTCGCGACGGGTCCGGACGGTGTTGCCGGCGCTGCGATCATCCTGTGGGAAGTCACCGATCGCGTATCGTTCATGGTGATCGAGGATCTCGCGGTCGATCCGGCAATGCGGTCGCACGGGGTCGGCGCCGGGCTGGTGGCCTTTGCCGAGGCGGCCGGCGTCGAACGCGGGATGGCCTGGGCATTTCTCGAAAGCGGCCTTCATAACGAGGGCGCGCATCGCTTCTTTGCCGGGCAAGGTTTCCGCCCAATGTCGAAGACATTCTCGAAGAAGCTCGGCTAGGCAGGCTGCCGACCATGCACCGGGGCGAAGGCGCCAGGTGCACGGTCGGTTGGAAGCGTCGAGACGATCAGCCAGCCAGGGACTGTACCGGCCGCGGCCGGCGATCCGGCCCGACCGCGACAAAGGCGAACACGGCCTGGGTTACCTTGCGCGCATCCTCGCCATGCCGGTCCCGCGCCCAGGCCTCGACCTCGACCTTCATTGACGTCCGCCCGACTTCGATCAGCCGGCCAAACACCGATACCTCATCCCCGACAAAGACCGGGCGGTGGAAGGTCATACCGTCCACCGCGATGGTCACTGCCCGACCGCGCGCATGGCGCGACGCGATCGAGGCAGCGGCAAGGTCCATCTGGCCCATCAGCCAGCCACCGAAGATATCGCCATAGGCATTGGCGTCGCCCGGCAGCGCCGTCACGCGAATGGCTGGCTGCGTATCGGGCATGGTCGGATGCGGATTATCAGGCTGCGTCATAAGCATTGCGTACCCGCATCCGCTGCGCCGCCGCAACCATCGCGATCAGTGCGGGCCGCACTTCCTCCCATTTGCGCGTCTTGAGCCCGCAATCGGGGTTCACCCAGAGCTGCCCGGCCGGCAGGCGCTTGCCCGCCAGGGTCAGCAGCTCGGTCATCTCCGCCTCGGCCGGGATGCGCGGGGCGTGGATGTCATACACGCCCGGCCCGATCTCGTTGGGATAGGCATAGTCGGCAAAGGCATCGAGCAACTCCATCTGCGAACGCGCGGTCTCGATCGAGATGACGTCGGCGTCCATCGCGCCGATCGAGGGCAGGATGTCGTTGAATTCCGAATAGCACATATGGGTGTGGATCTGGGTGTCGTCGCGTACACCCGACGCGGTCAGCCGGAAGCATTCGACCGCCCAGTCGAGATAGGCCCGCCAGTCGGCGCGCCGCAGCGGCAGGCCCTCACGCAGCGCCGCCTCGTCGATCTGGACCACCGCCGCGCCGGCCGCCTCCAGGTCGATCACTTCGTCGCGAATTGCCAGCGCGATCTCCCGGCAGCTTGCACTGCGCGGCTGATCATCACGCACGAACGACCAGTTCAGGATCGTGACCGGGCCGGTCAGCATGCCCTTCATCGGCTTTTCGGTCAGCGACTGTGCATAACGCCACCACTCGACCGTCATCGGGCTGGGCCGCGCGACGTCGCCGTACAGGATCGGCGGCCGCACGCAGCGCGAGCCATAGCTCTGCACCCAGGCGCTGCGGGTGAAGGCGAAGCCGGAAAGCTGCTCTCCGAAGTACTGCACCATGTCGTTGCGCTCGAACTCGCCATGTACCAGCACGTCGAGGCCGATCTTTTCCTGCCACTCGACCGTCGCGGCGGTCTCGATGCGCAGGAACTGCTCATAGGCCAGGTCGTCGATCTCGCCCTTGATATGCGCCGCGCGCGCCTTGCGCACCTCGGGGGTCTGCGGAAAGGACCCGATCGTCGTGGTGGGGAAGCTCGGCAGGCCAAGCCGCACCTGCTGCGCCGCGCGACGATCCGCAAAGGGCGAGGTGCGCCGCGTCATGTCGAGATCGACCGCCGCCAGCCGGGCTGCGACAGCGGGATTGTGGATCAACGGCGACGCCTTGCGCGATTCGACCGCCGCACGGGCTAGCGCCAAAGGCTCGGCGACCGTCTCGGCACCGCGGTTCAGCGCCTGGGCCAGCACCGACAATTCGCTGATCTTCTGCACCGCAAACGCCAGCCACTGCTTCACTTCCGGGTCGAGCGCCGTCTCGATCGCGAGATCGACCGGCACGTGCAGCAGCGAGCAGGAAGGCGCAAGCACCAGGTTGCGCTCGGCCGCGATCGGCGCGATCCGCTCGATCAGCGCGTCGAGATCGGCGCGCCAGACGTTACGCCCGTCGATCACGCCGAGCGACAGCAGCAGGTCGGGCCGGGCACGCTGCCACACCGGCTCGAGCTGCTCCGGCGCGCGGACGAGATCGATATGCAGGCCGTGCACCGGCAGGTCGGTCGCCAGTTCCAGATTGTCGCCGAGCACACCGAAATAGGTCGCGAGCATCACTTTCGGCCCATTCACCGAGAGCCGCTTGTACGCCCGGCGCAGCGCCGCCCGCTGATCCTCGTCGAGATCCAGCACGAGGCAGGGCTCGTCGATCTGCACCCAGTCGGCACCGGCGCGGGCAAGCTGCGCCAGCACTTCCT
>Ga0247737_1000485_pt1 | contig 15918 bp, 20 predicted proteins | sample UWRJL028104C2_FD_180937 | JGI IMG/M metagenome (GOLD analysis project Ga0247737, IMG submission 180937) | Plant litter microbial communities from Arlington Agricultural Research Station in Wisconsin, United States - UWRJ-L028-104C-2 | ecosystem: Environmental > Terrestrial > Plant litter >...
TAAGGCGGGGCTGTATACTAACTGTCGGCCTGCCATAACATGTTGAGGAAGGGTGTTCCCGACATGAAGATAGTCCTGACACCCATGCCATACAGGTAGTCGAGGCGGGCTCGTAACCCCTTCAGGTCGCCGCCAAAACGAAGCTGGGTTTCTCTGTGGTCATACTCATATGGCGACTTGAAGAAGTCGTTGTTGGAGGGATCACCATCTGCCCACTTGTCTAGGAGGATTGTATACGTTGGGAGTGCCCGCCAGTTCGCTGGTGAAGGAGTATATGTTGTATTCGGCCGTTCCGAGTCGTATTCGGTGGCATCTTTGGCATTTTTGTTGATGTTGAGGTTGTAGTCGACGAGGTCTTCACGCCACGGCGATGCATTGACGAGGGGATTGAGAGCGAGCCAGAGCGCGCACAGCGTCGTTGATAGACGCATGGCCTGAGCGTTGTACGCCAAATATTAAGGAGAGAAAGAGGGGGAATGCCAGCTGCGACGAACGCAGTGGTAGAAGTTAAGGAGAGAACTGTTGCTGGAATTTAGGACGGCCAGCGCTCGGTTGCGATGCCTTATTTGCCCCCGTTTACGTACCCAGCCACTGTCGGCCCTTTTTCTTGGCTCCCCTGTCCCTCTGCTCAATTTTGCATATCCTATTTCCATTGAGCGCCGGAGCTATACTCCAGAGACTCCCAGCGACTTGCAAGCTTCTCTGGACTGCTTGGTAGTCGTCAGTTCGTCGATTTGCACCTATTCTCCCTACTTTTGGTCACGAGACACGGATTCGTTTGTTGCCCGCTTTCCATTCAAAGGGTTTAACTTTTACGTTCACTGCGGTGTCCCTTCATGATAAAATTTCCAGCCACCGAGTAGGGAAGCTGGCCCACACCGGTGCCTCAGCCACCCGCTATGTGTCCAAAAATAGACTGCTCAAACCCAGGCTTTTTGTACTCTTTGACCTTCGACAAAAAGGTCTTTGTACTCGAAAAGTCTATCCAAGAGGTTATTAGAGCGTTATTGTCTATTCTGTGAGGTTTCGGGAGAGTGTGTATGTGTATCAACCTTAAATACTGAGAGTTTGGGCCGTTGTCAAGGTTTCCGGGCTTGCGCATATCATCATCTCACAGAGTCACAGCTTCCAACAGTCCATCTCCCTCTAGCGTTGGCCGCCGTTCCCCAAGGTGCATGCCATGTCGGCAATCATCGCCAACAACGCTTTCTACACATCAGAGTCTCCGACAAAGCCAGGTTCTCCTTCATCACCCACCACCAACAGGTCCTATATGAACGTTGCAGGCCAGGATGGGCGCATGGCCCTGCAACCACTCAAATACCAACAGTACACTCCCATCGAACCCCCAGCGGGCATGTCTTATTCGGCCTTTCTGCGAACATGGACCGACGAGAATGTCTCAAGGTGGTTGAACGAGATCAGATGTGCGTGCCATGAAGAGTCCTTCAGAACAAACGATATCAGAGGCGATGTCCTGCTGGAGCTCGACCAGATTACGCTCAAAGAAATGGGTATATCAAGTATTGGCGATAGGCTTCGTATCCTCAACGCAGTCAAAGTCCTACGACAAAGGGTATCCGGCAAAGCTGTCTCCTCGGCAGCAGCGCATAGATCGAAACCGAGTCTCGATTCCAACGACAGCTCTGGCAACAAACCCTCTAGCCGACGTCTGGAGAATGTCAGACCAGCGCCTTTGCAGCTGAATCAGACAACGAGCAGAGGTGATCTGCCAGGCATTATGCGTGAGCAGGCCCCCGACTCTGCCAGGACCGCATATCAACCAGTGCGCCCACTCCCTATGCCGCAGCAATCAACCCCGCCGTCCAACACGCAACTCAACACGCCAAGCAGCGCCCATTCCATCGCATCCAGCTCTCACCGGGCGAACCTCCCGCCCCTCCCACCTCCACCGCGTGGGCCAGCACCGCTCCCCCCAGGTCGAACAGGCACCTCACGTCTCCCAGCATGGTCCAATGCACCCCCCGATGCACCGGCTTATCCTCCCCCGCTCCCACCGCAGAATCAGAGCACGCCAAATCGGCCGACTCATCTACCCGCCGACCCTCGTCCCGTCAATACAGGGGTGAAGCCGCTCAACCGCTCAATATCGCCAGCGCCCCCTGCACCTGCGCGCCTGCGTCCCAACCCTACAGGTACAGTTGGAGTCGCCGCGAATGGCAGGGGCAGCGCTTATGGCGCTAGTGGGTCGCCAAGTAAACGGCCTGCGGCCAATGCGCACCCCTATGCGAATGCCCAATCATCACTTCATGTACCAGCGACGAACCTCGCATCGAACCTCTCTCCTATTGATGAATCCTTCTCTTTGCACGCAAGTGCCTCCAGTACGCCGTCTCCGCCTTCGTACTCGGTTGGTCGTGGGCCCTTCAATCCTTCAAACAATACACAATATACCCTGGACGACTTACGGAGGAAAATTGTCAAATTCGTCCTCCCCGATGAAGGTCTTTCATTCACGATTGATGTTGCGTCATGCAACGGTGGTGTGGAAGTACTTGAAAAAGTTCTGAAGAAGTTTGGTAAGGGTAGTTTGAGGAGCGACGGAAATATGGACGTCTCCCAAACAGACGAAGGTGGCCTCACGGTCGATGGTTGGGGCGTATTCATGGACATGGGTCAAGAAGATGGACCCGGTATGTCTACCTACATAATCTCTCCGTGAACGACATTAACCCACATCTCACAGGCCAACCGCTTACTGAAGCTGAACTTCTCTCTATCTGCCACGCTCCCGACCACCCAACACGCGAAAACGGCCTAACCCTCCGCCGCCTCCGACGCATGGAAGAACGCGCCGGCAGCCCCTCCAGCGTTACCAGCCGCAACACCAAACGCGCCAGCTCTATCAGCATCCTTAGTGGTCTTGGTGTCAGCAACCCCGAACGCGCCCTCGAACCACCCTCACCCACTTCCGGCCGCCTCAGCCCAAGCGGCTCCAAACGCCCCTCGAAACTGCGCAACTTCTTCGGCCAACGTCCGCCTAGCGAACTGATCACGACGCATCTGACGGAGTTCTTCCCTAACGCTGAGAAGAAGGTCCTGGGCCGTGCGAGGAACAGTATGATGCGGAAGAGGGATAGCGTGGTGTCGTTTGGGAATGGAAACGCGTTTGCGGGAGGCAGTGGGCAAGTGATGCCGTCGAGGTTTAGCAGCAGCACCCAGGGATCCAGGTCGTCGACGTCGACGCATCCACCGCCTGTACCTGATAAATCAGACCACTCTGATGGCCTTCCTCGAGTCTCACTCTCCACGGAGGACGGTCGCTCGATGGATCTGGATCTCGACAGGTCACCACAACTGCTTCCTCCTATTCCCTTCCCAAGCCAGCCTCTCTCGGACTCGATGGACGACATCGACAGCGGCGCTGTACCGCGCTCGCAACGGATGTCCAGAACTGCGTCGATCGCGTCGAAGCGCTTGAGCTATATGACCGAGCTCCGAAGCAAGCGTGATCCTTCTGATACAGCCAGCTTGATGACTGTCGACGAAATCACGGCCAACGTCGAGAGCCGACGTGAGAGCGGGGACGACGATCTGGATGGCTGGACGAAGGTCGACACGGAGATTGAGAACATGGTCCCGAAGGCGGTTGTTGACGAAGACGACGCAACAGAGGTAGAGGACGAGGGTGAAGTTTCGGATTCAATTTCATCTGATGAGGATGAGGATGAGACTCTACATGATGAAGAAGAGCTCAGCCTCGATGTGGATGACGATGGTGTTATTCGGAACATTGTCAGCGCTAGGAAGGGTAAGCTGTTGTGTCTGACGTCAAGCTATTATGTCGCTGATTGATCTCCTTTCCAGCAAACAAATGGATCAAAGGCGCCCTTATTGGTGCTGGATCGTTTGGAAAAGTCTACCTTGGCATGGACGCTTCTAACGGTCTCCTGATGGCTGTCAAGCAAGTGGAGCTGCCCACCGGTTCAGGACCCAATCAAGAACGCAAGAAGAGCATGCTCAGTGCTCTCGAACGTGAGATTGAGTTGTTGAAGAATCTCCAACATGAAAACATTGTCCAATATCTCTGTAAGTCTATTTCTTCGTGATCATTGGCATCATCTAAGCGCTCGTCGTTACAGACTCCTCTATCGACGAGGAATTCCTGAATATCTTCCTTGAGTACGTTCCTGGAGGGTCGGTCACTGCGCTCTTGCGCAACTACGGCGCGTTCGAGGAGACCCTAGTCAAGAACTTCGTTCGTCAAATTCTTCAGGGCCTTGACTACCTTCACGAGCGGGATATCATCCACCGAGACATCAAAGGCGCCAACATTCTCGTCGACAACAAGGGTGGTATCAAGATTTCCGACTTTGGTATCTCCAAGAAAGTCGACGACAGTAAGTATTATCCCTTCTCGTGAACACAACTTTCTCTAATATTATTTTAGATCTTCTCACTGGCAATCGTATCAATCGACCCTCACTCCAAGGCTCCGTCTTCTGGATGGCACCTGAGGTCGTCAAACAGACTGGACACACACGCAAAGCTGACATTTGGAGTGTCGGATGTTTGGTCGTCGAGATGCTTACAGGCGAGCACCCATGGGCACAGCTTACGCAAATGCAAGCCATCTTCAAAATCGGATCATCTGCAAGACCAACTATTCCTTCCGATATTTCTTCTGATGCCCAGGACTTCTTGAAGAAGACTTTCGAGATTAACCATGAGGCAAGGCCCTCTGCGAGCGAACTATTGCTGCACCCCTGGGTCGATACTAAACTCAGTGCGAAGGCTGCTTAATTGACTTCTCATGTGTATGTACACACCCCAGTTATAGTTTCATCTTCGCTGTTTTAATTTCTTGTATGTCACCTTGTTTCTTGTTCGAAGACTATGATCTAAGTTATTCTGTTTTCGATCACTTCTCCCAACAGGATTCAGCCATTATTTGTACCTGTACCATGTCATCGCACTTCGCCCTTCTCTAGTTACGCAGAGAGTTTGTAGTTGATAGATGTAGACAAAGGATATCACTTTTTCTCCGCTTGATCAAGAGATTAATCACCTTCAACTCGTTCGACATGGCCAACGATTCCGAGCGTCATAAATGCCGATTCCCATCTATCTTGGAATGGGGCCGACTGGGAACCTCCCGGCCGTTAAACAAGTCAAGCTTTCGCAAAGTCCAAACTCGGATGAGAAGGACATACAGAAGGCAGAAAGATTGGTGCGAAATATGAAGTGCCTCACTATCAAAAAACCACTACGACTCTATTAGGATCAATAACCAAATCGAGCGGCCAGCCTCTTAATATCTTTATGGAATACGTTCCAGGAGGTTCGATTAAAAATCCGTTTCAAACTATGGAGCTTTGGAAGAAAGCCTTGTGAAGAATCTCAGGGGACAAACACTTGATAGCCTTGGCCATTTGCGTGAGCGGGTAATTATTCACATGGGAGCGCATAGAATTGTTGAAAACACCAGCTCCGTCAAGACTTCGGGCTTCGCTGACTTCAGAAAAACCACTAACAGAAGAGGTTTGGGATCTCAGCTTTTTATTGGATTCTACTCAATTTATTCCTCATAGGTGAGATTAAAGCTCACTCAACCGATACTCGCAAGATGTTTTTACAATCACCAGAGCTTAAGGGCTTATATATCTAGAGTTTTGACCCGCTAGTGGTGAAAATGTCCACCAAGAGTCATCATTGGCCAGGATTCTCGGAGACTCGAGCTATCGCCAATTCTACGTCTCTAAGTTTCCCGGAGATATCTTCCAACATATCTGTTTTCCACTGACCAAGAATGGATGCCATCCATGGTTCCCATCAAAAAGCTCACGAGCGCCTATCAGGTCCGTGACACTATCGCGCCAGATGTGTAGATTTATATTGGCGCAAGCAGAGACGTTATATGCTGGAGATCGCGTTAGCTTCTGCATGATATTAATTCTTAACTTTTGAAGGCCAATATAAAATAATAACCGAGCTCAACCATATCATGTTTTTCTCCGTTGGATGAAGAGATTGATCACATTGATCACATTAAGCTCGTCCGACATAGACAATCGGAGTATCGCCTGGAAAATATTCGGGTATGCATCGAAAGCCACACAGGCACTACCCATAAAATGCTCACGGGCGCCTAAGTAGTATCAGGTCCACGACACTACTACCGCCAAACCGTCGCGCCGGGGCAGACGCGTAGATTTATATTGGTATGAGCAGAGGCACTCTTTGGTGGGCAGTCCATTTTATTATCTCAGGAATAATACTATTTCTTACTTTTGAAGGGCAATAATCAAGCGAGATTCGGACTCAAATATCTAGTTATAGGCACCACATCAACGTCAATGTTTCGCAGGTGGTACCTCTAGTACTTCCGTGCTCCTCTTCCGCTTCAGTTCCGTTTTACTTGAACTCGAAGCCTTTTTCCCGGGGCCCCAGTTGGCTGGATGCTCCTGATATCGCACCAAGTGCATAGTTTCGAGAGCACCCATCGTTGCCGGATGTCGAGTGAAATTCGCTTCCGACCTGAAACAGCAAGAGAGACCAGTAAATATCAGCTTCGGTGATTTTACACGAGAAAGGGTGAAACACAAACAAAATTTCTTTCGAAAGCAGCCGCCGCGCAGGTGAGGTCTCAGAGATGTTTTCCATCCGCACTGGATGCAGCTTGATCCATGAACGAAAAATATCATGAAGCTGTCGGTGGGAGGCGTTGGTTTTGAGTGAACCTGCACAGGCATGTGATCTTGATACGGTATGTCCGGCATTCAGGAGTGCAGATCTACAATATAAATAAAACTTCAGAGCGGTTGTATCATTGGCCTGAGCACGAGACTCACGCAACGTCATCTAGCGAGGGCGTTTCGCAGTGGAAGAAGCTGGAAACTTTGCTGGGAGTGAAGTAGAAAGGAACTTGCAATTCCTGTTGGAATAAATTGAGTGTCAACACGGCGGATGTCAGGATTTGATTGCACCTCTTTTGCGAGAGTCAACATCCCTCTCATCCTTCCTGCCGTGCCGTAACTATCCTTATTTTCATCAACGTGGGCCAACACTTTCCCGCCAAAAATTGGGTCGTGAAGTGGACCTGACCACATAGGTCCGGCGACCTGTTATAATTCAACAAAAGAAGTTTTAACCTGAGACTGAAGCCTATTGGAGAGAAGGAGACTGACATGAAGATGTGAGTCGCATTCCGGGCATTTGTCTGACGCAAGAGCTGCCGAATGCGTTTTGAAGATGTAGTTCGTGTTACCCGAAGCTTCGTGAACCTTTGCCACCATTCTTCCTAGTGGTTGTTCGTAGTGACTTTGACATACAGTGCAAATGTAGAAAGTAGAGTTTTTCCTGTGAGAGAAGGCCTGTTAGCAAATTTATAACGCAGAGGTGAATGTAAAGCTCGTACGTCAGAGATTTCTTTACCTCGGTAGGTGAAGTACCAACTCGCACAAAGACGCGGACATAGAAGTCAATGGAGAGAGACATTAGAGGTTCAATATAACGCCCATATCTTGAAGCTGATGTCGATAAGGTATGTAAAACTAGTCGCAGAGCCTTGACGAGAATGAGCAACGGGAATTAAACAGCAGGAGAATGACAGACACTTTCATGGCAGTACTCTGCCTTGACCGGTATACCACCGTAGTTAGAGAAACTTGAACTGTAAGGAGCGGTGTGAATATTACGAGGATCTGCTCACCATTTTTCCGGATAGTTCGTTGTTGCGAGCACAGACAGGTCAGTGCATGTGACGCACAGGAGTCCTTCGGAGAGTCAGAACAACCTCGAAATATTAAACATAGACCCACCTCCATCATTGACAGATTGCACTGCAGCGTCAATAAATGGTGCAGCCGTCCCATATGGGTCGAGATCGACAACGTCGACGCGTCTCTTCTCTTCACGGTGATTGTACATCAAAGAGCTAACCAGAAGTTAACAAAAGCGAGAGCAATGGCCGCGTCTCCAAGAATACACGCACCATGCATCTCCCTCATTCACCTGAACCTTTGGCTTGACACTCGACCCGTCAGGACCCTCCGAGCCTTCCAGACCGTTGATTTTGACATTGCGTTTCATAGCTTCGATGGCCCCAGGGGAAAGATCGTTAGCTATAACGTGTCTGAGATTTGATTAGTTCACAGCAGATAGCAACGACGAAGAGCTCACTTCACGTGGGGTATCTCTTTGGCGTAACGGATGGCACGGAGGCCAGTTGCCGAGAGTGCTTCGAGGATAACGAATTTGGCAGGTCTGTACTGCAGTGTCTCTGTTAGAATTGTACATGTGCATGTGATGAAGATATACCTCAGGCCCTTTCTGAGGGGAGCCATTTTGCTGACTTGTGGACGCTGAAGGCACTTCTACCAACTCGCTTGGTTGGGGATTGACTGCATCTGCAGTCGGCGGATCCATAGCAATATCGGTATTACTGGCAGTCTGCGATGGTTCATCTGTGGCATCTGAGACTCACTAAGTAGGTGCACCAAGTCTCAATACACTATGTTACTTACCAGCAAGCTGTTTAGCGCGCTTCTGGCTAGCCTTTTTCAGCTGAGCCTTCTTCCACTTCTCTTCTTTTGCCTTGTTTGATTCCTCACTCCATACTCGAATGGTTGCCACACTCATATCACGGTTGAATTCCTGGACTGGATTGAGGAAAGCCGCGTCGGCGTCGAGCAGGATATGTGAGGTGTTCTCCGTGTGCAGGCGAAAGCCATCTGGAATCTCGATGTCTGCCGCGCTGCTTGCCATCCTCAGTCGTGGTCTGCACAATTGCAAGGAGGTCGGCTTGCAGATAGTGCGGCAAAAAAATACTAGGCGTGATGAAGCCAGGACGATGGAGAACTTGAAGATCTGTGACTCGGGTGTTGTTGCTGAAAATAGGAACTTTGCCGAAGTCTCCATCAGGGGACCTCAAATTTTGTAGACAGGGGTCACATAGAGTTTTGGGATCTGTGTAGTATTCCCTGGAACTATCCGCAATGCTATCTAATCCACATCTACAACATTGAAAGTGTACGCTAGTAGTGATTTCCCAGGCATAAATACTGTGTGGAGTAAGATTCATTCGATAATTATATGCGAGGCTGTAGTAGGCACGGCTTATGAAAACATCTTCCAAAAACTGTCCTTGATCTGTTTTGCAGGAGGTAGACCGAGGTCATCCGTGATGTCGTCCACAAAGCTATCAGTGCGTTCGTACTTCTCGGTCTTGGCTTGAGTGGTAGAATCGCCGTTGCCTAATGTCTCCATGTCCAAGAGATTGTGCGAAGGGCCTCCGCCATGGTGTGTGCTATCACCACCAACTACCACAAGCTTTGGTAGGGTATCTGCTTTGGGTTCGGGGTCGGGGAAAACGGTGGAAGAATCCCAAAAGTCGGGCACGAACGGCTAAAAAGAGCAACTAATGGGCTAGGTGGGGGAAGGAGATGGTAAAGGACGTACAATCTGGACTTGCATTTCTGGTTCAATCGTGTCCGATGGTCTAGGAATCTTTACATCCAAGAATTCGAGAGTGGGAACTACAGGGAGCTCTGGATTTCCAGGAATTTTGGGCTGCGGTGCCGTAGGAGCCGAAGGAGGTGCGGTCGACGCACGATCCGTACTCAGGGTGGTCGCTGTTGCACTCAGGACAGAGCTAGCTGCCTGTTTCACGGTCTCGACGAGCGACGGCTTCTCGCTGGTCCTGTGGGAGACTTTAGCACCGCAGAATTTGCTTGACACGCTCAAACATACGTCGGAATGGCCCGGGATTTCACCTCTGGTCTGGCTGCAGGTTTCCTTCCCTTTGCAGACCGTGGCTTCACTGCTGTGGATGCAAAACGCGTACCAGCGGCGATAGTTCGTGGAAAAAGACGGGCAGCGAGCATTTTGGAGAGGACGAGCAAGAAAGAGACCAGCTCTGCTTGGATTGGAATATGATATATTACGTAATGAGCATCTTATCACGCCCCTGCTGCCTCCCCAGCTTCACGTTTTCCTTGTTTACTCCTGGCGCTGGAACTCTGTAGGCTGCACGTCGTCGAGGCTGTGGCCGTCATACAGTCACTGTACTCGGGGATTCTGTATTAAGCACATCGTGGACTCTGCACAGATCGATTAAATACCCTTGACACTCTTGTTGCCTCGTGTCTTCATCGTGGCCCGTTTGGAGCAACCGTTCCGGACATTTGCACGCTGATAACATCCTTCATCTAACAGCTTTCTCTTTCCTTCATACATGCTTTTGTCTCCGACGTAGGCTCTGTCCAATTCTCTTGTTGACGTACGTCTCATATTTCAATATGTTCGCTCTTCTTAACAGGTCCACAAGTGCAAGCTTGCCATCTCAAGGGGCCGGTTTCTGGAACAAATTCAAGCCAAAGGCAAAGGAACCAGATCCCAAGCCAGGAGCTCCAATGGCTGTCGCACGACCGCGTTTGCTGACGCTGGCAATGGGAGACAAGGAGACTCTCTGCATGGTGAGCCACTGTATGCGCGTTTTCCCTTCACCATCGCTGACCGTCGTCATAACCAGCTGCCCAACTCATTTGATGTACGCCATTCGATAATCAACATAACAATGTCTCATATCTACTTTAGGATCTTATGGTCGTTGCCCAAAATTGGGCGAAGCCACCTCCGGATGCCATGTTCAACCTACGCGTCCCAGTGGAATATGCATCTATACATGCAGCGGTATGTCAACCAATTGATACGTCCGTGAATATTCTCTTAAACCCTTCTCTGTAGCGCCTGGTTGCAGGTCCTTACATATATGTAAGTTATCATTACCTCTTCCCCATGTGATTCTAATGCTCTCAATCAGCTTACAGGGGAGGACTCGTATCAAATAGCAATCATGGGCGTGTTCGGTATACGCGTTGAAATTGTCAGCGACGCCCCTCCGCCCAACGATGAACCCCCGTAAGTCCTCATTCGCGAACGTTTGTCAAATCCCACTCATTCTTGCCTCCACCCAGACCGCCTCCGTGAGCCTTTCTCGGATCTTAAATCTAGGGTATTGCCCCTAATCCATTAATAGTCCGCCTCCCGTCCTTGAAATGGATGGCCTGTTCAATCTGGAACTAACACCAGGTCAACATGTGGCTCTAGATGTGACTGTCAACTCAGATGAGTTGGACATGGCAAGGATGGAGGATGGAACTCTTGTCGATGGAATGTTCTGGGGGAAATTAGACATCATCCACTCAGGGGACACCCACTCCATGGAATTCTCCGGTACACGACTCCCTCCTGGAGAGGAATTTACGCCAGAAATGATGATCGACTCACGAACGCTCACGAAACTCGCTGCTGTTGCAAAACCATCAGTAATGGCGAAATGTAATCTAACAATCCTATCACCTGCAGTGCAATATTGCGATCTCGTCCTCACTTTCTCTCAATTTTGGAAACTGGGAACAGCGTGGCCGCCTCCGGAGTTGATTGAGGACAGCAGGGTCAAGTACTTCCTACGAGTTCATCCTGGAGGCGCTTTGGAGCACTTCGAGAGCGAAATGGTGTCAACGGCTCTGTATTACGAAGCAATGTGAGTAACACAGCATCCGCAATCCTGTTTCATCACTAATTTACCATAGCCCCGATCCTGCAATGGTGGAACCTAATAACTTCATCGCGCCTCGCAACGGATTTGCGATGTCATTTCGCGATTTCATCCCGCATCTTATGAACGTTCTGGACCAACTTGGCATGTCTCTGCACGCCCGGACCGCATTCATCAAGTAGGTTTCGATTTCATTCAACATGCACTCTTTCTCATTCGTTTACCACAGCAACAATGTATCCTCCTTCGCCCAACATAAGAATATCGCATACAGATTCCTTCCTCCAGGGAAGATTGCAGCCGCCGTGGATATCACAGTTACCACCGAGCCTTGCGTCTTCACCCGGCTGTTCCTTATCTTCCGCGGACTCACCGACGATGAGGTGGGCATGTTTGCAGGCGCAGGCGAGAAGGAGGCGAATGCGCACAACTGGAGAGAAGTAGTTGGCTGGTCTGAACACTCGAAGGATCCAGAAATGTTCCGTGTGCTCGAGACTTCGGTATTGGAGGTGTCCTAGGTTGCTGCATGGGTCTCTTTGGGATATTTGCATTTGTGGACCTTGAATCCTTTGAACAGCCCTCGATGGAGTTGTTCCTGTGGATCACATTTACCCCCGATCCAATTATACCTTAACAAATATTTTAATGCAGTCTCTCGTCTCTTTCCTCCAGGTTCTTACTTACCGCTGCCTTTGGGCCCGCTCTGAATACACTGTATTGCAACTGTTGTAGTCGTAGAAGTACTTGTCCTCCAATATTACCACCAGAATATCATCTGCGTGACATTCCCTTGCGATCTGTCATCAGCACATGACGCGTGACTGTTTGCGTTCCGTGACACTAACGATGTGGAGAGTCAGCACTGCACCAATTTCCCTTCACAAAAGCCACACCGAATTCTGCAAGATGCCCGCCAAGTCACAATAGTGCGTATTTTTCTGCATATGGATTTTGAGCTAACTCTATCTTTAGTGAACTTGACCGAGAGGCTAATATTGCTAAAAATCGCGCTCTCTTTGAGGACCTCGGATTGAAAGACGCAATCAGCACACTTGGTGTTCCTGCAAAAGCTGCGAAGGCCACTGCGAAGCCGGTGCAGGCAAAACGCGTCAAACGCGAGCGAACTGAAGAGCTACCCAGGCGAGCATCGAGGCGGCTGCAGACGAAATTACTGGGTGAGAAGGATGAGACACCTGAACAGAAACAGTTGAGAGAGGCGAGTGAGATTCATGTGCCACAATCATGCTTTCTTAACTCTATCTATAGGAGGAAGAGGCAAGAGAAGAAGAACTACGAAAAGAAGCAGAAGAGAAGAAGAGACAGGCGAAACGCCCGCGACATGATGTACTCAATTTCAGGACTCTCGCTGAAGAGAACTCTCCTCAGGAGCTATCCAGTCTCTCGACCACTATGGAGACAGTGGCACAGTCGTCTGAACCTCGACGCGTAGGAGACCCTGATTCTTTTGTCTTTACCGAAGACTCCAAGCAGAAGAGAGCCGTCCAAGACATTCGGGACAAGGTACAGGATTTGAAGGTTGTCTCTCGTGCAAAAGTCACCATGAATCGCATCTATTGCGCTGCATATCATCCCGAAGTCTCGAAGGATATTATTTTCTTCGGAGGTATATCTATCAACTCGATTCTTACTTTCTTTGCGCCTTTCCTGATCCCCAATGTTCTTTCCAGATAAACATGGTCAGCTAGGAATTTGGGACGCACGAGCACCTCCGGACGAGGTGGACGATGACGGAGACATTGCCCCGGAGAACAGAGAGGGAGGGAAATACTGGCGGCTCCAACTGCACTGGCCTGCCTCATCCAAGTCTTCAATATCGAGTATCAAATTGGATCCCATCGACTCTCACAATGTGCGAAATTTATATGTTTTTGAGAATTTCTTCAACTCACATGTATTTCGCACAGCTCTACACAAGTTCATACGACTGTACAATCCGGAGTCTGTCGTTCGTCTCAGGCACTTCAAAGGAGGTATATGCGAGTGAGAACGGAAATCTCATCTCTTGCATAGACCTTCCCGCAACTGGTCAAGAGATATGGATGGCAGATGCATCTGGTGGTGTTACACATATCGACCTTCGTGAAGAGAAATCTAGCGCCCGCAGATACGAATTGTCTGAGGTCAAAATTGGCAGCATTAGCGTCAATCCTACACGGACAAACTTTCTGTTGACCGCTAGTAACAGCAGGTTCCTTAAGTGAGTCACAATTCTTATGAGCCAAATGTTACGTCCTGACTTCCTTTCGCTCTATCAGAATTTGGGACGCGAGAAAACTAAACAAAATACCGGTCGAACTACTAGACCAGGCTACACAAGAAAGGTCGGAAGACGACTCAACACGGGTTACTCTGGACTTTGAGTATTCCGTCGTTGACGAATATCTCAAATCGGCCAAAGGCAGAGGTGGCTTTCGTGGAGAAGGAGGGCATGGTAAATCTGCGAGCTCTGCGTACTGGGATCCTCGGGGCTGTCAGATCGTCAGCACAAGTTATGACGATAGCCTTCGATGTGCGATCACTTTCTATCCTACTTATTTTTCCCATCCACAGCTGACAATATCTAACGAACAGTGTGGGAGGTCGAGACACCTCACTTCAAGAAAGACGCCGAATTCCCTGATTTCAAGCCATTCTGCCGTATTCAGCACAATTGTCAGACGGTAGGTCTTCGATGTTATGTCACCCACTCCTTTCATTACTCACGCATTTGGCAGGGTAAATGGCTTACTATTCTTCGGTCGCAATGGAGTCCGAACCCTGATGTATACCCGCACTTTACGGTTTGTTATTCTTTCACGTCTTGATCGCCTCCATAGCTCATCTTTCCGTCAAGGTAGCTAACATGAACCATTCGCTAGACATTTATTCTGCAAAGGGTGACTTGATCACCCAGCTAAAGGACTCAACAATGTGCGTTTGCATTGACGTCTTTCGTGCCATTTCCTGACTTGTACTCGTAGGGTCAGCGCCGTTCAAGCTGTGACCTGTTCGCACCCAAGCATTGTTGAACGAGCAGCAAGCGGGAATGCATCTGGAAGGTGTATCCTATGGGCCCCAGAGTCGTTGAAGGTTCACGTCTGATATTGCGTCTCTTGATTCTGATCTCGCTATCTAATATTATATCTCACTTGTAATATATGCAATATGAATACTGTTGGATCTGGTTGCACTCTTAGGCATACATATCGTCCCAGTCATCTTCAGCAGGTTGATTTTGAGGCGCTGGTCCCTGAGCAATAGGCAAGGCCTTTGGGTTCGCTGAAGTCTCCTGCTCGATCTCATTGACAAGATCCCACATATCCTCATCTTCATCCATGGACGAGTTAGGCCCAGAACTAGGCGCAGGAGGTGGCGCATCAGAGAGTGCGCCTTCCATCCCTGCGTCAATATTCTTCCAAAAGTCTTCATCGTCGTCATCAAACCCATCGCTGGCGGGTACTTGCTGCTGTTGAGGTTGCCGTGCAGGCGCAGCGTCACGATTATCGTGAGGCCGTGAAGGTGAGGATGCCTGGGACGATGATCGTGGAGGAGATGAAGGGGGTAGGCCTTTGTTGGGATCATCAGTGTCCATTGCATCGTCTTCGCCGTTTCGATGTGTTCCTTCATCGTCGTCATCCTCTGGATCTGGTGGTTTCCCGCGACCGTGAGCTTCGTCTCGCCAAACCGACAAAGAAACCTGGAACGAACGGTCAATATATCAAGAAAAAGCGAAGGTATATTGGTAGCACTCACGTTCATTCGTCTAGAATGACATAGCTTCTCAATACGATCAACAGTGTCCGAGAAAGTGGTCTTTGGGTATAGCTGATGCGTCCAGTACTGATACCTTTGCAGTAGTCGATCGAGATCAGTAGCCTGAAAATAGCATGAAAATTATAACCGGGTAGTGATTTGAGAGTAGCCTCACCTCATGTCCCTTCCCTTTGATCTTAAACTCCTTTGTCATCTTGACCAACTGAGGAAATCCATCCTCGCTCAACAACCGGTTCTCATCCAATTTGACAATCCTTCGGCGCGCTTTCTTCTCATCCTTGTCTTTTCCATCCTTTCCCTTCTTCCCAGATGGTCCACCCGTGTCGGGTGGGGGAGAGCTGCTTGGCATAATTTCATGAGGGGTGAGCGGTGGCATCTTCGCCTTATAGCTCGCTTTGGCCTGGCGTGTCAGCTCTTCCTCGTCAAGCATGGGCCTCGACAGATCGTCATCGTCATCAAAGCCCTCGAAAAGCGCGTCGATGTCCAAGTTCTGAGCCGGGGGTGCACGATGAACGACACGATCAGAGGTTCCAGGCTCGAGTTCCTCATCATCTGAGTCGGCTAGAAAGAGAGTCTGCCGCGCTCGTTTTGCTGGTCTATGTGACTCGTCGTCGTCGCCATTC
>Ga0247737_1000487_pt1 | contig 15900 bp, 14 predicted proteins | sample UWRJL028104C2_FD_180937 | JGI IMG/M metagenome (GOLD analysis project Ga0247737, IMG submission 180937) | Plant litter microbial communities from Arlington Agricultural Research Station in Wisconsin, United States - UWRJ-L028-104C-2 | ecosystem: Environmental > Terrestrial > Plant litter >...
GTATACACCAACACTTATATTCTAAGCTGGTTGTGTTGTATAGGAACATAGATTGACTTCTTTAATAGAGCGCGAGATATGTGATTATAGACAGGCCCAATGAAATTGGAAAATAACCGTTGGATAACACGAACAGATTTTCTGAGTATAGCATTCCCGCGTCTTTCATGTCGTATATGAAGACAGGTGGATAATGTACTTGGATTGGTTAGAGCCGATACCACATTACTATTCGAAGTCAGACTTGACGGCTTATTTCGTGATAATAATCGACTATGAGCTTCCGGTACTCCCTTCATCCTAGTAACAAATATTTATCTGCACTATGAGGCAGGAGAGCATTAAATACGACAGGTGGATAACCATGCACGTTCGAGAAGATAGTTGCCTATTCAACATAAATCTCACTATAATCTAAACTAGCTTTAAATACACATAGGAAGATTGAGTCATTATAACGCTACTAGTATTATTTGACGGCAGTGGACCCCTGAACTTTTTGAATTTATAGCTTTACATAAACATAACTAACAATATTATCTCATAGAATACTGCAGTAAATGGCACCATATTTATTTCATACGGGGTCCTCCATTCTTTGATCAAATGCTTTGATGTGCGATTAGTGCTACGAGTAAAGTCAAGACCAGACGTAATGAAAGAGAAATTTTATGTCTTTCAAAGTGCATCATTAGAAGATGCTTTGCTAAGTTGTCCTGGGAAAATACGCAAGATAGACGGCTTGCTATGAAGTAGATGACAACGAAAAATGTATAAAATCTTCGGTCAAAACACAATGGGAAAATAAAAATAAAATTTGTAAATGAAGCAGCTAAATTGTACCCAAAAACATAATGAGATAGCACAAAGAGCATGTATCAAACGTCCTTGAGAAATGCCATTTTGATTCGTAGCATTTGCCACCCAATAGAAGAAGAGCAGTAAATAACGGGTGAATATTGTAGTTAGTGGTAGCATTTGTCCCAGATAATGATTTCAAATACTATACTCGACTAGATCTCTACCCATCAATAGCAAGCTGCAGATGTTGCTCCTGCCACGCGATGAGTCTGGATGCCATATTTTAGCAATGCATCTAGTTAGGAGGAATACAGACACGTGATATCTATTCATAGATGCAAGTATGATTCTCTATTGTTGTGGCCATGCGCCCTAGGGCATCAACCTCCACTAATGTTATTCTTAGATATTGCGCTATGAAAATCCTTCATCTTCGGACTAGACTACACACAAGACACTTAATTTACTTTTCGAGACACCATACCCTGGTCGTGGCTATAGGCCCTTGACAACTATAAATACCTTGGCAATGTCTATCGCTGCTGCCAATGATGATTTGGAAGATGCACGGAAAGTGGAAGGTGTGATTCTTATTGCTATCCGGTCAGCTGTGCTTTCGAACCAGCGCGCGGCAGAATTAGTCGGCATAATCTGGGCGCGCTCACTTGCATTGCCTGGAAGTCAGGACATTCTCTTTAACCGCGGAGCTTACATTCGCCTGTGTTGAGCACATATGACCGGGATTACATAATTTATGCTTATATACCAAGCGTCTGAACAACCACGTGTGTGTTGTGCTAAGTCAATTAGACGTGTTAACATATTATAGAGTATAGAGCTATCATTTTATCTCTCTTACTAACCTGAACATATCTTTAATTTGCTTCTTCGTGTCGACACTAATCAGCAATACTATATGATCTTGAATATAGCTTGAATTTTAAGTAATGTAGATGGATAGATTGAAATATGCTCTTCGTGCCTATGCTTACTCAGCATGCAGGAAAGCTTGTGGGAGTAGTTTATTGCATAAATTACTACACTAAAATCAATAGAAATACTTAGCGTCTATTCATATTGGTTTATGCCACTGATGTATGTCTCTTACCCGGCTATCTCCTGGCGCAACCGGCTGTTGTGCCCTTGAATCTGTACCAAGACGAAACTGACAGTTTGGCTCATGATCTTCCATTACCCATGTTTCAGGAAGGAGATATAGATCAAAAATGGTTATTAGTGCCTCACAGTAACGACTTACAGTACCATAAAGAAATTTTACCCTGCACAAGAGTTTTCTTTATGGACGGCTCAAATGATAATACACTAGCTCAAATGATAATACACTAGCTCAAATGATAATACACTAGCTCAAATGATAATACACTATTACCAAAAATCCAAGCGAATGACAGAATCGAGATTGAGCTTGTGCAGCAATCTAAGCTACAAAGTGGTAACGGACTCGGAGTTCAGCACAGAGGAATACTTTATTCAAACCCTGCAAGCTTCTTAACGTAGTTACCTCCTGGATTCTGTACGATGTACACCTGGCTTATTGTTGCATACAACTAGATATTCTCGTCAGGTGATGAACCATGAAACTACAAAAGCAAGGCAATTTAAGTTCCTACTCGTAAACTTCCCAGTTAAGTAAGATCTCTTGAGCTGCTTTCAAGATTGATCTCGAAGCTCCAAGATAGTGGAGTATTTGTACATCGAACGCTTACCAAAGAAGGATCTGACTAACTCGGGCTTAGCCTGTTGATACTTCGGCGTTTGTCAAGTTTTAAAATTCCTACCGCTGCACTCCCCTGCAGCTACCAGTTTCCAGTAATATTTATTCGCGCCAATTATTTTCATATGCCCCAATTAAAGACCTTCCATTCACTCTATATATGACAGCGCCAAGTGGTGCTGCGCGTCTCATAAGATTTATACTACAGCTTTACGTGCTGTAAATTTTTGAATTAATATGCTCATTCCTTTACTGGACTACAATAAAAGGATGCATGCGTTATTTTCACACCGTTATCAAGGTTCTGTTGACAAGTGTCCGAAAGGGCATAAAATTGACAGTCTTTCTAATTAGTCATGCTATTATCCTTGCATGGCTCCCAGCACAGTAGAATGCATAATTAACATACTAAAGGTTCAACCAGTAAGAGATCATGTGTTGATACTATATATTTACAAGAAACACTCGATATTCTCCATAAAGTTAAAGCACATATACTTTCACATTAATAAGTTCATGGATGGATTGCGAGTTGACTACTAGAATAAAATAAAACATGTGAATAGTGTCTAAAAGCATGCAAATTCAGGAGGTGTTATATTATCATGTCTTTGGTGCTAGTTTGTTAATCTGAAGATCCGGCTACAATTTCTTTTTATACTACTAACAATCTATAGTACATAACCCCTGTATAAATAAGCACGGAAACATGTTACTTTTGAAATCATATAGCAGTTGCACGAACAACAAGAACCCTTAGATGTTTTACTATCCACTGTAAATGTGCTAAGACCTTTCGGTCTATGGTCCTAGTGCGTCTGTGACACGTCATTACATCCATAGCGAAGAGAAAACGGGAGAAGTTTGTAGTATACTCCAGGGTTTCCTCAAGAAAGTCTAAAGAAAATCCATTGCATTCCGTAGAAAATGTAATTTAGGTGATCTTCTCGAGCTCAAAATTATCGGCACTTAGATGGTGATATTTCCTTGTAATGCAACTTCAAGGACTTTTACACTTACGTACTAGCTCATTCCTTGGTATGAAGGCAGTAAGCTGACGCATGTGGTTGATTATGTGATTTTTCCTTGACATGTTTTCAAAGGAGTCTGTAGGCATACCCATGCTATCATGTGAGCATATGGACAATAGAAAAGTATATAAGGAAGCAAATTCCCGCAAAGAAAATCATGAATCACATCATCGAAGAAAGCTTTTATCCACCTCATTGAAATCTTATAAGTCAAACTTATTATTACCACGGTCACTTAATCACGCTGGACCATCAAGATGAAGTATACAGCCATTCTCGCCACAGTCGTAGCCATCATATCTGCTGTAGAGGCTTGTAAATGTGGTGGCAACGTAGATGCTACCAGAGGTATTATATAAATCTCTTCGGGGATTCTTCTTCTTGGGAATGCTGGCTGCATTCAGACTTCAGTTGACTTCAGAATATTATGCCTGAAGCTAACATCCCCAAGATCTCCTAATGCAGCGTTACAACCTGATACTGCGCACGCACTAATTCGTTATGTGAAGCCTGCTGCAGAAGTGTTGGAGGAAGCCCGACCAATAATGATTGCCCAGCGAACCAAATTAGCGAGAGGCTTAGCAATTTCGCCTCCTGTTGCAGAAACCTTGGTACTGGATCTGATTGCCGCTGCCCCATCGGTTGTGCAAGGAATGAGACAAGTATCGCAAGGGAGGCCAAGGGACTGCCACCATTGAACGACGAGGAACTTGCGGCTTACGTTGATTCATACGGTGGATAAATTCGGAACTTTCTTACAATATATGTCCTTGCCCCTAAGGGGCAACGCATGTATATTGAACATGGAGAGTTGCTTTGGTAGACTGTTTAGACAGTAAATCATGCGTTTCAATGTCGAGTTACTGCAGCTGAGCCTCAACGCATAAGCTAAATTACATCGGAGCTCTTTGTACGGGAGTTCGTAGTACAAACTATCCTTGAATTTATTATATTTTCCCTCAAGCTCTTCACTCCACGTGTGCAATGATAATCAGATAAAAAATGAAGCATTATTTTGTAAATTTCCCCATTTATTGATACATGACTTGGCTTTCGTGCCACTCTACATGTCGACATGTCGACCTTTCTCTCGTCAGGTTTAAGAGATCAGTTGTTTTGGTTAATACCAACAATAGTAGATACTTCAAATTGCACCAGTAATTGGAAGATGAACAGCTATATAAATCAATACTGTTTTGGGCCTGTATGATATTACTTGGATAAAGAGATGTGGAACATTACTATCCAGTCATGGAAAAACTGTTCAATAAGATTAGAAGCCGCAAAGTCTCCCTAACATTAACAATTCCCGTCTTTTCTCCGAGTTCAAGACTGTATCGAATATGTTGTGGCCTCAGGCATCCACATCCCCAGTAGTTAGCTATACTTAGAATCTCTCCCTACGGAGAGCTTCCTTCCCTAGACTTATCACAATCCAAGACCCTTAACACACGTTATATCCTGAGGAACGTCTCCTTTCGTCATATCGTGAGTACAGGTCCTTGACAGAATACGATTCGAATTTGGAGCTAGCGTTGAAACAACTACCATCAATTGATATAGTTACCAGAAATGAATGAGTTCGACACTGCATCTCTTCCTGTATTCAACTTAGACGGCAACCAAACGTAGAATTAGTAAAATCCTCTTCGTACTACTCTCTCAATTAATTTTGCATAGCTACTCTGTGGCATGTAGTGAATCAAGAGCTAATCGACAGGGCTGAGCGAAGTTGGTACACAAGATCAAAGTCAAATACGCTTAGTTTATCTAGAAGAGAATGAAGGTATTGAAAATACAGTAGAGAAAGATGTCAAGTGCCTAACTCTAGATCCTATTTTGCACAAATAATTAATTCTCGGTGCTCAAAACATAGCAATAGGCCACTAAAATCAAGCTTTTTCTTGAAGTTGGCACCGGTTTACTTGAGGAAGACGGTTTGGACAAGCCAGTAACTATTCTAACTAGCTAAGGCTGGTAGAGTTGATACACCTACTACGTTATATGATCTTCCGTAAAAATAAATGATTAATGTCTGAGACTTCCTTCGGGCTACTAACATTAACTTCCAATCACAATCATCACCACACTGATATTATGCTACGCTATCTCCAAGAACAAATGAAATTAGATTGTTTAATCTATTATACATTAAGTGTCATATCCAGGCCCTTTCAAGCGCACTGGCAGCCTCTATACCATCCATTGGCAATATCCGTGAAATATCTTCGCCAAGAAAGGCAGACTATTGTATATCCTAGTAGATCAAGATATAGATTATCTATCAAATGCTAAGATAGAATGGCAGTTAATCGATACAAGACTTATAGTGTGATCTGAACTGTTTTGGCCATACTAGGAACTCCAGCAGCCGTTAACGCGAAGAGGTAATAATATCCAGGGATCAGTATGCCACTGTCAGCTGGAAGTTGGAGGCTGTAACCTTGTCCATTTCTCTGAGGATTGGAAATAGGAATTCTTCTCTGATCACTATTGATTGAATGCGTAGAACTACCCATGCGAATCAGAGAAAAGGCCATGCCGCTGGTTGCCTTGGGCATGACAACAGTGATGCCCCCACCGACGGGAACTCGATAAGATGAGAGCGAAGATATAACTGGACGCGTTGCTGGAGTGTTATCTGCGTTGAACAGGTAGGGAGGGGTGAAAATTTGACCATCAGCATGGTTCACTGCCAAATTGCACTTAGCAGCTGATTTACCAGGCGCGCCAACGTAGCAGAGTCCACCACCACCACTAAACACTGTTCCGTCAGGAAGTAGTAGAGATACGGAATGATAGTTCCGCGCAACTGCTGCAGAAGCGAGTCGCGTCCAAGTCTTCTTAACAGGATTGAACATTTCAGCAGCTAAGATACCGGCCGTGTCAGTAAAAACGTGTGCAGTTCGCTGACCACCAGTTACAACCACAGTACCATCTGGTAGGACTACACCATTACCGAATGCCCTTGGAGCTGACATATCTGCAACACGCTCCACTAATGCTGGCTCGTTTACGTTTTTGATTGTAGTGATGTGTGATCTGGCCGTGGCCGGGCTGTTGTCGTAATATTGAGTTCCACCTGTGCTGAAAATTTTACCAATATCATACATAACATTGATGCCACACATAGCATCGGCGTCATCACGAGTTGCTGCTTCAACCACCGAGCCCTGACCAGAGGTACCATACCAGTGTTGTTTTTTGCTAGGTCCAGCTTGAAAGACGGAGCCGTTTTTCCATCCAAAAAGCCAGGCATGATTATCCTCTCTCCAAATCCCTTCGCGGTCGGTAGTCAGCATAACATCAACCGACGCTTTGGGAAGCAATGTCCATGTGTTCGTAGCAGGATTATAAACCTCGCCATTCTTTCCTCCTCGTTGGCCAGAGTAAGAGCCACCAATGGTGAAGACTTGACCATTCGAGAGTGTCGTTGAAGTCTGGTACCCTCGAGCCACTTTCATGTTTGGGCCTCGAGTGAATTCATTAGTAGCGGGGCTATAGATGCTTGTTACTTCTGCGTTAGAGCCACCAGTAATGATGATTCGACCATCAGCCAAGGCACTACAGATACGCTATTAGTATGGGATAAAAGAGTTCTGGGCAGAGTCTTAAACATCAAGAGCTGTCTTGGATTCTTTAGGTTGTTTAATTTATAACAGTGAGGTTTGACATACCTGATTCCTGGGCAGAACATATCATGCTTAGTATTAGAAACCTGGCGCTCTGAAACAGTGTGTGTGTTGAAATTATAATCGGCAAATTGAGTACTGGAATTGTGGCAATTAGTAACTGCTTTCTATATATAGCTCAAGATATGAGGGGCACTATGCGTTGGGATAGATCTCCGTCACTTTGAAATAACATCGGATTCTGTTGAGAAAATCCAGTTACAAGGTGGAGAAACATGTAGGGCCATAACTTACTATCCAGCAGCACCACCAAATGTAGTGGATCCCCAGGCTGAGAATACAAGCATTCGAAATGAATCTGGCACCTGCGGTACAATATAGGCTGCAACAGGGATTACAGGAAGCTGTATTATGTCGGACCACTTTCCAAGTGTTTTTTCGTTACCGGCGACATTGAGACGAATGACATCAAATCTCTTGTTCGTGACCCAAATTAACATGGCGGAATCGTCCTTGATATGGCATACAGAATTGACATTGTCGAAAACTGCTTTACTACAGCCTTTAGTTGTGGAGCACAAGTTTGCGCAGGCAGTGATAGAAGCAATATTTTTGATTATCTTGCTACTTGCGCCTTGCAAGTCTGTACTATGACAGAGATTATAATTGGCCCCACTCTTTGCGCCATATGTTTTGCTAGAATATGGGCATCGAGCGATTATCGTGCCTTGAACGTCGATGTTGTTGAGGTTGATAACGTCATATCGTGTGTGGGCAACCCATGTCAATTCTGCTGCAGCGCCTTTGATATGGCAGGCAAATGCTCTTGTGTCAAAGACAGCCTTTGTGCATGAGGGATTTTGACTACACTTAAACCTCGAGCGTTAGCATTTAGCATACAGAGATCCTGAAGGCGGGTAAAGGACTTGGAGACAGCTCTGAGGAGAGGTAATACTCCGCTGGTACTGAAGTAAGAGGATTTTGGATACGGAAATCTGCGTACTAATTTGACACAAGCGGTGGTGGAAGCAATCTTTTTGTGCAGTACCAGAGTGGTACCCCGATAGTCTGTGTCAGGACAAATGGTAAATTTCGCACCATTAACATTAGTATAGCTCGTTTCTATTACTGGGACCGGACAGCTGATCAACGCAATTGAATTTTGGATAAAGACAGTAAAGACAAGAGCCTTGAAGAAGGAGAAAGTAGCCATGATCGGCAAAAGAAAGGCAGAAGCAGGAAATGATATTATATCCCGTCGTCAGATATCTACACCTAGACTCACACTGCTGAAATAGAGAGGTGAGGTGAGGTGAAGAGCGCTCATTCTGGAGAACAGCAGGAGTATTAAAGGCCCTCCATATCAGGAAGAAGCACCCACTATTGTGCTAGTTGCTTTCTGCACTGTGTGTTTTGACGAGATAGTTGTGGCGCGTCAAATCCATTACGGTGGGAATAAACGGGGTTTGGCTTGGGCGACTGAGAGCTTCCCCACTACTTTTGACCAAAAGAAACAAGTACACGGACAGCGTACAGTATCGAGCAGGGTTTTTGCAGTTGCTACTGCCATCTTTGCGTTGCCCGTGTAAACGAGTGTAAACGAATAGTCGTTTACACATATTTAAAATTACTAAGGGGCATCGCCAAGAATGGATCTACTCCGTGTTTGTGGGTCCACTATTTCTGACAGGATTCGACCCGCGCGGTAACTCCACTATTATGGAGCTTCAGTAAGTTATGAACTTGATTGAACTAACGATTATTTGCTGAACTCGCAATTTGAAGCTTTATTTTAAAAGTATTATTATTAACATTATTGTTAAGAAGACTACATATCTACATATCTACAATTTGCGTAGCCTTCGTAGCGTTATACACCGAACAGCCCGACGATGCGGAGCCGAACCTTCGTAGTACTTCCCTGTTAATCGGCCGTTGGAACTCTGAAACGGTTTCCTAGCCGGCAAGTAGGAAAACTTATACTCAGATCCCAAGAGCTCGGCTAACATAGGTCTGGAATTGTACATGGTCCGGAAGGCGGCAGGAACGTGTAGCGCTTTGTGGCTTTGCCTGAACATCCGATGATATTTGTGGACTACTTGGTATCTATCTGACCACCAGAAACCAATAAAGATGCAGATGGCATGTTTCCGGCCAAGAAAGTCTACTCGATCGGTACGGCCCTTTCTTCCCCCTTGTAGTTAAGACCAAAGGCAACGCTCCCTTCTTAATCAAGATCCGGCCCGTACATATTATCCTCTATCATAATATAGGTTGGTTGGCTGGCAGGGAAGGGGTAGCGCCGCGACTTCTAGCGAGAACACTCACTCATCCTTGCTGGATACTGACAGGCTTAAGAGTCCTACGGTTACTTTGTAGGAACTGCATTCAGAAGCCTACCAATATTGGCCTGCGAAACTAAGCAGATAGGGGTCCTTAAGCTATTCAGTCGAAAAAGTAGTAATGGTGAAGCTCACTTTGATCCAATAGTAGAGAGTGGAGAAGTATCAGTATCAGTATCATATACCCATGGGCTTGGTAGACTCGCAGCAAACAGTGAGATTTGTCCCAAGGAATAAAATGGGACGATCGTGTACTGTAGATGCTCAAAGTAATCAAGTATAGCCACCCGCTAGCAGCCACCAAATAGGAAAGTGCGCCGGTTTGGAAGGATCAGAGGATCAGACGCAGTCCGTGAGTGTCGTGATCTATGTGAATTGTGAAGTCCGTGTACATACAGCATCAACACAGCAACAACAAGGCACGTCAAATGCGGCGTAGTTTAGTCACTTCTTGGCACAGGTCCAAGTAAGGGCACCACAAATACAATTTCTACACGTTCCCAACCGAGATACAAGTTATTACTTGTGCATTTTGCTTATCGATTTCAAATCTAATGAAATGAACAGATTCTAGAACCTGCCTAGCATGAAATTTCGAGCTGAGTTCACAAAAGCTCTGGAACAAATATCTTCTCGGACTCTTGGATATGGTAATGGTGTACATCACGTCTCATCAAGTCGCAATGCTAGAAAAACTTTCTATTAATTGAAGAAACAAGACATTTGTAAGGCAGTGTTGGGAGCACTAATTAGGGTTGATAACATCATGGCAAAGAAAGGCGCTCCTCATGATAGATTGAGATTTTACTTGGTAGGTTTAAAGGAGAAAAACAAACTCACTTGGAACGACCCGCAAATTAGAATTTAGTGGATTGCACTCCATCGCTCCTCAAAGTGGGCCCGACCATACGTTAATATAGGGGATATCTATGGCGCTGTCAGATTTCGTGAAGATGGTGTTGTTAAAGATTAATAATAGGGTATGGAGACTTTATGACTATAGACTTGAGCGCTCTCGTTCTAGACAGAAATATCCGCATTAAAATTTGACCTTATCAAAAGTTCTCCGAGTTTAAGCGATGTGCAGAGCAAAGCTACTTCAGCTTGTTTCGACGTTAGACCTTTTGAACATGGATTCTTCACATCCTGTACTAGTTTTTATCTTTTAATATTCTTCGTTGATTACCTATATACGGCTTTCTGATCTCGCGTACCGCTGAGAATGTCATTTAGCACGCACGGCCCGAACCGCTGATCTTGTCTCGTCAGCCTATCAGTATGAAGAATAGTGATCCTAGTTGGCGTAAGGCATTACTTTTGCGATATACTTTGTTGAAAATTTCCGGTGTTGGGATGCCAAGATGATGATCTTCAGCTGCGTATAAAATACTAATTGTCTTTAAAAGGCTGAACATATTTCAACTGAAGTCAAAATGTGGTATGAGCAGCAATCGATCGTGGGCAACGAATTAGCTTACATATAATCAAAATTGAAAGACTGAACTAAACTGGCGAGAGTACAAAGCGAGTCGACATCAATTGATATCGATTTTTGGTACTAGGACGAGTGCTAACAAGAGGACTACATTGATCTTTGAAATTTTTGGGATAGCGCATTCTAGTGCTTTAGTTCAAGTGGGAAGGGCAATTTGCAAATTTCTCTGTCCACTATCTTAGACGCCCAGGAATGAGATATTTCAATTTCATTTTAACAACATGTTTTTGTTTACTATGTTTGGATGGAGTTTGTATTTCCATCGAGAAGTTATATAACATATTAGGGGTACAGTGGCATGGAGAAATAGATCTCTAGAACTTGTAAATTTTGCAAAGATTCAAATGTCTGTCACATTTGGATGCATTGAATATACTGCTACCTAGCACTGCACAGTAAACCAGGTATCATATAACGCTATCTTGTCATAATAGTTATTACATTCGCTAATCATAATATTAGTCTTAATTTCTATATCCACAAAATAAGTTATAACAATTCTGCACCTCGCTGTATGTTCGTTAAAATCCTTATGAATCTCCCCTGATTGCACCAAGTAATATCCAGATTCCTCCATATTACATTCGAAATCTTGTCGGTTTATTCCGATACAACCAAGAGTCTATGAGTTTGACTTAATACTGTCAGGTCCTATGCTTTGTACAATGTGTCCAGGAATACAGTGGTAAGCTCCACAACAATACTCTTGTTTGGTAAACTGCCAGCAACACCGTAGAGAGCAGCGCTGTCACCTTTGCTCTTTCCTTTAGCGCCTGCTCCAGCCGCTATTCGATCCCTCTCTTTTGCTTTCTCGTCTTCGACGCACTCAAACAGATCGCTGAGGAATTTATCTTGCACCTTGGTAATGGGTAGTGTTACGGCAACGTGCATTGCAGGGGGGTTCTGAAGTGAGTTCAGATGCCATCCCTTAGCAGTAAGAGCATCCGCAATATCGTAAATATCCAACGTAGATGATGTCCACGCAACAACTGATGCGATTGGGCTACCAAGAATTTCCAGATCAGGATGTTCGTGAATAGCACGGGCAATTCGTTTAGCTGTACCTACGATAGACTTACACGAGTTGATGTACCCGTCTTCACCAACACTCATCATACTGGCCCAACATCCAGCAATGAGAGCTCCAGCACGAGAACCAGCAACTCCTGGAGAAGCGTACACACCGCCAGACCAGCTTGGATCAATAAAATACTGGTAAGCACGAAGCTCTGGAGTACGGTACATACAAATGGAGGAACCCTTTGGTGCAAAGCCATATTTGTGGGTATCGCAGCTGATACTGGTAACTCCAAGATGTCTAAAGTCGAATATGGGGGCATGAAAACCGGACTTTTCCAAGAATGCAACGATGAAAGATCCCAAGCAGCAGTCAACATGAAGAGGGATCTTGTACTTGACAGCTAACTTGGAGATAGATTCGATATCGTCCATGATTCCATGTGGAAAATTGGGTGCAGATCCGACAAGGAGTACAGTGTTGCTGTTGATCAGACGACGCAATTTGGAAATGTCGACCTGGTATGTTGGAGCGGGACATTCGACAAGCTGAAGCTTAATTCCGAAGTAGCTGCACGCCTTACGAAAAGCAGGATGGGCTGTCTCTGGAATCACCCTAAGACAAAGTTAGCAGAAATATGTGATCATGACATAAGGTAAATTTACATTTCCGGCTTGGTCACACCCCGTTCGACACGCGCCTTCTCTCGGGCACTCAGAGAAGCCATAAGAATCGACTCAGTTCCGCCGCTGGTGGAGACACCAGCAGCATTGAGGGGAGCGTTGAAAAGACTCAATACCATTGCCACAATCTCAGCCTCCATTTTTCGAACACCAGGGAAAACATCCGGATGAATAGGATTAGATACCGTGAATGCACCATAGGCTTGTGTTTGAAGATCTAGCAAGCTCTCCTCACCATGATACACAGCACCTGACACACGTCCATCCTCCCAACGGGTGTGCTCTAGTGCAGACAAGTGCTCCAGCTCACCAAGGACAGCTTCATCAGTCCATCCTATCTTTGGCAGATTAAGATAACGAGTTATTTCCGGACCCGAAGGTGCCAGTTTTGACTGTAATTTGACCGTAGCATCTGTAACCTGTCCTTGCACTTTGGATCGTACAGCTGGAATTGCCAGAAAGTATCCAAAAACAGTAGAGGCGATAGACTTGTATATCTGGACAACTGAACCAGCGATTCCACGACCTCTAACTTGAAGGAAGACTTGCTTAGTCTTCCTTAAGATAAATAATGTGACGAGGACATTGCGAAGGCTAAGATTGCATGATCAGTCTGGATGCTCTCGATCGATTCAGGAGATAATGCTTACATGGCGAAGCTCAAATTAACTCTGTGATTCCCACTAATATGTGTAGAGATGTTGAGATCAGAAAGAGCTTGTATTGCCTGCGTAAGGCCGTGTTTTTGTAACATGCTTACTACGATCCCGTATTCTAGTGGATAGAACCAGAGAATGCGATTTATCAAGAACTCTAGTAAGATAGAAACGGTTTGCGTGAATAGATTAGGATGTGAAGAAATGTTTTTGCGAGGTTGTTAGTTAACTAGGTTTTGACATCGAGTGCGACTAGAACTCTATATCGCATCCGTCACATTTTCGGCTTTCAGCACGTGGATATAGGCCAACGGCCGGCGGAGGAAAGGCTAGAAGGTTGATGGATGGAATGGAAGCGGACGCGGACGGAAACGCGGACGGGACACGGGCGAGGGTACAATAGCGGCCGACAAGGCGATCCCACCCGCCAATGGATGAATAGTGGGAGCTTAAACTACCAAACAGCTCCAAGTCATGCGAGATACGAATCAGTGGGTTTGGAAAGTAATGCTCTATTTTGTGTAGTGAAAATAATGTAAGAATTGGCGTTAGGATACAACTGTTTTATTCCGAGCACTTTAATTATGCATTGCTATAAGTTTGGCTTACATGGTTTATGAGGGATATTCTTACGCGAACAATGCAATTGAATCTTTTAAACAGTGCCGTTAATCAAACCGCCTTGATGGTAATTTTGATCATACCTAGAATCAGATATTTCTATTTATGTATTATTTCTAAGTTCCACAGCAAAGAAAAATGATGGGATTTCTGCAAATAATTAGACAGTTATTCGCATGCGCGCCTTAATCACAGATATCGGGATAGCTATCATAGACAATGTGTTTAGTGATGTGGAATTTGCGTCAAACTCCACTCTTTGCAAAGCATGTAGGTTGTGTATTCCGAGACCTTCAATAAATTGAACACATTCCTCAAAGTGCGCTGCGACTTGTGCTACTCCATGACTGTCGTCCGAAAGAGTAAAGTTTCCACCCAACTTCATGTACTCCTATCCGAGATTGAGTTAAGAGCTAAACGTAATAAGTATCAAAGAAAGTCATACCTCGCAGATAACTCTTCCGGGATATGGCTCCGACAGACCTTTCCTCAGAGCACTCGTATTGATCTCAAGCAGTGCTTTTTGTTCGACAATAATTTTCAAATTCCGCACGATTCTCATCCATACCCCAGCCCAAATGCGCAAGTCTCTCGTAGGATCCGAACTGAGCAATTTAATCAAATCGAAATGACCTACAACTCGTGGTTGGAGACTCGTCAACATCTCAAGCTGTGCATCAAAATAGTCCTCATACAGCTTCTCTTCTATTCCACCGGATGACTGTTTCGCTTTCTCGAACAATTCTAATCCCCAGTCGATAGGGATCTCATGGATATGGTGAACTGATCCAATAAAGAAGTCTATTCTAGGATCTTGAGCATACCCTAGGATGAAATTTGTATCGCTTCTACGAATCCACTCCCCTTCGAACCCAACGAGAACTTTAATTTGGCCTCGATATTTTTCTCGGAGCCTTAAAGCCTCCAAAATGTAGAGCTCATGACGTGCAGGCAAGTCTTTGATCGTGTATTGCGCAGCAGCCTAATACACCTATCAGTAATATGTCTATTATGTTTGATTTGGGTGAATACTTCTTCCGGATACAAATCTCTGTCGTTTGTTCGAGGCATATGTTCAGTAAAAGCGAAGTGACTCATATCCTTTGATATTGCTGTTTTCAGGATATCCTCCAATTGATCCTGGGCGTGAGTCAAACAGAATTGCCCAGAATGAGTGTGCATTGAGAACGCCATTGTCCTACGTAGCTATTTTCATAGATATGATTTGGGAAGTAGGTTTCCAAACTTTACTTTATTGTGCCAAAACGACTATTTGAGCTAGTTGTTTTGTCACGGGGCCGCTCCCACCTAGTGAAAACACCAAATTTCCACACTAGCCTTTAAGGATTTGAGTTATGACTCTTTTATCACGTTATATTTATACTCTGTATCAATAAAATACAATTGCGTTCAAATGTACAGATGGCAGCTGCAATCTTTTTTCTAACCGCGGAAGCATCTATTATATTGCCTTTCTTCTGATGCCTCCTGGTCTAATTTATTTATGTACAATGTATAACTCGGCCCCAGAATTCTCATAAACCATCCCGTTTTTAGAGATCACTCTACCTAGCCCTTTATGAATTTCAGCTTGGAATGGCTCGAAAGGAACGCTTTCACCATCAATACTAATGAAGCCACGAGGTTGGTTTCTTGGAGTAATGCGATAGGCGAGAACTTTCTTATATTCAACCGAATCCCTTCCAAAGAATGTTTTCTTATAGACAGCATCCAACTGACGAATAGACTCTCGGCGATTAATGTTTCCATTCAAGCACACCAGGTCCATGTACCCATCACTGGGCATTGCAGCAGGGAAGAATTGAGCATCTTCACCAACATAAGCCATCTAGACACAAATTAGAAAGTTCATCAACAGCCGCTCT
>Ga0247737_1000495_pt1 | contig 15739 bp, 21 predicted proteins | sample UWRJL028104C2_FD_180937 | JGI IMG/M metagenome (GOLD analysis project Ga0247737, IMG submission 180937) | Plant litter microbial communities from Arlington Agricultural Research Station in Wisconsin, United States - UWRJ-L028-104C-2 | ecosystem: Environmental > Terrestrial > Plant litter >...
CTTTCGTTCGTAATTATGTTTCTATGCTGTACGGAAATTGTTGCCCACACTTATATTTGTCTCTATCTAGCTGCCTTATGAAAACCACAAATTTTCCTACACCCTTGTCTGTCTCAGTCCAGTTCGGTCATTCTCGCATCCCCATCCTCGCGGTCCTTATCTTCCTCGAGCTCCAAGCTGGCAAGCTTCGCACGTGTGATAGACATCTCTTCGTCTGCATACCCCACCCCCCTCTTCAGCGTGGCTTTTTGTGCTGGCTTCGGTACGGCATCCTCTGTGAAGCCCTTTCCCGTTTTGGGAGTGAGCTTCGTGCTGTTTTTTTTTTATCTGCAATGGTGGTGATGTACTCACCTGGGTGAACCAATGGTCCAAAAGGCTGATGGTTCCTAGCACGACGCCTACCCGCTCCTCTGGTCGCGGAGGGGGATCGCAATGAAAGATACCTGGAGCTCCACTATGTCACCCTCTTGGAATGTCTGCGGAGCGGCCGGTTGGAAGCTAGTCGTAGTCTAAGCGGTATGGTCATGCGGGACGTGCTTACAATGAATCGCCCGTTTGCTGACTCCTTTCTCATAGTATCGGACCTTGTTATCCTCTGTGTGGATGTACGTCTCGCCTGCCCCGTCAGTGTAGAGGAAGCCGTGAGGGTCAACATCTGCTCCTAGGGGCAAGCCGTCTCCATCGTCTGTGGCACTCTTGGGCGTGAAGTACCAGTTGGAGGTATCGAGTGCTCTGTGGCCCTTGTATGCGGAGTGGCCCGTGTCGCCGCTGAGCTGGGTGCCGATCGTGCGCTTGAACATGGCGTGTACTCTGGCAACGCTAGCTGTAATGTTGTTGAAGGTTGCATTTCCTGTGATCAATGCTCTTTGTTGAGGGTATTTTACTTTCTTTCTCGTCGCCCTGTCCGCTAGTGTTAGTTCCTCTTTTGCGCGCCGAAACTCACTTGTCACTTAGTACCCCATTTTGTCGGTGAAAGGTGGTATCTCCGTCTTGCATAGAATACCCTGGACGCTCGCCATAACCTCCTCCACGCCGTCCTCATCATTGGTGTCCGCCTGTATGAGTTGTTTGAGTTTGGCCAGGATGAGCACCCTGTCACCGAACACAATCCTCGTTTTGTGCACCAGTTGGAGATCAATCAGGCTGACGAAATGGAGGATGGAGTGCGTCTGGGACAGTTGGATTCCCCATAGGCATGTCGTCGGTGAACCGCACCTACACTGGAGGAACTGACAAACCATTATTTAGGTCCTTCACGCGTGAGTTGTTGCCTACTCCTCCCGTCTATATTCACCGAGTGTTTCGTCATTTAAGGAAGAGTGTTTGGCGAACTTTCCCCATCCCCCGACTATTCATGCGAATCGTTTGGGCTTGACGAAGATGGTGAGGTCACTCATTATGACGAGGCGCAGTGCTCATACAGATTTGATTGACCTACTACTTTGCTCGCTTTAGAATACTCTACGCTGAATTCTCGCTACGTGAATATATCGTGTATCACAATGGCTCTCATATTTTCGGTGCTGGTGTAACCAGTAACAGCTCTTAAGCCCGACAACGGTGCGTGATAGACGTACTGGAAAAAGAAGGGAAAAAATTAGAGGAACTCGTACATGCCGCGTGACACGACGGCCCTCACACACAAGTACTTAATGGCAGGTCATGACTCTCTGTCCAAACCAGAGAGGAGATTGGGAGATTCAAGGATCTCGAGATGCCATTCGACGTCCAACGTTCAACGTAATCCTCGACCTCCTCTCATCATGAATCTGACTGGAGTTGACTGGCCCCTCCTGCTACTAGCCATACAGCCAGACTCGAAGCTCTGAACTAGTCCCCATGGCAAAGTCCGGGACAAGTGAAGTCCGTCGAGGTACATGTTATTATGAAGGCGGTTGAATGTAAACAATGTAAACGTTAACAAAGGCACTTTTAGGGCCACGTTCCTGCCACGCGGCGACGCGATGGCCCATCCAACAAGTGTACGAGGTGAGCGGTGAATAGCGACCCTATGTAAAAGTTTGCTTCAAGAAAGAAACGAAAGAAAGAAACCCCATAATGGATCCAAAACATTCGTCATTTCAGCAGCTGATTATTTCCGACGATTTCGATATTTGAAGTCGAGTCCACGAGGATGCGCTTTCGCAAACTCCATGAGATCCAGCTGGTCCTTGATCATCCCTTTGGGCCCCCGGTTGATTTTTCCCTCTCTGCGTATAATTGTAGGCAATTTGGGTTGCCTTTTGGTAGGTTGGGTCGTCTTGGGTTTAACCCCCAACCCCGAGGTGTACCACTCCCAGTTGTGTTTCACCTCTATGCGTATAACCACGGCCCTAACCGCGGCCCTATCGGGTTGCAGTTTGGAGTCCGGTTTGGATTTTTTCTTTCTGCGTGTAACCTTGGCCCGCGCGGGTTGCTTTTCGGTAGATTGGGTCGTCTTGGGTTTAGCCTCCAGCCCACTCGACCGATCCCGGGGGAATTCTCCTATTCTGTATGTAACCTTGGCTTCCGCGAGTTGCTTTTTCGTAGGCTGGGTCGTCTTGGGTTTAGCCTCCAGCCCCGAGACGCCCGACCGATCCTGGGGGAATTCACCTATTCTGTATGTAACCTTGGCCCCCGCGAGTTGCTTTTTGGTAAGCTGGGTCGTCTTGGGTTTAGCCTCCAACCCCGAGACACCCATCTTAAACCGGTCCCGGTTGAATTCTCCCTCCCTGTGTGTAACCTCTGCGGGTTGCCTTTCGGCAGGTTGGGTCGTCTTGGGTTTAGCCTCCAACCCCGAGAAACCTATCTTAGGCCATTCCCGGTTGAAATTTCCCTCTTTAGCCTCTGCGGGTTGCCTTTCGGTAGATTGGGCCATCTTGGGTTTAACCTCCAACCCCGACATACCCATCTTAGCCCAGTCCTTGCAGAGCGCTGGGCGGTACTGTACAAAATCGTTTACCCTGTCCTTCAAGAGCTCTTTGAATTCGCCTGGAAGCCAGTCAAAGTGTTCGCGGCGCTTGGCTGCTAGCGGGAGGAGGAAACCCAAGTCGTTCGCAAATTTATGGCGTTTCGTATTCGCCTGTTTGCTGGTAGGGTTCTGAAGAGCGATGGTGTTGTTCCATGCCCACCCGTGGAGCTGGAGATATATGATGAAGGGAAGAGGCGGGAATGGTACGGTATAAGGACCTCTTGGCTCGTTGACCTCGCTATAATCCAGTAGTGGGATGATTTCCTGGGAGTGTTGGGTCCAGAGAGGAAGAAAGAAAACTTGTATCTTCCATGAGGACTTCTGTGGTCTGTAGAAGATCGAGGGTGGGAGATGCGAGTTGGCAACTGATTGGTTCCCGATAACGAATGAAGTGGGATCGCTGGCGATCAACAGGCCGTTCAAGTAGCGCTGGCTATGGCCTTCCTCAAAAGTTGCGAAATCTAGCGACTATTAGTAGAATAGTTAGTTAGAGTGATAAATAACGCTAAAATACGTCTAATTACCTTCGGGTCTCGTCCAAACGGTTTTTCGGTGGTGTATACAATGGCCATGCTACCGATAGCACATGCTTTGATATTGTTCTCGGATAAGATTGCATATACGGCCTCTGCAGCAGCGACAATAACCTCTTTTGCGAAATGACTTGGTTTAGGCATGTGGGGGGCAAGATAGGCTGCTGGGAAAAGGGTGGATGGTTGTTAAGTTTGGCTCGCCACATGACCTGACACACCTTGTACACGCCCTGAGTCGATATAATTTCTTAAATATATTGTGCAGGCCGAGATTATACACCATGCACGGAGGTGCTAGAGAGCACCTTCCTCTCAAGCTAACAATTTACATCTTTCTAATCCTGGAATTGGTCCTATGATTGATGCTATACCTCGTCGTCTTCCAGAGAGACCCGCTAGCAAACCTCTGAATGAGTAACCCGCTGGAGTGAGAAGCCAGCTGCTCGCATCGGAAAACTCGCTCACTGAAATTGGTTGTTAGCGTAGCAGCCAAGCAAAAGAATATGCTCTGAGGGCCTGATCCTGAATGTTAGTGATAGGCTGCAAGGTCGATCACCAGCTACCGTTGGTGAACTAACGAGAGCTTAAGGGTGAGATTAATTGGTCGATTACAGAAGAGCAATACAATCAAAGTGCTTACTAGAGCTGGAGGAGTTCGTACTTCTTCGGGATGCCAGGGAGGTGGACTAGACGAGATGCGTACGGGCGCTTAAAGAATGGCGGCGCATCACGGCGTTTGCCGGCTACTGAAGCCTGACATTTCTTGGTCGCTGATAACGAGTCCCTAAAAGGAACTCGGACTCTCTTACACCTTCGGACATTCTTACACCTGCAGCTGACATTATGTTCGATTCCGGGGTAAAGTAGCATCGTTATGGAGTACCCGAGTCGACGACTCGAATGCCAAAGCACAGCGCCTCCTAGTAGTGCTGCAGAGCCAGTTATGATTGCCACACTGTTTCCCCTGGCTGACCGGGTGTCTAGAAGTCGCAGATGAGGTCCCAGGGACCTGCTCGCTTGGCGAAATATAGGTGTCTCGAAGAAAGGTTCAAAGCACGGCTATAAGCCGTGTAAGAAACACAGTGACCGCGGTTGTGCCCTTTTGGAGTAGACCCCTTTACAGACCTTAGGATCAACAAATGACAGCCGATTGATGATAATATAAGCCTTTGGGGTTGGATTAAATTCCGACACCCGGATGCGAGGACTTGAGCTTCTCCAGGTCCAGAGCGTATCTGGGATCCACGATCTGTCAGACAAAAGTTAGAAGAGAGCACTAACCAATTCCAATCCCGCGGCAGTGGGTTACCTACGTTTGACTCTGAGGTGGATCACTGGAGTTTATCGCAGTAGTGCTAGCGTCAGAACAGAATGTCAAATAACATCAACAGCAGGCTTTACAAGTGCGAGCGATACCAGGTAGAGTTTGGGGTGGATGAGCCCCCCAGCGAGTACCTCATTTTGACTGATGGCCTCATCGTCACGAAGAAGCTTGAAAACCTTGTGGAGATTTCTGGAATATTGAGTACATGGTACGTCTGTAGCAAAAAAAATTAGAGCTAAAGATAGTGTAAAGTCCGGTATCAGAGGGTTACTAGCGATGCGTGAGCTTTGAGATCGCTCAAACTGCTGATGGTGTCCAAAGAAAAAAATTAGCTCACGACGCAAGGACCCAGACACGGGCGTCGGGGGCGGACGAGTGATCTATCAGCTTGGCATCCAGATGATCATGAGTTCAAATGTCTAAGTATCGTCTATAGTCCGTGATTACCCATCGAAGCCTCTTGTTTTTTCGAGCCAGTTCCTCTAGGCCATGATAATCCTCCGGAAGCAAACTCAATTTGTGTCCTTCAAACGACGCATCGGCGTTGGTGATGATGCAAATTTCACCCAAGCTGTGATTTTTGTGCCGTCGACGCACCATGTCTGCAAAGCCTGCTGAGGGATGAATTGATGTATCAAGGATGGACAATTTCGTCAGATTCGGTAGTAACCAGCCACCATCTGGGTGTTCTTCCGCGAGAGCATTGGTAATCTTTTCTCGAAAGAGTGGCTTCTTGGAAGGAAGTGACCGGTATGGGGTCACCGTCAAAGCAGTCACTGTGTCAAGATCTTCCATAGCGGCTCGAAGTTGGCGGGTGGTTATGTGCATCTCCAGGAGGCGAAGATCTTGAAGTTGGCATTTAGACCGGCGAAGAAGAGAGCCCAATGCATCGATGTCCTCTCCATCTTCATAAGCTACCACTAACTTCCTCAGTTTAGGTAGGACGAGCTTGTCGAGTAGCGACCACAGTGGACATTCTTCACAAGGAGGAGAGAGGGATTGGTGATCAAGGGCAAGCTGTAAGTCCGCGAGTTTGGAGCAAGTCGTGGTGGGCCATGAATCCTCTGGAACAGGTAACGTCACCTTCGGGAAGATGCACCTCTCCAGGCCCTTGGATTGTGCGAGTAATCGATGGATATCTGAGGAACCTACTTCGTTGTCAATCCTGAGGGCCTTGAGAGCTCGGAAGGGGAAAGCACTCAGAACGCTGAAAAGGCGGATGCACGAATCTGCGAATAGTCCGAGAGATGATTCCACTGGCAAGTGCCCACTATCCTTGATGATAAGCTCCTGGAAGTTTCGTGACCCGGTTGCCAATACGCGTATAAACTCTGAGACGTTGCGACGGGTCCCTTCTCTCGTGTCGATGATATCCTGCAGAGCGATCGTTTCGAGCTTCACTGGATCAGGGAGTCGAAAGGGTGCCTTGGAGTAGAAAACTGCCAAAATGCGGTCCAGAAGGGGTGCGTATATTCGCAGTTGGGTCCATCTAGCCATGTAGCCACATAGCGCTGCCATGTACTCCGTGGCGACCTTGACGAAGTTCGATTGTAGAAGAACATTGGCAGTACCGGAGCCTTCATCCGACCATTTCCAGATGGTAATGACAATCCCTGCCCGAGGATGATCGTCGTCGATGAATTTCCGGACGTCGCGCCAATAGGGTTGGAGCTTGTCATCGCGGAGGCGGAAGTCGATTTCAACCATATCGGTGACTTCGTTGTAGGCAATGGGGATATATTTAGGATGCCTTCTTTCAAACCAGAACTCTTGTCGAGGGATGTCTTTTGAATGGACGTATTGGCATCGCATGCTGATGATCTGCCAGTGCATGGAATTTCAGATATGTATAATGCAGGAGGTTCGTGGTTTCGCTTACTGTCGAGGGTGGCACGAAATTTCGTTGTAGAGGGGGCTTCAGGGCATCAGAGACGACCGTCTTTATATTCCATGAAGAGGACACGAGGACAATGAAGAGTCATAGAGACACCGGCTGGCCTCACGACGAATTACAAAGTGGTAGACGTTCTACAAGGGTAACACTGAAGGTCCGAACTCCGAAGGACAAGACCTAGTCCAAACCAAATGCTGTGCAGCGGCCCGCAACCTGAAGTCAAGGAATCTGACTTACATGTCTTCCAAATGATAAATACATTCTGGTTCGTCTGTCCCTCCAATCTTCGCACCTAAGAGAAACGCAAAGCGGCGATTTTCATCACTGAAATCTCTTGTCTCCTCTGGATAATACCTAAGGAAATCATTTTCCGAAGACATCGACGCCTTGGAAATGGGATGCGAACTTCGGGAAGGTATAGGGTAAGATGATCAATAAGCCACGTCCACAGTTTGGAGCGTTCTTCATCTCCGATAAAAGCTCTGGCTGCCTAGCATAAAAACCACCCGCAGAAAATAGATGCTCAAAGCTATATTCCTGGCTCACCGGCACCTCTCGAAAGATCAACGAGTCAGGCAGGTCAATGGACAGACAAGAAAGTCAAGACGGCCACTAGATATACCGTTAGGATACACAATAGAACGCCGGATGGGGTTAACATTCTTATAAGGAGACCATTGGAGCGCCAAAGTAGATTTGTCGTTGGATACCAAAGCAAATGATGATATTTAAAAAATGCTAGGGATTATTATCTTGTGACCAGCTGTTGTATCCTCCCAATGATAGATACTATCTGCTGTGTGTATCCCATCTAGATCTACGCCTACGATAAATGCAAAGCGGTATCTTCCATCATTCAGATTTCTCATCTCCGCTGAATACCGACCAAAGAAATCACTCCCAAGGATATTGACCCCTTGGAAGTGGGATGTGGACGGGCAAATATCGACCTCATGTGTCTTGCCGGCAATCTTTATCCCAAATAGGGAGGGCTCTTCGTGCCCAATGAAAGCTTTGGCTACCTGGTAAAATTGCACTGTCAGCAGATAGACACACAAAGCAAGTTTCCTGGCTTACCTCTCGAGAGACAAAAGAGAAAGGCGAGTTTGGGCAGACAAGAAAATGCACCCATTTCGGCACCTTCGGTTTGTCGCTTTCGGGCACTTCTACTGGAGCCCTATAAAACATGCAGCTCACAGGCAGGCTCACTATCGGGCGGGACAGGGTGCCGTCCCAGAATATACCAGTAAACATCTGAGGTCCATCCATATTATCATCACACCGAAGTACCTCCACCTCAGAAAGGTAGGGCTTCCCCAGCACTTCGGATACCTCGTGCGCCAGTAACGAGTGGTCGAGGTCGTAGACGGTGAAGTCGAACTTACTAGGATCATGTTTATGGGGTAGCCAAGGATGGCCGCACCTAGCAGACCGATATTCTGAGAAGGCCTCCCGTTCACGCTTGTCATTGTATGCCTGGAGAGATCGCGGATTTGTGTTCTTCTCCAAATCATGGTTGTATTGACCAAAATTACGGTGGGTTTGAGCGATGGGGCCGGTTTGGTGGTTTCGGTGTTGCTGAGAAATAGTAGAGCAGTGAATCTTAGGTGCTCGAAGCCCAATTGGAACTCTTCGCCGCATCAAGGAAGGAAGCGCACTTTTGAATGTGGCGAGCATGCTGATTTGGTATGGGAGAGAGGAGAAAGACGATGCTGCTTGTTGTCTTGGAACACCTCCTATTTCATGTACTTTATTAAGGGCACCAAAACAGTTCTGTGTCCATTCCCCTTTCTGACGATAACTAGTCAGTAACTAGTTAGTGGGTCATAAGCAGGAAATAGTCTGCAGATGAAAGGAAAAGTAATGATTTCATAGGATTTCGGGGGTGCATAGTGGTATGCTTCATGGGTTCAACAGCGGAATGAAATAGGATCGGTTCGAAAGCATTGTGCAGAGCAACATGGGTGAGTTAGCGAACAAAAAATAGATCAATCATCGTCATCGTCATCATCGTCAATCTATTGCAGGACGTCAGCATATAGATATCGAACAAGAGAATAAACCACGTACCACCATCTTACCCCTCGCCTTGGTGGCAGCCGCCCTCGACGACCTCGCAGGAGGTTTCGATGTAGCCGTCGATGTCGCCTTCTTCTTTGCTGGGGCCTTCTTGGCCGCGGGTTGACTACGAAATAGAGGAACAGACAACTTAGACTCAGAAAGACTGACACTATGGATAATTTGCAACGCACCTCAGCACAGCAGCCCGATTAGTCCTCTTGACAGGCTTCGGCGCCTCCTCCTCTTCATCGTCGTCGTCGTCGTCCAATTCGATAATCTCATCCGAATCGCTCTGAAGGTCAAAGTTTTCAACAATTCGCCTAATTTACGCGCAATATCATACCTGAACTTTCTTTCCTTTCCCTTTCGCGGGCGCCTTTTTCGCAGGGGCAGCCTTCGTCGCTTTCGTCGTCTTGGCCGGAGCCTTGGCCTTGCTGGCGCCAGCTGCGGCCCTTCCCTTCTTCGGTGGTGGTGGGGGAGCATCGTCAGAGTCCAATGCTTCAAACTCTGACCCTCCGCCTCCAGCATCAACGTCCATCATCATCGAGTCATCGGATTCCTCGTCGGATTCTTTGGCTTTAGATTTTCCCTTTCCCTTTGATGCTTTAGCAGCCTTGGCGTTCTCGAGGTATTCCTTGTCCTGTTGTTCCTTTGCTTTTGTAAGCTGATATGGAGGAAGATAATCAGAGCCGGAAAATAAAATTTGCGAACAAGTCCTACCATCTCCTCGAGCTCATCCTCAGGAACCTCAACATCGTCTTGAGCTTGGACATTCTTCATCAACACCTTCAACGCTTTGCTTACATGCCTGAGAGAAATTTCAGTCGACCTTGATACACCCAGGAATTTCAGGAAACTCACGTCTGGATAGCATGTATGTCATCCTTCTCCACGAACATCTGAATCGCATCAGACATGCCCCCTTCTCCCAGTAGCTGCAACTCCTGTGCGGCAAGATACTCCTTCACTAGCGTCCCTACACGGACCTTGGCTAACTTTTCCGAGATGCTTAGGTCCGGATCGTCGATGCTCAGCTCTGGTTGGTCGACAATTACTTTAGCAGAGCGAGATGCGGTCTTTTTGGAACGGTGGAAGACGAGAAGGTCGCGGGGGTTGGCAATACGGCCTTGGAATTCTTGACCAAAGCGAATGGGGTTGGAGGTCTCTGTTACACCCGTTGTGTCTACCTAGCAAGAAAGGTTAACAGGGCCTGAGCAAGACGGTGAAATGAATAGTTGTTACTTTTAAACGGATGAGGGGAAGCATTCGTGGAACCTCCGGTTCTCCGTCCTCCACTGCTCGTGCATTTCGTTCGTCCCATTGCTGATTTGCCTGGTCGATAAGCTCGTTCACCTGATTGAAGCGTTTAGAATGAAAGAGCATAGGCCTTAGGAAGACCAACCTTCGATTTGAGGAATTTCGTAATTTCCATCTGTTCATTCAGGTCGAGCCCAGCCTCCTCCGCAATGTCTGTAAGTACGATTTGTTCAATCACGAACGGCCGCACGGTGCGCAGTGGTATAGGGGTGAGTTGGAAATCTTTCCCTTGAATTTGAACGAGAGCAACATGTCTATCGAACACTGAGTACAGGTAAGTTATCGAAAGATTAAGGGGACTTACTTCTCAATAGCTTCACCGTCTGCCAACGAGGTCGCCACTGACGATCCTGGTTGCGTGATGTAATACTTCTTGCCTGCCACTGGTTCAGGTGTAATACGGCAGTCATGTTCGTGACCCCATATGACCAAGTCAATGCTATCGTCAAACATGCCTTCAGGGACAAACTCCTGAGGACCATGCTTAACCCTAACCCTCATCAGACTCAGGCAACCCGAGAGGTAAATGAAAGACGGACCTGTTCTGGTGCAGAAGCAGCATGTTGAACCACTTGTCCTTGTCCTTTGGCATGAACATCCGCACGCGGTTACTCCTCAGCTCAAAGTGCATCCTCTGGTCCTTCACGTTCCCAATCCCGTACATACCAAGGTAGGTGCTCCCTTTGCGAAGGAGAACAGGTCGCACTGCGATACCAGTTGTAGGAGCTTCCGCGTCCGAGACTGGGAGATCGATTTTGCCCATGTAGTTGAGGAGTCCGGTCACGGATAGGATGTCGAGAGCACAAAGAGCACCTTCCTACGAGGCGTATTTGTTGAAATTGTTTGAAAGTTATAGAGGAAAGGTTCGACCTACAGCTCCAGCTCCCTGAGGATCATCGTGATTGCCATGGATCGAAAAGACTGGTATACCAACATTGAGGTTGGGGTCTTCGTAGTTGATAGCAGGAAACCTGTTCTCCGTCAATCAATGTGTAACTGACAAGCAGCAAAGACGCACGAAAAACCATCCGCTTGTCCTTCCAACGGGTCACTGAGCAACTCAACCTGGACTGGTTTGTCTCCTAACGTAAACTCTCGCAGCAGTGCTGTGACCTTGTAGAGGCAGTCTCGTGAAGGCTTGTTCTCGTGGAACAGATCTCCTGCAAGCAAAATGAAATCGACCTAGGTGCTGTTTAAGGAGAAGTTTACAACCGACATTACTGAAGCAACTAACATCGTATTTTACAGCCAATTGAAGAATTTCGCGAAAGGTGTTGATAGAGTCTTGACCACGGATTGGATCTCTTTCCATGTACCCAATATGATTGTCCGTCGCGAGCATTATACGGATAGTATCATCCGGGACAACTGAGAGATCTGAATGTCAGTCTTTTCTTCAGCGATCAAGAAGAGTTGACAAACTAGACGCCTGGATCCCATTGGTAGGTGGTGGTGGTGTCCTTTCCTCGTCAGACATCTTGAGGTTCCTCGTGTTCTGGACCTGATGTCGTGGTGGTTATGAAGAAACCCTGACGTGACTTGGGCGACGCGAAAGGCGCGTCTCGGCTATCAAGCACAAGCCGGCACCGAGCGGCGCGGGCAAGGTTTCAAATCTTTGGCATTTGCAAAGCGTCGTCAATGCTATAGTCGACGCCTTTACTTGCGCTCAGAGATCCATATGGACGCGACAATGTTCTGATAATAATAAAAACTTTATTATTAGCGAATCTACAGTTCTAACATGAGCGCGATTATACAAATGAAATTGACTTGAGTTTAATTCGATGTAGTTGGGGTTTGAGAACCATTTCCTGTACTTCTCTTGTCTTCACCCCAAAGTACCTTCTTAGCTAAATTCTTGTTCGTCGGTGAAATTTAGGACGCGACGCGACGCGTCTGTGGCAAACGCCGGTTCTCATGCAAGGGGCATCATAGAAATTGCATTTCCCACGGGCGCAACTCACCGCCGTGCCTTTTCAATTTTGACAACCGACGACGACCTCCTCTTCTTCCTCTTTCTCGACTATAATCGCCCTTTCTAATTCTCTAGTCATTCTTTGATTCCTCATGGCTCCTCCGAAAGATGCACAAAAACCGGCCTCACGGACGATGGTGGTATGTCCAATTCTTCATGCAAACTGAATGCGCTGGCTAACTGTCGCGAAGATGGGCGTCGTTGTGTTCTATCTTGTGGCTGCGTTAGCGGTGAGTTCAATTATTATTTGTGCGACGCGCATTCCTCATATGATTCTGGTCTGATAGATGGTCATGGCGTATGTTCTTTCAACGCCCACATACAAGCATGGTGTATTAACTTGTTTTTAGCAACAAATGGGTCTTGAACACCACCGCAACACCATTATTCTTCCTATGGGCGCAACTAGCTATCGCTGCTGGCCTATTCATGGTATCCGATGCCTTGCGTCTATTGCCCGACAGGCTGACCTTCGACCTGGCTACCTGCAAAGGCCTCATCCCTATGGTCGGCTTGAACGTCTTCGGTCTTAGGTGCATATCCTTCTTCTACACTCCACTCTAGATAGTCTAACACCCTCCCAGCTTCAGCAACTATACCCTCAAATACGTCGACGCCTCCTTCTATCAAGTCGCTCGTGGCCTCGTCCTCCCCTTCACCGTCTGCACTTCATTCATCTTCCTACACTCCAGACCGTCGCTGCGCATCCTCCTCTGCTGCGGTGTCGTCACTATGGGCTTTTTCGTCGGCGTTTTCCTCGATGGCACACCTCTCTCCCTCGTTGGTGTAGGCTTTGGTGTTGCCAGCTCGGTCATCACAGCCGTGCACTCCGTTGTCATCAAGCAGAGTCTCAACGTCGTCGGTGGAAGTGCTCTTGCCCTGTCCTGGTACACCAACCTGCTGAGCGCAATTATCCTCCTACCACTTTTGGTGATCGCTGGTGAGGGTGGAGATGTGGTCAAGATGCTCTTTGGTGTCGACGAGCTCCTCGTCAAGCCCGGTTCCATGTCCCCCCTCTCCACCTTCCTTTGGGGTTCGTTGATCACTGTATGTAGCTTTCCTTTGACATCTTGAATGCTCCATTAATCTCACGTAATTTTAGGGAATCCTTGGCTTCATGATGAGCATCGCCAGCCTGCTCTCTATCAAGGTGACCTCCCCTATCACACACATGGTTTCGTCCGCAGTGCGCGGTGTTGCCGCCTCACTTCTCGGGATGTGGCTCTTCCATGATATCATTACAACGTAAGTGCCGACCACCATACCTGGTTTGCTTGTTGTAGCTTATCATACACTCTAGCGGACGTGCTTCCTCGATCGCTATCATTCTCTTTGGCTCCATCCTCTATACCTGGGTCAAGCACCAAGAATCACAGCAACCCGCCCCTCGCCGTAATTCCGCGTCCTACGAGCGCGTCAAGACGGTGGATGACATCGAGCTGGGCGAGAAGGATGCCAACAAGCACTAATCGAACAAAATTACCTGTGGTTGCTGTCGCAATGGGTAAATGTTACAAGACTCGAGCCATTTGCTGTCAGCATTCCTTGCTTTTACGTGTTTCGAGATGTATGTTTCTTCAAGCATGTATTAGTTAAATCCATTAGTTAGAGCCTTGGTAAATAGAGGAGATTAGAGTAGGTCCGTGTAATTTATAATACCTAATGGAGGTGTTTGAAAAGAGATGTGAGCGTGCGTACATTATCATATCGTACATATTTTAATCTTTTGTGGTGGGAACAAGCTGGCTTACACAAGATGGCTACTCATAAATGGGTTGGTGAGATCTAGCGCATTGCAAAGTAATAAGAATGGTAGAAGCGCGGAGTGCATGGCACCATACGAGCAAAGTCCAGAGATACTCCTTTAACTTGGAGTTTCAAGTCCGGACATACGACGGCTTCAGCTGAGGTTGTGCAGCTGCCCGACCGCACCGCTCTAATTCACCGTCCTTTAGCTCGTAAGCAGGTCGGTAAATGGGTTGGCGATATTTGTGATCGGTGTTGACAACCTGCGCCATGATGCTAGCGGTGATTGTGGATGTGGGAGTTACTACGGAAGATGTCGTTACAGGTGATTCTGTGGTTGGTGTGGGCGCGACGAGGAGGGCAGGATTTGGGAAGGTATTGAATGTGGACCCGAGAGATGTGTATCTGAGTTGAGAAGACATAATGAATTGGCGCACTCGGGTTTGAGTAAGCTTTGTGACATACCCTTGGTCATATAAGGAACAGTATGGAACGTTCATACGTCGGAGGAATTCCCAGACATTGCAGTAGGACCAGTTAATAATAGGGTTGATGCGCTCATACTTCGGCCAGCCATTGTCAGTCATGTTCCGATAAGAGAGTTTAGCTGGAGAACAAGAGGCCCTCAGAGTTCAGCCCGTTGCTCATGAAACCAAATGGGTCAAGAAACTCACCTCCATGCGGATCTGTTCTTCTGGTGCCAATTAGTACTGCAGTGATATTTGGGAACTGAGTTTTGTAAGACTCGAGTGCCTGACGCATGCCCTCTCCTCCTTTTGCTTTACCGACCGCCTGAGCGTTGGGTTGTGAGTTGACATCGGCAACATAGTCGGAGGCTGATCCGTTAGCAGGCGGGGTGACGACGCTCTCAACTTGGGCGGCCGGGGGCCGGCATGAAAAGAGATCGATGTTGTAGTCATGTACAGCTTTCTCGATGAATTCCTCGAGAACATCGAAGGGGGATGGTACGGGGATGTAAAGCGCATGAATGGGTTTCATCGTCTCCCCATTTTTGAGCCTGCGTGCAATTGCGCCTGCGTACAGGTGAAGTAGCACAGTACCTGAGTAAGAAAAGATATGTGAGTCAAGCTATATATTGGTCATTGGAGCACCCGAGCTCACAATCTTTGCCGCCGTTAAAGCTTAGCGAAACATTGTCCGGCCTACATGGATGAAGGGTCAGTGTCCGTTCCGTTGCGATATAAGCGATAAACATACCCATGAATGTCGAGACTCTCGTCAATAACATCTAGGGCCTCCTTCACCGCAGCCGACAACGGGTCAGATGGACCCAGACTTGCGAGTTTGTAAACGTCGTCGGCGATCTTCCTGCAGTCCATCTTGGTATCTGAAGAGCTAGGGGAAGTGTTGGATGCCATTTCTACTGATTCTGCTCAGCTTTAATAGGTGCTATCTATGGAGGTTGGAGTAGATGAGAGACCGAGGTCGAGATTCGAGCAGTGCGGCCACCTTATGCTCCCGACATGCCGAAGTGATCGAATCGGAGCACGTGCTCAAATATTATTTCTTATTAAATATTTATCTAAGCAGATTGTTCATCCAGGGGCTGGTCGAACGTTCATCACGTCTCTTTCGTCCTTACAACGCGCCAGAAGTTCGTAGGTCGCCCTCTCGCTTGAGCTAGTGCAGTGCTGATCGCCATAAGCAGACAAAATGTCCAGTAACGTCGTGCTTGTGACTGGAGGAACTGGACTCGTCGGCAAGGCCATCGAACATATTATCAACACCGAACCCGAGGGATCGCGATTCGGCAAGAAGTCTGGTGAAACATGGATATTTGCTAGCTCTTCAGAAGGAGATCTGAGGCGCGTAGTGACATTCATACTTGTCGAATCCAACTAACCGTATCGCAGAGATCCAGCACAGACGCGTAAACTATTCGAGAAATACAAGCCCACCCATGTTATACATCTTGCTG
>Ga0247737_1000496_pt1 | contig 15738 bp, 11 predicted proteins | sample UWRJL028104C2_FD_180937 | JGI IMG/M metagenome (GOLD analysis project Ga0247737, IMG submission 180937) | Plant litter microbial communities from Arlington Agricultural Research Station in Wisconsin, United States - UWRJ-L028-104C-2 | ecosystem: Environmental > Terrestrial > Plant litter >...
CACGCCATCGTGCTGGCCCGCATCAGCCTGCTCGACAACTTCGTGATGTTCTTCACCCTGCTCGGGTTCGGCGCGATCCTGCTCGATCGACGCCAGGCCCGCGCGCGCCTCGAGCGCTGGATCGTGAACCGCACCGTCGCCGGCCGCAGCCTCGACTGGGGTCCGACGCTGTGGGCCAGACCCTGGCTGTTCACCGCCGGACTCCTGTTCGGCGCCGCCACCGCCGTCAAGTGGAGCGGCCTGTACTTTCTCGCCGCCTTCGCCGTCTACAGCGTGGTGGTGGATGCCGTGGCCCGCAAACACGCCGGCATCACCTTCTGGGCCAGCAGCGCCGTGTTCCGGCAGGCGCCCGCGACGTTCCTGCTCACCGTGCCGATCGCCCTCGCGGTGTACCTGCTCAGCTGGACCGGGTGGTTCGTGACGAAGGGCGGCTATTACCGCGGCTGGGCGGATCTGCCGGGCAACGCGGCATCCGGAACCTTCGCCTGGGTGCCGCATGTCGTGCAGAGCTTCTGGCACTACCAGCAGGCGATGTACACGTTCAACGTGCAGTTGCACACCGCTCACGCCTACCAGGCGAACCCCTTCACCTGGCTGTTCCTCACCCGGCCCACCGCGTTCTTCTATGAGGTGGTCGCGAACGGTGTGGGCGGCTGCACCGATCCGGGTGGCTGCGCGCAGTACATCACCTCGATCGCCAACCCCGTCATCTGGTGGGCGGGTACCGCGGCGCTCGTCTACGTGCTGTACCGGCTGGTGCGGTTCAGGGAGTGGCAGGCCGGGCTCATCCTGATGGGCATCGTCGCCGGTTACCTGCCCTGGCTGCTGTACGCCCAGCGCACCATCTTCCAGTTTTATGCGATCGTGTTCGAGCCGTACCTGATCCTGTCGCTGGTGCTGGTGATCGGCATGCTGTTGCGCCCCAACCGCGCCGGGCCGTTCGCCCGTCCGCCGGCACCGTTCCAGGCGAGCGGGCTCATCGTCGTCGGCGCGTTCCTGGTGCTGGCGACCGCGGTCAGCGCGTTCTTCTACCCGGTCTGGACGGGTGACCAGGTCTCCACGTCGTTCGTGCAACTGCACTACTGGTTCCCCGGCTGGCGTTAGGCGCACGACCCGACGGCAGGTCTAGCCTTACCGGATGACCGCGCGCACCGTTCTGCTCTCCCTCGCGGTGCTCGTCCCGCCGCTCGGCCTGGCGATCGTGGGCATCACCCACCCGGAGCGACTCACCGCCGACTCCGCCGAGTACTGGCGCAACCTGCACATCGCGCTGCTTCCGGTGTTTCCGCTCCTCGGGTTCGGCCCGTGGTTGGTGATCCGCGGATACGACCGGTTCCTCACCTGGCTGGTCGGCATCCTCGGCTTCGTCTACGCCGTGTTCTACACCGGACTCGACGTGCTGGCCGGCATCGGTGCGGGTGGCCTGAAGCTCGATGACATGGGCATGGCCACGGGAACGGTCTTCGGTCTGGGTCGTGACATCGGCTTCGTCGGCAGTGTCGCGTTCATCGCCGCGTGCGCGATCACCGCGCTCGCCACCTTCCGCCGCGCGGGCCTCGTGGCGGTGCCCGGCGGGGTCGTGCTGGTCGTCGGGTCGTTCCTGTTCCTGAACGACCACATCTACTTTCCGCTCGGCGTTCTCGGGCAGCTCTGCATCGCTGTCGGCCTCGGCTGGCTCCTGTTCGTGGTGCGCCGGGCGACGAACGCGGCGGCCAGCGCACCGAACGGCGCGGCGGCTCGCGCGCCGACGAGACCGCGCTCCTAGAGCGCGGCCGCGAGGGTCTCGACGTCGGTGATCGGCAGCCGACAGACGAAGTCACGACACAGGTACGCCGCCTCGCGCTCGCGCCCCGCGAACAGCTCGAAGCCGGCGGCCGCGAAGGCTGCGGTCTGCTCGACGGAGACGATCGTACCGACACTCACCGATCCGACGCTGACCGATCCAGCACCGACCGATCCAGCACCGACAAATCCAGCACCGACGGATGCCGCCCGCACCAGCTCCTTGCCGACCGCACCCACCACGACCAGCTGCGTCACCGGCTCGGCGAGGCGCGCGATCAGCTCGAGGGAGCTGCCGAACGAGATCGGGCGCAGCATCGCGAGCGGCGCGACGCCGCGCATCGCCTCGATCGCGGCCTCGCGGTAGCGCCGCTCGCCCGTGAGCAGGTACAGCCTCTCTGCCGCGGTCGCGATCGCGCTGATTCCGGACGGGTATGCGCCCTCCGAGGGGTCGCTCGCCAGGGCCAACCCGCGGGCGGCGAGGGCCAGGTCTGCCCCGCCCGGCACGCTGAACGCGTCACCGGTGAGGCAGAGGTCGATCAGCTCCCGTGCCGCGACGGCGAATCGGACCTCGCCGGTGGCCGTCGCGAGCTGCAGCAGACCGGAGGCGAACATCCCGTAGTCCTCGAGGGTGGCGGATGCCGCAGACTGCCGATCTTCGATCGAGGCACGGATGAGCGTCCCGTCCGCCCCGCGGTGCCGGTCGAGCAGGTAGTCGGCGGCACGCACCGCCGCGGCCAGCCAGTCCGCGCGATCGAGCGCGAAGCCGGCCGCGGCGAGCCCGTCGATCGCGAGTCCGTTCCAGCCGGTGAGGATCTTGCCGTCGAGAGCGGGCGGGGTCTGCGCTGCGCGGGCCGCGGCATCCAGGGCGTAATAGCCGCCCTCGACTCGCTGCGCATCACCCGTCTCTCCGACGACGGTGCTCTCGCTGTCCTGGGCCGAGGCGAATCCGCCGCCCGGCTGCTGCAGCACGTCGATCAGGAAGTCCGCGATGCCGGCGGCGACCCCCGGTGCCGCCGCGGGGCGCAGTACCTCCAGCCGCGCGTACGCGCGCAACAGCAGAGCGTTGTCGTAGAGCATGCGCTCGTAGTGCGGGTCGCCCCAGTCGCGGCGGGTGGAGTAGCGGAAGAAGCCGCCCTCGACCGCATCGCGCAGTGCCGACCCGGCCATGGTGGCGAGAGTACGTTCTGCGAGGCCGAGCGCCTCGGCATCGCCGTGCGCTCCGCGCTCGAGCAGGAACAGCAGCACCGGAGCCACCGGAAACTTCGGTGCACCGCCGAAACCACCGAACTCGGTGTCCTCGTAGCCGACCAGCTCGGCGACCACCCCGTCGAAGCTCGTGGGCAGCGGCCCGGGCGGGGTCTCGGTGATGGCACTGCCCAGGGCGGCGGCCACCTTCGCGGCGCTGTCCTCCACCTGGTCGCGGCGCTGCGTCCAGGCCTCCTGCACCGCGTCGAGCACCTGACTGAACGACGGATGCCCGGCTAGCGGCTGCGGGGGAAAGTACGTTCCCGCGAAGAAGGCCCGCCCTGTCGGTGTGACGAACACGTTCAGCGGCCAGCCGAGGTTGTCGGTGAACGCTCCGGCCGCGGTCAGGTAGCTGGCGTCGACATCCGGATGCTCCTCCCGGTCTACCTTGACGCTGACGAAGTCCGCGTTCAGTCGCGCCGCGATCACGGGGTCGCTGAAGCTCTCCCGCGCCATGACGTGACACCAGTGGCAGGTGGAATAGCCGATCGAGATCAGCAGGGGAACATCGCGGCGCTCGGCCTCGGTGAAGGCCTCCTCGCCCCAGGGATACCAGTCGACCGGATTGCCCGCGTGTGAGACGAGGTAGGGGCTGACGGCATCCGCGAGGCGATTCGTCATGGGTTAGCCGACCTCCATCGGGTCGCCGCCGACGCGGCCGCCGCGCTCCAGACCGGTGATGGCCGCCTGCTCCGCCGGCGTCAACTCGAAGTCGAAGATGTCGAAGTTCTCGGCGATGCGCTTCTTCGAGTTCGACTTGGGGAAGACGATCTGCTGCTGCTGGATGTGCCAGCGCAGCACCACCTGGGCGGGTGTCTTGCCGTGCGCCTCGGCCGGTCCGGTGATCTCGGGCAGTTCGAGCAGCGGGTACTTTCCCTGGCCGAGCGGGCCCCACGCCTCGGTGGCGATGCCGTGCTCGCGACCGAATGCGGTGACCTCGGGCTGCTGGTGGTACGGATGCAACTCGATCTGGTTCACCGCGGGAACGGTGGCGGTCTCGTCGAGCAGACGCTGCAGGTGCGGCACCAGGAAGTTCGAGACGCCGATGCTGGTGGCCTTGCCGCTCGACCGGATGTTCTCGAGCGCGATCCAGGCCTCGACATAGCGGTCGCGCTTCGGCACCGGCCAGTGGATGAGGTACAGGTCGACGTGGTCGAGGCCGAGCTTGTCGAGGCTCTCGTCGATCGCCTTCGCCGCCGACTCCTTGCCCTGCTCGGCGTTCCACAGCTTCGTGGTGATGAACAGCTCGTCACGCGGGATCCCCGACTTCGCGATGGCGCGGCCCACCCCCTCCTCGTTGCCGTAGATGGCGGCCGTGTCGATGTGGCGGTAGCCGACCTCGAGAGCGTCGGTCACGATCCGTTCGGTCTCCGGCGGGTCGACCAGGAAGACCCCGAAGCCGAGCTGCGGGATCGTCTTGCCGTCGTTGAGGGTGATGGTGGGAATCGTCATTGGTGCGTCCTTCAGTTCTTCTCGGTTCAGTCGTTCTCGGTGGCGGGCACGTCGCGCTGCTCGACGCCGTTGTATTCGCTCAGCGGGCGGATCAGGGAGTTGGCTGCGCGCTGCTCCATGATGTGCGCGGTCCAGCCCACGATCCGGCTCGCCACGAACAGCGGGGTGAACGTCTCGGTGTCGTACCCCATCAGGTGATACGCCGGTCCCGACGGATAGTCGAGGTTCGGCTTGATGTTCTTGCGCTCCTGCATGGCGGTCTTCAGCTCGGTGTAGAGGGCCATGAGGTCGTCTGCCTCGTACTGAGCGATCAGGGTGTCGAGCGCCGCCTCCATGGTGGGAACTCGCGAGTCTCCGTTCTTGTAGACCCGGTGACCGAATCCCATGATCTTGCGCTTCTCGGCGAGCGCTCCATCGAGCCAGCCGCTCACCGCCGAGGCCTCCCCGATCTCGTCGAAGGTGTGCATGACCGCCTCGTTGGCGCCGCCGTGCAGCTCTCCCTTGAGCGCACCGATCGCGCCGACGACCGCCGAGTACAGGTCGGACAGGGTGGAGGTGATGACCCGCGCGGTGAAGGTGGAGGCGTTGAACGAGTGCTCGGCGTACAGGATCATCGAGACGTCGAAGGCGTCCACCACCACGAGGTCAGGCACCTCGCCGAAGGTCATGTACAGGAAGTTGGCGCTGTAGGCGAGGTCGTCTCGCGGCTCGATCAGCTGCTCGCCCCGGCGACGGCGCTGGTCGTAGGCGACGATCGACGGGAGTTTGGCGAACAGGGCGATCGCCTTGCGCAGCTCGGCCTCGCGGCTGCTGTCGGCGACCGTCGGATCGTCCGCACCGATCACGCTGACCGCGGTGCGCACGACGTCCATCGGGTGCGCCGTGAGCGGCAGGTCATCGATGACGCGTTTCACGTTCTCGTCGAGGGAGCGCTGCGATCGCTCGAGCGCCTGGAATTCGGCGAGCTGGGCATCCGTCGGCAGTTCGCCGTGCCACAGCAGGTAGGCGACCTCCTCGACGTCGCACCGCGCGGCCAGCTCCTGCACCGGGTAGCCGCGGTAGAGCAGCGAGTTTGTGTCGGGGTTCACCTTGGAGATCGCGGTGTAGTCGACGACGACCCCCGCGAGCCCCTTCTTGATGTCGGTCGGTTCTGTCATCAGATGCCTCTCGGTACGTCGAAGTTGAAGACGGACGTGTCGAACGTGGTGTATGCCTCGTAGTCGAGGAGCTCGTAGAGTCGGGCGCGGGTCTGCATGCCGGCGACCTCGGACTTCAGCGAGCCCTCCGCCACGAGCGTGTCGAGGCCGCGCTCGGCGGCTCCCATGGCGATGCGCAGCAGGCTGACCGGATAGATGACGATGTCGATGCCGACGCTCTGCAGCTGCGCGGTAGTGAACAGCTCGCTCTTGCCGAACTCGGTCATGTTGGCGAGCAGCGGCACGTCGACCGCGGCGCGCATCGCCTCGAACTCGGTGAGGTCGGCCATCGCCTCGGGGAAGATCGCATCGGCGCCCGCGTCGACGAGTGCTTTGGCGCGGTCGGTGGCGGCGGCCAGGCCATCGATGGCGCGGATGTCGGTGCGCGCCATGATCAGCAGGTTCGGGTCCCGGCGTGCATCGACCGCCGCACGGATGCGCTTGGTCGCGGTGTCGAGGCCGACCACGGCCTTGCCGTCGAGGTGCCCGCAGCGTTTCGGATTGACCTGGTCTTCGATGTGCAGGCCGGCGACTCCGGCATCCTCGAGTTCCTGCACGGTGCGGGCCACGTTCATCGGCTCACCGAATCCGGTGTCCGCGTCGACCAGGGTCGGCAGGTCGGTCATCCGGCTGATCTGCCTGGCCCGGCCGGCGACCTCGCTGAGCGTGGTGAGGCCGATGTCGGGCAGGCCGAGGTCGGCGGCGATGACGGCCCCGGAGATGTAGACGCCGTCGAAGCCCTTCTCGCCGATGAGCCGCGCGCTGAGCGGGTTGAACGCGCCGGGAAAGCTCAGCAGTTCACCGTTTCCGAGCGCCTCGCGCAGACGGACGCGCTTCTCGGCGGGGGTGACGTCGGTGTAGAGCATTAGAACAGTCCCTTCGGACCCGGCAGCAGCAGGCCGGGTCTGGCGGTCACGGTGAGCCCACCGAGCTGGGTTGCATCGAGGTCGGGCAGCAGCTGCACGAGCTCGAGGAACCGTTCGATCTCGACCTGTTCGAGCACGCCGTCGGCGAGAGCGCGGAACTTGGCGATGTACTGTTCGCGCCCGAACGGGTTCGCGCCGAGCGGGTGGGCATCGGCGACCGCGATCTCGTCGACGATCACCGAACCGTCGCGCAGGGTGATGGCCACGCTGCCACCGAAGGCCTTCTCGTCGGGGTCGTTCGAGTGATAGCGGCGGGTCCACTCCGGATCTTCCTCGGTGACCACGCGGTTCCACAGTGCGACGGTGTCGGGGCGGGATGCCCGCTCGGGCGCGTAGGACGCCTCGTGATCCCACTCCCCGTCTTGCAGCGCGACGGTGAAGATGTACGGGATCGAGTGGTCGAGGGTCTCGCGACTGGCGGTCGGGTCGTACTTCTGCGGGTCGTTCGCGCCGGTTCCGATGACGTTGTGGGTGTGGTGGCTGGTTCGGATGATGACGCGCTCGATCGTGTCGGGCCCGAGCTCCGGGTACCGCTGGTGCAGTCGCCGCGCCAGATCGATCCACGCCTGTGCCTGGTACTCGGCGGAGTGCTCTTTCGTGTAGCTGTCGAGGATCGCGCGCTTGGTCTCGCCACGCTCGGGCAGCGCCACCTCGTAGCGCGCGTCCGGGCCGTCGAGCAGCCAGGCGATCACTGCGTCTTCGCCCTCGTAGATCGGGGTGGGGCTGGTCTGGCCCCGCATCGCCCGATCGACGGCTTCCACCGCCATCTTTCCGGCGAAGGCGGGGGCGTGGGCCTTCCAGGTGGAGATCTCGCCCTTGCGCGACTGCCGGGTTGCCGTGGTGGTGTGCAGCGCCTGCCCGATCGCCTGGAAGATCGTCTCGGGTGCGAGGCCCAGCAGCGTGCCGATGCCGGCAGCGGCGCTCGGCCCGAGGTGGGCGACGTGGTCGATCTTGTGGGCGTGCAGGCTGATCGACTTCACGAGGTCGATCTGGATCTCGTATCCGGTGGCGATGCCGCGCACCAGGTCGCGTCCGTCGCGGCCGGTGTGCTGCGCAACCGCGAGAATCGGGGGGATGTTGTCCCCCGGGTGTGAGTACTCCGCGGCGAGGAAGGTGTCGTGGTAGTCGAGCTCGCGCACGGCGACCCCGTTCGCCCACGCCGCCCACTCCGGACCGAACCGACCCGGGATGCCGAACACCGTCGACCCCGGAGCGTACGGGTGGTCTTCGGCCTGGGCTCGTGCCGCGACCGCCGGCGCCCGCGTGAGCGACGCCGTCGCCACGGCGGCGTTGTCGATGATGCGGTTGATCACCATCTCGGTGACCTCGGGCGAGACCTCCACCGGGTCGGCGGCGACCTCGGCGATCTTCCAGGCGAGCTGGTCTTCGCGGGCGAGCTTCTCGTCACTGCGGTATACCCGCACCTGATTCAGTTGCACCCTTCCACCCTAGGACGCGTGTCGCTTTCGGTGTCGTTTCTTGTGTTCCTCGTCGGCGAACGTCCCCGGTCGTCCGCGTGCACCGCGCGCGCTCGGGTGATGGAATCCGGCGACCTGTTCCGCTCGCACCCGCCAGCCGATTCGGCGGTCCCACAGCCACCGCAGTCTCTGCGCTTCGAGTTCGAGCCAGGAGACGAAGTGGTCGTTGAGTCGGTAGGACCGATGCGGCCAGTCACTTTCGGCAACGGCCATGTCGTGCTCGCGCAAGACCCTCAGGTGATGCTGGGCGGCGGCGCGAGTGACACCGAACTCGACCATGACGACCGCTTCGAGGTTGCCTGCCGTGTGCTCGCCACTGGCGAGCACCTCGACGATGCGCCGACGAATCGGTTGAGCGAGGACCTCGTAGATGTGCATGCCTCTGAGGGTGTCCCGTGGGCCGGTTCGGTAGGCCGCCGGACGTGCATCTCTGGAAAGATCGCTCGAACGCAGCACTGTGGAGGAGTCCCGGCCAGGCACCCTCCGCCGACGGATTCTCAGCCGGCATCCGATCGAAGTCGCCCCTCCGCAGAGCAGTTGCGCGATTTCGTCTTGGTAGTTCGCATTGACATCAACCCGAACTTTCATCGCCGCCGCGTACATCGCGGGCTCATCGAGAGCCCAGGTGCCAGTTGGCGTTGATGTCAACGCGAACTGACAATGCGAATTCGAGAACCCCTTCCTGGACGACCAAGACCGGCGCTCAGCAAGCGCGACGCACACCACACCACGCCACGCCACGCAACCGGCTCGCACCTCACACTCCGACACATACGAGACCGCCGTACCATGGAACGCCATGCCTGACACCGCCGCCCCGCTCGACGTGGCAATCACGTTCCCCGAAGACCTGCCGGTCAGCCAGCGACGGGACGACATCGCGGCGGCCATCCGCGACCACCAGGTCGTGATCGTCGCCGGTGAGACCGGGTCGGGCAAGACCACTCAGCTGCCGAAGATCCTGCTCGAGCTCGGCTACCGCAGCATCGGCCACACGCAGCCCCGGCGCATCGCCGCCCGCACCATCGCCGAACGCATCTCCGACGAGCTCGGCGCCCCGCTCGGCGGCCTCGTCGGCTACCAGGTGCGCTTCACCGACACCGTCTCCAAGCAGACCCGGGTCAAGCTGATGACCGACGGCATCCTGCTCAACGAGATCCACCGCGACCGGCTGCTGCGCAAGTACGACGCCATCATCATCGACGAGGCGCACGAGCGCAGCCTCACCATCGACTTCCTGCTCGGATACCTCAAAGAGCTCATGCCGCGGCGCCCCGACCTCAAGATCATCGTCACCTCCGCCACCATCGACCCGGACAGCTTCGCGGGCCACTTCGCCGACTCCGCGGGCGTGCCGGCACCGATCATCGAAGTCAGCGGCCGCACCTACCCGGTCGAGGTGCGCTACCGCCCGCTGGTCGCCGAGGTGCCAATCGAAGACGACGAGGATGCCGCCGAAGTACGCGCAGACCTCGACCCGATGGAGGGCATCAACGCCGCCATCGACGAACTCGGTCGCGAAGGCTCGGGTGACATCCTGGTGTTCCTCAGCGGCGAGAACGAGATCCGGGATGCGGAAGAGGCAATCCGCGGACGCTCACTCCCCGGCACCGAGGTCCTCCCTCTCTACGGCAGGCTCAGCTCCGCCGAACAGCACCGCGTCTTCGAGACGAGCCGCACCCCCGGCACGCGCCGGCGCATCGTGCTGGCCACCAACGTCGCAGAGACCAGCCTCACCGTGCCCGGCATCAAGTACGTCATCGACGCCGGTACCGCCCGCATCAGCCGCTACAGCGTGCGCTCCAAGGTGCAGCGGCTGCCGATCGAGGCGATCAGCCAGGCCAGCGCGAACCAGCGCTCGGGCCGCTCCGGCCGCACCAGTGACGGAATCGCCATCCGTCTCTACTCGGAGGAGGACTTCCTCCGCCGGCCCGAGTACACCGAACCCGAGATCCTGCGCACCAACCTGGCCGCGGTCATCCTGCAGATGATCTCGCTCGGGCTCGGCGACATCGCGAGCTTCCCCTTCCTGCAGCCGCCGGACTCCCGCGGTATCAAAGACGGCCTCGACCTGCTGCGCGAACTGAACGCGGTGACGAAGGACAACGAGATCACCCGCATCGGCAAGCAGCTCACCCAGCTGCCGATCGACCCGCGCCTCGCGCGCATGGTCATCGAGTCGAAGCAGCACGGCACCACGCGGGAGGTCATGGCGATCGTCGCGGCCCTCAGCATCCAGGATCCGCGAGAGCGACCGCTCGAACGTCGCCCACAGGCCGACCAGCAGCACTCGCGCTTCGTCGACCCGACCAGTGACTTCCTCACCCTGCTGAGCCTCTGGAACTACCTGGAGGAGAAGCAGAAGGAGCTCAGCGGCAACCAGTTCCGCCGAATGTGCACAAGCGAGTACCTCAACTACCTGCGTGTGCGCGAGTGGAAAGACGTCTACCGCCAGCTCGAACGGATGACCAAACAGCTCGGCCTCGTCGTCGGCTCCCCGAGCACGAACCCGAACGGTATCCACCGCTCCCTGCTCGCCGGCCTGCTGAGCCAGATCGGTGTGAAAGACACCGCCACCACAGGCAAGGATTCCAAGAGCCGCGACGCCAAAGGCCCGTACATCGGCGCGCGTCAGGTGCGGTTCAGCATCTTCCCCGGCTCGGCGCTGGCCAAGAAGCAGCCGACTGAGATCATGAGCGCCGAGCTCGTTGAGACCAGTCGCCTGTTCGCCCGCACCAACGCCGCCATCGACCTGGCCTGGGCCGAGCCGATCGCCGGCGACCTGGTGAAGCGCAGCTACGGGGAGCCGCACTGGGAGAAGAAGCAGGGCGCGGCCGTGGCCTACGAGCGGGTCACCCTGTACGGCGTGCCGATCGTTGCGCGCCGGCGCGTGCAGTTCAACCGGGTCGATCCGGGTTACGCGCGGGAGCTGTTCATCCGTCACGCCCTGGTCGACGGCGAGTGGGATCTCGACCGCACCAGCGTGCAGGTGAAGGCCTTCGACGTCGCCAACCGTCGGCTCCGGAAGGAACTCGCCGAGCTCGAGGAACGCACCCGCCGCCGCGACATCCTGTTCGACGACGAGGCCGTGTTCGAGTTCTACCAGCGGCGCATCCCGGCCGACGTCAGCACCCAGCGCGACTTCGAATCGTGGTGGAAGAAGGCCCGGCAGACGACGCCCGACCTGCTCACCATGACCGCCGAGAACCTGGTCGACGAGGAGGAGGCGACGACCGCGGTCGACGAGAACGCCTTCCCGAGCTACTGGCAGCAGGGCGACCAGCGCCTCAGCCTGCGCTACCGCTTCGAGCCGGGAGCAGCGGATGACGGCGTAACCGTGCAGGTGCCTCTGGCTCTGCTTCCCGGGCTCTCGCCCGCCGGCTTCGACTGGCAGGTGCCGGGACTCAGGGAAGAGCTCGTCACGGCGATGATCAAGGCGCTGCCGAAGGCGATCCGTCGAAACGTCGTCCCCGCCGCCGACTGGGCGCGCAAACTGCTGCTCGAGCTGCCGGCGACGCCGGGGGCGGAGTCGCTCGCGGCCACCCTCGCCGCCGCCATCCAGCGCCTCACCTACGTGCCGGTCACCGCGGCCGACTTCGAGCGGGAGCGCGTGCCGGGCCACCTGTGGGTGACCTTCGCGGTGCAGGACGAGCGCGGAAACACCCTCGCCAGCGGCAAAGACCTGCGCGGGCTGCAGAAGCAGCTCGACTCGAGCGCCCGCGAGAGTGTGGCCCGGGCATCCGTCGCTGCCCAGGTCAGCGCCGCACGGCCGACCAGCGCGCTCGAGCGGAAGGGCCTCGCCGGCTGGGACTTCGACGAACTCCCCCGCGTGCTCGACACCAAGCAGGGCGACAACACGATCCGTGCCTACCCGGCCCTGGTCGACGAGGGCACCAGCGTCGCCATCCGACTGATGAGCACCCCCGCAGATCAGGCGCGCGAGCTGCGCGCGGGCGTGCGACGGATGCTGCAGCTCACGATCCCCTCACCGGTGTCGTACGTGCAGGAGCACCTGACCTCCGCCGAGAAGCTCAGCCTGGCGCAGAGCCCGTATCGCACCACGGCGGAGCTGTTCGCCGACTGCCTGGCGGCCTGCATCGACGCCGTGATCGACGGACGCGAGATCTTCACGAGGGCGCAGTTCGAGGCGGCCCGCGACGAGATCTCCGCGACGCTGCTCGACACGATGTTCCGCACGGTCTCGCTGGTCAGCAGGATCATCCTCGCTGGGCGCGCCGACGAGAAGGCCATCAAGAACGCGTCGAGCGTCGCCCTGCTCAGCCCGCTCGCCGACGTGCGCGAGCAGCTGGGCAACCTGGTCTACCCGGGCTTCGTCTCGGCGACCGGGCTCGCGCAGCTGCGCCGCCTGCCGATCTACCTGGCCGGCATCGAACACCGCATCGCCAAGCTGGGCGAGAACCTCGGGCGCGACAGGGTCTGGATGTCCGAGGTGCAGTCCGCCACGGAACGCTACCTGGACGCCGGGGGCAGCCTTCCGCTTCCTCCCGACGGTTCACGGGGCCCGGACCTGCCCGCGAACGTCGTGCACGCCCGCTGGTTGCTCGAGGAGCTGCGCATCAGCCTGTTCGCCCAGCAGCTCGGCACGGCAGAGCCGGTCTCGCTGCAGCGCATCACGAAGCTGCTCAGCAACACCGTTGGTTGAGCAGCTGACCGTCGTTGATTGAGTAGCGCGCGCCCTCTAGGGCGTTCGCGTATCGAAATCCTCGGAGGGTCTCGATACGCGTCCTCGGTCCTCGGGCGCTACTCGACCAACGACGTTTCGTCCTCGTACTGCTTCACCAGCTCGCGCTTGAGCACCTTGCCGCTCGGTCCGAGCGGCAGCACCTCGACGATCTCCACCCGGCGCGGGAACTTGTAGGCGGCGAGCTTCTCCTCCGCATAGGCGGCGAGCTGCGCAGCATCCGCCGCGGTATCGGGCGCCAGCACGACACAGGCCATGATCTCCTGCCCGTGCGTCTCGTGCGCGACCCCGAACACCGCCGCGCTCGACACGGCCGGGTGCGCGACCAGCACCTCCTCGACCTCCCGCGGGTACACGTTGTAGCCGTTGCGCAGGATCATGTCCTTCTTGCGATCGACGATCCAGAGGTAACCGTCGTCGTCTTTGGTGCCGAGGTCGCCGGTGCGGAACCAGCCGTCGACGATCGCCTTCGCCGTCTCCTCGGGCAGGTTCAGATAGCCGATCATGAGGTTGTGACCGCGCACGACGATCTCGCCGAGTTCGCCGTGCGGCAGAAGCTCGATGCGGTCGTCGAGGTCCGACCGGGCGATCTCGACATCCACTCCCCAGATCGCCTGGCCGATGCTGCCGACACGCGGTTCGCGCCCGATGTGGTTGAAGCTCGCGACCGGGCTGGTCTCGGTGAGGCCGTAGCCCTCGTAGATGACGACGCCGAACTCCTGGCGGAAGCGCTCGATCACCGCGAGCGGCAGGGATGCCCCTCCCGAGATCGCGTACTTGAGCTTCGGCCGCTCGTCGGTCGCCTTCGCCGCCTCGAGCAGGGCGATGTACATGGTGGGGACGCCCATCATGATCGTGCACTCGCTGTCGATGAGGGTGCGCAGCGCCGTCGCTCCATCGAATTTCGGCAGCAGCACGATCCGGGATGTCGCCCGCAGCCCGGTGTTCAGCGCCACCGTCTGCCCGAACGTGTGGAACAGCGGGAGACCGCCGAAGATGACGTCCTCCGACACCATCTCGAAGGTGTTGAGCAGCAGCGTGTTGGTCTGCTCGACCAGGGCGAAGTGGCTGCCCATCGCCCCCTTCGGCTTGCCGGTGGTGCCGCTGGTGTAGAGGATCGTCGCCGTGTCGAAAGGATCCATCGGCAGATACGTGCGGATCGGCTCCGCATCGGCGGCGAGCCGTTCCAGCTGACGGATGTCGCCGACGGGTTCCGGGGCGAGCACCGACAGCACCGCGACGCCCGCTTTCGCCGCGCCCTTCGCACCCTCGGCGAGCAGCGGGGCCGCGCAGACCAGCATCGTCGCTCCCGAGTCGCGCAACACGTACTCGATCTCGTCGCTCTTCAGCAGTGCGTGAATCGGCACGACGATCGCGCCGAGGCTGAGCACCGCGTAGTACACGCGGGGGAAATCGGCCACGTTCGGGATCAGCACCGCCACCGGGTCGCCGGGGCCGACGCCCTGCGCCGCGAGAGCACCCGCGTAGCGCCGGGTCTGCTCCCACAGTTCGGCATAGGTGGTCTCGACGCCCCCGACGACGATGGCGACCTTGTCGGGGGTGCGGATGGCCGATTCGGCGAGGATCGCGGCGACGGAGATGGTCGCATTGCTCTGCTCGGACATGGTGACTCCTTCGTCGACGCTGACGGTGATGACTGCTGCAGGTATTCGGAACGGTACGCGTTTCCGCCTGCCGAGGCCAGCATCCGCGTGCCAGCATGGGCGAATGGTTGACGACGCGAAGACGGCCCTGAAGCGCTACCTCGATGCGGCCCGCACGAACCTGCTCTGGAAGCTCGACGGACTGGACGACTACGACATCCGGCGCCCGCTCGTGCCGACCGGCACCAACCTGCTCGGCCTGGTCAAGCACGTCGCGAGCGTGGAGGCGGGATACCTCTGCGACGTGTTCGGACGTCCGTCGCCGGAGTCGCTGCCCTGGTTCGACGACGACGCCCAGGCGGATGCCGACATGTGGGCGACCGCGGAACAGTCGCGCGACTACATCGTGGCCCTCTACCGCCGGGTCTGGGAGCACTCCGACGAGACCATCCGGGATCTCCCCCTGGACACGGTCGCCGAGGTGCCGTGGTGGTCGGAGGCGCGGCGCGAGGTGACTCTGCAGGAGATCATCGTGCACCTGATCGCCGAAACCAACCGGCACGCCGGGCACGCCGACATCGTGCGCGAGCTCATCGACGGCGAGGTCGGGCTGAGCCTCGGCAACGAGAACCTCCCGGACGTCGACGCGGCCTGGCGCGCCGAGCATCTGGCGTTGCTGCAGCGCACGGCGGAATCGTTCCGCTAGTCCAGCTGCTTCTCGTAGCAGAGCGCGCCCGGCATCAGCTGGTACGGCGGGTACGGCTCGATCGCCGCGTACCCGATCTTCTCGTACAGTGCGATCGCCGCGGGCTGCAGCGGGCCGGTCTGCAGGATCAGCCGACGGATGCCCCGCTCTCGCGCCGCGTCCTCAAGCGCCGCCATCAGCAGGCGTGAGGCACCCCTGCCCCGGTGCTCCGGCGCGACGACGACCTTTTTCACCTCGAGCGCGGGGCCGGCGTCGGTGTGGTGCGGCCGCAGTCCGGCCTGCCCGACGGCGACATCGCCGTCGACGGCGAGAACGGTCGCAACGATCGTCCCGGGCAGCACATCGAAGCCGACGCTGAGCTGCTCCATTACGCCGTCGGGGAGTGATTGCGCCAGCGGGCCGTAGAGCTCGTTCATCTCGTCTTCCATGGCACCGCGCAGGGCGGCGGCACGCGGATCGTCCCAGTCGACCCGCTCCACGGCCAGATCGTTCAGGGCCAGATCACTCTCGGGCAGTTCGCTCAGGGGCAGATCGCTCTCGGGCAGTGCTACCACCGGGGGTGTACCGCTTCGCGGAAGTACCGGTCGTAGATGTCCCGCACCTCGGGCGTGATCGCCAGGCGTCCGACGGAGCCGGCCGAGGCG
>Ga0247737_1000497_pt1 | contig 15721 bp, 11 predicted proteins | sample UWRJL028104C2_FD_180937 | JGI IMG/M metagenome (GOLD analysis project Ga0247737, IMG submission 180937) | Plant litter microbial communities from Arlington Agricultural Research Station in Wisconsin, United States - UWRJ-L028-104C-2 | ecosystem: Environmental > Terrestrial > Plant litter >...
GCCGGTGCGGCAAGTGCGCCAGAGCTTCGACAGCATGCTCGTGCCGCTGGTTGCCCGCACCCTGGCGCGCAGGGGCAGCACGGCGACGATCGGAGCCCTGGGCACGGCAGCGCGGCTTATCCTGTCGATCCAGATGCCGCTGTTCCTGATGATCATCGGGTTCGGTGCCGCTATTCTGGGGGTGTTCGGCCAGGATTTTCGTCTGGGCTATGCCGCGCTCATCCTGCTCACGGCCGCAGAGGCAATACAGGGAAGCTCGGGCGTCGGCGACCTCCTGTTCGTCTATCGCAGCCCGAGAACGGGCTTCTGGACGATGGTCGCCGGCTTCTGCGCGGCGCTTGCGATCGGCGCGGCAGCGACCCCCCTTTTCGGCATCACCGGCGCCGCCGCGGCCATGTTGATCGCGAGCGTTTTGCAGGCAGTGCTGCGCCACCATATCCTCCATACACGCTTCGATGCGAGCGGTGCCGGTTTGTCGCTCTCGCAACCGATTCTGGCCGGGCTGGCGGGCCTCTGCGTCATGGGGATCGTGCATTGGAGCACGCCGCCGGACACGCCCGCCCTGGCGGTTATAGGCGGTCTCGTCGCCTATGCGGGCGGACTCGCGCTCCTGTTGCGGTCCTCGGGAGATTCGCTCGCGCTCACCGGATTCACGGCAAGCGAAGCGAGCCTCGCCTAGGCGGGCATCACGGGCAATACCGGCTCCACCCCAGAACGGTGAGGGCCACGATCGTGATGGCAGCGAGGATGGCGATAACGTCCTCGATCAGAGCGGCAGGCAGGTCGTGGCCAAAGTCCGATGCCAAGCGCGTCCGTGCCGAAGCGCCTGCCAAGGTCCCGACCACTGCTCCCGCGACACCCAGCACGGTCCCGATGAGCCCCTCACCCTGACCGATCGTCAGAACGGCAGCGCCAATGCCACCGACGAGAAGGCGGAGCGAGAAACCAACCGGGGCCTTTCTGCTCGGTGTGTTGGGAAGCTTGTCCTTCACCAGCTCAGCGCAAGCTGCAATGCTCAGGACCCACGGGGTCCAGGCATTGCCCAGAAAAGCGAGCAAATGCCCTGGCGGAACGATCCCGCCGAGATAGGCTGCCCAACTTGCCGCTGCAAAGGCCGTCATCGTTCGCAGACCGGCGACAACGCCGATGAAAAAGGCCAGAGCCAGCAGCATGGTCGAGTCTCCCTGTCGATGCGACGCAGCATTCGATGAGGGATCAGGCTTGCCGAAGATTGTCCCCGGCTGCGCTGTTTTGATCTGGAAAGGCCAATCGGTATTGCCGCATCGCCATCAGGGCGCTCGGATTCGAAAAACGACTGGGCCCCTCAACTACCGCGACCGATGCTGGCGATGATCCGACGCTCTGGGCGCGTCAATCGAGTTCCAGCCATCGGGCGTCCGTGTAGAGTTCGCCCCCTGTCTCCCGGAATACGCGGCTCATCTCGTCCATGCCCTTTTCGGCGTCTTCGACTGAGGCCACGCCGTTCGCAAAACGCGCCCGCGCGGCATCGCCCTCCGCAGCCGGCGTCGCGGCAAGGAAGCTGTCAACGCCGCTGTTCTGCTTCGCCGCGAAGTCGCGGACTTCCTGGGTGATCTTCATCGAGCAGAATTTGGGCCCGCACATCGAGCAGAAATGCGCGGTCTTGGCGCCTTCGGCCGGGAGCGTCTGGTCGTGGTACTGCTCCGCCGTGTCGGGATCGAGCGACAGGTTGAACTGGTCGCGCCAGCGGAATTCGAAGCGGGCGCGGCTAAGGGCGTCGTCGCGCAGCTTCGCCGCCGGGTGGCCCTTGGCGAGATCGGCGGCGTGGGCGGCGAGCTTGTAGGTGACGACGCCGACCTTCACATCGTCGCGGTCGGGCAGGCCGAGATGCTCCTTGGGGGTGACGTAGCAAAGCATCGCCGTGCCGTACCAGCCGATCATCGCGGCGCCGATGCCGCTGGTGATGTGATCATAGCCGGGCGCGATATCGGTGGTGAGCGGCCCGAGCGTGTAGAAGGGCGCTTCGCCGCAGACCTCGAGCTGCTTGTCCATATTCTCCTTGATCTTGTGCATCGGCACATGGCCGGGGCCTTCGATCATGACCTGGACGTCTTCCTTCCAGGCGCGGTGGGTGAGTTCACCCAAAGTGTAGAGCTCGCTGAACTGCGCTTCGTCATTGGCATCGGCGATGCTGCCGGGGCGCAGGCCATCGCCGAGCGAATAGGCGATGTCGTACGCCTTCATGATCTCGGTGATCTCGTCGAAGCGCTCGTAAAGGAAGCTCTCCTTGTGGTGCGCGAGGCACCATTTCGCCATGATCGAGCCGCCGCGGCTGACGATGCCGGTGACGCGCTTCGCGGTCATCGGGACATAGGCCAGGCGCACGCCGGCATGGATGGTGAAATAATCCACGCCCTGTTCGGCCTGCTCGATCAGCGTGTCGCGGAAGATATCCCAGGTCAGGTCCTCGGCCACGCCGCCGACTTTTTCCAACGCCTGGTAGATCGGCACGGTGCCGATCGGCACGGGGCTGTTGCGCAGGATCCATTCGCGCGTGTCGTGGATGTTGCGGCCGGTGGACAGGTCCATCACCGTGTCCGCGCCCCAGCGGATCGACCAGACCATCTTGTCGACTTCCGCCGCGACGTTCGAGGCGACGGCGCTGTTGCCGATATTGGCGTTGATCTTGACCAGGAAGTTGCGGCCGATCGCCATCGGCTCGGATTCGGGGTGGTTGATGTTGTTGGGGATGATCGCGCGGCCGCGGGCGACCTCGTCCCGGACGAATTCGGGCGTGACGTGATCGGGGATCGAAGCGCCCCAATCCTGGCCGTCGCGGATCAGCTTCTCCTTGGCGGCGGCGCGGCCCATATTCTCGCGGATCGCGACATATTCCATCTCGGGCGTGATGATGCCTTTGCGGGCATAGTGCATCTGGCTGACATTGTGGCCGGCCCTGGCGCGCAGCGGACGCTTCACGACGTTGGGGAATTGCGGCACGCCGGCGGAGCGGTCCGGGCCGGACAGGCCATTGTCCTCGGGTTTGATCTCGCGGGCGTCGTAGGATTCGACGTCGCCGCGGCCGATGATCCAGTCGCGGCGGAGCGAGGGCAGGCCGGCGTTGATGTCGATGATCGCCTTGGGATCGGTGTACGGCCCGGAGGTGTCGTAGACGCGCAAGGGCGCCTCGCCGCTCGACGGTTCGAGCATGATCTCGCGCATCGCGACGCGCCACTCCCCGACATGGATTTTCCTGGAGCCGCGGATCGGACCAGTGGTGACGCCGATTTCGGTGCGGGCGGGGATGTCGGCCATGCGATGGTTGCTCCAGTGTCAGAGTAGCCGTGTGTGCGCCCCAATCCGCAAGACCGGTTTCGCCTCCACGCCCTCCGCCGATGTAAACCGGTTCAGGGTCAGGGTCAGGGTTTCTATCCATGTGAACGGATATCGATCCCTCCATTCCGGGCATAGGTCGCATCACGCGAGAGCGGAAGGCCAGCAAGGCCTCCGAAGGCTCTCTTGCAGGGCAGTTTCACGACAATTAGCAGTTATTTACATCGCTTAAGGACGCATGTCGTCGCGCAGGGGCTACAGACGACTAGCGAGACCCCGAAATATCGTCCGAGACGATCCGGTCGACAGCGATCGCCGCCGAAAGAATATTTCCACAATCGTCGTCCCTGGGTCTGAGGATGGAGGATGTCCCGAAACACCCGCGCTCATCTCGTACAGCATGTTGAAGGATAGTCACTTGCCGAAGTTCGTCGAATCGATTGAAGAGCGCCTGCCTGCCTTGATCTGGTCCCTCTTTCCGAATGGACATGCAGACTATTTCAGTCGCTCCTGGATCACCGTTTGCGGCTTCGATCTTGAACGGCTGAGCGGGACGGGTTGGCTAAGAGCAATCCACCCGGCAGACAGAACAAGGCTGCTGAGCCTCAACAGTCACATCGTCACCTCGGATGCCAGCTCGGTTGACGTTCGCATAAGGGGTGCGGACGGCGCCTTCCGGTGGTTTCTCGTCAACGGCGAAGCCCCCATCCCGGCGGAAGGCGGATCGACCCCATGCCAGCTTGTCGCCGTGCCGATCCATGATCGAAAGATCGCTGAGGACGGACGTGACCAAACGGCCGCGGCAATCGGGGCCACCCTGCAGCATGTGCCCACGATGATCTGGCGGACGGCGCCGACCGGCGAAATGGACTACGCCAATGACCGCTACCTCGCAGCATGGGGGCAGACGTTCGACGAGGTCGCGGGATGGGGGTGGAAGGACGCCATTCATCCTGATGACCAGGCGGGAATCGTCGATTACTGGGCGTCGCATGTCGATAGCGATGACGACGGCATCTACGAATTCAGGGCCGGGTCGCCGGAAGCGGGATATCGCTGGTACCTGTCGACCTCGACCGCGTTGCGCGACGAGCACGGCAGGATCATCCAGTGGTATGGTGCCACCTTCGATATCGAAGATCGCAAGCAGATGGAGGAACGCCTTCGCCGGAGCGAGGCATTCCTTCGAAAAGCGCAGCTGATCAGCAAGACGGGCAGTGTCGGCGTCAATCTCCTGACCGGCGACCATTATTGGTCTGATGAGACCTATCGCATCTTCGAGATCGACCGCTCCGTGGAACTCGGCTTCGACACATTGCTGGGGCGCGTCCATCCGGAGGATCGCGACGTCATGGCCGGGGTCGCGAAAAGGTTTCGGCAGGCCGAAACGGGGGTGGATGCTCAGCTCCGCCTCGTGATGCCCGATGGAAGGCTCAAGCACGTCCGCATCCTGGCGAGCCAGGCTGACGAGGCAGGAGACGAGAGCATTTATATCGGCGCAATCATGGACATCACGACCGCCAAACTTGCCGAGGAAAGCGCCCAGCAGGCCGGCGCCGAGCTTTCACGCGTGATGCGCATCGCGACCATGGCCGAGCTTGCGGGCTCGATTGCCCATGAAGTGAATCAGCCGCTGGCCGCGATACTCGCCTATGGCAAGGCCGGACTGCGCTGGATGAACCGGCCAGTGCCCGAGATGGGCGAGGCAAAGGAGGCGGTCGAGCATGCCGTCGCCAACGCAGAACGGGCGCGCGATGTCGTCGCGCGGCTTCGGGAGGTGTTTACCAGAAAGACCCCGGAGCCATCCTTGCTTGACCTCAATGACCTTGTCGAAGGGACATTGTCGTTGCTCCAGCCACAAATCAGCCGCCATCAGGCCGAGGTAAGCCTCGAACTGGCCCATGGCCTGCCCTCAGTCAGCGCCGATGCAGTGCAGATTCAACAGGTGATCATCAACTTCGTGACGAACGGCCTCCAGGCACCCGCAAAGCGCGAGGCGACCATGCGCACGCTGCAGATCCGCACGGAACAGGATGAGGCCGGACGCGTCGTCCTCGCCGTCACCGACAACGGCCAAGGCATTCCGCAGGATCACATCGAACGCCTTTTCGAGCCCTTCTTCACGACCAAGACCGAGGGCATGGGTATGGGGCTGTCGATCTGCCGCACGATCATCCACTCCCATAGCGGCCATATCTCGGCACGGAACGAGCCGAACGGCGGCGCTACCGTCAGCTTCATGCTCCCGGTGGCGACGTGCTGATCGGATGACACCCGGCCCGCAGGGTGACCACCAAGGTCTAGACAGCTTCCTTTGGCGCAGGCGCGCGGACCGCCGTCAGATCAGTCCGGCCAGCGGACTCGACGGATCGGCATACATGCGCTTGCCCATGCGCCCCGCGAGATAGGCGAGCCTGCCCGCCTCTACCCCGGCCTTCATCGCCGCCGCCATCATGATCGGGTCTTTCGCTTCGGCGATGGCGGTGTTCATCAGCACGCCGTCACAGCCGAGCTCCATCGCCGCTGCCGCATCCGACGCAGTGCCGACGCCCGCATCGACCAGCACCGGCACGCTCGCGCCCTCGACGATCAGGCGGATCGTCACCTTGTTCTGGATGCCGAGACCCGAACCGATCGGCGCGCCCAAGGGCATGATCGCGACCGCACCGGCATTTTCCAGCCGCTTCGCCGCGATGGGATCGTCGACGCAATAGACCATCGGCAGGAAGCCCTCCTTCGCCAGGATCTCGGTCGCGCGGAGCGTCTCGACCATGTCGGGATAGAGCGTCTTCGCCTCGCCCAGCACTTCGAGCTTCACCAGATCCCAGCCGCCCGCCTCGCGCGCCAGGCGCAGCGTGCGGATCGCCGATTCGGCGTCGAAGCAACCGGCGGTGTTGGGGAGGTAGGTGACCTTTTTCGGGTCGATGAAGTCGGTCAGCATCGGCGCGTTGGGATCCGACACATTGACGCGGCGCACCGCGACGGTGACGATCTCCGCGCCCGACGCCTCGAGCGCGGCGGCGTTCTGGGCGAAATCCTTGTATTTGCCGGTGCCGACGATCAGCCGCGAGCGGAAGGTGCGGCCGGCCACCGTCCAGGTATCGAGCACGGGCGGCACGTCGCCGCCGCCGACGAAATGCACGATCTCCAGCTCGTCGCCGTCCTCGACCATGACCTGGCCGAGCGTCGAGCGGGGCACGACCTCGAGATTGCGCTCGACCGCAACCTTTTCGGGGACGAGGCCGAGTTCGGCGGCGAGCCGCGCCAGGCTGAGGCCCGAGGCGACGCCGCGATGCTCGCCATTAATGCGGATCGAGATGAGAGAGTCGGCAAGCATGGTTCGGGTCTCCTGTGGTGCGCGTTCCGGAACTACCTGACCGTCCCCATCACCCTTTCGGATCGGGGCCGCACAGTGCTGACGCCCGCAGCGGCGCTCAGCACGCCAATGGTGGCAGCTGCCGTGAAGATCCACGCAGCAATAGATCGCAGCAATAGATGGCGTGCGCCAAAGCATTCCGTTGGCAACGAGAGAATTGGGCGACTTTCCATGTCCATGAAAGTCCCCGGCCAGGCAAATTCCGAAAAATTTGCAAAACTACGCATCGCTTTACTCTGCCCCTCCTGACCGCCGGTCTAGGTTCCGGGTCCTTGAGATTTGGGACGCCAGCTGCGGCTGGATGCCGTCAAACCGGATGGAGACTCGATTATGGCAAAACTCGTCGCGGACATCATCATCGATCGGCTTCACCAGGCCGGCGTCAAGCGTTGTTACGGCATCGTCGGCGATACCCTCAACAAGATCGCGGGATCGATTCGCCGCAGTCCGATCCGTTTCATCCATGTCCGCCACGAGGAAGCCGGCGGGTTCGCGGCCGGTGCCGATGCGTCACTGACCGGCGAGCTCACGGCCTGCGCCGGGTCTGCCGGCCCGGGCGGCCTCCACTTCATCAATGGCCTGTACGAGGCGCAGCGCAACGGCTCACCCGTCGTGTTGATCGCGAGCCAGGTCGTGCGCAACGAGATCGGCACCGACTTTCCCCAAGAGGTCGACTTCAAGGAAATCTACGGCTCCTGGACCGTGTTCTGCGAGGAGATCCGCACGCCCGAACAGGCCGAACGCCTGACCGTTCTCGCTGCCCAGGCAGCCCTCTCCAAGCGCGGGGTCGCAGTCCTGATCGTGCCGGCGGATGTGGCGGGCGAGCATATCGCCGAGCAGGGCTTCCAGGTTCATCGATCCTTTCCGGTTACACGGCCGAGCGATTTCGAGCTGCAGCGCATCGCCGACACCATCAATCGCGGCGAACGCATCACCATCTATGGCGGCGCGGGCTGCGAATTTGCGCATGACCAGGTCGTCGCGCTCGCGGAGCGCCTGCAGGCCCCGGTGGTGAACACGTCCCGCGCCAAGGATTTCCTGACCTACGACAATCCCTTCAGCGTCGGGATGACCGGGATGCTCGGATCGCGCAGCGGCTATGAGGCCGTGCTGCACTGCGACACGCTGCTGCTGCTCGGCTGCGGCTTCGCATGGAGCCAATTCTACCCGGAAAAGGCAAATATCATCCAGATCGATATCGACGGCCGTTTCCTCGGCCGGCGACACCCGATCGAAGTTGGCGCCGTCGGCGATGTCGGGCCGACGATCGAGGCACTGCTACCGCTTCTTGCCGAGCGTCAGGATGACAGCTTCGTGCAGTCGATGCTGCGCAAGAAGGACAAGGCCTATGCGAAATGGGAGAAGCCGGCCCATGACCCGCATGTCGGCAAGCCGATGCATCCCCAGTTCATGATCGAGACGATCGCCTCGCACGCAGATGCCGATGCGATCTGGACCGCCGATGACGGCTCTTCCGTCGCGTTCGGCCTGCGCCACATTGTCAGCACCGGCAAGAACCGCGTGCTCTGCAGCCTTGCACACGGAACAATGGCGGCCGGCCTTTCCAGCGCCATCGGTGCCAAATGCGCCTTTCCCGATCGCCAGGTCATCGGCATTCTCGGCGATGGCGGGCTGGCAATGCTGATGGGCGAGCTCATCACCGTCGTGCAGGAAAAGCTTCCGCTCAAGCTCGCTGTCGTCAACAACAGCTCGCTCGGTTTCGTCGAGCTCGAACAGCGTGCCGAGGGCCTGCTGCCCACCTATACCGACCTGGAAAACCCCGACTTCTCCAAGGTGGCCGAAGCATGCGGCTATTGGGGCCGGCGGGTCGAGCATGGCGAGGATCTGGACGAGGCGGTCAAGGAATGGCTCGCCCAGCCCGGCCCTGCGCTGCTCGATGTCGTCACGGGACGATATGAGCTCGTGATGCCGCCGATGATCGAGGCGAAGGCCGCCTACGGCATGGCGCTCTACTCGACCCGCGCGGTCCTCGCCGGCCGGAGCGCCGAGCTCATCGAAATGGCCGAGCAGAACTTCCTCAGCTGAGCAGACGCACGGGCCGCGGCGCGGCACGCACTGGAGATCACCGGCATGGCACCGACTAGGCACGAAACATACTTCACCAGAAAGAGTCCGCTTTCGACCGCCGGGAATGCCCGATGACCGGCTCGCAACTCGGCCAGCCGGGAGATGCCCGGTCCCAGAGCGCGCCGGCCGCCAGACGGCTGGCTTGCGCCCGCTCGCCGCAGCGCTGGAGCCGGACGACCCGGCTTCTCCACCGCAGCATGAGCCCGGCGCGGCGGATGCTGGTGCTCGGCACCCTGCTCGCTGCGGGCGGCTGTTCGCCGGGCGTGCTCGACCCGGTCGGCCCGGTCGGCGACCAGAACCGCCAGATCCTGTTGAACTCGGTTGCGATCATGCTGTGCGTGGTCGTGCCGGTCATCCTCGCTACGGCTGTCATCGGCTGGTGGTACCGCTCGTCGAACCGGAAAGCCGCGTATCGGCCGGACTTCGTCTATTCCGGCAAGCTGGAGATGCTCGTCTGGACCATCCCGATCCTGGTGGTGCTGTTCCTGGGCGGTATTGCCTGGATCGGTGCGCACGACCTGGATCCGGCCAAGCCCCTCAAATCGAATCAGCGGCCGCTTGAGGTCCAGGTCGTCTCGCTCGACTGGAAATGGCTGTTCATCTATCCCGAGTCAGGGGTCGCGAGCGTCAACCATCTCGTCATCCCGGTCGGCCGGCCGGTTCACTTCAGCCTGACCTCGTCCAGCGTGATGAACGCGTTCTTCGTGCCGCGCCTCGGCAGCATGATCTACACGATGAACGGCATGACGACGCAGCTCAACCTGCAGGCCGATCATGCGGGCCGCTATCTCGGCCAATCGTCCCAGTTCAGCGGCGATGGTTTTGCATCGATGCGCTTCAACACCGACGCCGTCGCGCCCGCCGCGTTCGACGCCTGGGTTGCGCAGGCCCGCCAGAGCGGCCCGGTGCTCGACCAGGCCACCTATAACACCCTGGCGATCCCGTCCGAGAATGTCGCGCCGCAGGCCTATCGCGGGGTCGCGCCCGGCCTGTTCAACACGATCCTCATGCGCAGCGCGCCTCACACAAAGGATCCTTTGCCCCCCGCCCCCGCGGCGTCCCCCTTATCGACGGAGAAACGATAGTGCTTGGCAAGCTGACCTGGGCGGCGATCCCGTTCAACGAGCCCATTCCCCTCACCGTCTCCATCATCATGGTGCTGTCCATTCTCGGCATCGTCGGATTCGTCTGGTTCAAGGGGTGGATCCCCTATCTGTGGCGCGAATGGATCACGAGCGTCGACCATAAGCGTGTCGGCGTCATGTATTGCATCCTGGCGTTTGTGATGCTGCTGCGCGGCTTTTCCGACGCGATCATGATGCGATCGCAACAGGCGCTTGCCTATAATTCGCCGGGCTATCTGCCGCCCGATCACTATGACCAGGTCTTCTCGGCGCACGGGACGATCATGATCTTCTTCGTCGCGATGCCCTTTGTCGTCGGGATCATGAACTTCGTGGTCCCGCAGCAACTCGGCGTGCGGGACGTCGCCTTTCCGACGCTCAACTCGGTCAGCTTCTGGCTGACCGCCAGCGGGGTGCTGCTGATCAACCTCTCGCTGTTCATCGGCGTGTTCGCCCGCACCGGCTGGCTCCCCTACCCGCCCCTGTCCGAGCTCGCCTATTCGCCGGATGTCGGCGTCGACTATTATCTCTGGTCCCTGCAGATCGCCGGGGTGGGCACGCTGATGAGCGGGGTGAACCTGGTGACGACGATCCTCAAGGTTCGCGCGCCGGGCATGAGCTATATGCGCATGCCGGTCTTTTGCTGGACGAGCCTCGCCTCGAACCTGCTGATCGTCGCCGCCTTTCCGATCCTGACCGCGACCCTCGCGATGCTGACCCTGGACCGTTATCTCGGCTTCCACTTCTTCACCAACGATCTCGGCGGCAACCCGATGATGTTCGTGAACCTCATCTGGGCCTGGGGGCATCCCGAAGTCTATATCCTGATCCTGCCGGCCTTCGGCATCTTCTCGGAAGTCATCTCGACCTTCTCAAGCAAGCCGCTGTTCGGCTATCGCTCGATGGTCGCCGCGACCATGGCGATCTGCATCCTGTCCTTCCTGGTCTGGCTCCATCACTTCTTCACCATGGGGGCGGGCGCGAATGTGAACGCCGTGTTCGGCGTGGCGACCATGATCATCTCGGTTCCGACCGGCGTGAAGGTCTTCAACTGGCTTTTCACCATGTATGGCGGCCGGGTGCGCTACACGACGCCGATGCTGTGGTCGGTCGCGTTCATGACGACCTTCGTCATCGGCGGCATGACCGGCGTCCTGATGGCCGTCCCGCCGGCCGATTTCGTGCTGCACAACAGCCTTTTCCTCGTCGCGCATTTTCATAACGTGATCATCGGCGGCGTGCTGTTCGGCCTGTTCGCTGGCTATACCTACTGGTTCCCCAAGGCGTTCGGCTTCAAGCTCGACGAGCGGCTCGGCAAATGCGCCTTCTGGTGCTGGCTGGTCGGGTTCTACGTCGCCTTCATGCCGCTCTATGTGCTCGGCCTGATGGGCATGACGCGCCGGATGCAGCATTACGACGTGCCCGAATGGCAGCCCTGGCTGATCGTGGCGGCGGGCGGCGCGGGACTCATCGCGCTCGGCATCGCCTTCCAGATCCTCCAGCTCGTCTATTCGATCCGCACCCGCGACCGCCGCCGCGACGTAACCGGGGATCCCTGGGACGGCCGCTCGCTGGAATGGTCGACGTCCTCGCCGCCGCCAGCCTTCAATTTCGCCATCATCCCCGATGTGCATGGCGAAGAGGCCTATTGGCACATCAAGGAGCGCGCCCTCGATCAGCAGCTGATGCCCGAAGAACCGGTCTATGAAGCGATCACCCTCCCTCGCAACACGCCGACCGGTTTCATCACGGCATTCTTCGCGGTCATCTGCGGCTTCTCCCTGATCTGGCACATCTGGTGGCTGGTCATTGCCGGTTTGCTCGGCGCCTTCGCCACCTTCGTGGTCTTCGCATGGCGCGATGAAGCCGAGTTCGAGATCAGCGCGACAGAGGTCGCCCGAATCGACCGCGCCCGCCGCGCCGCGCGGGGAATCCGACTGCCACTTGTGGAGCGACTGGTATGAGCATTGCGGCAACGCATCCGGGTCTGACGGACCCCTATAAGATCGGCCATGAGGGCGGTGAATCGCAGGCCGTAGGCCATGGCGAAGGCGGGCCTGCCCCGACCAAGGTGGTTGTCGGCTTCGGCTTCTGGATCTTCCTCCTGTCGGACATCATCATGTTCGCCGCCTTTTTCGCGGCCTATGCGGTGCTGTCGCCGGCCACGGCGGGCGGGCCAGGGCCGCACGAGCTGTTCGATCTCACCAATGTGAAGATCGAGACCACCTTCCTGCTGCTGTCGAGCTTCGCCTGCGGGCTCGCGACGATCGCCGCGGCAAAGGGGCGACTGCTCAATGCCCAATTCTGGCTGGTGATCACCGGACTGCTCGGCGCGTCCTTCCTGTTCCTCGAGGTGCGCGAATTCGCGACGATGATCGGCAAGGACGCGGGGCCGCAGCGCAGTGCGTTCCTTTCGGCCTTCTTCACGCTGGTCGGATGTCACGGCCTGCACGTGACGGCCGGCCTGTTGTGGCTCGGAACGATGATGGCCCAGCTCTGGGCGAAGGGCTTCCAGCCACAGGTAATGCGCCGGCTGCTGTGCTTCAGCCTGTTCTGGCACGCCCTCGATATCATCTGGGTCGCCGTTTTCACTGTCGTCTACATTCTCGGAGTAAGCCAATGACGCGCGAACCGCACCAGCCGGCCGAAAATGACGCCGCCCCCGGCGCCGACGAAACTCATGGTATCGGCGGCTATCTCATCGGGCTGGCCGCGGCAGGCGTGCTCACCTGGCTGAGCTTCACGGTGGCGAGCGGCACTTTCGTCTGGGGACCGGGCATCCCTGCGGCCCTGGTCGCGCTCGCCGTCGCCCAGATGGGCGTCCATCTCGTCTTCTTCCTCCATATCACGACCGGCCCAGACCATAGCAACAATGTGCTCGCCCTGGCCTTTGGCGTGCTGATCGTAGCGCTGGTGCTGGCCGGCTCGCTCTGGATCATGGCCCATCTGAACCTGATGATGCCGACCACAATGCCGATGGACGGCGGCCCGTGACCGCCAGCGCGTAGCGAAGCTCGGCGCTTCCAGACTGGCGCCCGCCGGGCGCGTCCAATCGAATGGATCTCAGGCGATGCACATGTCTTTACCTGTCACAAATGATCGACTCCACCGACAGGCCGGTTTCAGCCGGCGCAGCGGAGATCTGGCGCGAAAATATCGGGACTGCGCGATGCCCGTTGTCGTCGCGCTCGCCTTGAGCGGCTGCACGCGTCAGGCTGCCCCCTCCTTCTCCCTTTTCGGCGCCTATTTTCCGGCTTGGCTGTTCTGCATGCTCGCCGGCGTCCTGGGGGCGATCTGCGCTCGGGTGATCCTGGTCGTGTCGGGGCTTTCGAACGTGGTGCCTGCCCAACTGGCCGTTTGCGCCGCGATCGGCGTCATCGTGGCAAGCCTGTGCTGGCTCTTCTGGCTGGGCCGATGACCATGAAGGTCGCAGGAAAGGAAAGGACGACGTCGCGGGCCAAGCTGGCGGTGATCGTCCTGGTCATGCTCGCGATCGTGGTCGGGGCGGCAGCGCTGCGCAATGCCGCAGACTATCCCGCAACGGACGATGCAACGATCGACGCCGATGTGGTTCATGTCGCAGCAGCGGTGGGCGGTCGTGTGCTCAAGATCGCGGTCAGCGAGAATGTGCATGTCCGGAAAGGTGATCTCCTGTTCCAGATCGACCCGGTCCCCTACGAGGCAAGCGTTCGGCAATCAGAGGCCGACCTGGCGCTCGCGCGCGCCAATCTCGACAGCCTGAGACGCGCCATCGCGACCCAGCGGTCGGCCGCCAGTGTCGCCTCGGACCAGATTGCCCGCGCCGTCGCAAACAGCGGCCTGGCCGCGCGCAATGTGGATCGGTTGAGACCCTTGGTGGCGCAAGGCTATGTCCCGGCCCAGCAACTCGACCAGGCCGAGACCGCGCTTCATGATGCCAGGACGACGCTGGCCGTCGCGCGCGAGCAACATGTCGGGGCCCAGGGGGCAATCGACACGGTGGATTCGGGCGTCGCGGCCGTACAGGCCCGAGAAGCAGCGCTGATCGTTGCGCGGCGCCTGCTCGCCGATACCACGGTGCGGGCCGCCCATGATGGGCGCGTGGTGGGCCTCACCGTATCCTCCGGGGAGATGGTGGCGCCGTCCCAGTCCCTGTTTACGCTTGTGACATCGGATGAATGGTTTGCGGCCGGGAATTTTCGCGAGACTGAGCTCCGGCGGATCAGCGTCGGGGATTGCGCGACAGTCTATTCGATGATCGACACGTCAAAGCCGATCAAGGCCGTCGTGCAAGGCATCGGATCGGGCGTGCTCGATGACGACCGGGTCAATGTGCCGCGCTCGGTTCCCTATGTCGCCAAGTCAGTGAACTGGGTGCGCGTGGAGCAGCGCTTCCCGGTCAGGGTGCGACTGCTCAATCCGCCCGATCAGCTGACGCGCCTGGGCGCAAGCGCTATCGTCGAGGTGCGCCATGGCAAGAGCTGCCGGTAAAGCGCGGCAATCCATGCTCGGCGACATCGGCGCGATGATCTGGGAGGCGACGCCGGAGCGGCGCGAGTTCACGCTCCGGCTCGCCTTGCTCGCCGCCATCACCACGCTCATCGTGGCAACTTATGAGACGCCCCAGGCTGCGCTTTCGGCCTATATGGTGTTCTTCCTGAACAAGCCCGATCGCATGACGAGCCTGATCATGAACGTCGCCATGCTGCTCCTCGTGACGATCGTCATCGGCATCGTGATCCTGCTGGCGATCCAGGTCATCGATCACCCGGCCTGGCGCATCGCAACCATGGCGGGCATGTCGATCGCAATGCTGTTCCTCGCATCGGCGAGCAAGCTCAAGCCCGTTGGCGCCACTCTGGCGATGATCATTGCCTATGCGCTGGATACGCTCGGTACCGTGCCGGCGGGCGAGCTCGGCACGCGCGGCCTTCTTTACACATGGCTGGCGATCGCCATCCCGGCAGCCGTCTCGGTCGTGGTCAACCTGCTCATCGCACCCTCCCCGTTGCGACTGGCCGAACGATCGCTGGCACGCAGCTTGAACGCGGCTGCGGCGCTGCTGGAAGAGCCCGGTGACGAGGCTGCCGAGCAGGTCGCCCGCTGCCAGGAGGAAGCTGGTGAAATCCTTGTGCGCCTCAAACTCGCAGGGCTGGAACATGTGCGACGAGAGACCCTTGCAGCGCTCGTCCAGGCAACGCATTCGACCTCGGCGATCCTGTTTCTCGCCGGCGCCATCGCTGCCGAACCATCGGTCGCAGCAGACTGGCGCGACGAAGCCTCCAGGACGCTGCGCGAGATGGCGGCGATCCTCCACAAGGGCGGATACCCGATCGGGATCGAGACCGAGGCGCTGCGCGCCGCCGAGCCCTATGACGGCCTCGCCGCAACGCTTGCCGCCGATCTCGCCGCCGCGATCTCGGGATTCGCGGCCGTTTCCGATCAGCCCGTACCAGCGCCAGCGCCAGCGCCAGCCCATGCCGGTGGCGGTTTCTTCCTCCCGGACGCCTTCACCAATCCATCCTATCTTCGCTACGCGCTGAAGGCGACCTTCGCGGCGATGCTCTGCTACATCTTCTACTCCCTGCTGGACTGGCCGGGCATCCATACCTGCTTCATCACCTGCTATGTCGTAGCCTTGGGCACCACAGCCGAGACGATCGAGAAGCTGTCGCTGCGGCTGTTCGGTTGTCTTGTGGGCGCGGCCGCGGGCATTGCCGCGATCGTTTTTGTCATGCCGGCGCTCGATACCGTCGCCGGTCTTGTCGGCGTGGTGTTCGTCGGCACGCTCGCTGGCGCCTGGATCGCGGGCGGCAGCCCGAGAATCGCCTATGCGGGGTTT
>Ga0247737_1000498_pt1 | contig 15715 bp, 20 predicted proteins | sample UWRJL028104C2_FD_180937 | JGI IMG/M metagenome (GOLD analysis project Ga0247737, IMG submission 180937) | Plant litter microbial communities from Arlington Agricultural Research Station in Wisconsin, United States - UWRJ-L028-104C-2 | ecosystem: Environmental > Terrestrial > Plant litter >...
GGTGCGAATGAACTGGCGCGGCTTTAGGACGATGACCCCTGTTGGGCAAGGCCAGGAGGAGTGAGAATCACTCGCAAAAACTGGCCTCTATTCATCCCCGAGCTTGCTTGGGCATGGGGACCGCCCGCTCGTTCAGCGTGTGGTCCCCCTGCCCGTGCCGGAGAGAATGATCAGCGGAGCGCATTGGCCAGCAGCTTGTGCAGCTTGGACTGGAGGGCGTCGTTGGCGGCGAGGAATTCGCCGCGTTCCATCATCCGGTCGCCGCCGCGGAAATCGGTGACGAAACCACCCGCCTCGCGCACCAGCAGGATGCCGGCGGCAACGTCCCAGGGCTTCAGGCCCGATTCCCAGAAACCGTCGAAACGGCCTGCCGCGACCCAGGCGAGATCGAGCGCGGCCGCACCGATGCGACGGATGCCCGCCACTTCAGGCGCGATCGCGCCGAAGATGCGGCTCCATTCAGCGAAGTTGCCATGACCGAGGAAGGGAATGCCTGTTGCGATCAGCGCGTCGGGCAGATCGCGGCGCGCGGACACGCGCAGGCGCTGTTCCTGCATCCAGGCGCCCCGGCCCTTTTCGGCCCAGAAGCTGTCGTCCGTGATCGGATTGTAGATGAGGCCCGTGGTGATCTCGCGCTTGCCATTGGCCAGCGGCTCCTCAACCGCGATCGAGATCGCGAAATGCGGGATGCCGTGGAGGAAGTTGGTCGTGCCGTCGATCGGGTCGACGATCCAGCGCGGCTTGTTGGGGTCGCCGGCGACCTCGCCGCGCTCCTCCATCAGGAACCCCCAGTCGGGGCGTGCCTTGGACAGTTCCTCGAAGATCGTCTGCTCGGCGCGCTGGTCCGCCATGGTGACGAAGTCGGCCGGGCCCTTGCGGCTCACCTGGAGGTGCTGGACCTCGTTGAAGTCACGACGAATGCGCGGCGCCGCCTTGCGCGCGGCGCGATCCATGACGGTGATGAGGCCTGAATGACTAACCAAAATACTTCTCCACCCCTCCCTGCAAGGGAGGGGCAAGGGGGTGGGCTAGCGGCGGCGGAGGCTCCATGCCTTCGGCGGCGCTTTCATCGGGGAGGTAGGAAGGCTCGCTTCGCTCGCCACCCACCCCCTGCCCCTTCCTTGCAGGGAGGGGAAGAAACGGACTCAGTCCGCGCGACGGACGTAGGTCTGCTCGTACACATCGACCACGATACGCGTGCCGGCACCGATGTGCGGCGGCACCATCACGCGCACCCCATTCTCAAGGATCGCAGGCTTGTAGCTGGACGAGGCGGTCTGCCCCTTCACCACCGCATCGGCCTCGACGATCAGCGCTTCGATCGTGTCGGGAAGCTGCACCGAAATCGGGCGCTCTTCCCAGAGCTCCATCACCACGTCCATGCCGTCCTGCAGGAACGCCGCCGCATCGCCGAGGATGCCGGCGTCGAGCGTGATCTGCTCGTAATTGATCTTGTCCATGAAGGTGAGCTGGTCGCCCTCGCGGAACAGGAACTGGAAATCGGTGGTTTCCAGCCGCACTTTCTCGAGCGATTCGGCCGAGCGGAAGCGGACATTGTTCTTCCGGCCGTCAATGAGATTCTTCATCTCGACCTGCATATAGGCACCGCCCTTACCCGGCTGGGTGTGCTGGATTTTCACCGCGCGCCAGATGCCGCCTTCATATTCGAGGATGTTGCCGGGACGAATCTCGACCGCGTTGATCTTCATGGGGATGCCTGTGATGGAAAGAGCGAAGGCGGGGCCTTTAGCGCTGGGACGGCTTTCCGGCAAGGTAGGGGTACGGGTTCACGTCCCGACCCTGATACCAATGCTGATCGGGCGTCACGCGCTGCAGTCCGAAATGGAGGTGGAAATTGCCCGCCCCCGCATTGCCGGTGTCGCCGACATAGCCAAGCGGATCGCTCACCTTCACCCCCTGCCCTTCGTGAACGCCCGGCGCGTAGGCGGAGAGATGCGCATAATAATAGACCCATTGGCGGTCTGGCGACCGGACATAGAGGGTCGTCCCACCGGCCGCGCTCTGGAACAGCTTTTCGATCGTGCCGGGAGCCGCCGCCGTAACCACGGTGCCACCGGGAGCCATGATGTCGGTGCCGTGATGCTGGCGGACGCCGCCTTCCCGTGGATCCTCCCAGCTGTCGGCGAGCGCGCTTCGCGTTACGCCCGTCACTGGCACGGCGAGTATCCCCCCATGGCTGGTCGCGGCCTTGCCGGGGGTTGGCGCGGGTGTGGCCGCACCAGCCTTTGGCTGCGGCTTCGCATCGGGCAAGGTCTGGCCGAACAGCAGCAACGCGACGAACGCCGCGGCGATGATGCCCAGTACCATCAGCAGGCCGCAACCGAACTTCCTCACCGGCTCAGTCCTGGAATATCGCCGGCGTCCCCGGCTTGATCATCAGCGACAACCGCGCTGCATCCCAGTTGGTCAGCCGGATGCAGCCATGGCTTTCGGCACGGCCGATCGTGCTGGGCTCGGGCGTACCGTGAATGCCGTAATGCGGCTTTGACAGATCGAGCCAGATAACGCCGACCGGGCCGTTCGGGCCGGCCGGCAGCTTCGCCGCCTTGGCATCGTCCTTCGCGTCCCAGAACAGGTCCGGATTATAATGAAAGGGCGGATTGTACGACGCACCCTTGATCGTCCAGGTGCCGATCGGCAGCGGATCATGCTTGCTGCCCATCGTCGCCTGGAACTGAGCGACGAGCTTCCCGTCCTTGTCGAGCACGCGCAGTACCTCGTCCGATTTGTCGACGACCACCTTGGCTCCCTGCGGCTGTTCGGCCGAGACGTTCAGGTCGTTGAGCGTCTTGCGCCAGTCGGCCGGCAGCTTCGCATCATAGGCGCGCGACAGCGGCAGCGCGTTGGGAAAAGTCACCATCGTGCCGGCCGCAAGCCGGGTCTGCGGGTCGTTGAGCGCGACCAGCACCTCGGGTGTGGTGTGGAACATCTCCGCCAGCTTCTCGATCGGCGCGCGATAGCCGAGCGCAGGGAGTTTTGCCTGTTCCTGCGGATCCTTGGGGAACGGGTTGGTGAACGGCCCGGACAGGGTCTCGGGCGTGAGCGCCAGAGTCCGCGTCGGTCGCCAGGCGCGATAGGGATGCAGCGCCCACAGGGTCGCCGTGTCGATTTCCCCGGTGACCTTCAGATCGCGGCTTTCCTGAAACCCCTTCAGCGCTGTGGTCAGCGACTTGCCGGGCCGGCCGTCGAGAATGCCGGGCGAAAAGCCAAGATGATCGAGAATCACCTGAACATGCAGAATCGAACGGTCGACCGTTTGAGCATCTTTAAGCTTTGTTCCGGGGTCGGCCGCGCTAACGGGGCCAATCGAGGCAAAAGCGAGACAGGCCGCAGCGACCGTTATTTTTCTCATAGTATCAAGCTCCTAGATTGGGCGTCATGCAATCAACGATGGACAGCCGGCTTGTTTCCGGCCCGGAACAAGTCGACGCCCCCATCTTCTCGCGACGCGCGCTCATCGGCGGCGCGATGGCGGCGGGCGCTGCCGCGATGCTTCCCTTCCCTGCGATGGCCGCCGGCAAGGAGCTGCGGCTGGCGATCCGCAACGTGCACAATAATGAAAGCGTCGATGCCGTGTTCGCGCGCGGCGGCAGTTTCGTCGCCGACGGGCTTGCCGAACTGAACCATGGCCTGCGCGACTGGCGGACCGGCCAGATCCATCCGATGGACCGCAGGCTGCTCGCGCTGCTGGTCCAGCTTCGCGAGAAGCTGGACGTCGGGGGCAGCCGCAAGATCGACCTGATTTCGGGCTATCGTTCACCCCAGACCAATGCCTCGCTACGCGCCAAGGGCGGCGGACACACCGGCGTTGCGAGCCAGAGCCAGCATATGCTGGGCAAGGCGACCGACATCATGATCCCGGGTGTATCGCTCGAGCGGCTTCGCGGCGCGGCGCTCGCCCTGGGCGGCGGCGGTGTCGGCTATTATCCCCGCGACGGGTTCGTGCATGTCGACACCGGCCCGGTGCGGCGCTGGCAGCAGGCATAAGCGTCAGTCCCATCCACAGCCGAGGCGATACCCTGGGCACCCGCCGCGCATGTCGGCCGGCGATCGATTTCAGCCGAGCATTGCCCCGAACGCCTTGATCGCCGCAGCCTCGTCCCCGCCCCAGACCGCGTTCGACACGGCGATGAAGTCGGCGCCCGCTTTTACCAGCGGCGCGGCATTGGCCGGGGTGATCCCGCCGATCGCCACGCAGGGGATTTCGAACATCGTCGCCCACCAGCTCAGGATCGAAGGATCGGGATGGTGGCTCACTTCCTTGGTAGTCGTCGGGTAAAAGGCGCCGAACGCGACATAGTCGGCCCCGGCCTCCCCTGCCTCCATCGCGAGATGGCGGCTGTCGTGGCAGGTGACGCCGATCTGCGCCGTCGGGCCGAGCACCGAGCGCGCCTCGCGCGGATCGCCGTCACCCTGGCCGAGATGCACGCCGTCCGCGCCGAGGCGCTTGGCGAGCGAGATACTGTCGTTGACGATGAAGGCTATGTCCCGCTCGGCACAGATCGCGCGGAGCGGTTCGCCCAGCCGGGTCGCCTCGTGCTGGTCCATATCCTTCACACGAAACTGGAACGCCGCGACCGGCCCGGCGTCGAGCGCGCGGGCCAGCCGGTCGGGGAAAGTGCCACCGACATCGAGCGGCGACACGAGATAGAGCTGGCAGGGCGGCCGCCGGATGTCGCGCGTGAACTTGGCGGCGAAATCGGGATCGAGCGGGCCCAGGGGATCGTCTTCAGTCATTCGGCGGCGCCTAGCACGGCCAGCAGGAAACCGTCCCACTTCTTTGTGCCCACCGTCTGGATCGCGGTAGCACTGAGCCGTGGTTCGGCGGCGACGGCTTCGAACAGCGCGCGCGTGCCCCGAATGCGGTCGTCGTCGCTGTCCACCTCGAGCACTCCGCCCTCGCGCACGACGTTATCGACGATGATCGTGGTGCCGGGCCGACCCAGAGCGATCGCGGCGCGCAGATAGGCGACGTTGCTCGGCTTGTCCGCGTCGATGAAGATCAGGTCGAACGGCCGCTCGCCCGCCGCCACCATCGCGTCCAGCGAATCGGTCGCCGGCCCGTTACGGATATCGACCTTGTCAGAAAATCCTGCCGCGGCGATGTTGGCGCGGGCGATTTCCGCATGGTGCGGTTCGAGTTCGAGCGTGATCAACCGGCCTCCTTCGGGCAGCGCGCGGGCAGCCAGATCGTCGAATAACCGCCGAGCGTACCGACTTCCAGGATGCGCCGGGCGCCGGCCATGCGCGCGAACAGATGGAGCACCTTGCCCTGCGCGGCCGACACGTCGATCGCGGGCAGCCCGCCAGCCTCGTTCGCTGCCAGCGTTGCGTCGAGCACTGGATCGGCGCCGAGCAGATGGCTGACGATATACTCATCGACCGAGGTCCAGGCGGCGTCGCTCATTTCGTCGCCACGCCGCTGATTGGCCGAGTCTGGGCCACGGTCTCGAAACCCGCAATCAGCGGCCGGCCCATGGCGATCGCCGCGCGGACCGCCGGAAGGGACAGCGAGGCTTCATGCGCCGCCTTGTTCTCCCAGATCTCGGTCACCCAGAGCGCGTCGGCATCGGCGACGTCTTCGGCCACGACATAGGCCAGGCAACCCGGCATCGCACCCGATCCGCCGGCGAGCGCCGCAGCGAGTGCGGCACGCTGACCTGCCCTGGCAGTGATCTTTCCGATCATGCCGTAGCGCTCATTTTCCGCCGCGAGGGCGCACGCCGGCCATCCGATCATCGCGATCGCAACGGCACCGCCGATGACCTCGCGACGACCAATGGCCGGCATGTCGCTTATTCCTCGTTCTTGTAGATGCGCACCAGCTTGTCGAGCATCGCCAGCGCTTCGTCGCGCGGCCGCTGGAACGTGTTGCGACCGATGATCGAGCCGTTGCCGCCGCCGTCGCGAATGTCGCGCGCGTCCTGATAGACCGCATCGGCACCCTTGGCCGCGCCGCCCGAGAACACGACGATGCGGCGCCCGGCGAAGCTCGACTGGACGACATGCTTCACCCGGTCCGACTGCTTCGACCAGTCGGTGCCCTCGTACAGCGGCTTGGCTTCCTTCTGCTCGATATGGTCGCTGGGCAGCTTCACCTTGATGATGTGCGCGCCGAGCAGCGCCGCCATGTGCGCGGCATAAGCGCCGACATCGAGCGCGAGCTCGCCCGACTTGGGCAGCGCACCGCCGCGCGGATAGGACCAGATGACGGTGGCGATGCCGACCGACTTGGCTTCGGCCGACAGCTCGCGGATCTGGCCGATCATCTCGAACAGGTCATCCGAACCGGGATAGATGGTGAAGCCGATCGCCGAGCAGCCGAGCCGCACCGCGTCCTCGACACTGGCGGTGACGGCCTGGTTCGCGCCCTGGGCCCAGCTGTTCGAGCTGTTGACCTTCAGGATGGTCGGGATCTGGCCGGCAAAGGTCTCGGCGCCGGCCTCGATCATGCCGAGCGGTGCCGCATAGGCCGAAAGGCCGGCATCGATCGCGATCTGATAGTGATAATGGGGATCATAAGCGGCCGGGTTGACCGCGAAGCTGCGCGCCGGGCCATGTTCGAAACCCTGGTCGACCGGCAGGATGATCAGCTTGCCGGTGCCGCCGAGCTTGCCCTGCATCAGGATGCGGGCGAGGTTCGCCTTCACGCCGGCGTTTTCGGACTCGTATTTGTCGAGAATGGCCTTCACGGTCGGCGTCATCATGATCCCCTTGCAGCTGCGGACGGTTGCGGCGCTGTTAGCTCGCGATCGCGCCAGGGGCAACGGGCGTGCTGCAACGCGGAACGGCGTTTTGGCTGGTCGTGGGACAGGTCTCGCATATTGACGCGCCCTAACCCCTGCATCAGGTTCGCGACAAAGGGGGAAGATCATGGGGCCATTGATCTCGCGCTGGTCGAAGCTGCTCGGCCTGGGGCTCGCGGCGCTTTTCCTGACCGCCGCCAAGGCGCCGAAGGTCGGCAACGTCGCACCCAATTTCGAGCTGACCATGATCGACGGATCGAAGGTGACGCTCGACCAGCTTCGCGGCCAGGTTGTGGTGCTCAATTTCTGGGCGACCTGGTGCGTACCCTGCCGGGAAGAGCTTCCACTGCTGGACACCTATTACGCGCTTCAGCGGAAGGCGGGCCTGCGGGTCTTCACGATCGCCACCGAGGATTCGGTCCCGCTGGCCCAGATGAAGAAACTCTTCGCGGTGATGAGCATCCCCTCGGCCAGGCGGATCAAGGGCGGTTATCCGATCCTGGCCGGCGTGCCGACCAACTATATCATCGATCGGTCGGGGCATATCCGCTACGCCAAGGCCGGAGCGTTCGACCTCGAAGCGCTCAACCGGACGATCGTGCCATTGCTCAATGAGCCGGCGCCGACGGCGGGCGCCGCGAACTGATCTCGCAGCGGAGTATAGAGCATGAACGCCTCACCTGCCGACACGACCGATTACGACGCCCTTCTTCGAGCGAGCGCGTGTCTTCAGCGAGACGGACGCGACGGTGCGCCTGCGGGCGATTGCCGAGCTCTGGACCGTTGACCCTATTCTCCATGAAAAGGAGGGGACGGTCATCGGAGCGGAAGCGATCTCCGCGAGCGTCGGCGCCCTTCTCTCCCGACTGCCGCCGGGCACCGTCTTCGCGCCGGCTGGCGTCGCGCAGGGCCATCATGGCGTGGCAAAACTGCTCTGGCGGGCGGAGACCGGCGGCGTCCCCGGCCCGGTGACCGGCACCGACATCGCGATGATCAGGGACGGACGGATCGCGAAACTCTATGTCTTCTTGGACCCATTTGCCTGAGCCGGTTTGAAGCCGCCGGACTACCTTACGCCGTCAGCGCGGCGACCCCGGGTAGTTCCTTACCTTCCATCCATTCGAGAAAGGCGCCGCCCGCGGTCGAGACGAAAGTGAAATCGTCGCCCGCACCCGCCTGGTTGAGCGCGGCGACGGTGTCGCCACCACCCGCGACCGAGACGAGCGAGCCGTCGCGGGTCAGCGCGGCCGCCGTGCGCGCCAGCGCCACGGTGGCGGTGTCGAACGGCGGCGTCTCGAACGCACCGAGCGGCCCGTTCCACACCAGGGTGCGGCAATTCTTGAGCACATCGGCCAGCGCCTCGACCGCAGCTGGGCCGACGTCGAGGATCATCTCGTCCGCCGCGACCTCGTGCACATTGACCGTGCGGATCGGCGGGTTGGCGCGGAATTCCTTCGCCACCACCACGTCATAGGGCAGGTGGATGGTGCAATTGGCGCGCTCCGCCGCCTCGAATATCTCCTCCGCGGTGCCGGTCAGGTCATGCTCGCACAGCGACTTGCCCACATCCACGCCGCGCGCGGCGAGGAAGGTGTTGGCCATGCCGCCGCCGATGATCAGGTGATCGACCTTGGCGACGAGGTGCTTGAGCACGTCGAGCTTGGTCGACACCTTCGCGCCGCCGACCACCGCCGCGACGGGATGCTCGGGATTGCCCAGCGCCTTGTCGAGCGCGGTCAGCTCCGCTTCCATCGCGCGGCCAGCAAAGGCCGGCAGGATGTGCGCGAGGCCTTCGGTCGAGGCGTGTGCACGGTGCGCGGCGGAGAAGGCGTCGTTGACATAAAGGTCGCCGAGCCTCGCCATGTCGGCGGCCAGTTCGGGATCGTTCTTTTCCTCGCCGGCGTGGAAGCGGGTATTTTCCAGCACCGCGATGTCGCCCGGCTGCAGCGTGGCGATCGCCTGGGCGGCGCCCTCACCCACGCAATCCTCGATGAAGCGCACCGGGCGGCCGAGCACCTGGCTATAGGGCTTGGTCACCAGCGCGAGCGACATCTCCGGATCGCGCTTGCCCTTGGGCCGGCCATAATGCGCGAGGATCAGCACGATCGCCCCGCGATCCGCCAGTTCGGTGACGGTCGGCAGAGTCGCGCGAAAGCGGGTGTCGTCCGTGACGGCGCCATCGGCCATGGGCACGTTCAGATCCTCGCGGACGAGCACGCGCTTGCCGGAGACATCGCCCATATCGTCGAGCGTCTTGAAGGATTTGGCTGTCATTCTTCCACCCTGATAACATCACCGATGCGGATCTCGCCGCCGCTGATCACCCGTGCCAGCGAGCCGCCGCGCCAGTCGGGCGTCAAGGCGGCCTTCAGCCCGGGTTCGATTTCTTCCATGCGGCTGCACGGATCGCATTCGATCATGATCTCGAGCGCGACCTCGTCGCCGATCCGCAGCATCGCGCCCGCGCGCTGCGGCAGGTCGAGCCCGTCGACCAGCAGGTTCGCCCGGCGTACCGACCAGTGATGATCGACGCCCAGATCAGCCATCGCCGCGTCCCAGTCGGTGCGTTCGATCAGTGAGACCTGCCGCTTCGCCTTGCGGCCCGGCTTCACCGCGCCGCGAAAATCGCCGGCCAGCCCCGCCTCGACCGAGACGCGGACCGACTCGAGCAGCTCGATCGGTCCGCGTGGACGGCCGTGACGGGCGATGCCGGCAAGCACGCCCATCGCCTTAGAGGAACGCGCCCATTGCGCCCGCGGTGTCGACCATGCGGTTCGAGAAGCCCCATTCATTGTCGTACCAGCTGACGACCCGGACGAGCTTGCCGTCGAGCACCGCGGTCTCGAGGCTGTCGATCGTGGAACTCGCTGACGTATGCATCAGGTCGATCGAGACGAGCGGCTCGTCGGTGTAATCGAGGATGCCGACCAGCGGGCCGCTTTCCGACGCCGCCTTGAGGATCGCGTTGACCTCTTCCTTGGTCGTGTCGCGCTTCGGCGTGAAGGTCAGGTCGACCAGCGAGACGTCCGGCACCGGCACGCGGATCGCCGAGCCGTCGAGCTTGCCCTTGAGCTCGGGCAGCACTTCGCCGACCGCGCGGGCAGCGCCCGTGGTGGTCGGGATCATCGACATGGCGGCAGCGCGGGCGCGGCGCAGATCGGGATGGATTTGGTCGAGGATCTTCTGGTCGTTGGTGTAGGCGTGGATCGTGGTCATCAGGCCGCGCTCGATGCCGATCGCATCGTTCAGCACCTTGGCGACCGGCGCCAGGCAGTTGGTGGTGCACGATGCGTTGGACACGATGTTGTGGCCAGCCTCGAGCTTGTCGTTGTTGACGCCGAACACCACGGTCAGGTCGACGCCCTTGGCCGGGGCCGAGATCAGCACCTTCTTGGCGCCCGCATCGATATGCTTCTGGGCGCTCTCGCGGTCCGTGAAGAAGCCGGTGCATTCGAGCACGATGTCCACGCCCAGCTCGCCGTGCGGCAGCTTGGCGGGGTCACGCTCGGCGGTGACGCGGATGCGCTTGCCGTCCACGACCAGGTCATTGCCCTCGGCCGAAACCTTGCCCGGATATTTGCCATGGACCGAATCGCGCGAGAAAAGCCAGGCGTTGGACTTGGCATCGGCAAGGTCGTTGATCGCGACGAGTTCAAGTCCCGTATCGCCACGCTCGAGTACCGCGCGTGCAACCAGGCGACCGATACGCCCGAAACCATTGATCGCAACCTTCACCGTCATCGCAATTACCTCCGTCGCGGAATACCGGTCGCGGCGCGGACATGCGCAAATGGTCGACCGGCGAATCTGATAAGCCGCGCGGTCTTTGCGGTGGGCGGACGCGCCCGTCAACCGCGGTGTGCCAAATCGACCTTGCCCGCCCGCCAAGCCGTGCTATCCCGGAACGATGGCAGACGAAACGCCTCCGCCCGCGCTCGAACGGATCGATCGCGCAATCGCGAGAATAGAAGCAGCGGTGGCGGAGCGCGATCGTGTGGCCGAGGCCGCGATGCGCCGCCACGCCGTGCTGCGTGCTCGTATCGAGCAGGCGGTCGCGACGCTGGACGACGTCATCGCGCGCGGTGAAGGCGGATAATGGCAGATGTCACGCTGACCATCGGCGATCGCCGCCACACCGTCGCCTGCCGCGATGGCGAGGAGGCACAGCTGCGCAAGCTGGGCGAGCTTCTCGACAAGCATTGGTCGACCGCTGCGCGCGCCTCGGGCGGGCTCAATGGCGAGCGGACCATGTTGTTCGTCGCGCTGATGCTGGCGGACGAGCTCGACGAGGCCCAGCGCCGCCCGCCGGACGGCGCCGGCGCATTCATGCTGGATCAGGTGGCGGAACGACTCGAACGGCTCGCGGCGGCCCTTGAGAATTAACCCCTTCGGGCCTATATCCGTCGGTGGCGGGCACTGCCCGGTACGAGCCTTACCGATTATCCCTGAGGCGATTATTCTTCCTAGGGGCTTGTCCCTGCGCTGGCCCTGGCCTGTCGTACACGATCCCCACCTGATGCTAACGGCGTCAGAGGATATTCAGGCAAACGGCCATGGCGGTCCCGCCACCGCTATTTCTGCGATGGGTCGGTCATCTACCCTTCGCCGGGGAACAAGCTAGATGAACCCCGAAAAATCCGCCCTCCGCGCCCGCATCCGTGCCGCCCGTGATGCATTCTTCGCCGCCGCTCCCCCCGCGATCGAGCCGCCCCCTGCCCTTCTCGCCCGGCTCGAGCACGGCCTGACCGTCGCCTCCTATGTCCCGGTCGGCAGCGAGATCGATCCCTCCCCGCTCGCCCGTGCCGCGGTCGAGCGCGGCTGCGAGATCGTGCTACCGCATGTCACCATCCGGTCGCAGCCGATGCGCTTCCTTGCCTGGGACAGCGAAGCGGCGCTGATCGCCGGCCCGTTCGGCCTGTCACAGCCACATCACGAGGCGGCGGCAATGGCGCCCGACATCATCCTGACCCCGCTGCTCGCTTTCGATTCGGCGCTGAACCGACTTGGTCAGGGCGCCGGCTATTACGACCGCGCCTTTGCGCAATTCCCCGATGCGTGGCGCATCGGGGTTGCCTGGTCGGTGCAACAGGTCGAGAGCCTGCCGCAAGACCCGTGGGACGTGCCGCTCCACGCCATCATCACCGAACGAGACTGGATCACCCCGAAATGACCCCCTCCTGGCGCAAACCCGTCGGCATGCTGGCAATTCTCGGCATGATCCTGGTGTGGGTGGTCCTGATCGCCAGCCTCTCCGGCGTGGTCGGGCAGTGGCACGCGCTGATCCAGCTCGTCTTCTATCTGGTGACCGGCATCATCTGGCTGTGGATATTGCCGATGCGCCGCATGCTGCGCTGGATGGAAACCGGCATCTGGTGACACCGTGACGCGGCAACGCGTTGCCGCGTCGACGCGAGGCCCTCGCGTCGTCACCCTGCCCTCCGTCATCGCGCTGCGGCAGCGTGTCGCCTAACCGGGCTGATATCGCCTCCGCTGGATGAACGCGTCCATGCCGCCAATTCGTGATGGATGCGCGCGCGCCTGCGCCCGCCAGCGCCGCACTGTTCAGTCGCTGAAGCCCGGCACAGCGCCGTCTCTTACTCGTCCAGCCTCGATCAGACGCGACAATCCACCAGCAGGCACCGAATGGACTCGCGAAGATCGTCTTCAACGCATCGGGGCCCCTGAACCTGTTTCGGCCGGCGTGTCCGGTTCGATGATTTTTTCTCGTCTTGCGTCACGTCTCTCGGATCGAACGGCATCCCCATGGACGCTGCCGGTGCGAGGCAACGCAACCTCGTGCCCTGGCGCGCTGGTGGCGTGGGGCACGGTGCGGGACTCAATCATGCGCCATCCCCGGGGTCGCCGTTTCTCAACCGGAGTCGGCCGTATGCCGCGAACAAGGGAACATCCGATGCGTATCTCCACCAAGCTTCTCACCACCGCCGCGCCGCTGGCGCTGATCGCCAGCCTGGCCGTCGCCTCCCCGGCCGCCGCCCAGAACGTCGTCTGCGAGGATAGCAACGGAAACCCGTCGGGAACCGTTGCCGTCGGTGTCGACGGCTCCGTCGTCTGCGGTCCTGGAGCGACCGCCTCCGGCAGTGTCGCGGTCGCCGTCGGGGAGTCGGCGACGGCCGAGATTCGCGGCGTGGCCGTCGGGTATCAGGCCAGCGCCGCCGGCGACGCCACCGCGGTCGGCCGGGCAAGCTCCGCCACCGGCCAATATTCGCTCGCGCTCGGCAATTTTGCCGAGGCATCGCAAGTCGCGGGGATCGCGATCGGCCAGACGGCAAAGGCGCTGCAACTCCGGGCGATCGCCCTGGGGTCGTTCTCCATTGCCGATGGGTATCAGGCGATCGCGTTCGGCACGAGCGCGAAGGCCAATGGCGGCGAGAGCATCGCATTGGGATCGAACGCCGAATCGAGCAGCACCAGCAGCGTGGCGATCGGCGAGAGTTCCAGGGCGACGGCGGACTATACGCTCGCATTCGGGCAGGGCGCCAAGGCGGAGGTCGCGGACAGCATCGCGATCGGCCACAACGCCCATGCCGTGCTCACCGGTGGTGCGGCGGTCTCGATAGCGATCGGCTCTAACTCGACCTCCTCGATCGGCGGCGTCGCGATCGGCCCGGGCGCCACCGGCGTGGTCGGCGGCACGGCGATCGGCATGAATAGCTCGGCGCGCGACGACAGCGTCTCGCTGGGCACGAACTCAACCGACCTGGTCAACACCGGGGGCGGTTCGGCCTCGACACGGTACAGAGTGGTGTCGGTCGGCAGCGGCACCGACCTGTTCGGCCAGACCATCTTCCAGCGCCAGATCATCAATGTCGCCGCCGGTACGGAGGCGTTCGACGCGGTCAACAAGGCGCAGCTGGACGCGGTCGCCGCGCTCGTCAACAATCCCTATGTCCGCATCAACAGCAGCGGGGGTGGTGCCAGCGCGGTCGGCGGCGATGCGATCGCGGTCGGTTCGGGCAGCAGCGCCGCGGGGATCTACAGCACCGCTCTCGGGACTGCGGCACAGGCACTCGACGAGCGCTCCATCGCGATCGGCACTGCGGTCACGGCGAACGGCACCGGCAGTGTCGCGATCGGCGGCGCAGTCCAGGTCGGCGGGTTCGGGCATGACACCAGGACATCCGGGGACAATGCGGTCGCGGTCGGTCTGGGCGCCAAGGCCAATGGCAGCGGCGCGGTGGCGCTGGGCGCGTTGACCGATGCGTCGTTCAACAGCGTGGCCCTTGGACGGGGCTCGACCAGCTATCTCACCAACGGCACCTCCCGCGACAACACGGTGTCGGTGGGCAATGCCAGCACCAATAACGGCGCAGTCGCGTTTCAGCGCCAGATCATCAACGTCGCCGCCGGCACGGAAGAAACCGACGCCGTCAATCTCGGCCAGCTGAATACCGTTTCGGGCGTCGCCAACACCGCCCTGGCCAATGCGGCGACGGCCCAGGCCACAGCCAATCAGGCGCTCGCGGCGGCGAGCAACGCAGGTGCGAGTGGTGCCGCTGCACAGGCGACCGCGAATACCGCGCTGGCCGATGCCGCCGCGGCGCAGGGCACGGCCAACACCGCGCTGGCGAATGCGGCAACGGCACAGTCTACGGCGAACACGGCGCTCGCGAACGGCGCCTATTTCCGCTCCAACGCGACTGGGCCCGGGCCTCAGGCAACCGGCACCAATTCCATCGCCGTCGGTCCTTCGAGCATCGCCAGCGGCGCCTCGTCGGTGGCGATCGGCGATGGCGCACGGGCGATCAACGGCCAGGCCGTCTCGATCGGCGCGGGCAACACTGCCTCCGGCAACGGTGCGGTGGCGATCGGCGACCCCAATGTGGCGACCGGCCAGGGCGCGGTCGCGCTTGGTCATGACAACACCGCGACCGGCCAGGGCGCCGTGGCGATCGGCAACAACACCAGCGCGACCGGCCAGGCCGCGGTCGCGCTGGGCAACGACAGCAGCGCAGCGCAAGCGGGCAGCGTCGCCATCGGCGATGGCGTAACGACGACACGCGCCGGCCAGGTCGCGCTGGGCAATTCCAGCACGACCGTGACCGTTGCGGGAATCGTCTCGTCCGCGAGCAGGAACGCGCAGGCCGGTGCGCTCAGCCTCGTCACCACCGACGGGCTGGGCAACCTCGCGACGTCGGCGCTCGATATCGGCGTGCTTTCCGGCCTCAACGGCCGGACCACCGCGCTGGAGGGGCGGGCCACGGCCCTTGAGGGGCGCACGACCTTGCTGGAGGGCCGCACATCCGCGCTCGAAGGGCGAACTGCGGCACTGGCCCGCCAGGCCCGCCAGGCGGAAGCCGGCATCGCCGCGGCGATGGCGCTTGGCGGAACCTTGCTGCCGCCCGATTCGAAGTTCGCGATCTCGTTCAATCTGGCGACCTATCGCGGGCAGCAGGGCTTTTCGGGAGCCGCGGTGGCCAAGGTAACCAATCGGATCTGGATGAGCGGCGGCATCGCCGGATCGACCGTCAAGGGATCGAGCGGCGGGCGCGTCGGCATGACCTTCGGCTGGTGAGAACCAAGACAGACCGGGTCCGGAGGAATCGTCTCCGGACCCAACGGGAGAAACGACCATGAACGGCAGGAAATCGATCGCAACGGGCGCCGCGGCTCTGGCCGTCGCCATCGGCGCGGGCGCTGCATTGGCACAGGGCGCGGGCGTGCAGCCCGGTCAATGGGAAATCGCGATCACCATCAACTCGGTGGAGATGAAGGGCGTGCCCGCCGGCATCGCGAAGATGATGATCGGCAAGACGACCCGCGTCAGGCACTGCATCACGCCCGAGGCCGCCGCGCGTGGCCCCCAGGACCTGTTGAAGTCCGACAAATCCTGCGTGTTCACGCGCTATTCGATGGTCGGCGGGCGGCTCGATTCGGCGATGAGCTGCCGTCAGGGCGGAGGGACGATGACGGCGGTCAGCACCGGCACC